>Ga0209083_1003505_pt1 | contig 13039 bp, 12 predicted proteins | sample AM7aDNAmetaG_FD_184132 | JGI IMG/M metagenome (GOLD analysis project Ga0209083, IMG submission 184132) | Freshwater microbial communities from Finland to study Microbial Dark Matter (Phase II) - AM7a DNA metaG (SPAdes) (version 3) | ecosystem: Environmental > Aquatic > Freshwater > Lake ...
AGTGACCTACACTGGCAAGTATGGGCACATTCACACCGAGCTTACCAAGGCACAGAGGGATATTCTCAAGGAACTCAAGATTGAGGTGCCAGACATGCCCTCGTCATAATTTGCTCGGGAAATAAGGATCCATAATGAGATTTTCAATGAGCATTCAATATGTTCTCAAATAAACTATCAACGGGCAGTTGGTCACACCATCATATCAGATAAATCTCTATTGTAAAATATGATAGCTAATACATGTCCTCACAAAGAAATCTCAAAACACACATGAAATCCACTATTATGAGATGTTTCCACATATCAGTGGGTTCTGATTAGTCTCTTTAGATTCAGGAAACAAACAAGCTGGATGAAAAGATGAAAGGGAAGTGGGGAGTTCTTTTTATGCCTTTAAGCGTGCTCAGAGAGGTTTTTTGTACATAATCGCGGTTTGGTGTGTGTCGGCCTTGTTTTTTCTGACTATGGCCGCTAACGGCCATTTATTGGCGCAAATGGCCAGCTTTATCAATGCGATATTCAAGCGCACCGCTTTTTTTCTCGATTGCATATTAATGAAATATTCTTAGGTTGGTTTTGTAACCCGATTCATGTTCTCACGCAGCATCTCCATTTTTCGAGAGCTGGCCAGCAGGTGTTGATACCAAAATCCACACTGTCCCCCATACTTTTCAAACAAAAAGGCTTTATACCGCGTAAAGCCATCGTGTCATTTTAGAGGTTGATGACGGGCACGTCAGTGGTAGTCGCAACAAGAGAACCAGCGCCCCAATTCATCCTCATACTACCCTTGATTCAAGCATAGAGTGGGATTCCAGCAGGGGTGATACCGTTATCACCCATTTCCTCATGGAGTATAAAACGGCAACGTGATCATGATAACAGTCCAGAAAAAATTCGACAAAATCGGACCGGTCATAGCCGGGGTGCTGATGATCACCGTGCTGTTCATCGCCAGTTTTTTCCTCACGGGATGGGGCTCGTATCTGCTTCTTTTTTTCTTGATTGGTCTGACCGAATTTCTCTCAAGAACGTTTTTCAAGAGTGGTATTCTCGCCATGATTTTTCCTTTTGCGGCTTTTAGCCACATGATGCAGAGCAAGGATGCATCTTCATCGCATCAGGATACTGAGTAAGCTCTCCAGCTCGAACGAACAGCCAGGGGGATGAGGGAAGGGGCCAACGATTGGCGCACACTTTTTTGCTTGCTGCAACCGGTTGTGCCGGTGGGGCGTGCAGGAACAACATGATATAAGGTATTTCAATTATGATGAGAGGTTCTGTGCCGATGATAATGATTCGTTTCATGTGCCGATCACGATTATTTCCATGATTCCAACAGAAGGAGTTCACCGATGAAAACAGCAGTACAACTCCGGGACGATTCGATCTATCACGCCTATATCAGGCTTGGCAATGCAGTGCAGAAAAAAGCAGGAACCAAGGGCGAGATCGCTCTTTTTGAAGATGGCCAGATCGTCGTCTACATCGTGGTCAAACAAAATGGGCAGCGATCTTTTCTGTTTCAAACGGACACGAAAAACGGAACAGAAACCATTCCCGGTGTCTATCCGTCCGTGAACCTCCTCATTGAGACGAGAAGCAAAGGAAGGACGCAGCGGTTGATGAACTATTTGACGGAGATGGAGAAAAAAAACATCAACGTCAATGGGTTGCGCGAAGGATTTTTTCTCCGGCTGCATGTTTTGCTTGAAGAGCGGAATGTACCTGCAGCAAACTTTAAAGAACTCCTGAGACGCTGGGCATCTTGAAGCGTTTTTTTCCTCTAATCGGTGGTGTCCTGATCCTCATATTCTTGATTGGTGTGACGCAATTGTCCGGAGTGAAATTCTTCCTGTACAACTACACCGACAGTTTGCCACACGGGATTTATTTGCTGCATCATGGTGCATGCAGCAAAGGTGATCTTGTCGCCTTCGTTCCATCAGCAGGTGCAAAACAACTTATCAGGGAACGGCACTATCTCCGTGAAGATGGTTATCTGATGAAATATCTTGCCGCCGAAAAAGGAGACCATGTTTGCACCGATACGGGGAAACTGATTGTTGCCGGAGAAAACTACGGGGAGATCCTGTCGAAAGATAAAGAAGGGAGAGATCTGCCGAGATATCACTTTTGCGGCATACTGCAAGAAGGCTACATCGTCGCTGTCAAAGGGAAAAACAACAGCTTCGATTCACGATACTTCGGGCCGATAAAACAAGAAACCATCCTCGGTACCGTAACACCGTTCTGGCTGTTCAACTAACAAAAAACAACAGTCAGCATCGGTCGTTTTTTTCGACACCCACAGCGGCAAAAAGAGCAGTCGTCGAACAGGAATTGAGCACGAACCGTCATCTCACCACATCAACATTTCACAGCAACTCTGAAGGCAGGGGAGCAGAGAAAGAAGGTAAAAGTATAGCGCAAGATAAAGCGCACAAACTACCTCCTTTACAAGTCGTTATTCTGCTTGCGTTTAAAGGGTTAACACCATGTGTTATGAAGATAGCACTATCACTCTAATATTTATATAAATACTTCATATGAAATAGTTTATATCATTAACACTACCATAACTCATGAAAAACAACGACGACATCCCGGCCCTTCATCCCAGGATCGGCGGTCATGCAAAATGGGATCGGGTACCCAGTCTCCGCGGTCTCAAGTTCCCTAAAAAAATGAGCACCATGAACAGCCGGAGCGCTGCCCACGTCAAACCATCCCCCCAGTTTTCCAGGCGGGTGGTCATCAAAAGCCGGATCGTCAAAATGAGCATAACCGGCCGTACCGCAGCGCTTCTGCACATCAAATACATCGAACGCAACGGCGTCGAAAAAGATGGATCAGCAGGGAAACTCTACAGCAAGGATCAGGTAAAATCATTCGAGAAAACCGATTTTACCCGTCCAATTGCGAACGAAAAAAACCAGTTCCGCTTCATTGTCTCACCTGAAGACGGCCATGAACTCGACCTTACCGACTTCACCAAAAAGATGATGCAGCAGGTTGAAAAAGATCTCGGTCGCAAACTCGAATGGGCCGCAGTCAACCACTACAACACCGATAACCCACACGTCCATATCGTCGTCCGAGGGATTGACAAAGCCGGTGACCAGGTCACCATTCCGCCGAAATATATTTCCGAAGGCATGCGGTTCCGGGCACAGGAAATTGTCACCGACGAGCTTGGACTCAAAAGCGAACTGGACAACAAAAGCCGCGAAATAGCCGATATCAGCAAAGGACGATTCACCAGCCTTGACCGCACCATTGCGGCACAAGAAGTTGATGGAACGGTTGACGTTGGCAGTTACGCCCTTGAAAAAAACGGGAGACTTTCACAGGCAAGAATCATGGCGAGACTCGAAAAACTGGAGGTGTTCGGACTTGCCGAAAAGAGCGGATCAAGAAGCTGGACATTGTACCCTGAGTGGAAAGAGCAGCTCCATGCGGCAGGTTTACGGGAAGATATCCATCACGAGCTGCACCGTTCAGTCGGAGGCGACCCGCAACGATACCGCATCAATGATACCCACCGGGAGATCCAGGGGCGACTGGTAAAAAAAGGGCTCGAAAACGAGCTGCATGACCGGTACTATTTCATTGTTGAAGAACCTTCGGGATCGGTTCATTACCTCTCGCTTACCAAGAATATCGACATTGATACCTTCCGTGAAGGAGAGATCATTTCGGTGAAGAATGAGCCGGAGACCTGGCTCAAAAAAGCTGATATCGTGATTGCCGAACAGGCTAAAAACCATGGCGGCGTCTATGACAAAGAACGCCACTTCGTTGAGCTGAAAGGCCAAGACGTAAGCCTGGAAGACGGAAGACGAGTGACGGCGAAAGCGTACGTTGAAGCCCATGAAACAAGGCTCAAACGGCTGCAACGGTACCGCATGGCTGAGTTGCTGCCCAATGGCTCATGGAATGTCGATCCGGCACTTGTCGAGCGACTGCAGGAGCGGGACAAGGCGGGTCCGATCGACCGCTTGAAAGCCGAACCCGTGAGCCGTATGCCGGTAGAAGAACAGGTCACCTATCGGGGAAAAACATGGGTTGACCGCTTCACCGGAAAGGATGAGCATCTCTCCATGGTTAAACATGGATTTGGTGCCGAGATGCGTGACGCTGTCCGGCGCCGCATCCTTTTTTTGCAGGAGCTGGGCATTGATTCGATGGATCCGGCACGGGGCAAAATGCTCGACGGTATCGAGCGACAGGATCTCGGTGACCGTCTGAAAAAAGAGCATGGCGGTGTGATGAAATCCTTGCAGCCGGGAGAGAAACTCTCCGGGCTGTTGACCGAAGCGGGAGAGCTTGGCAGTGGCAAAAAATATGCGCAGATCTTTAACCAGCGGTCGAAAGAGTTTTCGCTGGTACCCTGGCAGAAAGAGTTCGAAAAGATGATCGGCCGGCAGGTGGAGCTGGTCAATGAGATGGGCCGGACGATGGTCAGGGGAATCACCAAAAACCTCGGGAGATGAGTGATGACAAAATCGAGAACCGTCAACGTTTTTTACGGGCATGTGGCCACCGGGATATCGTTCATGTTCCTCGGAACATGGGCAGCGACGCAGTATGTCGCCTACGCCCTCGGCTACCAGCCGCAGCTTGGCCCTTACGCCTTCCTTATTCATGGCGTGCCGATCTATGAACCCTGGGCATGGTTCCTCTGGGCATACCATTATGAACCCTATGCACCGAAGGTTTTTGACAAGGCGAGCTGGATAACCTACGGAAGTTTCTTTTCCATGTTTGCCGTGATGGTGGTGCTTGCCATCCGGCGCTCGAAGAAACGGGGTGACGGGGGAGCCTATGGCACCGCCCGGTGGGCAACGGAAAAAGAACTGGTTGATTCCGGTTTGTGCGGCGACCACGGTGTGGTGCTTGCACAGTCGAGTGACGCCACATTTCACCAGAAAGCCGACGGGCTCGGTGAAGTGAAGTGGATCATGGAGCGGGAGGGCAAGTACATGCTCCGTCACAACGGCCCGGAACATGTTTTCTGTTTTGCGCCGACCCGCAGCGGTAAAGGGGTCGGTCTTGTCATTCCGACGATGCTCACCTGGCCGGGATCGGTTATCTGCTACGACATCAAAAAAGAGCTCTGGGCTTCAAGTGCGGGCTGGAGAAAGCAGTTTTCGCGGTGCTGGCGGTTTGAGCCGACGTCGCCGGACTCGGTGCGCTTCAATCCGCTTCTGGAGATCCGGAAAGGGGAGTATGAGGTTCGTGACGTGCAGAACGTGGCGGATATCCTTGTTGATCCTGACGGCTCCAAAGAGCGGCATGACCATTGGGAAAAGACCGGGCACGCCCTGTTGGCGTTATTCTCCATGTCCTCTATGCCGAAGAGGACAAGAGCCTTTCGGGTGTTGCAAACTTTCTTTCCAACCCCAGCCATGGCATTGATGCGACCCTGAACTACATGCTCACCTATCCCCATCTTGGTGAGGCCCCCCACCCGGTTGTTGCGGCTTGTGCCCGGGAGATGATGAACAAATCCGAAAATGAGCTTTCCGGAGTGGTTTCCACCGCCATGAGTTTTCTTGGGCTCTATCGTGACCCTATAGTTGCAAATAACACAGCTTTTTCTGATTTTCGTATTCATGACCTGATGAACAGCGAACATCCGGTTTCTTTGTATCTTGTTGTCCCCCCGAGTGATATTGACCGGACCAAACCGCTCATGCGGCTTATTCTGAACCAGCTTGGACGGCGGCTGACTGAAAAGCTTGAGTTTGGGGGAACACCGTACCGGCATCGTCTGTTGATGATGCTTGATGAATTTCCAAGTCTTGGCAGGCTTGGCTTTTTTGAGACGGAACTGGCCTTTATGGCCGGGTACGGCATCAAGTGTTTTCTGATTGCCCAGTCACTCAACCAGATCGAAAAAGCCTATGGGCAGAACAACTCGATTCTTGACAATACGCATATCAGGGTGACGTACGGTGCGCTTGATGAACGGACGGCAAAGCGAATCTCTGACCTGCTCGGGCAGGCGACAGAGCGCCGGGTGCAGAAAAACTTTGCAGGAGGGCGACTTGCCCCATGGCTTGGCCACATCATGGAGTCTGAGCAGGAGAGTCCCCGTCCGCTGTTGACGCCAGGGGAGATTTTACAGTTGCCGGGTTCTGAGGCACTGGTCATGGTCGGCAATCTGCCGCCCTACCGGGCCAAGAAAATCATGTATTACCAGGATCGCCGATTCAGCAGGAGAGCCTGGCTTCCGGCTCCGGAGAGTGCGGTGGAACAGAAAAAAGAGCTGCTGCAGCAGCCCCGGAACGAGTGGTACCTGCTTCCGAAACCGGTGGCGGTGGCGTGTTCTGATGCGAGCTGCCCGAAGGAGGTTATCTCGCCTGAAACGAGTGGCAGTGCGGGGTGTGGTGGCACGCAGCTTTCGGCGCAGGAACAAGCGAAGGAGTTGCAGCGTGACGTCAGATGGCAAAACGAGTTGGATATGTACAACGAAAAAAAGAGGAGAGCCGACGATATGGAAGGGGAGAGAACGGAAGAAGAGGAGCGGAAGAGCGACCGGCAGAACGGGGTTCTCCAAAAAAAGAGTGTTGACAGGGGTCTTTCAAGAGCATTTGGGATGAACCATTCAGGCGGAGAGGAGCTGCCATTATGACGACAAAACGCAAGAATATTCATCCCTATCTCTCAGCGGAACTGCACAGCAGGTTCACGCAGTACTGCAACCAGCGGGGTGTTACGGCGACGAGTGTTGTCGAAGAGGCGTTAAGCCAGTATCTCGAAGAGAAAGATGATACCGCTTCGGTTCTCAAACAGCTTCAGCGGCAGAACCGGAGCATTATGCGTGTTGATAACCAGGTTGGAGTCATGGCAGAAGCATTTTCCCTTTTTCTCCAGTACTGGTTTGCCCATACGCCCGAGCTTCATCCGGAGGAGAAGTCGGCAGCTTCGCTGGACGCAAAACGGAGGTATAATGACTTCGTGGAGTTTCTGGTAAAAAGGATCGGTACCGGCAGCCGTTTCAGTGATGAAATCATCAAGGAGTCTCTCCATGATGGTTTTGAGTTACGGGATGCCGCGAAGGAGTGATGCCCGGTGTGGCCGGTATGGATGCTCGCTTTTGGGGCGGCATCCATTTTCCGTTTTTCCTTCGTCGTCTCCTCGGTTTCGTGTTGTAGGAGAACATGTAAAACCGAGGGAGGCAAATCATACGATAAAATTTTTTGTCGTCCTTCTGTTGAAAACCGGGATGCCATTTCCAAAAAGCCTTATTCTAATTCCTCGTTGAGCGCCTGCGTCTGCATTTGCAAAAAAGTCCAGCGTTTTAACACATTATGTTACGACCTTCGGGTTAGAGTGCCTTCCCCCGGTTTTGCATGCTCTCAAGAGTGGAAGGGAGGATGCACGAATTTAGGAATTATCTAAAAATGGATCTTGGATTAAAATATCTATAAGCACCGTATAAATCAGTTGCTTATTTTTTCTATATGTCGTAAATTGACAATATGAAAAAGTTACAAGACACACTGCTCTCCAAAATGAGCAAGCGCATCGTGCGCAAGCGCAATGACGTTATTCTACGACAAGATTTTCTTGATCTTGGAGGCTATGACCAAGTTGGGCGTTGTTTGCTTCGGTTAGTAAAAGAAGGGATGCTTGTCAAAATAGGCCAAGGCATTTATGTGCGGGCGACGGTATCGCCTCTTGATGCCCGTCCGTCACTTCCCAGAAGCCTTAACAGTCTGGTATTGGAGGCGATGAAAAAGCTGGGCGTTCCTACTGGCCTGACAGAAATAGAAATCAAGTACAATGAAGGCAAAACGACTCAAGTTCCAACTGGCCGTGTTATCGGTGTTCGCAAACGTGTTCGTCGCCGTATTGGATTCGACGGGTATAGCATGAGGTTTGAACATGCCGCTTAATCAATCCCAGCCCACAAAATCGGCCATTGAACGTGCCGCTGGAATACTCGTCACAACTGACGAAGCTTTTATTGAGAAGGATTGGCATGTGGTTCGAGCCCTTACGTTGCTTAACGACCTTCAAATCGAAGGGTTACAATTGGCTTTTGGCGGTGGAACATCGTTAGCCAAAGCGGGACTTATCAAACGGTTTTCTGAAGATGTTGATTTTAAAGCTACCATACACCCTGCCGGGCACAAGCATTATCGTGAAATTCGCAAAAAAATAATTGCAGCTCTTGAAGCTGAAGAATTTCGTCTGGTCGCAGAACCGATGGTACGCGATGGAAGCAGATTCTTTTCGCTTGAACTGGATTACGGGGCAATATTTACGCGGAACCGACGACTGAGGACGCATATCCGTGTCGAGGTGCGTTTTATTCCGCCACAAATGCCTGTTGTTTTCAAGCCAGTACAGTCGTTGTTAAGATTTACGGAAGGGCAACCCGCCGAAATTGCCTCTATGCCCTATATCGATCCGGTCGAAATCGCGGCGGATAAAGTAAGTGCGCTATCGTGGCGATTGCTCGACGAAGAGGAACGCCAAGATAAAACCCTGATACGGCACGTGCACGATCTGGCTGCACTTGAAACTTTGATTACGCCGACCGCGGAATTTCCAAACCTTGTTCGCCAATCAATTGCTGGCGATCACAACCGCAGCGACATCCCCCAAGAACAAAGGCTTCGTGGCGTTATAACAAATTTGCAAACCGCCGGATGGAAAGAAGCGTATCAAGCGTTCGTGCAGGATATGTCTTTTGCGCGTGATGATGAAATTATTCCATACGAAACAGCGATTGATGCCTGTGAGCGTTTGATTCATCTGGTTGATCGCTAACGGAATTTTCTTGACCGCCATAGCTTATCGAGCCTTGACGGCTTAGCTGCCGCGTAAATCAGGGCGTGCCGAATGTTCCGGTGCTTCCCCCGGTGTCCAGAATAGTCATGAACAGGCCCTGTGCCTCAGCCCCTTGATCTGTCAAAGCGAAATCGCAAGCCTGACTGAGCGTACGGGTGGGCTGGCAGGGAAAGTCCGGCCTGTTCGTCATCATTGCGGATCGAAAGCCAAGCTTTTTTCCGGCTTAATGCCTCTCGTCGATTACTCAGAAAAAAATCATCCATCTCCGCCGTCGTCTTTTTGTAGTTGTTCTCCCTTGGTGAAAGAGCGTTTACCAAGAGCTCTGTTGCTCATACTCACTCATTTCGTTCTTCACAATCAAACCGGCAAGTATAGGGTGCATCCATGCTGATGCTCCCAAAGAGCAGGGCGAAGCGGGGTCATCCGGCTCGATTTCCCTTGTTGCCATAACCCGTTACTGCATCATGCTGACAGGGGGGAGGTATGCCCAGGTGGATCGCCATAAAATCACTTTAATTATTAAATAGTAGCAAAGTGATAACTAAAATTGTGATTATTGTAATTAAAGTATTAACATTTTCTATTCCTCTCGCCTGAGTTGCGCTGGCATAAAAAAATTCTCATCTCTTCGTCGAGGTTTTTCCGCCTATCCGGCATGTTTGTTTCTGTGTGTTACCTGTTTTTTGTTGTTGGTTCAATCGTCCAATAAAAAAACCGTTATGGCTCCCATAGAAGACATTACCAGGAACCGAAAGCTTGATGCTTTGCGTGTTGCCCTCTCTCCCATTCTTGTCTATCTGGATGATCCAGCCATTATTGAAATTATGGTCAATGCCGATGGCCGGGTATGGGTCGATGAGATCTCCCGGGGCATGTCCTGCACCATGACGATCATGCAGCCGGAAGAGGTAGAGCGCATCATCCGGCTCCTTGCTGCATCAATCAACGCTGAGGTCAACGATCAATCGCCCTCACTTTCGGTCAAGCTTCCGGGATGGGGAGCACGTGTTCAGGCCTCCGTTCCTCCGATTGTCTCCGCTCCGGTTTTTTCGTTCCGTAAACCGGCCAAGGTGATCTTTTCGCTTGAGGACTATGTCCTAAAAGGGATTTTGAGCGAGAGTGATGCCCGGTACCTGCAGCGTGGTGTCATGGAGAGGAAAAACATTCTCGTCGGAGGTGGAACGGGCAGCGGCAAAACCACTCTGGTTAATGCGCTGCTCAAGGTGGTCGCCGAGAGCGACGACCGGGTCTATATCGTCGAGGACAATGCCGAGCTGCAGTGTGATGCTCCGAACAAAATCGAGATCCTTGTCCAGCCGCCGCTCTACACCCACCAGAGGGCCATCATGGATGCCCTGCGCTTCCGGCCAGACCGGATCATTGTCGGGGAGGTGAGGGACGGGGCGGCACTTGATATGCTGAAAGCCTGGAACACCGGCCATCCCGGCGGCATTGCCACCATCCATGCCAACAGTACGAGCTCCATGCTTGACCGCCTTTGCCAGCTCTGTGAAGAGGTCATGGCGCATGCTCCCCGATATCTTATCGCTGAAGCCATTGATCTTTGTGTGCATATCCAGCGAGACCCTCTTCATTCAGCCGGACGCTCCATCAGCGGCATCGTTGAGGTTATCGGAGAAGAGGGCGGACAGTGGAAGACAAGAACGAGGCCAGTTGAAAAGTCGAACGGGTGTAAAGTCTTCGCGTAGAATCGTTCCGCCTTTCCGGGGTACACTCCTTTTTTTTGTCAAAAGGTGTTAATAAAAAACAAACAAAGTAGTTAACAAACTGCTTTTGTCGGCAAGCAAGACCCTCTTCAACTTCAAACAAAAATGAGTCATGAATAAAGATGTCTTAAGAAATGCCGTGATGGTTGCCGCAGTGGTTGTTGTTTGTACCGCAGTTCCTGCGTTTGCTTCCTCGTCCGGAATGCCGTGGGAAACTCCGCTTAATTCGCTTCTGGACTCACTGACTGGTCCGGTATCCCGAGTTCTTGGAGCTGTTGCCATTATCGGGCTCGGACTCGGGGTCGCCTTCAGTGAAGGCGGCGGGATGATGCGAAAGGCGTTATGGGTGGTGATGGGTCTTGCCATCGCCTTCAATGCGGTTTCCTGGGGGCTCACCTTCATGGGATTTGGCGGAGGGCTTGCGGTATGATGGAGGGCTATGAAATTCCGCTGCACCGCTCCCTGACGGAGGTTATTCTCCTCGGCGGGGTGCCCCGTACCCCGGCCATTCTGCTCTGGACGACATCGGCGGCGATTGGGTTCGGGCTGCAGCAGATATGGGTGCTGCCGTTTGCCATCCTCATGCATGTTGTGCTTGTCGCCCTGACACGGCGTGACCCTTTCTTTTTTGAGGTGTTTATCCGGGCGCTGAAATCTCCGAAACGTTTAGACCCTTGAGTCGTTATGATGAACCTCAAACAATACCGGCAGTCGACGCACCGATTGCCTGATTATCTCCCTTGGGCGGCACTTGTTGCGCCAGGTGTCGTTCTGCAAAAGGATGCGGTTCTGCAAAAGAGTTTCCGGTTTCGGGGGCCTGACCTTGCGAGTTCTTCTTCCTCCGAGCTTGTTTCCTCTGTTGCTCGGCTGAATAATTCCCTTAAAAGGCTCGGTTCGGGATGGAGCCTCTTTATCGAGGCACAGCGGTTTCATCTGTCGGAGTATCAGGGGGCATTATGGAACCAGCCAGCAGCATGGCTGCTTGACCGGGAACGGCGGGGGCAGTTTGAAGAGCGAGGGGTTCATTTTGAGAGCGCCTATTTCATCACGTTTGTCTGGGCCATGCCGACAGCAAAAGGCAAAAAGCTCTCCAGCCTCTTTTATGATGACCCTGAAGTCACCGCTGACGCAAGTGTTGACAACGAGCGGGATATGGAGTACTTCACCAAAGCGTGTCATGAAATCGCTGACCTTATGCGTGGCGTCTTTGTTGAAATCGAGGAGCTGAATGACGATGAGACGCTCACCTACCTGCACAGCACGATTTCATCAAACCGTCACCCGGTTCTGGCTCCCGGCATCCCGATGTATCTTGATGCCCTGCTGCCCGATCAGGCGTTGACCGTGGCCGATATTCCCATGCTCGGCGGAAACTTTATTCCTACTGTCACATTTACCGGGTTTCCTTCGAGCTCTCTGCCGGGCATTCTGGACGAACTGAACCACCTGGAGATCGAGTACCGGTGGGTGACCCGCTTTATCTGCCTGGACAAGGAAGATGCCCGTAAAGAGATTGAGCGGTTCAGACGGCAGTGGTGGTCAAAGCGAAAGAACCTGCTCACCATGCTGAAAGAGGAGGCGACCAAGGAGGCTTCGGCACTGCTTGACAGTGATGCCTCCAACAAGGCCGCCGATGCCGATGCGGCTTTGCAGGAGCTTGGTGAGGATCTGGTGTCGTTCGGCTTGATGACCTGCACCGTCACGGTTTCCCATGCCGATGTGCAGGAGGCCATGCGGAGAATTCGCCGGGTGAAGCAGGTGATCCAGAGCAAGGGGTTTGTGGTCAAAGAGGAGACCCTGAACAGCAAGGAGGCGTGGCTTGGCAGTCTGCCGGGCCATGTCTATGCCAATGTCCGCAGGCCGATGATCAGCACGGTTAACCTCGCCCACATCATGCCACTTTCGGCTATCTGGGCAGGAGAGACCGAGAACAGGCACCTGAAATCAGTCACGGGCAGCGGCCAGTACCACATGATGTGTTCGACTACCGGCAGCACGCCCTTCCGTTTCAACCTGAACGTCGGTGATGTCGGCCATACCCTTATTATCGGGCCGACCGGAGCAGGAAAATCAACCCTGCTTTCCATGATGGCCCTGCAGTGGTTGAGGTACCCGAATGCGCAGGTGGTGATTTTTGACAAAGACCGTTCTGCCCGTGCGGCCACCTTGGCTGTTCAGGGGGCATTCTACGAACCGGGTGGTGACGAGGCGGCTTTGGCATTCCAGCCGCTTGCCTCCATTGAGGAGCAGCAGGAGCGTATCTGGGCGGCAGAGTTTGTGGTGTTGCTGCTGAAAGAGCAGGGGGTTGCAGAAAATCCCGGCATGAAAAAAGAGATTGATTCGGCCCTGCAGAATCTGGCCACCTATCCAAAAACGTCGAGAACCCTGACGGTGTTTACGGAGCTGGTGCAGTCCAAAGAGGTGAGAGAGGCGATGCGCCCCTACACCATGCGGGGCAACTACGGTGCTATTTTTGATGCGGCGGAGGAGATGATGGTGGG
>Ga0209083_1003506_pt1 | contig 13039 bp, 7 predicted proteins | sample AM7aDNAmetaG_FD_184132 | JGI IMG/M metagenome (GOLD analysis project Ga0209083, IMG submission 184132) | Freshwater microbial communities from Finland to study Microbial Dark Matter (Phase II) - AM7a DNA metaG (SPAdes) (version 3) | ecosystem: Environmental > Aquatic > Freshwater > Lake ...
GCGCGCACGCGCTGGATCGCCAAGTTGTTGATGGAAGCCGACAAGCGCATTCGCGTGGCGGCCGTCTGCGACCCTTCAGCCAAGTCCGTTGAGCTGGCCCGCGAGACGTTCGGGCGCGATCTGACGGTCTGCGGAAGTTGCCGCGAGCTTCTGAACAGCCCCGGCATGGACTGGGTGATGATCGGCTCCTGGAATTGCTGCCACCGGGAGCACGCCGTAGCCGCGCTCCGGGCCGGCAAGCACGTCTTCTGCGAGAAGCCGCTCGCGACGACCTGGCGGGATTGCCTGGCCATTCGAAAGGCCTGGCAGGCGTCCGGGCGTTCATTCTACATCGGGTTTACGCTGCGCTCGGCGCCGCATTACACCACGATCAAGAGGCTGATCGACGCGGGGACCATCGGCAAGATCGTAAGCATGGAGTTCAACGAGACGCTGGATTTCAACCATGGCGGCTTCATCGTCTCCGACTGGCGGCGGCTGACGAAGAACGCCGGGACGCATCTGCTCGAGAAGTGCTGCCACGATATCGACTTGGCGAACTGGCTGGTGGGCAGTCGCGCGAGCCGCGTGGCCAGCTTCGGCGGACTCAATTTTTTCACGCCGGAGAATGCGGCGCACGTTCGCCGGCTGGGCAGGGACGGGAAAGGCCGGACGGCCTACTCCGCCTTCGACGGCGGGCAGGAAGTCAGCCGCCGGAACCCCTTCACTTGCGACAAGGACATTATCGACAACCAGGTCGCGATTCTGGAATACGCCAACGGCGTGCGCGCCACGTTCCACACCAACCTGAATGCGGGGATTCCCGAGCGCCGGATGTACCTCTGCGGCTCCGAAGGGGCGATCCGCGCGGATTGCCGCGCGGGGCGCATCGAGATCAGGCGCATCGGGTTCGCGGAGCGGGTCCGCGCCGTCCGAGTCGTCGCAGAAGGAGCGCATGCCGGCGGCGATAATGCGCTCGCGCGGGATCTGGCCGCCTCCATCACCCGCGGCAAGCCCGCCACGGCGGATATGAATGACGCGTTGACTTCAGCGGCGACCTGCTTCGGCATCGACCGCGCCATGACGACGGGAAGCGTGGTGGAGATGTCGCCGTACTGGAGAGACCTGGCTCTTGAAACCCCGGCGGAGGCGCGATGACGACCCGCGATAATCTGAAGGCGCATCTGGACAAGCTCGAAGCCGCGTTCGACCCGGCCTGGGAGAGCCGCAAGCTGGAGCTGTGGAAACGCGCGCTGGAATGCGAGCCCATCGAGGGCGGGTTCCTCCCCCGAAGCGATCGCGCGGAGCCGGTGATCGACGACTGGCCCAGGGTCAGAGTGAACGCCGCGTTGCATGACCCGGAAGCGATGCTCCTGCAGCAGCTTCGCGAGGTGTATCGCGGCGTTCGCGCGCGCTCCTGGCGCATCCCCGGCATCCGCAGCAATTTCGGGACCGGCATCCTCTCCTCCGTCTTTGGAGCCCCGGTGTTCCTGATGGGTGAGAATCTGGACACCTTGCCGACCACGCGGTCGCTTTCGGCGCAGCAGATCACGCACCTCTTGTCGCGCGGGGCGCCGGAACTCACCGCCGGCTTCGGGCCGGCCGTATTTGAATATGCCCAGTTCTTTCGCGAGCAGTTCGCCCCTTATCGCCGCATCCGCGAAAACGTCTGGTTCGTCCACCCGGACCTCCAGGGTCCCATCGACGTGGCGGAGCTCCTCTGGGGGTCCGACCTCTTCTACGCCTTGAGCGACGAGCCCGACAAGGTCGCGGCCCTGCTCGAAATCATCACCGAAACCTACATTCGTTTCATGACGCGCTGGCTGAAGGAGAACCCCTCCCGGGAGGGCGGGAAATACCTCACGCACTGGGGCTTGCTGGCGAAGGGGCAGGTATTCCTTCGCAACGATTCGCTGATGAACCTCTCGCGCGCCACGTATGAGCGCTTCGTGCGTCCCTATGACGCGCGAATACTGGCGCAGTTCGGCGGAGGAGGCGTCCACTTCTGCGGCAAGGCGGACCACGTTGCGTCCGCCATGACGGAGTCCGGCGGGGTGACCATGCTCCAGGTCGCGCAACCGGAGTTGAACGATATGGGAAAGATCATTGCGGCCACCCTGGGCCGAAAGGTGCCCCTGTGCTGCAAGCTCGTGGAAAGCATGAGAGGATTTGACCTGAGCCGGGCTTTTATACGAGAGTAGAGTGGTAGGTCATTCCCGGTTTCCCGAAGCCGGAGCAGGGTAAAAAGACTTATTCAGTTCCCGGTCTGATATGGATGGAGAGCCGACATGGCTACTTGGCGACGGAGCGTCAGTCTCCTCGATTCCCTCACGTTCTGGTGCGAGCACTGGAAGCCGGATTGCGCCTTCAGCGGAAAGACGCCCCGGGAATTTCAGGCCTGGCAGCGGCGGTTCCGCAAACTGTACGCGCAACTGATCGGCCCCTTGCCCCAGAGCGTTCCACTTCGCACCAAGGTGATGGAGACCGTCGACTGCGGGGACCACCTGCGCAAGAAGATCCTCTTCGACTCCTCCTGGGGCGTGACGGTGCCGGCGTACCTGCTGGAGCCCAAGGGATTGAAGAAAGGGGAGAAGCGCGCGGGCATCCTGGCGTCGCACGGCCACGGCAGCGGCAAGGGCAGCGTCGTTGGAGTGGCCAGCGAACTCGGAAATGTCCACGAGAAGGCAAGAGTCGCGCGGCAGAACAGCAACTACGGCCTTGAAGCCGTCCGGCGGGGATACGTCGTCATCGCTCCCGACTGGTGTCCGTTCGGGGAACGCACGCCGAATCCCGAATGGGTTCGCGTCAACCGGGACCCCTGCGACATCACCAACCTGGCGTGGCAGTACTTCGGACGCCCGCTGCTCACCCAGAGCATCTTCGACGGCATGCGCTGCGTGGACGTGCTCGCGAAGCACCCCCACGTCGACCCGCGCCGGATGGGAGTGATCGGCTTGAGCCAGGGCGGCACGATGGCGTCGCACCTGCTGATCAACGAGCCGCGCCTGCGCGCGGGAGTGGTCAGCGGCTATATCAGCACCCTGCGCGGCGACGCCCTGACGATGCGCGGCTGCGGCAACACCTGCGGGGCGCAGCACGTTCCGGGCCTGCTGCGCCATGGCGACCTGCCCGACATGCTGGGGCTGATCTGCCCCAAGCCGGTTCTCTTTGAAATGGGCCGGCAGGAGACCTGCTTCCATTATCCGGACATGACGAAAGCGTACGCAACCGTGGAGAAGATATATCGAGCCGCCGGCCGCTCGGAATGCATCGCTCGCGATGACCATCCCAACGGCCATCGCTGGAGCGGCGCAAAGGCATGGGAGTGGTTGGAGAAATGGCTGTGACACCGATTGCGAAGGCAGGAAGTATTTCGGCGGCGGAGAAGTCTCCACTCGCGCTGTTTGGCGGAAGCAAGGCGATCGCGACGGACGAGGGCGACACGTTTACCTGGCCGATCGTCACGAAAGAGGATGAAGCGGCCGTCCTGGACGTTCTGCGCCGCGGCGCCATGAGCGGGTCGGACGTGACCCGGCAGTTCGAGAAGGAATTCGCCGCATGGCAGGGTGCCGCGTTCGCCCTGGCGCACAGCACCGGAACAGCCGCGATCGAAGCCGCCATGTTCGGATGCAAAGTGGGGATGGGAGACGAGATCATCTGCCCCAGCGTCACCTACTGGGCGGCCTGCCTGCAGGTTTACAGCCTGCGCGGCACCGTGGTCTTCGCCGACGTGGACCCCGACACGCTGTGCATCGACCCGAAGGACATCGAGCACCGCATCACCCCGAGGACCAAGGCGATCATGGTGGTCCACTACCTCGGGCATCCGGCTGATATGGACGCGATCATGGCCATCGCGCGGCGGCGCGGGGTCAAGGTCATCGAAGACGTTTCCCACGCGCAGGGGGGGCTGTACAAGGGGCGCAAGGTGGGGAGCATCGGCGACGTTTCCGGAATCTCGCTGATGAGCGCCAAGTCTCTGGTGGCGGGCGAGGCCGGCATGCTCACCACCAACGACCGAGAGATTTACGAGCGCGCCTGCGGGTGGGGGCATTACGAGCGCTTCCTGATGCCGCAGGACTTGGAGACGCCGTACTTGAAGGAGAAGACCGGGCTGCCGCTGGGGGGGCATAAGTACCGCATGCACCAGATGAGCGCGGCCGTCGGGCGCGTGCAGTTGAAGCATTACGACGCGCGCTGCGAGGAAATCCGCAAAGCGATGAACTACTTCTGGGACTTGCTCGAAGGGGTACCGGGGCTTCGCGCCCACCGCCCCCCGGCGGACTCGAACAGCAACATGGGAGGCTGGTACGCGGCGCACGGGCACTACCGGCCGGAGGAGTTGGGTGGCTTATCCGTGACCCGCTTCACGCAGGCGGTGACGGCCGAAGGCTTCCGCAGCCGCCCCGGCGTGAATATGCCGCTGCACCTGCACCCGCTGTTCAACAGCATCGACGTATACGAGGAGGGGAAGCCGACGCGCATCGCGCATTCCGACCGCGACCTGCGCCAGCCGCGCGGCAGCCTGCCGGTCACCGAGGGGATCGCGGCGCGCACTCTGAGCGTGCCATGGTTCAAGCAGTATCGGCCGGAGATCATCGAGGAGTACGCGCTGGCGTTCCGGAAGGCGGCTGCAAGCTACCGCGAACTGCTCAAGGAGGATCCGGGCAACCCGGAGACGCTCGGCGGCTGGCACTTCTTCGCGCACAGGTGAAGCCGCCCTGTCCGAAGATGCCGGCTGACGCCGGAAGTTGACGTCATTCCGCCGGTCATGGCAGCCTGAACCCGGCGACCTCACCTCCTGGCGTGATCACAAAGACCCTCGGTCCGCCCGACCGTTCCGGCAGCACATGGATGAAGCCGGGGCTGCCGGGCAGGACATCGCGGTGTGTGACATGGCCGTCGTCAATCACCGCCACCGTCCCATCCTCGGCGCCGACGACCAGGCGTCTTCCGTCAACCACCCTCAGCGCGGTCGGCGGACTCGGCAATCGCAGCCCCCAGCGCTTTTCCAGCTTGTGATTGAACGCGAGGACGTAGCCGTTCCATAATGCCACGATCACTTCCTGTCTGCCATCGCCGTCAATGTCCGCCACCGCCATGGCGCGAACGTTCCGCCCCGTGAACACGCCGGGGGCCACCATGTAGCCTGGTCCGGGGCCGAAGCTCGCGTCGTACAACGGTCGGCCGGCGACGTCCCGGTCAAGCACCCCCGCCTGCAACTCGTTTTGAAATCGGCGCAGTCCCTCCCCCCCGCCGATGTCCCAGACCTGCAGCCGGTTCCACGCCCCGTTTACGTCGCCGACTATCACCTTGCGACCGTCGCCGGCCAGCTCTTCGTAGAACAGGTAATGCCGGTTGATGTTGCACCAACCGTCAATGTAGGTCGCGCCGGGGGGCACATCGTGGAACCCGCGCGGCGCCGCATCCAGCGACCGGTTGTTCATCACCGGGACGCGATTATAGCCGCAGTGCTCGCGGCCGATCAGCAGGTTCAGCGACCCGCCCGGCCCCGGGATCACCTGGAACAGCGTGACCGTCCCCCAGAGCACCGGCAGGCGTCGCACCAGCATGCCGTCCGGGGTGAGGATTTCCAGCGTGCAGCAACTGCCCACGTACAGGAGGTTCCGCTGGTCCAGAAAGTCAGCCGAGTACAACCCGTGGATGCCATTCAGGCCCGGCGCCGACTTGTACCAGTACCGCTTGCCCCAGGTCAGCAGCACGGGGTCGATCTGCGAGACGAATTCCCAAGCGCGCCGGCCGCGCTCATCGAAGGCAATGACCTTCTCATCCTCGCAACCGGCGATCAGCAACCGCGGCTCCGGCCAGTAGTGCAGCACGCGCACCGGTCCGTCGGTCGCCATGCGGCGGACGACGCGGCCACAGCGGTCCGACACCACCACGCTGGCGCCCTGTGCCAGGGCCAGGCAGCCCCCCGCCGCGTCGGGCAGGTCGATCACGTTGGCCACCGGGCCGCCGACGTTCGCGGCGATCTCGCGCGTCAGTCCCGGCGCCGCCAGCCACTGCTCAGCCCGCCACGCCTCTTTCAACCGCCGGAACGCTGCGGCGCTGCGCTGCGACTGCGACTCCAGATAAGCCTGCATTCCCTTCAGCACCTGAGGGTCAGGCCGACAGTCACCGAAGCGATGCCGGCCCGCTTTCAGGCGATGGACCGCGGGCGCGCCGCCGGCCACATGCACTGTCACGGGGGAAGCAGCCTGAATGACCAATTCGCCGCTATCGAAGTCCCAGTCGACATCCACTGGAGCGTCGCTGACCAACAGCGGCTTTGGAGCCCCCCCGGAGGCGCTGGAGGAAGCCGCAACGCACTCCACGTCCAGCCCCCAGAGGTGATCGGACGCGACTACGGCGACCCCCGCCCTTACGCCCTCGTGTTCACCAACGACGGCCATGGCCGGTTCGGGCAGCGCGAGGGCCGCGGCGTTGTCCCCGATCGGCGTGCAGCGCCCGCCGGTGACCCCCAACAGCGAGAAGAGCCGCTGGGGCTGCTTCCCCTTCACCGCGCCCCGCCATGTCATCGCGACCTTTGCCCCGGCCGTCTCAACGTGCAATCGCTGCGACACCGCCAGCGGCGGGTTCGCGGCTGTCGCCGCGCTGTCGAAAGACCACCCCAGCAGGATCTCAAGGTCCGGCTGATCCTCTTCGCAGGCCAGCGCGTCCACGATCAGCGCGTAGCGGTTCGAGCGCAGAGCCAGCGTCCGTTGCCAGGACGCGACACCCGCGCGCGGAACGACGGTCACCGCGCCTGCGGTGAGGCCCAGAACCTCGGCGCGCTGGAGCACTGCGTCCTGACTCAGGTGCGACGGCACGATGCCGCCGGCCCGGGTGAATACCTGGTTCTCCGCGCCGGACAAGAGGGTTCTGCCCGCCAGGCGCAGCTCCCAGATGGAGCAGGTGTGAAACAACTCCCGCCCGCTGTTATATCCTTTCAGCAGCACAAAATCGCCGGAGTCGTCGGCTGCACTGCGGTAACTCGCGTACTGGAAGGCCTGCTCGATGCTCAGGTCGCTTTCGCGCGAACGCCAATGCGCCGGCGTGAAGCGTTCGACATTCCAGCGCCCCGTCATGTCCGTCGGTTCGCTCGCCGACAGGCTCGCATCGGGCCAGAACGACTGCCCCACGCGGAAGCCGCCGGTATCGATGCCCGTGCGCTCCCGGTAGCACAGCCACCGGCCGTCACCTGTGAGGTAGGCCGCCATCTGGAACATATTCAGGGCGGCGAAGTCGGTGGCCCAATCGGGGCGCCGGCCGGTGATCAGGATTTCCTGCGCCCGGAGCAGCGCCGCCAGCGCGCCGTTGCGTCGCGGTTCGGGATCGCGGCTGAGAACCAGATAGCTGAGCACGGGCGCCAGGCCGGTGCCGTACCAGAACAAGTCCTGGCTTTCCCCAGCCACCCAGACCGGTGGGTGATGCAACGGGCTGAAGAACCAGCGCGCACCCGCCAGGGCCTTCTGCCAGACCGGGTCGGGGTAGTCGCGGGCGAAATAGCGGGCCAGGCAGTACAAGCACATGGCGGCCCATTCCTCATGCCGTGAGCCGATCCGCGCCGGCGGAGCGGTGAGCCGGCAGACCAGCTCAATGCCCCGTCCGTGCGCCACCTGCCGCGCAAATGCGTTGGTGATCCTCAGCCGTTCGTCGTCGCTGAAAACAGGGCTTTCCTCGATCAGGTCCCAGTACAGAATCATCTGGTGCGCGCCGTAGTGATAGGGGCCGGCGACCGGATCGCGCTTGTCCTCGATCAGTTCGCCATCGAGTCGTTCCATCTCGCTCTGCGCCTGTTGATCGGGAAATGCCAGCCGCACCACCTCGCGGGCGTGCCGCGGTTCGCCCGTCATGTAGTAAAGCGCCATCCGCTTGCTGATGCTGTTCCAGCCAAAGTAGCCCCTCGACCCGTAGCCGCGCGAAGCATCCCAGGTCTCGCACGACCCCAATTCGGCCGGCGGCACAAGTCCATCGCCCAGACGAATCTTCATCGTCCAGCCCAACGCCAGCCCATCGCCAGGACGATTGCCGGCATCCCGGAGTTCCCCAAGCAGCACCCGCGTCCCCGCCTCGACCCCGGACTGGTCGCTGCCGCCGATGAGCACCACGTTGTAACCGTTGCCGAAAGGATTGTGCAGCGTTCGGACCTCGTATCCATTCCGCCCGGGGTAACGCAGGTCCGTCAGGAGGAAGTGAAGGTCATACAGCGCGCAGGCGGTCTGATTGGTCGACCGATTCCCCAACACCACCAGATGGCTCCGGATCGGCACGGCTGCGTCGGGCGACAGGTCGGACACCACGGGAACCCGGACGCCGGTGAGAGACTCGATCCCCCGCTGAATCTCCGCAGCGCAGTCGCGGTATAACCCGCCAGCCGGAGCGACGATGCAGACGGCCGCCTTCCCGCCCTGCACCAGCCATGTGACCTGGTGCAGTTCTTTGACGCGCGTGCAGACTGGCGCAACAGGCTCCGGGGAAACTCCCGCGGGATCGCTCGGTGGAGTGCTCGACGCTTGGCGCATGATGCCGGACTTCTCCCTTACTACGCCAGCTTGACCCAGTGCGCCAACGAGGCCCGACAGGCCGCGTGGCTGGCGCAAGGGCGAGCTACGTCCCGCCCGGTGATCAGCGTTCAGGTTCTTCACGTCCTCAATGGCATGGGGAGGCCGCTGGCATCAGGCTCCCAACATGGCCTTCTTCTTCCAGTAGTACATAAGGTTATCATATGGAACGTGCGGGGGAATAGTGTGATCGAGCGCAGGGATGGCGTCTGATTTGTCGTTGCCGCGCAGACGAACAGGATTTGTCTCGGCGACCGGGTTCTCTCGCGGGCAGTCACCTTATCGCCTCAGGAAACCTCGCGCCACCAGCTCTGCTCCATCTTGTCCAGTTCGTCCATGACCCCAGGGGGTAAAGGCGGAGGAGGGTGCGTCTCAAGGATTTCGCGCACCCTGGCTTATGGCGTCAGCGTTCCGGCCAAGTCTGGTCCCGCCGAGAACGAACGGACTACCTGGCAAATCGTCAACCGCCCCACAATTCCCTCCTCCGACACGTCCCGCATCTGTCTTTCGTGCAAACGCCGCTACACGTTCAACACCCCGAGCAATCGGCAGAGGTCCGCCAACAACCCGGTGGCGTCGCCGTACGAGAGGATGTAGTGCTGGCTGAGGACTTTCTGCGTGAAAACCTCCATCGGTTCGTCGAGGCTGATCTGCAGGCCGGGCAGTTGGGGCGCCGGCGGCGTCCAACCGGCTTCTTCCCAATGTGGCGGGGTCGTGGCGTTGCCCGTGACGACGTGCATGGCGTAGCCGTCGCCGTGGTAGGTCAATCGCGCAAGAGTCACGCGCCCGGTCTTCACCTTGGAAACATTCAGCAGCCCTTCGCCAAATTGGCCGAAGGCCGCCGGCATGACGGTCACCGGGCCATCAACCACTTCCGACGGCACGTAGTCCGGCACGCCCATGAGGACGCCATCTTCCAGAAACTCGTAGAACTCCATGTACGCGCCGATCTGTCCGGTGAGATAACGGACCATGAGCTGGGTGACGGCGCCCATGGCATCGTTCTCCGGGATGGTGGGGATGTTCTCTTCCTCGTGAACGAGCATGAAGACACCCGCCGGAGCGAATCCAAGAAGCTTCTTCACGCCGTCGACGTCAATGAGCGAGAGGGCGTCGTAGCCGCGGCTTCGAATCCGTCGTCGGAGCGCCAAATAGAGCTTGACGGCATTCTCGACCGTCGCCGGGCGAGGCGTCTTGGTGAATGTCCAACGCTTCTTGACTTCCTGCGCCAGTGCCGCAACCTCCCGCGGATCGAGTTGCTCCATTATCTGGACCATCTCAAGCATTTCGAAGTGCTCGATCTCCGGTCCTATCCTCGCTTTGAGCGAAACGCCGTCGTAAAGCGTGCCGTACAGCCGCATGTCGCGGTAACCCATCATGCCGATCCGGGCTTCCTTCAGCAGGGAGGCCGCGCGCGCGGCCCGAGCGAAGTTCATGATCTTCTCGACCGGCGCGGGCTTGCCTTTGCAGGTGACGACGAACTTGAAGAGATACCCCATATCCTCCATCGGCTTGCGCAACGCCGCGGTGCCGGCCTGGTCGGCCGTGGTGATGAACCGGTCGCCCTCAGTCCAGCCGGACAACCCCCACATCAGGATCGGCTTGTGTTTGAAGGGCTCGATAACGTTGATAACCGCGTGCGATGGAATCCATCCGGCAACGCAGAGGATGAGAAGGTCGAAGTCGCCTCGCCCAAGCTCCTCTCGCGCGCGGGCCACGTCGGCTCCGGCTGCATCGTCGCTGACCGGCTCCGTGCATAGAAGTTCGATGCCCTGCTCTGCAAGGAGCCGCCGGGCCTCGCCGCACTTACGGGCAATGATATCGCGTGGCGTATTCACTTCGCCAAACCCGACGAATCCGGCTCGAATCTTGCGCATGGCTGTCATCCTTTCAGAGTCCGATCGAGGGCCCGGTAGCGCTGGTAGACCTCCTCATAGCGCCTGGCGCTATCAGCCCGGACGGATACTCGCTGCCTTACTCTTACCATCTTCACGCTCGCTTCTTCCAGCGACTGATAGGTGCCATTCCCGACCGCAGAGATCATGGCGGTCCCCAAGCCTGTGGCTTCTTCGCATTCGAGAACCAGGAGGTCCCTTCGGCAGACGTCGGCCTTGATCTGCAACCACGCATCGCTGCGCGCGGCGCCGCCGAGGGAGCGAACCTCTCGCACGGGGACGCCGAGAGATTCGAGCATCTCCAGGTTCTCGCGCACCAGGAAGGCGACGGCCTCCAGAATGGCGCGGACAAAGTGGCCGCGCCCATGAGCGAGGGTGATCCCGCAAAAAGCGCCCTTCGCCCGGGAATCCGGTTCCGGACCGAATGCCCCGCACAGATGGGGAAGCATGAGAAGCCCGTCCGCGCCGGGTTCGACGGCTGTGGCCTCCGAGATAAGAGAAGCATAATCCGTTCCCGCGGCGAACGTGTCGCGGAACCACCGCAGGGCCATGCCCGCCGTTGGCGCCCAGGGCAAGAGAGCATACCGTCCCGGCAGCGCGTGCGCGTAGAGGCCGACTCGTCTTCGGGGATCGTACATCGGGCGGTCAATTGTAGCGCAGAGCGCCATGGCCGCGCCGGTGCACTCGGTAACCATTCCCGGCTCCAGGTTCCCCGCCCCCACGGCGCCCGCGATCTGATCGATGGGAGCCGTGGTCACAAGGGTTTCCGGGTTCAGCCCCGTTTCCCGCGCGGCAGAAGCGGTCAGTGCGCCAACGACCTCGCCGGAGGTTTTCAGCTCCGGCAGTTGCCCGGGGCTGGTCCCCAGAAAACGCAGCATCTCCGGCCACCACTCGCCGGTGTGCAGGTCATAGTAGAGCGTGGAAGGATTCAGGCCGCGGTCCGTCGCGTAGCATCCCGTAAGCCTATAGATAAGATAATCTTCCACCAGAACAAACTTGTGCGCCCGGCGGAAGGTCTCCGGTTCGTTCCGGCGCAGCCACAGCAGGCGCGTGGCAGTCCACGTGGGGACGATCTCCTGCTGGCCGGTCCGCCGGTAGACTTCCTCCACGGCGAATTCCCGGCTCAGGGCATCCGATTCGGCGCGGGAGCGGTTGTCCAGCCAGACGATGGCCTTGCGCAGGGGATGGCCGGTGCGGTCGAGAACGATCAGCGTCTCTCCCTGGCTCGTGACTCCGATGGAGCGGACATCCCCGGGCGCGACTTTCGAGGCGGACAGGACAGCCCGCGTGGCCCTGAGCGCGCTCTGCCAGTATGTTTCGGCGTCCAGCTCAACCCAATCGGGCTGGGGCTTCTGAAGCGCATACTCATCCGCATAGCTCGCGGCGACGCGGCCGAACTCATCGAAGAGCGTGCCCTTCAGCGCGGTCGTGCCGGCATCCAACGCAAGCACATAGGTCATGTTTGTTCTTACTTATCCCAAAGGCGATAGAAGGTGTTCAAAGTCTTCTCGACCAGGAGGTCCCCCCCATCGGGGCCGACGGACCCGTTGATGACCAGCGCGCCGTAACCCCCGCCGGAAACGGCTCGCAGGGTTGGCAGATAACCCAGATAATCGCCGCTCAATTGGACAAGGAACGTCTGCCGTGCCGGGCTGCGCGCCTTGATTCGCTGGCCGTAGTCCAGGTAGAGCTCGAAGGGGTTGGTGGCCAGAGCCACCTCCCCCAGACGCAGCGCGTGCAACTCCATGGAGACCTCAGGCCGGGCCGCCTGAGTCCTGTATCGTTCGATCACCGCTTCGTTGTTGCGCAGCAGCACGAAGTCATGGAGTTTGCTGTCATACGGACCCGCACCGCCTATCGCCTCGTTGGCTTTCGTTTCGGCAACGAAGCGGTTGAATGCGGCGCGCGGAGAGCGTGCGTCCCTGGGCTCGCGCGCCTGCAATGCCTTGAACAGCCGGCAGGCCTCGCGGTACTCCCCAGGCGAAACACGCCGCAAGGGCAGTTGCAGCCTTTTCACTTCGTGCCGGAACGACACCCGGCTCCGGATGCTCCCGGACGCCGCGGCGCAGCCCTCTTCCACGGCGTCGGCGAGACGGCGCGCGATCTCCACGGCGCCTGACTCCCCCCACATGTTCGGTTCGCCGGGGGAGTTGCGCGTCAGATCGCGAGGCGACTGGTCGCCCGATGGGGCAATCAGCGCGAGAAGAAAAAAGTCCCTGGAAATGCGCGCGCGAAGCTCCCGCCGCAGGTCGCCCACAAAGTCCGCCGTGACGCAATAGGCCGCCTCCATGACTTGCGCCGGGCAGGCAAAGTTCAGGATGACGCCGGTGGGACGCCTCTGCGCATCCCAGCAGAACAGCATTTCAACGCCGGAGTCTTCAGCCGCTTCCAACCCGACGAAATCGCGCCGTTCCGTGCGTCCGTACATCTCCACCGTGCCATCGGCGTACATGGCGCGCCGGCAATGGCCTGCCACGGCGCGCCCAAATGCGGAACTGATCCCGGCGGGACTGCGATTGCCCCATGCGCGAAGCACGGCTCGCTGGGCGCGATCCAGGAGCAGCGAACGGTACTCCTCCATCGTGATCGCGCGGGGGTCGG
>Ga0209083_1003509_pt1 | contig 13033 bp, 16 predicted proteins | sample AM7aDNAmetaG_FD_184132 | JGI IMG/M metagenome (GOLD analysis project Ga0209083, IMG submission 184132) | Freshwater microbial communities from Finland to study Microbial Dark Matter (Phase II) - AM7a DNA metaG (SPAdes) (version 3) | ecosystem: Environmental > Aquatic > Freshwater > Lake ...
AAAAAATGAGTTTAAAAAAAGATGCGGCTATTGGTGCAGGTAGTCTAGCTACTGTATTAGGCGCAGGCTATGCAGATTCACAAAACGTAAAGTATCAAATGCAAAAAGAGCGTGATGAGAAAAACGCGGATAAAGTAGAAGAAATGAAACGCAAAGAAGAGTCATCTGGTGGCGATACACCATCTACTGGTAGACCAAAAGCTATGAAAAAAGGCGGTAAAGTAGCAGGTAAACTAGCAACTCGTGGATATGGTAAGGCACGCTAATGACAACTTCTGGTACTGCATCGTTTAATTTAGACTTAAATGACATAGTCGAAGAGGCTTTTGAGCGTTGTGGCTCTGAGCTTCGTACTGGCTATGATTTGCGTACCGCACGTCGTTCTTTAAACCTGCTTACTATTGAGTGGGCAAACCGCGGTATTAACCTATGGACTATTGAGCAGGGTGTAATACCTATGGTTCAAGGAGTAAACACTTATGACCTACCTGATGACACAATTGACTTACTGGAGCACCAGATTCGCACAAATGCTGGGCAACAAAATAACCAGACTGACATTACCATTAGCCGAATTAGTGTCTCTACTTATAGTACTATACCTAATAAATTAAGTCAGGGTCGCCCTATTCAAGTGTGGATTAACCGCCAAAGCGGCGCAACATACCCTACTGGTGCCACTCCTGATAGGCACCCCCAAGTTACGGTTTGGCCCACTCCAGACCAAGGTACAGTATCAGTACCCTATTATCAGTTTGTTTACTGGCGTATGCGCCGTATTCAAGATGCTGGTACTGGCGTTAATACCCAAGATATCCCTTTCCGCTTCATTAATGCTATGGTGGCTGGGCTTGCGTACTACTTGTCTATGAAGCTACCAAATATAGATTTGCAACGGGCAATGGCTCTTAAAGCCGTCTACGATGAACAATTAGATTTAGCAGATTCTGAAGACAGAGAAAAAGCCCCAATCCGATTTATTCCAAGGATGACGTTTTTAGGGAATAGTTAATTATGACTACGATGTTTGCTTCTGGCAAATTTGCAATCTCGGAATGCGATAGATGTGGCTTTAGATTTAAGTTAACAAAGCTTAAGAAGCTGACTATTAAGACAAAAAATGTTAGTATCAAAGTGTGCCCAGAATGTTGGGAACCTGACCAGCCTCAGCTACAATTAGGGATGTACCCAGTTAATGACCCACAAGCTATACGGGAGCCAAGACGCGATAATAGTTACTACCAGTCGGGCAATACAGGATTAGATATAAATGTTAATGGCGGTATAGGAGTCCTAGCTAATGGTACTCCAGCAGGCGGTAGTAGACAAATCCAATGGGGATGGTTCCCTGTGGGCATGAAATTTGATTATAATGAGACACCAAACACTTTGGTAGCTAATGGGCAAGTTGGAACAGTAACAATTAATTAGGAGTAGGACATGGTAAAAGGCGATGGTATTGAATCAAAAGGTAAAACTAAAGGTAAAAACCTTGGTGATGATGGCAAAAAGGTAACTTGGGAAAAAAGTATTAAAGGCCCCGGTGGTAAGACTAACGATGCTATGAAAGCCGTTGGTCGTAACTTTGCTAAATTAAAAGCGAATGGAAAATAATCATGGCTGCTGAAATTAAACCTACAAAAAAGAATAGCCCTTCTATTAAAGTCGGTAGCCTTAAAAATACCCTACCCGCTGAAAAATACGCTACTCCACATAATATGAGTGGAAACCCAGTAAGCGGTGGATTACCTGCTTCTTCTATCGAAACTGGTGTTGAGTATTTAAACAAGTCTAAGCCTTCAATAGCCAATGTTAGCAAGACCCCAGCAGCTAAAGTTAAAACTGATGGCGTTAAACAGCGTGGTTTTGGCGCTGCTGTAAAAGGCTATACCTCACGCGGTCCTTTAGCTTAAAGGCTTATCTTGAACTACGTTCAGTTATATCAAGCCATCATTGATTACAGCGAGAACTCCGAACCGCTATTTGTAAGCAATATCCCACGTTTCGTTCAAGAAGCGGAAGATAGGATTTATAATAGTGTTCAGATTCCCGCATTGCGTAAAAACGTTACTGGCACGCTCACGGCTGGAAACCAGTATCTATCTTTACCAAATGATTACTTGGCTACATATTCTTTAGCGGTTATTGACTCTACTAATAACTACCAGTACTTACTAAATAAAGATGTAAACTTCCTGCGTGAAGCCTACCCAAGCGCTGTATATGTATCTCCTACATACCAAGGTACTCCACAATCAGTCCCTAAATACTATGCTTTATTTGGCCCACAATATAACAACTCAAACGAGCTTTCTTTTATACTGGCTCCTACTCCAGATACAAGCTATAACGTTGAGTTACATTATTTTTACTATCCTATTTCTATTGTTCAAGGCGCCCTTGGTGGTACAGGTACATTTATAGGGGGTACTTTATATACAAATGGGTTTTATGCAAACGTACCTTTAACTCCTCTAACGGGTACTGGGGGCTCTGGAGCTACTGCGAACATTACTGTTTCTGGTGGGCAAGTCACTAAAGTAGATATAACAAATGGTGGTGACTTCTATATTGTAGGTAATATTTTAACTACTAGTACATCGTACATTGGCGGTACTGGCTCTGGGTTTACCTTTACAGTTACTGCGGTTAATAACCCAGATGGTACAAGTTGGCTTGGTGATAACTATGACCCTGTATTGCTTTATGGCGCTATGCGCGAAGCCGTTTTGTTTATGAAGGGTGAGCAAGATATGGTTGGGTATTACGAAAAAATGTATACTGAGGCAATGAGTCAATTGAACCGCCTTGGAACAGGTTTAGAGCGTAATGATGCTTATAGGGCTGGACAGGCTTCTATTAAGGTTAACCCATGATTTCTCAAGGCCAATGTAACATTTTTAAACAAAACCTTTTAAGTGGATTAGAGAACTTTGCTGTTGGAACCCCGTACACGTACAAACTTGCCCTTTATACCAGTTTAGCAAACCTAACTCCTGATACTATAGCCTATACAACAACCGGTGAAATTACGGGGGCTGGTTACACTATTGGTGGTCAAAACTTAACTATTTCTCAAACACCTACATACGATACTACTAATAATACGGCTTTTATTTCATTTGCTAACGCTATTTGGAACCCAGCTTCCTTTACTGCTAGGTGTGCTTTAATATATAATAGCAACACTAATGCGGCGGTTGCGGTACTAGATTTTGGGTCAGATAAAACAAATACTGCAGCAGGTACTTTTACTGTAACATTTCCAACACCAACGGCGACAAACGCCATTATTAGATTAAACTAGGAGTAATTATGAGCAATATTGATAAAGCAAAAATCGGTGACTCTGTTGATGCAACAGTTACCCGTAATGCAGGACAACAAGATAACGTAGTAGCTTCTGGCGTATATAGCGCTGAGTGCTTCGCTGCTGATGGTTCTTTAAAGTGGTCTGATACATTTCACAACCTGACAACCAACGTAGGCCGTGCAAGTTTACTAGATGCTTACTTGGGCAACGCTGCTGCTGGTGCTATCGTAATGGGCTTAAAAGGTACTGGTACTGCAGTAGTTGCGGATACTCAAGCTTCACATGCAAGCTGGTTAGAAGTGGGTGCTACTAATGCTCCTACATACTCTGGCACACGCAAAACTCCAACATTTGCTGCTGCTACTGTTGCTAACCCATCTGTTAAAGCTACTGCTACTGCGGTTGTATTTACTATGACTGGTGCGGGTACTGTTGCTGGTGCGTTCATTAACGTAGGTGGTTCTTCTACGATTGATAACACAACAGGAATCTTGTTCTCTGCCGGTGATTTCACTGCTGGTTCAAAAACGGTTACTTCTGGTGATACTATTAACGTAACTTACACGCTCTCAGCTTCTTAATTTAGGGGCCTATTATGGCGATTGTAGTTGCAGACCGTGTCCTTGAAACATCGACCACATCTGGTACTGGAACCTTAACTCTTGCGGGTGCGGGTTCTGGCTATCAATCATTTACTGTCGGTGTAGGTGTAGGTAACCAGACTTATTACACTATTTACGACCCAACAGCATTAACTTGGGAAGTAGGTATTGGTACGCTTTTGACAGGCTCAACTCTGTCACGTACCACTGTGTACGCCAACTCATCGGGTACAACCGCACTTATTAGCTTTGCAGCAAACTCTAAAAACGTATTTTGTACATCCCCAGCCAGCAGATATGTAGACCAGTCCGATGTCGGTACAGCCCCTAATCAAGTACCTTTAAACCAATACCTTGGCAAGCTGGCATTTGAAGATGTAGTTGACACCATTAGTAGCAACCCTTACTACGATACTCAGATTAGTGATGTAGAGCCTACGCTGAACTTAGACTTTGTTAATAGCAAGATTGTTGACCCACGAATTTCATTTACACGAAGCACAACTGCTACCTACTACGGTCCAAACATTAGTGCATTGGCAGAGCAGAATTTGTTTTTACAAAGCCAATTTGCTAGCGGGTGGTCAAATTATCAAGATACCCTTGTTGTAAGTGGTTCTATTACTGACCCAACTGGAAGTACTAATGCGGCAACAATGACTGCTGCTAACGCTGGTGGTGGACAGTCATATCAAAATATGCCTTACATAGCAGGTCAAGTTTATACTTTAAGTGTTTATGCAAAAGCTGGAACATCAAATTATATCTATTTTCAGCAAAATTCCGCAACTCCACAAGCACTTGCTTGGTTTAATGTTTCTACTGGTCTTGTTGGAACTAAAAATACAGGGGCTATTTCTTCTTCTATTGTTTCTGTAGGTAATGGTTGGTATCGGTGTGTTGTTACATTTTTGGCTTTTGCAACAAATAGTGCAGTTACTACTGCTATTGGGCTGGCTGATAATGATGCAAGCACTCTGACAACTGTTGGAACTACTAGCTACCTCTGGGGCGCACAGTTAGAACAACGCTCATCCGCCACAGCCTACAATGCTACAACAACTACAGCCCTTACCAACTACATCCCAGCACTACAAACTGCAGCTATCAATGCACCACGCCTTGACTTTAGCCCAACAGCAGGAACACCGAATGGCTTGTTGATAGAGGAGAGTAGGAGTAATTTGTTGACTTATAGCCAAGACTTTACGCAAAGTTCTGCATGGTCATATAATGCTTCTATTTTAGGACCATCAATTATTGCTCCTGATGGAACAAATAGTGCAGGAAAAATAGTAGGAACTGCTACAACAGCTTTTCATTACTTTGGTAGGGTATCAAACATTTCTGCGTCAGCTGTAAATAACACATTTTCTTTTTACGCAAAAAAAGGAGAATATACGGGTGTTACAGTTCGAATGGAAAATGCATCAGGCACTCAAAACAATTCAGGATTCGATTTAACAAATGGCAATATTGTAGTTAATTTACATAATTGCACTTCCACAAGCATCGGAAATGGTTGGTATAGATTTACTTTAACAACTACGGGATTTAGTGGTTCATATAGTATTTATATTTATGCAAATCCAGTTGCCACAAGTTCACAAGTAGCAACACTTGGTGATGGCTACTCAGGCATTTACATCTGGGGTGCTCAACTCGAAGCTGGAGCTTTTGCAACATCGTATATCCCAACATTAGCATCTACAGTAGTCCGTTCTGCTGAAACAGCCATTATGTCTGGAACTAACTTTTCTAGCTGGTATAGCATTGGGCAAGGTACTGTTTACAGTCAAGCGGTTTCATCAAATACTGCACTAGCAACAACTTTTAGTATTTTATCTATTAACGATGGAACTTCTAGTAACGTAATTAGAGAGCATTTTAACTCTGGATTACTATATGGAGTTGTTACTACAAACGGAACTAACTTGGCTGTTTTAAGTGGTACAGCGACACCAAGTGTGCCTAATAAAGAATCAATGAGCTATAAGCCTAATTCTTTTGTAAGCTCTGTAAATAACTCTTCTGTAAGCTCAGCTCTTTCTGGAGCAGTCCCCTCTGGAATGACAAACTTAAAAATAGGTTCAGATTATTCAGGGGCATTTCAAATAAATGGTTGGATACAAAAACTCCAATACTACCCAGTTGCCCTATCTAATGCAGAATTACAGGAAATGACATTATGACCATAAAAAGACTACTTGGTTCTGCGCCATCACAGGTCAGCACTAATAAAAACTTAGGCGGTATGGCGTTTCAAGACGCAGCTGATGTTACTCAGGTAAACGTACAGCAGACAACTAATACGACCAATGAAGGTCCGAGCTTACTTCTTGATTTTGCTAACAGCAAGACTCTTGACCCACGCATCACCTTCTCACGTCCAACAACAGCGACTTACTACAATGGTGTTACTACTGCATTGGCTGAGCAGAATTTGTTGACTTATTCAACCACATTTAATGCTACTTATTGGACAGCTTTAAATGCAACAAACACACTAAGCCAAACTGACCCAAATGGAGGTACAACGGCTTGTTTATTTACTCCAACAGCGCAATATGGTGGTTTATTTATTCCAACTTCAGCATTACCTGTTAATGGTACAACTTATACAATTTCATTTTGGGCAAAAGCAGGAACATCAACTAATACGCTTCAAGTTTTTGCAAATGGTCCGAATGTATCATACGGCTCATATACCCCAACATCTACATGGACTCAATATACATTTACTTTTACACCATCTGGAACTGCCGTTAGTGGATTTTTTATCGCACAAGATAGAAATGCTAGTGGTTTTGGTAGCACTTTTTTAGCTTTTCCACAACTAGAACAAAGAGCTTCTGCAACAGCTTACAACGCAACGACTACTACAGCCTTAACCAACTACATTCCAGCACTTCAAACTGCTGCATCTGGAGTAGCTCGCTTTGACTGCAACCCTACAACTGGCGAGAGTCTTGGATTGTTGATTGAGGAGCAGAGGATTAATTTAATTCTTCAAAGTGCTTTTGCTAGTGGATGGACTTATACAACAGCAACAGGAACATTAGCATCTGATATAGCCCCTGACGGAACTCAAACTGCCATTCTTTTAACCGAAGATACAAGCACAGGTGAGCATCGTGTTTATCAAGGACCGACTACTACAGCAGTTGCCACTACCGCTTCTGTCTATGCCAAAGCCAATAGCAGGACTTGGTTATCTATTAGAATACAAGATTCAGGCGGGGCTTCACGATATGCTTTTTTTAATCTTGCAAATGGTACATTAGGTACAGTACAAACCAACCTCACTGCTACGATTACCTCAGTTGGCAATGGTTGGTATCGTTGTTCTGCTTCAGTTTCTACTGCTTTTGCTGGAACAAACAACATTGTGTTTAACTTGTGTTCTGCTGATGCTACTTATAGTTACGCTGGAAATGGCTGGGGTTCTGTATATCTCTGGGGCGCACAACTAGAAGCGGGAACTTTCCCTACTTCATATATCTCAACAGTAGCTAGTCAGGTTACTAGGAGTCAAGATTACGCTTATGTTGGTGGTAATATTGTGAGTGCAAATAACGGTACTCTTTACGCTAAATTTAGCCAAATACAAAATGTAATACCTTCTTATGCAATTTTAGGTTCTGGAGTGGGTCCTTGGACTTCTTATTTTAGAAATATTGGGTCTAATATCTGGGGTTGGGGTGATAGTACCAGCGATAGATATGCTTTACCTTTTATCCCCTCACCAACTTATCAAGCAGCTATAGCATGGAATAGTTCAACACTAACTGTTACTGGAACTATTAATTCAGTTAACCCAGTAGTAACTGGTTTTAGTGGAAGTTTTAGTAGTAGCCCTACTGTAAATAACTTATACCTAATGTGTTTTGGAAATTCAGCCAACCCAATAGGTAATGGTTGGCTAAAGAAAGTAACTTACTTCCCCATTGCACTATCCAGCGCTGAACTACAGGAGATGACTGCATAATGGCAACTAAAAAACTCATTGGCTCGGATAAGAACCAAGTACCCTATAATCGTGACCTTGGGACTATAGCTTGGCAAGATGCCAACAATGTCAATATTGGTGGCGGTACTGCTTCTAATTTACAGAACCTAACCAATTTATTTGTAGCCCAACCAACACCCTCAGCAGTTAATGCTTCTGCCACTTTAACTGTAGCCCAGTTACTTACTCGGATTATCACAACTACTAGCGCAGTAGCAGTAGCATTTACTTTACCTACAGGCACATTAACTGATGTTGGTATTTTAGGTGGTCTACTTTTAGTTAATCAATCTTTTGATTGGACTATCATCAATGCAGGTTCAGCAGTAGGTATTGTTACAGTTTCCGGTGGGACAGCAAATACGCTAGTAGGCTCAGGAGTGCTTGCTATTACTACTTCAGCCACATTTAGAACAGTAAAAACCGCTACCAATACTTTTGTTACATATAGGGTTGCATAATGACCATCTCAGCTAATTACCCAACAATCCGCCCAAGTCTTTCATTAGACTTTGCTAACACAGAGCAACTAGACCCACGCATTACCTTTAGCAGACCTACAACTGCTGCGTACTATGATGCCAATACTACTGCGTTGGCAGAGCAGAATTTGTTGTTGCAGAGTCAGGCATTAGCTACAACTCCTTGGGGAACTGCGGCTAATGGTGTTTCTGCGCCTACTGTTACAAATAATGCTGGAACAGCCCCTGATGGAACAACTACTGCTACTCAAATAAACTGTAGCGCTATAACATCTGGGCAATTTTGTTATTCTTATCAGGCTTTTTCTACCCCTTCAGGATTAAACTGCACAGAATCAATTTGGCTTCAAAGCGTATCAGGAACTTGTACAGCATATTTAGAAGTTGAAATTAGTGGGGTACGAACCTCAGTTGCTTGCAATTTAACAACTACATGGCAAAGGTTTTCTTTACCATTTACTTCAGGAAGCGCTCAATATTTTATTATTGGGTTGGATACAAGGCCAACATCTTCCCCATCAAGCCAAGCTGCTGCAAACTTTTACGCATGGGGCGCACAGCTAGAACAACGCTCATCCGTAACAGCCTACAACGCTACTACAACCACAGCAATCACTAACTACATCCCTGTTCTTCTTACTGCACCAACTAACCAAGCAAGGTTTGACCATGACCCAGTAGCAAGGACATCATTGGGATTATTGATTGAGCAACAGAGTACGAATTTGGTTACTTACTCTGGAGCATTAGATAATGCAGCTTGGGGACAAGTTAACTGTACTGTAAATGCCAATACCAAAATTGCTCCTGATGGGACATTAACAGCAACTAAAATTGTTGAAAATACAACTGCAAGCGTAGCTCATTATCTTCAAGAAGGTGTAACTGTAACTACTGCTACTTCATATACAACCACAGTCTATATGAAAGCTGGTGAAAGAACTTGGGGTTATATTTTAGAAAATTCAGGTGTATCCGCACAGGCTTATTTTAATTTATCAACTGGTGTTGTAGGCACAGTAAGTGGAACAGGAAGTCCAAGTGCAACAATCACTTCAGTTGGAAATGGTTGGTATCGCTGCTCAATGACATTCACATCTAGCGGAACTTCTGCTGGAGTACGATTTGGGCCAGCTTCTGCCGACAATACAAAAACATATACAGGAGATGGTTATTCAGGAGTATTTACATGGGGCGCACAACTAGAAGCCCTTGCCTTCCCAACATCCTATATTCCCACACAAGCAAGCCAAGTAATTCGGAGTGCTGATAGTGCAAGTATGACAGGGACTAACTTTAGTAGTTGGTACGCTGGTTCTGAAAATACATGGTATGTAAATTTTCAATACCCAAGTTTATTTAGCGCTAACAGAAGCGTTATTGGTTCTAATATAAATACAAATATGATGTATAACTATAACAATACTGTGGTTACTTATGATGGAACTAATTATTCCACTAATGCAACTACTTTTACTGCAAATCAAAATTGTAAATTTGCTGTAGCTCAATCAAGTATTGCAAGCACACAAATAAGCAGTTTTAATGGCACAAGTGGGTCAACTGTTGCGTACAACAAAGCATATTTTTCAAATACATATATAACTATAGCTAGTCCAAACAATTCTGGTGTTTCGTATATTAAGAAAATATCTTATTACCCAACAGCCCTTACATCCACAAACCTCATCGCCCTCACAGGAAGCTAATCATGGCAACTCCATACTATTTATCATTCACAGACGCAGAACAAGCTAACTCTGTTCTATACACAACTACAGTTGCTCCAGAAACGCTGGACGAAGATGGCAATGTAATCACCGAGGCTACCTCTCAAGTAACCCCAAACTACCAAAACATTAACATTCTTGGTACAGTATACGAACCAGCACCTATTCCTACTCCTGAAGATTATGTCCCAGTACCCTACCCCGAGCCTAACTTTGGTGCGAATGTATTGGTATTAGACTCTGAAGATGCTACCCCATTACTGCCTTATGCGGTACAACCTAGTCCTTACCCACAGAGAGTTTGGGCGACCTAAATGCTAGGTTTTCAGGGTTTCTCGGTACTGCCTTTTTCAACGGTAACCCCGTTTACTGCAACAGTACGCCCTGTAGATACTGCAGATACCCTTGCGTTCATAGATGCTTGTGCTGTATCTCGTATGGATTGGGGACCTACTCAAGCTGAAACATTAACGCTAGTAGATAACCCTGTAGGTATTGCCACGATGTATGGCACGATGACTGAAACTATTACGCTATCAGATGTATTTGATGCTTTCAAAGCTCAATTTGCTAATATTACAGAAACAATAACCCTTGCAGAAGTATTTAGTTCGCAAGTAGCATTTAATATAACTAATGCTGAAGCGCTTGTTTTAGTAGATAATCCAGTTGGCATAGCCACAATGTATGGGGTAACGGCAGAATCCATTGTCCTTACTGACAGCCAAAATGCGTTCCGTGGGTTCTTTATGGCTATAACAGAGGCTATTACACTAGCAGATACTGAAGCTGGACGTGCTGCATTTAACCCAACAGTAAATGAAGCGTTTATTTTAACTACTATAGAAGATGTTCAAGTAGCGTTTAACCCTACTACGGCTGAAGCGTTTATACTAGTAGACTCCTCGGTAGGTCGTGGTTGGTTTAGAATTGTAGATACCCAAGCTACAAACTGGATTTCAATTAATAATACGCAGGAATAAAGGAAAAACATGTCCTCTTCATACTCACCAATATTAAGAACTGAGCTTATCGGTTCTGGAGACCAAGCTGGTACTTGGGGTTCAACTACAAACTCAAACTTCCAATACATTTTGGAATCAGCCATTGCTGGTTATGTAGCAGTTACAGTAACTCCAACCTCGAATAATCAAGTACTTACATACGTTAATGGCCCATCTGCAAACTCTGCCCTCGACCAATCTGTTTATGCTACTTTAAAGCTAAATGCGGGTTCTCTAGGCGCTAACTTTAATATCTTTGCCCCACCTGTATCTAAACAATATATTGTCTGGAACAACACGGCTTATACAGCAACATTCTATAACTCAACAGTTATCGGAAATACAACAGCAGCAGGGTCAGGTGTAGTTATACCTGCAGGTGCTAAAGTATGGGTCTGGTCAGACGGCACAAGTTTTTACGGTAATGATACTATTGTAGGTAATCTAAGCATTGGCGGTAATTTAGCTGTTACTGGTACTGCAACTCTCGGCACTCCATTATCTGCAGCCAATGGGGGTACTGGATTAACTTCATTAGGTACTGGTGTTGCTGCATTCTTAGGTTCTCCAACTTCTGCTAATTTATCTGCTGCTGTAACAGATGAGACAGGTACAGGCACTTTAGTATTTTCTGTATCCCCAGCTTTAACAGGTACTCCAACAGCCCCAACAGCGGCGGGAGGTACTAATACAACCCAAATTGCTACAACTGCCTTTGTTCAAAATGTAGCTGGTGGTTTAGGTACTATGTCAACCCAAAATGCTAATAATGTAGCAATTACTGGTGGTACGATTACGGGGTCTTATGGACTAACTGCAGCTAATGCTACCAATGCGGTAAATGCCACAAATGCTACCAACGCTACAACAGCTTCAAATGCCAATGCAGTATTTGGTAAAACTAAATTAGGTCTTGGTATTACTGGTGAAACTTGGCAAGGTGTAGGAAAAAATGTAAATGTTGGGTACACAAATTCCTATAGCTATCCAATTATGGTATCCGCTACTAATGGTCCTGCTGGTTCTTCCCCTTATATGCAAGGCGTTGTAAATGGAATTCAAATTACCCAATGGTACTGGCAGTTTAATGGGGCTGGGGCACAGGGTGGAACTATATTTATTGTACCTCCAGGAGCTTCTTATTATATTGGTTCTGGTAATAGCGCATATAATTGGGTAGAACTTTTTTAAAGGTAAAACATGAAACACTATAAAGATGAAAATAACAATTTATATGGTTACGAAGAAGATGGTTCACAAGACCATTTAATTGGGGGTAAAGTTCTTTTAAGTAATGAAGAGTTTGAAATGCTACAACTACAAAAACAAAAAGAGTTTATGGATAATTTACCTTTAGACCTTAAAATGACTGCTGAAATGCCTACACAACAAGAACAAATGGAGGCGTTATTAACAGGCGGTCAAGCTGCGGCAGATATGTTAACAAAAATTAAAGCAATAAAAGAAAAATACCCTAAACCAGAAGGATTCTAAAATGTTTGCTATTAATTGGTTATTTGACAAACTTGGCTATATGCCAAAAATTAAAGTAGAAGTTGGCGCTTTAGCTGCGTGGCCTTTTCCTGCAGTTAGTGAAGATTTTGAGCCACGCCCAAAAAAGCGGGTGAAAAAAACACGGGAATTGTTATCTAAAGCAACAACGGCTAAAGCTGCTGCTAAAAAAACGACACGCAAGCCAAAAGCAAAATGAAAGAGTTCTTAACCCAGCTTCTTACTGGTAAGGATAACCACACGCAAGATATCGCACGGTGGAGTTGGTTAATTTGTTTACTTGCAGTGATTGCCTTAGCTGGATATGAGGCGCTACATGGCGCTGTTAGTCTACGAGAGTTAGCAGAAGCGTTTGGTATTGTTGCCGGCGCACATGGGGCT
>Ga0209083_1003514_pt1 | contig 13016 bp, 10 predicted proteins | sample AM7aDNAmetaG_FD_184132 | JGI IMG/M metagenome (GOLD analysis project Ga0209083, IMG submission 184132) | Freshwater microbial communities from Finland to study Microbial Dark Matter (Phase II) - AM7a DNA metaG (SPAdes) (version 3) | ecosystem: Environmental > Aquatic > Freshwater > Lake ...
TAAAGTCTATTGCGTCTGTCTGATAATATCGAAAAACCCATTGTCGCCGAAAAACTTTGCCTGGGCGTCGCTCCAGTCTTTGGCAATGAGCGTCACAGGGAAAAGAGTGATATTCGGCAAAATATCTTGGTGCTTTAGCAGAATCTTTGCGTTGATTGGCCGGTAGCCATGCTGGGCAAGGATTTCTTGGGCTTGGTCGGTAAACAGGTAGTCCAAGTAAGCTTTGGCTGCTTGACTGGATTTGTGCAGCGCCACATTGGAATCGACCCAAGTGACGCTTGGCTCGGCCCGAATGCTCACCGGGGGGTAGACGATTTCCAATTCACCCTTTGCCTCCTTCGTTTCACGCAGTGCCTCGTTTTCCCAGGTCAGATGCACATCGCCCACCCCTTCCAAGGTAAACGTCGTGGTCGAATCGCGGGCGCCTTGTCCTAACACAGGCACATGTTGATAGATCTTCTTAACAAAGTCAAGGGCTTGGCTTTCGTTACCGCCATTGTGGATAACCGAACCCCAAGCAGCCAGCAAACTGAGTTTGCCATTGCCGGAAGTCTTTGGATTCGGCGTGATAACCGCGATGTCCGGCCCGATCAAATCGGGCCAATCCTTGATGTGCTTCGGGTTGGCCTTGCGAACGACGAAAACAATGGTCGAGAAGTAAGGCTCTGAATCGTTGGGAAACCTTTTTTGCCAGTCGTTGGCGACTAGCCCATGTTTGACGAGTATTTCGATATCCGAAGGAAGGGCAAGCGTCACCACATCTGCCGCCAGAGCGCCGTCCGCCACGGCCCTAGCCTGGCGTGTCGAACCGCCGTGGGTTTGCTCTACACCCACCCAACTGCCAGTTTCTTCCTCATACTTGGCGATGAACTTGGCATTGATTTCGTTATACAGTTCGCGGGTGGGATCATAGGAAACGTTGAGAAGTGGGCGGGACTTTTCCCGCTTGATGTTTTTGAATCCCACTAACGCAACCGCCACAACCACCAGAACCAGCGCAATCGCATTAAGCCATTTTGTATTCATGGGGCCAGCCTTCTATTGCGCATAAATTTGGTCGAAGATGCCGCCATCATTGAAATGGGCTTTCTGGACGCTTGCCCAATCGCCCCCCACTTGCTCAATGGTCAACAGTTTCAAGTTGGGAAAGTTGGCGCGGTTTTCTAGCAATGCCTTTTGCGAGGATGGGCGAAAATAATGCTTGGCAATCAGCCGTTGCGCTTCATCAGACCATAAGTATTGCAGATACGCCTCGGCCTCTTTGCGCGTACCCCTTTTGTCCACCACTTTATCGACCACGGCAACCGGTGCATCGGATTCAATGCTAACAGACGGGATGACAACATCAAAATCGCTTGGATTCAGTTTCTTGGCGATCAAATAGACCTCATTTTCAAAGGTCAGCAGCACATCGCCGATGCCCCGCTCCACAAATGTGGTCGTCGCGCCGCGCCCTCCAGTGTCCAGAACCGGGACCCGCTTGAATAACTTGCCGACGAAATCCCGCGTCTTATCCTCGGCCCCGAACTTTTCCTTGGCGTAGCCCCATGCCCCTAGGTAACTGTAACGGCCATTCCCCGAGGTCTTTGGATTGGGGATGATAGGGCTCACATCGGAGCGGATCAAATCGTCCCAATCCTTGATGTTTTTTGGATTGCCCTTTCTGACTAGAAACACGATGGTTGAACGATAAGGGGAACTAGCGTCGGGGAAATGCGAACGCCAGTCTTTATTAACCAAACCGCCTTTTTCTGCAAGCGCGTCAATGTCGGTTTGTTGGTTCATTGTCACCACGTCGGCATCCAGCCCATCAATGACGGCCCTTGCCTGCTTGGAGGAACCTCCATGGGATTGGTTGATGGCGACAGCTTCACCCGTACTGCCTTGCCAATATTTTACAAACAGAGGGTTGTACTCATTATAGAGTTCCCGCGTCACATCATAGGAAACATTTAACAGAGTGACAGTGTCCCTAGCTTGCGACGGCCAAGCGGAAAATGCCAGTAAAATTGAAAATACAGTTGTTGATATCTTTGGCATGCTCCAAATTATCCTTGGAATAAATGACCTGATGTTTAATTAAGATGCGACAAAAACGCCACGCCTACGTTTTCTATCGGGTTACGGCGCAAGAGCCTAACCCGACCTACAGAACTTAAATATTTCCGAGTGAAAGGGGATTAACTATAGCTAACTTTAAAGTTATAGAAAAGAATAAAACATTATATATAAATAACTTTTACCATCCTTCTTACAGGATATGCTTACGCATTAACCAATGAAATACTGACCTTGGCCATCGTTCAGCCCGCCTATGCAAGAATTCTCAGTTTGGCCTGACCGGCGTATCGACCAAACGGACAGGGGAGCGTCCAAACCGAGTCGGTCTCGACGGTGGGTCGTATATTCGGGTGCAGTCTCCAAGACCGACTCGGTTTTTCACCCAATGGGCTGAACGATGACCAAAGCCGAAATGCTGTAAACGCAACACCTCTGCTGTTGTGCTGTTGGTCATCAAGCAAAACTGAAGGTGACACTGGTTGCGGCGGTTATCAACCTCAACTCCAGTGCTGTTGAATTAAGGGTTTCTCCGTCGTTGGCATCAAGTCTGCAATGAGTGTTTCTAGAGCCGCAAACTCAGCGGACCCATGAAGATTTAACCCGATTCCCACACATTACGGAGACCACCCATGTCTATTGACGCATCTCTAGTCGAAATTGTCACTTATGTTGACGCAGCCAAGGAAGAAGCCATCAATGCCTATAATTTTCTCAAAGAAACCGGCACGCTGTCAGCCACGTTCACCTTCAACATAATTCATCGCATTCCGGGCCACGACTTGTTGTTGGCGATCAATTTCCCTAGACCCTGGGAGAAAAATGCCGGTGGCACCAGCATCAAACTGTCTAGCTTTTCCGAGCGCAGCGATTTGGTGCTGCATGAAGAACGCTTGGATGCGGATACCTTCGTCCACGTCCACAGCCCCTATCTGGCTGCTTGGTCGTTGGCGCACGAGGATTTCCCCATCCGCTATGTGGCGGCACAACGCCATCTGCTGACCCGCGTCATCCCCAACCACCTCGACCGCACCCGCACCGTCCTTGATGTCATACGCGAACGCCTTGACCAACATCCCGATTGGGCACCGCCGACAGGCATTCTGGAATCCAACGGCGGCGCGAACATCTGGGGCAAGGGCATCACTAAAACCGCCCAGTTAATCCTGTTCATTGAAGAGGCTGCGCGGTTCCAATCTCTCGCCGAGCAGATCGGCGGTGCCAAGGACTACAACCCAGGCACCCTCGACCAGCAGTGGCAACGCACGGGTTTGTTGGAAAAGGCCAAGGAATCGAACTACGTCCAATAAGCCATCAAGTCTTTGTCCGACAGTCCGCAAGGAATACGAAGGGGCGACCCTGCGCGAAGTCTTAGGGCTGAAGCGTCCGGCCAACCCGAACACTGGCGTACCCAAGGGTACGTCCGCCCACCGGGAAGCGCCGTCTGTTGCTGCTGAGGAAGCCGAATTACTTCGCGCTGCATCGGCTTGATAACCCTCCAAGCATGGTAATGCTGTTGACTCAGCCGTCATACCGGCAGGGATTGCCGGTATCCAGAACACAGGGAGGTGAATGTAGACTGCCCTCCATGGCCTCTGGGTTCCGGCAATCCCTGCCGGAACGACGAGCGAAACCTGCATCAACAGCATTGTCACCGCATGGGAGATGATCTTTCACCATATGAGGAAAAGAGGAAAACATGACCCATACACTTGCAGCATTTTCACGCCAAGTCCACGACATTTTACTGGCCGACCCTGGCCCTTTGGGGCGGGAGAGAGTACGCACACTATTGGAGGATGTCGTCAAAGACCAGAGATTCGCCGACGAGCATTTAGGTGACGACCAGCCCCAGCGCCGGCTACTTTACCAAGACCCTGACCTTGGTTTTGCCATCTTAGGCCATGTGTTCCATGAGGCGAGGAGGACACAGCCTCATGACCACGGCAGTTCTTGGGCCATTTACGGCCAAGTCGCAGGGGAAACGACCATGGATGGCTGGGAGATTGTGGAGCCCGCGACGGAAGCGACGCCGGGCAAGGTGAGGTTGCATGATTCATCCACCTTGACCCCCGGAACGGCGCGAGTATACAACGAAAGGGAAATCCACTCACCGCGCAGGGAAGGCGCGGCGAAGCTGATCCGAATTGAGGGCAATCCCAATCAGGCCGGACCGCGCATCGTGTGGGAACCGGCTTGACGGCTAAGACTGGCCCGGTTTTTTAAACCGGGCCGGTCTTGATCTTCATGATTTCACCAACAAGACTTCCGTGGCCTTGACCACGGCAATCGCCTCGGCACCGATTTGCAAATCCATGAGTCTTAAAGAGCTAGTGGTTATCACCGAGGTTACCATTCCTGCAGCCGTTTCCAATTCGACTTCGGAGACGACATCGCCTAACTGTATGTTCCTGATTATGCCCTTTATCTTATTTCTGGCATTGATGGCTGAAATGGACATGGTTGAGATGCTCTTTAATGTTTGAAGGACCAAAATTAAAATCGCCTACCTGTGCTGCCCCTTACTATAAACATTAATTTACCTAATCGGCAAATTCCGACGAGGCCATCGGTCAGATTATCGCCGATGCGGTGGACAAGGGTGGCGGCGGTTATGGCGACTATTAAACCGCTAGTCTAGCCTGAAAGTCCGGCGCGACGGCGGAAAGCGCACCTAGCTGGCCGCCGTCCACGCTCATCGCCGCCGTCATTCCGGTCGGGATGCCGGAATGACGAGTCACAACCATCAATTTAGCCCATAATGAGAATTGCTGCTGGACAATCGGCTTGCTTTTCCAAAGGCGAAAGCGGTGGTAAACTGTGCGCCACTCTAAGCCTCCAATCCATTCCAAACCCTATTGCGTATTGCCACGATGAATAAAGCCGAACTGATCACTGCCATTGCCGACCAAACCGACCAAACCAAGGCCGCTGTCACCGAAACCCTGGATGCCTTGCTGGACATCATAGGCGCCACACTTGCCCAAGGCGAGAAGCTGCAACTGACGGGGTTCGGGATATTCGAGGCCCAGCACCGGGCGGCACGGGCCGGCCGCAACCCGCAGACGGGCGAGGCCATCGAGATCGCCGCATCGACTTCGCCTAAATTCACCCCCGGCAAGGCGTTGAAGGACCGGGTGGCCGAGGCCCACAAGCCCAAGTAAGGTGATTTCCAATAATGAATCCACTCCAATCACCGAAATCGCAAGCTGGCGATGGCCAGATGAATCTCTTTCAGGAAACAGAGCAAGCCAAGGATGAGGGCTGACAGCGCGGCAATGAAAAGCAATGCGGTGGCGGTGGAACAATCCAAGCTAAGGAAAGCACCGACGAACAGCAGGACGATCAGTGTGCAAATAAGCAGCGCACAGGTGGTGCATAGGCTGATTGCCCAATTCGCCCAGTGGGCGCGGCGCGAGAGCAGGTCAAGTTCGCCCTGGATATCCGGATGGGACGGCGCGGACGGATCCGCCTGTTTTTCCTTGATATGCCGGGAGCGGTCGACGATGCGGCCGACGCGGGCGCTCAACACCGACAGCAAGGCCCCGATGCCGGAAAGCAGAAAGACCGGGGCCACCGAAAGCTGAATGACATGGGCCATCTCGTCGGCCTGTAAAGGGTTTTGCATGGACTGGCTCATGGAAAATGTAGGGTTGGCGGAAATGATTGCTGTAGATTTGTCTGACATGACCGGCCTCCGTTTGTTGCATCGCTTGACGCTGAGCATTATAGCCCAACGTCCATGCAAATTTGTTTGCACCCCCGACGATTAAAGCCATACCAAGTAGGGTACGCTGTGCGTACCTTCAAGTGCGTACAATGGTACGCACAGCGTACCCTACTTGGTCAGCGTACTTTCATGTCAACCGGCGCGTTAGGTGATAGCCGAAATCCGCAAGGCGCTAACGCCCATGGCTGCAACCCCCGAGAACGCCCATGAATGAGAAACAGAAAACCAACCCATGTGATTCATTTGACGTTTTTCTCAGTCACAATAGCCAAGACAAACCAATAGTCCGCGAATTGGCCGAAAAGTTAAACTCGCGAAACTTGCGGGTATGGCTGGATGAAGAGCAACTTGTGCCGGGGCGTCCTTGGCAAAAAGCGCTGGAAACGGTCATTGAAACGATAGGTGCGGCTGCCGTTTTGATTGGCAAGACGGGCCTTGGACCTTGGGAAGAGCCAGAAATGTGGGCATGTTTAAATGAGTTCGTCAGGCGGGGACTGCCGGTAATCCCCGTATTGCTACCCGGTGCCCCGGCAATACCCAAATTACCATTGTTTCTTCAAGCCTTTACTTGGGTCGATTTACGCGATGGATTGACTGATTCAGGATTGGAAAACTTGGCGTGGGGAATCACTGGCATTAAATCCGGGCAACCGTCTAGACCTGACAAGCCACCCGATGGGTCCGGTGCAACCCTAGCCGCCCTCCGCACGGCAATCCTCGCCGATGCCGCCCTGCCCGAACTGGACGAAAAAGCCATCCAGGCGGTCAAGGCACACCCGCCCCGTCATCTGGAGGACTATCGGCTGGCCCGCATCGCCGAGTGGTCGCAGCCGCGCTACGAACTTAACCGCCGTTTCACCCGGCTGACCCTGTTGGTGGACCAAGGGCCGGAGGCGCAAGGTGTGCGCTGGCAGGCGCAACAGAGTTACGACGACTTGCGCAAGCTGCTGTCCGAAGTCGGCGAACCGGCGCTGGTTTTGCTGGGTCCGCCCGGTTGCGGTAAAAGCACCCTGCTGCGCCGCTTGGAACTTGACCTGGCCGTTGAGTCTTTGCGCAAGCCCGGCGAAGCGTGCTTGAGCCTGTTCCTGCCGCTGAACCGCTACCGGCCCGCGCGTGAAGGCTTGCCCTTGCCCGCGCCGCAGGAATGGCTGGAACAAGAATGGGCTTTGCGCAATCCCGACCGGCATTTGCCAACAGTCGCCGAGTTGCTGCGTAGCGGGCGGTTGATCCTGCTGCTGGATGCGGTGAACGAAATGCCCCACGCCGATGCGGAGGGCTACCGCAATGCCATCGCCGGTTGGCGTCGCTACCTGGCCGACTTGGCGGTCACCGCCCCTGGTGTTCGTGCGGTGTTCTCCTGCCGCAGCCTGGACTACAGCGCTTCGCTGTCCACGCCCGGTTTTTCCGTCCCCCATGTGCGCATCGAACGGCTTGACGACGCGCAGGTCGAGGAATTTCTGACGCTCTACAATCCCGGACAGGGTCCGGCACTGTGGCAGGCATTGCGCGGCACCCCCCAACTTGACCTGTTCCGCTCGCCGTTTTACCTCAAATTGTTGCTGGCCCAGGCCGGTGCCGACGGCGCGGCACCGCAGGGCCGCGCCGCGCTGTTCACTGGTTTCGTGCGGCAGGCTTTGATCCGCGAGGTGGAGGCGGACAACCCATTGTTCCGCCCCGGCCTGTGGCTTGACCCCTGGGACCATGAGCGGATCGTGCGTCGCGAGCAGATGCAAGGGTACGAACTGGCCGAGGACAGCCCGCTGTTTCCGGCCTTGTCCGGCTTTGCCCATAGACTCCAAGAAAAGCGCGGCGCGGCGCACGAAGCACGGATTCGCGTCAAACGGAAAGAGGCGCTGCAATGGTTAGGCGGGGGGCGGCCGGAAGACGCACTGGAGGCGGGTGTGGCCTTGCAAGTGCTGGATATCGATGGCCGGGATGTGCTGTTTGTCCACCAGTTGTTTCAAGAGTATTTTGCCGCCAGGGCCATCGCCGCCGCGCCGGACACTGGGCTGGCGAAAACCGCATGGGGGGCAAACGAGATGTCGCCCAGCCTGCACGAGACCCTGCAAGCCCTCGCCGATTCCGACCCGCTGCCCCCAGCCCCCGCCACCGGTTGGGAGGAGACTTTCCTGCTGGCTACCGAAATGTTAGACCAGCCCGATGCCTTCATTGGCGATCTGGCCAAGGTAAACCTGCCGCTGGCCGGACGCTGTGCGGCACAAGTCAACGCGCTTGAATTAAGCCGTCATTCCGGCATGGACTGCCGGAATCTAGATTGCAGGGACGCTGCCAACCCTAGCCAGCAACTCCGGCAACAATTGCTAGCTAGAAGCCGCGACCCGGCGGCGGACCTGCGCGCCCGCATCGCCGCCGCCCACGCGCTGGGCGAGTTGGGCGACCCGCGCTTCCAACAGTGTCAAGGGCCGCAGGGCGTTTATCTAAAGCCGCCGCTGGTGCCAATCAAGGCTGGCGTTTATACCATCGGCAGCGACGAACGTTTGTACGACGATGAAGCACCCGCCCATGCCGTGCAAATAACCGGCTTCAGCCTAGCCCAATTTCCAATCACCAATGCCGAGTGGCGTTGCTTCCAAGATGCGGGTGGTTACGACGACGAACAGTGGTGGGAAACCGCAGAGGCGAAACGCTGGCGGCGGGGCGAGGGTACGACGGAGGGTCCGAAGCAGCAGCAACGGGAAAATCGCCAATATATACGCGACAACCCGGCGCAAATTCAGGAATGGCAAAGACTAGGCCGCATTACGTCCACGAACCTGGAGTATTGGGAGTTCCTCCGCACCGCCTCCGATGCCGAGTTCGATGCCCAGTTGGAACAATGGTATCCGCCGGGTCGGCAGACCCAGCCCCGCTATTGGGACGACCCCGCCTACAATGCCCCAACCCAGCCGTTAGTGGGTGTCTGTTGGCATGAGGCGCGGGCTTATTGCGCGTGGTTGACAGCGCAAGCCGGGCAAACCTATCGGCTCCCGACCGAGGCCGAGTGGGAGGCTGCGGCGCGGGGCTTGCCGGACAGTGGGAAGCCCCGGGTTTACCCTTGGGGTGGCCTGTTCGATTCGACACGCTGCAACACCTTTGAAAGCCATCTGCGCGGCACGAGCCCGGTGGGCGTTTTCCCCGGTGGCGACAGCCCAGAGGGTATCGCCGATTTAAGTGGCAACGTATGGGAATGGACCGGCAGCCTTTATCAACCCTACCCCTACGATGGCAGGGATGGTCGGGAAAATGCCGAGTCTGCCGATGGCCGGCGTGTGCTGCGCGGCGGGTCCTGGCTCGACGCCCAAGACGACGCCCGTTGCGCCTACCGCAACGACCTCGTTCCTGTCCTCCGTAACCGCTACTTCGGCTTTCGGTTGGTGTGTTGTGTGTCGCCCCCATCCTGAACCGCTGAACACTGAACCGCTGATCTCTGTTGCTCTGTTTTGCTGTTCACTGGCTTTTGCTGTTGTCTTTGCCGCGCAGCGGCTCGCGATTTTTTTTTCGCCATAATCTCTGGAATGGTTGGCAAATTCCATCCGGTATTGTTATGCTGTCATGGCTGGCATTGTCAGCGGGGCAGCCTGGTACGATCCGGCGTGTGCTGCGCGGCGGGTCCTGGAACAACAACCAAGACAACGCCCGTTGCGCCTACCGCAACAACAACGATCCTGACAACCGTAACAACAACATCGGCTTTCGGTTGGTGTGTTGTGTGTCGCCCACATCGTGCAGGCCTTCGCGCCCAGTCCCGCAGTGCCGGGACGGGCGGATGTCAAAACGGCATTGCGGAAATGCCCACCGACCACGGTTGGCGGGCCGAGCCGAAGGCACTGGGGATGGCGCAGGCCTGTCCCGTCCGCACGGACCACCCGCGAGGGTGTGCGCCGTCGGGCCTATACTAAACAGGGGTGTCTCCCAGGCGCAAGCCCCGATTCACCCCGCCTTACCTTACTTATATCAGTGACTGATTTTACGCAGATGTTTAGGCCGTAGCCCGGATGGAGCCGCTTGCGGCGCAATCCGGGTTTGTGAATACGGTGCATCACGTCAATTACCTTGATGACTGTTTGATCCAGCCGCCGAGCAGCTTGCCTATTTCTGCCACTAGGGTGCTCACATGTTCGTATTGCCCGGCATTCAGCCAATGCCATTGGTACGCCAGCCGCAAATACAGCCGCACCCGGTTCAGTGCCACATCGGCATTGCGCAGTGCCTCCAGGCGTGCTGCTTCGCGCAGGCTTTGCGCCTCGAACAAGGCCTCCTGCAAATCCAATGCGGCATCCATCAGGCGCTCAGTTACGGTGAAGCGAAACGCACGCGGAAACTTCTCCGCCTTCGGCATTAGCCAAACCAGCAGGTCGTAGCAGCGGGTGAATACAATCATCTCTTCAGCCATGAATTACCTCTGTTGGGGTTTATTAGATATTGATAGGGTTGCTACAGGAATGCCATGAGTGATGCCTATTCTAGCGTGTGTAGGTTCGATAACCTGCTGGAAGCTTACCAAAAGGCCGCACGGGGCAAGCGGGGCAAACAAGCTGCCGCCAGCTTCGAGCAGGGCCTTGCCGACCGGTTATTGGAACTAAGGGACGAATTGGGCAGCCACCAATATCAACCCGGCCCCTACGTCCATTTTCTGATCCACGAGCCGAAGCGGCGCAAGATCAGTGCCGCGCCGTTCCGCGACCGGGTGGTCCACCATGCATTATGCAACATCATTGAGCCACGCTTCGAGCGGTTGTTCATCCCCGACAGCTATGCCAACCGGGTGGGAAAAGGCACCCATAAGGCGGTAGCCAGGTTGCGGCAATTCTGCCAGAGTCACCGCTATGCCTTGCGGCTTGATATAGTCAAGCATTTCCCGTCCATCGACCACGAGATACTGAGCGCCACTCTGACAAGAGTCATTCCAGAAGATGATATCATGGCATTGGTGGGCCGGGTGCTGGCGAGTGGCGATGGCATACTCGACGAGGAGTACACGATGGTATACTTCCCCGGCGATGACTTGCTCGCCGCTTGCCGTCCGCGCGGACTGCCCATTGGCAATCTGACCTCCCAATTTTGGTCGAACTGCTACCTCCACTCCTTCGACCAGTTTGTCACCCGCGAGCTGCATTGTCCGGCCTATTTGCGCTATGTGGACGACTTCGCCCTGTTCAGTGACAGCAAGCAAGAGTTATGGGCGTGGAAACGCGCCATTGTCGAACGTCTGGCGCGTTTGCGGCTGACTATCCACGGCGAGTCTGCCCAAGTTGTCCCGGTAAAAGCAGGCATTCCTTGGCTGGGGTTCGTAGTATACCCCACTCACAGCACCGTCAAGGCGCGCAAAGTGCGCTGTGCCACCCGGCATCTGGGTGAGCGGCTGGAAGCCTACCATGCGGGGCGAATCAGCTTTGCCGAATTCGATGCCAGCATCAAGGGATGGGTAAACCATGTCCGTTATGCCGACACTTGGGGTTTGCGGAAAAAGATGTTTTCCCGCTTGGTGATTCGCTAAGACCGACTCGGTTTTAAAAACCGAGTCGGTCTACCCCCCCCAAAAAAAAATCGCGAGCCGCTACGCGGCAAAGACAACAGCAAAAGCCAGTGAACAGCAAAACAGAGCAACAGAGATCAGAGCGTCAGTGGCCAGCGGTTCAGGATGGGGGCGACACACAACACACCAACCGAAAGCCGACGTCGAGGCTACGGACGTCAGGATCGCCGTCGTAGCGGGCGGCGCAACGGGCGAGGTCTTGGTTGTAGTACCAGGACCCGCCGCGCAGCACACGCCGTTCATCACCTTCCGTGCCTGTTCGTTCCGGCTGTCGATATTCATTCAAGCACCACTGCCAGACATTGCCTGCCATATCCAGCAGGCCGTAAGGCAAGGTGTCTTTCGGATAAATCCCAACAGCGGTGGTTTGCCCTAGATCGAAAGTCCCCACATTGCCCCACGTCTCGTTGATATTGGCATGGCCCGATTGGAAACCGTCCCCCCAAGGGTATTCCCTGCCATCGTCACCACGCGCAGCCTTCTCCCATTCCTGTTCGGTCGGCAGACGCACGGTCATTGCTTCGGGTAGCAGACCATATTCGTGCAGTTTCGCCGTCAGCCATCGCGTGTAGGCCACTGCCTCATACCACGACACGGTTTCGCGCGGATGGTTGGGTGTGTTCCAGAAGCCCCGTTCTGATGCGGGATGCCCTGCCAAGCCTACCCACCAGCGTCCGTCGGCATAGCCGCCATCGTCAATGAAGCACTGGTATTGGGCGTTAGTGACGGGATAACGGGCGATTTTAAAGGCCGGGATGGTTTTCGTTTGCTTTTTTTCGCCGTACAGAAAAGGCCCAGCGGGTATCTCCACCCAAGCTATGTCGGGAAGCTTGCCCAAACCGACTCGGTCTTGAAGGCCGAGTCGGTTTGACATTACATCCACCCCAGGACGATTATCCCATCCCAATTTCCCTAGTGCCCGCCACAAATGCGCCCGTTCCGGCGGATTCAGATGTTCCAGCGCATGATCGCAGGCTTGCCGTAGCGGCGCGGCAAATCGCTCCAGGTTCGACTCCCACCCATGGGCCACTTCCAGGCAATCGGCGAGCAATAAAGCGGGGTTCGGGTCTTTTGCCAATTGTTCTGGTTGTAGATTAGTCAGCAAAGGTTCCAAGGCTTCGAAAGCCGCTTTGCGGGAGTCCTTGTCGGCAATCGTGCAGAATAGAAAAGTCAAGGTGCGCCGCCAAGCCGGGGTACTGGCGCGGCTTGCTAGAACCTCATCAGGCAACGTCTTGCCTATGCGTTTTACCCTGACGGCGGCGAGGAATTCTTGGAAGCTTAGATGATAAAAAGCCGCACGGCGGTCTGACCGGGGCAATAATAGGCCTGAGTTGGATAACAGGTCTTCCCTTACCAGTGCGGCATCGGTAGCCCCAACTTCGGTGGAGGTGTCGTCCCGCCGATAGTCGGCAAGGTGGCTGTCGATTTCATCGGTGTCCACTTCGGCGGCGAGTATATCGCGTAGGGCTTTGCCTCTGCCTTGGTGCATCCCCAACGCTATCGCTTCAAGACGAAACCGCGCCCGGTCGCGCTCATTTTCGGTCAAATAGCGTTTGTACAGCACTTGGCCGACGACGGCATCGTAGAGCCGGTAGAAATCCTGCGGCAGGCGCTTGCCTTGGTCGTACATCACACACAGCGCGGTCAGCAGCATCGGGTTGCGGCGCAATTCGGCAAGGTCTTCGCGTTCTT
>Ga0209083_1003517_pt1 | contig 13005 bp, 10 predicted proteins | sample AM7aDNAmetaG_FD_184132 | JGI IMG/M metagenome (GOLD analysis project Ga0209083, IMG submission 184132) | Freshwater microbial communities from Finland to study Microbial Dark Matter (Phase II) - AM7a DNA metaG (SPAdes) (version 3) | ecosystem: Environmental > Aquatic > Freshwater > Lake ...
ATCTCCTTAAGACCAACAAGACTTTACCAGTGCCCTTTATCAAATGCATACCCAAAAGGAGCAGTAATGAGTGCCTTTACATGTCCGAAGTGTTGAAAAAGTACCAACGGAAATGAGAAGTCCACCCTGCAAAGTTAACGCAGAAAGGAATGTCAGAAATAGAAGTGACAGGGTGAGGAAATAGTAATCATTTGAAATTGCACAATGATCATAACTGAACTTCCGGAACTCACTTTAGGGAGCAGCTATAGGGTCCAGCTGAAAAACTCACAAAGCTCGATTGTCCGAAGGCTCTACTTAGGTACAGAAAAGCTCTGCGGAAACCCGGCACTTCTCTTTTCCGCAGGGGTGCCTCTTACAGGAGAGAGCAGCACAGCAGAGGCTGGTAAACTCCATAGCGTCAGCATCCCAATCCGAGAAATCTTTTTTATCGAAAAAACATGAAAAAGAATAAGGAATCCGCCATCGGGCGTTTAGAATTAAGGAAGCGGGCAGAGGAGCGACTGAAGAAAAACGGGGTTATATCAGATTTACCAACCTGTGAAGCAGAGTGGGTTCGCCTATTGAATGAGCTCTCGATGCACCAGATTGAACTTGAAATGCAGAATGAAGAGCTTCAGGATGCAAACAATGAAATTCAGAATGAGCGGCAGCGCTACGCTGAACTGTATAATTTTGCGCCGGTCGGCTATCTGACGCTTGCCGAAGACAGCACAATACTTGAAGCAAATCATACCATCAACAAAGTTCTCTCATTTGAGCGATCTTATCTAAAGGGTGTGCGCTTTGGGCAGTTTATTGCGCAGGCAGACCTTCCGGTGTTTAATACTATGTTGAAAAAGGTGTTCCAGAGCAGAACAATGGAACACTGTGAAATTATGATTGGTGACATTGGTCACCCAGAGCCCGCCTCACTCCGGCGAACCTTTCGCCTTGACGCCATTATCAGCGACAATCTGCAGCAGTGTCACCTCACCCTCATCGATTTCAGCGATACAAGAGAGGCTTTACAAACTGTGATAACGAAAGAAGCAAAATACAGGTGTTTGTTTGAAGCATCTCAGGAAGGGATTCTGATACTCGACTACAAAAGCCGTAAAATCGTTGATGCCAATCCCTTTATAGCACATCTTATTGGCTTTTCCATTGATGAAATCATAGGTAAAGAGCTTTGCGAGATCGGGGTTATTTTGGAAAAAGAGCTGTCACGAAAGGCAAATGTGGAACTACAAACAAATAAATATATCTGTTGTTCCGAGTTACCTCTGCAGCACAAATCCGGTCATATCATTGACGTTGAGTTTCTCAGCTACATCTATAATGCCGGTGATAAAAAAATGATCCAGTGCAATATTCGCGATATCACGCACGAGAAAAAGGTGAAGGAATATGAAAAAGCGATTATAGTCAGCAATCAGGAAACAATTCATGCTCTGGCATCGATGGTTGAGATACTGGATTCCTATACCGCAGGGCATCAGAAGCGAGTTGCTGAACTTACCGTCGCTATTGCCAAAGCTCTTCATCTATCTCAAAGCGCAATAGAGGGTTTGCAGCTGAGTACAATCCTCCATGATATCGGAAAGTTTAATATCGCTACAGAAATTCTGATCAAGCCGACTGAATTGAGCGATGCGGAAAAGAATATTTTACGCAATCATGTAGAGGCAGGCTACGATATCCTCAAGAGTATTCACTTTCCATGGCCGATAGCACAAACCGTGTTGCAGCACCATGAACGCCTTGATGGAAGCGGTTACCCCAACGGGCTCAAAGGAGACAGCGTCAGTGAAGAAGCAAGAATCATTGCCGTGGCCGATACCGTTGAGGCCATGACCAGCGCAAGACCTTACCGGCCTGCGATTGGAATAGATAAGGCGCTGCGGCATATTCAGCAACAGAAAGGGAAATTGTTTGATCCACTCATTGTTGATACCTGCGTCAAGCTCTTTCACGAAAAGAAGTTCACCTTTTCCGCCAGGCCAGCCTCAGAAACGATTATTTCACTGGGGGGGGGGGGGAACGGAGAAACTTTATAAATCACTGTAAAGCCCCGAATAGGACGTACCGAAACCCCCGAAAGCAAGTAGCCTGAAAAGCAACATCTCCACCTGTTATCCTGTATATTCTGCAGACGTGGCGTGAGGCCCATACCGCCATACTTGCAACACCATGTGCGTTCGGCCAGCTCAGGCACCTGCCAGGCGCTCCACTCCGCACTCCGGGCTCCATTTGCGCAGCCTCACTCCGCTACATTCCGCTGCTGTCCGCAGGCGCTAAAGAACCCGCACACACTCTGGCTGCTGCCACAAAGAGAGTGCTTGCCGAAAAGCATGCGGCTCTTTGCGGCAAGAAGCAGCAGGCTTATGAGTACAACACCAGCTGCAGCGAACCGGCAGTGCATGGCGGTGCCCGGCGGCAAGAGCATTGGCAGAGGAGCTTTGCATTGGCAGTTGGCCGCGCAGTAAGAGGGCGCGGGTTATTATTGCGAATCTGAAAACAATCAATGCCAGGCAGCCCGTAATGGCGTTGAGATAAGTGTATTATTTGTAGATACCTGATAAAAATAATATACTTCATGTATATATGAGTCGCACCTCGCGACATATCACACAGTTCAACTAAGGCGAACATGCTGTCGCTATCGTTCCCTCTTCAACAGGCAAGGAAAAACCGTACAACAAACCGTTCCCCTCGACCGGCACTATGAGAAAAAATAAAGAGTCTGCGGGCGATCGGCCTGCATTACGTAAGCAGGCTGAGGAGCGGCTAAAAAAAAACGGCCTCAATCTTGATATGCTCGACTCGAAAGAAGAGTTGCAGCGTATTGTGCATGAGCTCTCGGTTCACCAGATTGAGCTTGAGGTACAGTCAGAAGAGCTCCAGTATTCAAGAGATCAGTTCGAAGAGGCTCTGGCCCAATACACCGATCTTTACGAATTTGCCCCTCTTGGCTACCTGACTCTCGAGCCTGACAGCACCATACGCAAGGCAAATCTGACTGCTGAAAAACTCCTTGGCATAGAGCGCGCTCTTTTGATTGGCGTCAGATTTATCTGTTTTGTTGATCATAACGATCGCACTTCTTTCAACGAGTTTATGGAGATGGTGTTCAGCAAAAAGGAGCACCTCACTATTGAGTTGAAGCTGCAAGATGAGGAATATGGTGATGCTTCGGCACTATCGTTGTCGGGCAAGATCATGCGCCTTGATGCGATTGCTTCGGAGAATGGTCACGAGTGCCGGTTGACCCTTTCCGACATCACCCGCGAGCGGCATTTCGAAAAGGAGAGCGCCTCTCTACAACAATCAAAGAAACTTTGGGAACAATCGATTCACTACCTTTTCAATAATTTTCAAGATCCCGTCTTTCTACTTGACCGTGACTGCACCATCCTTGCAGCCAATCCTGCATTTTGCGACTTGATAAGCAAACCTCTGGATGAGTTTCTCAACACAAACGGACTTGATCTGCTTCCGCCAGAGCTGGTAAAAACAAGAAAACAGAAGGTGGATAAGGTTATTGAGTCAGGAAAAGCGCTCTTCTTTGAAGATGAACAGTATGGTGAGATTCTAAGAAGTTCACTCTACCCAATAAATGAAGGTGGAGGTCGAATCCTTGTTATAGTCCAGAATGTCACCAAAACCAGAGTGATAGAGCAGAAACTCAAAAGCCAGGAAGCCTTCAACCAGGCAATCATCAACAGTATTCCCGGTGTTTTTTATATCGTCGATCATAACGGGCAGTTCGTTGGCGGTAACGATTATCTGCGTGAAACGGTCATCGGAGATTTGGGGTCTGATCTCAATAGTATCCAGGGGCTTGAACTCATTCACCCCGATGACAGGGAAAAGGGGAGAGTAGTACTGGAGCGCCTCATTGAGAAAAACATTCCACCCGAACCCTTTGAAGAAAGAGTGCTTTACCATGGGGGCCCCGAGTACCACTGGTATTTAACTACAGCGGGCAAAGCCCTTATAGACGGTGTGGATTATGTCATCGGTATGGGCATAGATATTAACCATCATAAGGCGGCTGAGCTGGCTCTCATCGAGAGTGAAGAACGGTTCAGAAAACTATTTGAAAGTCATGCCGCCGTAAAAATGGTTATCGACTCCGCCACTGGCTCGATCATCGACGCCAATCAGGCGGCAGCAACCTTCTATGGTTGGAGGGTCGAAGAGCTCAAAAAGATGAAAATTGACGAAATCATCGTCGCCTCATATGAAGAAATAAAGGAGAGCTTGGAAAACGCCATTAACGAACAAAAACAAGAGAGTTCAGTCCGTCACCGCACTTCCGACGGTTCCATTCGCGATGTAGAGGTCTACAGCAACAAAATCGAGAGCAAGGGTAAACTCCTCATTTACTCCATCATCATCGACGTCACAGAACGAAAACGCCTCGAAGCCCTTGCCGACGGCATCATCACAACCGACCAAAAAGGCACAATCACCAGTATTACACCCATGGCGGCCCTGATTTTTGGAGTGAAGGACAAGTCCAAACTTCTCGGTAAACCCTTTGCCACCCTTATTCATACCAGAGATACCAGCGATTGGCAAAATATCTTACAGCTGGCGCCCGAAAATTCGGCAACAATTAATTTGGAGCTGTTATGCAAAAAAGGCAGAGAGGCCACCTTTCTGGCTGAAATCACCGCGCTGGCCATTCTTGATGTAGCAGGTGCACTTCAGTCATATCAGCTCATCATCCGCGACATCACCCAAAAAAAACTCATCGAGCAAAAGCAGCAGCAGACCATAAGCCTTATTGAACTTGGAGAGATGGCCTCAGGTGTTGCCCACGAAATCACGCAACCCATCAACACCATAAGCCTGCTCGCCGATAAAATGCTTGAAAAAGCTAAAACAGAAAGCCTTGATTTTAAAGAGACGGTATCAAAACAAGCACAAAAAATAGTAAAGAACATCGCAAGGATGCAAACCATCGTCGATAACATCCGGAACTTTGCAAGCAAAGACCAAAAAGCCATAACAACCCTGTTCGACTGCAAAGAACCTATACACTCAGCCATCACACTCACCAAGAGAGAGTGCACCGAAAAATCAATAGACCTCGCCTTCCATTGCGGTGCTCATGAACTTCCCATCAAAGGTAACCTCTATAAAATGGAACAGGTAATCCTCAACCTCATCCGCAACTCAATAGACGCCCTTGAGGAAAAAAGGCAACAGTTGGCAGTGGGCAGTCGGCAGTCGGCACTTTCTTCCCTAAGCACTCAGAACTCAGCACTCAGTACTTCCCCCTTCATCTGCATTTCTGCAAAGCGCCAGAAAGAGAGAGTCATTATCAGCGTAGAAGATAACGGTATCGGCATCAGCCAAAAAAACATCGACTACATCCTGCAGCCTTTTTTTACAACCAAAGAATCAGGGAAAGGTACCGGACTTGGCCTCTCAATATCATCCCGCATCATCAAAGAGATGCACGGCCAGTTAAGTATTACAAGCACCCCGATGGAAGGTACCACCGTTGAGCTGAGTCTTCCCCTCGTGAAGAGCCTTAAAGAGGGCTCGCCTATGCCATGACATGCGCCTTACGCTTTACCCGACATCAGTTTCATGGGCATGATCATCATTACGCAAAGGGCGATTTTCACGCATATCCTGCCGAACCTTAATGAGTTCAAGACCGGTAAAGGTAAATCCCTCACGGCCGATATATGCCATCTTGGATTCCATATCCTCTATCCTTATGACTGCTTCCCTGAACGCTTCATCTCGCCTCATTCTTGCAATGAAGGCTCTGAAGAGATATAGAGAGCTTGTGGTAAAAGCGTGGCTGAAAGCCCTGAGACGCCGGAGTCAGAAAGGTCGCACTCTGAATTGGGAGCGCTTCACGTCCATAGTAGATGCTTATATTCCGCGCCTCCGAATATGCCATGAATTTCCGGAGGTACGATTCGCCACAACGGATCTATGCGGGGGGTGCTGGGTAACTGGCATCGCTATCGCGACTCTTATCGTGTTGTTCTCCCCGTTTTCTGTATAGGGCGCGGTCGATTTTTTGTGATCCGGGCAACGTTGACCACTCACTTACGCGATAATAACGAACCGGCGACTTAAGCTTTCCGATAGTTGCATTCATTGCCTGAGTAATAGCCTCGTCATCCGGAACACTCTCTTTTCCGGTCTGGATAAATGCGGCTGGACGCTCGCCATATTCCTGATCGGGAACTGGCACAACAACTGCCGAGTGGATTCCTTCAACCATCATCAGGGCTTTTTCTATCTCTTCAGGATGGATGTTTTCGCCTCCTGAAATAAACATGTTATCCTTTCGGCCAAGTACTGTAACTGAGCCATCATCATCAATATGCCCGATATCGGAGGTATGGAACCATCCGTCGCTGTCAGTTTGCGGCTGAATGATTCCCTCCGAGAGGTAACCTTGAAAAAGGCATGGACCTTTAACAAGCAGTTCGCCATTTTCTGCAGCCATGATCTCTCTGTAGGGGAGGAGAGTGCCACTGTTTTGGGTAAGGCGGCTTATCGGGGCTGGAGAGGTGCTGATCTGGGTAGTCATTTCTGTTGAGCCGTAGCTCAGGTAGAGAGGAATATTGTGCCGAATAGCCCGGTCAATCAGTGATTTAGGGGCGGGACTGCCTCCAAGGAGAACTGCTTTAAGACGGCGCAGCTTTTCGGTGCTTCCGGTGTCGTTAAGAAGCCTGTGGAGCTGGGTGGGCACCAGGGAAAGATGGGTAACAGGAAATCTCTGCATGGAGAGCTCAATAGTGTCATCGGGGGGGGAGACAGCAACGGAGCCGCCTGAGATGAGCGACCTGATGAGTATGGCATAGCCTCCGATATGGTAGAGGGGGAGCGAAAGCAGCCAGCAGTCACCGGAGCCGAAAGGGATGTTCTCATTGGAACCAAGGGCGCTGTACCAGTGATTTGCCACAGTGTGAACCGCAGCTTTAGCTTCTCCGGTGCTTGCGGATGTGTGGATAATGCTTGCCGGGCGATCCATTGTGTCAGGGAGCTCAAACTCCGGCTCGAGAGGGCAGCCCTCGGCATCATCAATAACAGAATGAATCGTTCCTGTGTTGATGCCAGGGAGTGAAAAGGGCTGGAGGGCATCAGTCAGCAAGAGTTGTGGCCGGAGTTTGTCAAGCGTGACTTTCAGAATGGTTTCAGGAAAGCGGTTGTTGAGCGGTGCGGCAATCATTCCCGCTTTGAGTATTCCCGCCAGAAGAGTGACCATCGCGGGGCTGTTTGGCGACACAAGGGCAACAATATCGCCGGCACGAACTCCTTTGCGGTAGAGGAGGTTTGCAATCTTTGCGGAGTGATTATTGTACTCTTCGAAGGAGAGGGTGTTCTCTCTTGTTCTCAGGGCTGGAGAGTGGCCAAAATGCCTTGCAGCTCTTTCTGGAAGGTCCATAGTGGAGTGCTATAAGTTTTCAGAAGCCGCGCAGGCCCCTGTGAGCGGGGAACCTGCGCAATGCTACGGAATGATTCTCTTTATTTGCCTTGATTGACTTCGCTGAAGGTTTTAAGACCGAGGCCATACAGATGAATAAAGCCGGCAGCCGCCTTATGGTTAAAGGTATCAGCTTCTGTGTAGGTAGCAAGCTCTTCGTTATAGAGCGAGTAGGGAGAATTTCTTCCAAGAAGCGATACGCCACCTTTATAAAGCTTCAGGCGTACAAGACCGGTTACAGGGTTCTGTGTTTCATTCACAAACGCGTCCAAAGACTTTCTCATTGGAGAGAACCAGGTGCCGTTGTATATAAGGTTGGCATAATCCTGGCTGATATTCTTTTTGTACTGGAATACCGATTTTTCAAGGGTAAGGCGTTCGAGTTCGCGGTGAGCGAAATGAAGGATCGTTGCTGCCGGTGCTTCATAAATTTCACGTGATTTGATGCCGACAACACGGTTTTCGATCATGTCAAGCCGGCCGACGCCATTAGCGGCACCGATCTCGTTAAGACGGATGATAAGGTCGAGGCCGCTCAGCTTTTTGCCGTCGAGCGAAACAGGAATACCTTTTTCAAACTCGATATCGACAACCGCAGGAGTGTCGGGAGCATTCTCGGGGGAGGTGGTTATCTGATAGGCATCTTCAGGTGGCGCAACCATTGGATCTTCAAGCACGCCGCACTCGATACTGATTCCCCAGATATTTTCGTCGATGGAGTAAGGGCTCTTTTTGGTGGCGGAAACCGCAATGTTGTGTTCGTTAGCATAGGCAATTTCAGCTTCTCTTGAGGTGAACTCCCATTCGCGCAGGGGAGCCAGCACCTTGAGATGCGGGGCAAGAGAGGCGAAGGTGACTTCAAAGCGAACCTGGTCATTTCCCTTTCCGGTGCAGCCGTGGGCAAGCATGGTGCAATCTTCAGCGAGAGCTGCATCGACAATAGCTTTGGCAAGCAGGGGACGACCAAGCGCTGTTGCAAGGGGGTAAACATCTTCGTAAAGAGCTCCTGCTTTGAGTGCACGCCAGATATACTCTTCAACAAACTCCTTGCGCAGGTCGACAAACTGGAATTTTGAAGCACCTGTCGACAGAGCCTTTGACTCAAGGTTTTCAATCTCTTTCTGCTGACCGAGATTGCCGGTAACAGCAACAATTTCGGCATCATACTTGTCTTTCAGCCATTTGATCATAATGGATGTGTCAAGTCCACCGGAATAGGCTATTGCAATTTTTTCCTTGCTCATTGTTTTTCTTTGAATTATCAGTTTTTGGAAAGATTTTTATGAATATATGATATCAAAGCCGGAATATTCGCTACAGATGCTGGAATTAGCAGCACTGTATCATCTCCGGCAATAGTGCCGAGAATAAGGGGACTTCTCAGCTGATCAAGATAGGAGCCGACTCCGTGAGCCCTGCCGGGGAGTGTTTTTATAATCACTGTGGTTTCATTGGAATGAACAGCCAGCACCTCAATCCCTACAAGGCCCTTTATAATCCTGTCGGCGTTATCATCAGGAAACCGCAGCCTGTAGTTTCCGTCCGTTTTTGAACGGATCAGTCCAAGCTCGGCACAGTCTCGCGAAAGAGTGGCCTGGGCAACTTTCATTCCTGAATCGCAGAGAAACTGCAGAAGGTCATGCTGATTTCCAACACTGTACTGCTGCAATATCTCCCTGATCTTTAACTGCCTTGCATGCTTGTTCATTCTTACTCCTTAGTTCATGACCTGATTTTTTTGGAAGCATTCAGCAGTCTATGGGTAAGATGAAATTTTTTGTACTCATCATGGTTTAACAGCTTTACCAGCAGTGCTTTTTGAACATGAAGCCGGTTTTCCGCCTGATCGAGAATAATGGATTGCGGTCCATCCATGACCTCTCCGCTTATCTCCTCGCCACGATGAGCCGGCATGCAGTGCATGACGACGGCTTCAGGCTTAGCCTTGGAGAGTAGGGCGCTGTTGATCTGAAAAGGTGCGAAGATTCTGAGGCGCGCCTGTTTTTCTTCCTCCTGGCCCATGCTTGTCCAGACGTCGGTATAGAGTACATCGGCATCGGTGGCGGCAGCTGCAGGATCGTGCAGAATCTCGATCCGGCTGACTCCTTTTGCTCTGGCAGCAGCAAGCAGTCCCTGATCAGGCATGTATCCTTCAGGACAGGCAAGCACAAAATGAAAGGGGAGCACTCCTGCCAGCTCAATCCAAGAATTGGCAACATTATTGCCATCGCCTACAAAGACAACCTTGATATTTTCATGCCATAACCCCCTTTCGTAAAGGCTAAAGGCGTCGGCAAGCACCTGACATGGATGCGACAGATTGGTAAGAGCATTGACAACAGGAATTGAGGCGTGCTTTGCGATTCCCTCAATAATTGCATGTTCATGCAGTCGGGCGACAATGGCACTGTTATAGCGCGAAAGGAGCCGGGCGACATCTTCAACAGATTCACGCGAGCCCAGACCGATTGATTGACCATCGAGGTTTATAGCATATCCACCCAGCTCATGAATGCCCAGTTCAAATGAAACCCTTGTTCTCAAGGACGGCTTGCTGAAAATCATGGCTACCGTTTTATCGCGAAGGGGTAGAAAGCCTGAAGAGCCCTCTTTTCTCTTTTTCTTGATAAACAGGGAATAATCGAACAACTCAATAATTTTAGAGCCGTCCAGATGGGAAAACCCTATAAAATCACGTTTTCCGAACTCTTGTTTTTGAACCTCTTGCATTCCAATAGCTGTTAAAGGATTGATTACTTAGTCCTGTTCTGCTATAAACTGTGTACCTACCCCTTCGTGAGTGAATACTTCAAGCAGAAGCGAATGTGTTGATTTTCCGTCGATCAGATGGATTTTTCCGACTCCGCCATCAAGCGTGTTGAATGCAGAGACCACTTTTGGAATCATTCCGCCCGAAATAATGCCCTGTTCGATAAAGTCAGCAGCTTCAGCCTTGCAGATGGTTTTCAGAATTCTATCGCCTACATGAATGCCCTCCACATCGCTGACGTAAATAAGCTTTTCAGCTTTCAACGCAATGGCAATGGCGCTGGCGGCATCATCGGCATTGATATTGTAGATATTGCCCTTTTCATCAAACCCGATGGGAGCGATTACAGGAATCAGTCCTGCGTGGCACAGCAGATCGATATAGCCTGTATTGATCTGTTCCACATCACCGACCATGCCGAGGGTTTCAGCATTCTGATGCGGAACAGCCCTTATGGTATCGGCATCCAGGCCGGTAACGCCTACAGCTTTGCCGCCGTGCTGGCTGATAAGCTGCACAATATCCTGATTAACCTTGCCGGCAAGGGTCATCTGGATAACGGAAATCATCTCCTTGTCAGTGACACGCCTGCCCTGAACAAAGCGGGAGTTGATGCCAAGCTTTTCAGCAGTCCTCGTTATGGCGTCGCCGCCGCCGTGCACCAGAACAACGTTGATGCCGACCTTACGCAACAGCGTCACATTCTGGGCAAAGGTGTTTTTGAGGCTGGCCTCCTTCATTGCCGAGCCGCCATATTTGATGACAAAGGTTGTTCCTTCAAACTTGCGTATGTAGGGCAGCGCCTCAATGAGTACCTGTCCGATAGCTGCCTGAGGAGCCTTTCTTACCGATTTCAGTTCACCACACTCTAAATGTTCCATTCCAGGAAATCTTCTCTTATTGATTAAAGAAAGTTTCAGCTTCTGTAGCTTCCGTTGATATCGACATATTCCTTGCTCAAATCGCAGGTCCATATTCTTGCACGTCCCGGTCCGCTGCCCAGGCGAAGGGTGATTGAATAAGAACTTTTGGCCATGATTTCGGCCGCGGCCTCTTCGGAGAAGTCGGCTATAAAGCAGGGCTTAAGAACAATAAGGTCATTGAACGAGAGCTCAAGTTCATCCTGATTGAAAACAGCCCCTGAACGGCCCGCTGCGGCAACAACTCTTCCCCAGTTGGCATCTTCGCCGTGAATGGCGGTTTTAACCAGACTCGACTGGGCAATAGTTCTGGCAGCAAGCTCTGCGTCACGATCGTCCGCAGCTCCGACAACAGTGACCTCGACCAGTTTTGTTGCACCCTCTCCGTCAATGACAATCAGCTTTGCAAGAAATGTCATCAAGGATTCCAGGGCTTCTGCAAACACCCTGTAGTCGTCGCTTCCGGCCTCAATTGAGGTTCCTGTGCCACTTGCAAGGATAGCGACCATATCGTTTGTGCTTGTATCGCCATCGACCGTAATGGCATTAAAGCTGCTGCTGTTTGCATGGCGAAGCGCTTCCTGAAGGAGGGCGGGAGCGATGGTCGCATCAGTGGCAATAAAAGCAAGCATGGTTGCCATGTTCGGGCAAATCATCCCGGAGCCTTTTGCCAGTCCGCTGAGACGGACATTCCCTTTTGAAAGCCTGACATCCAGCGTGAAAAACTTCGGAAACGTATCAGTGGTCATAATGGCCCGAGCCGTCTCAATGACGGAGTTGTGCTGCAGGCTTGAGGGCAGACCAGAAATTCCAGCCAGAACTTTATCCATTGGGAGATGCTGGCCGATAACCCCTGTAGAGGCAACCAGAACCTCTTCAGGTTTAATGGAAAGTTCACGGGCTACAGCTTCAGCCATTGCCAGGGCATCATCCATTCCCTGAACGCCTGTTGCCGCATTGGCATTACCACTGTTACAGACAATAGCGCGCATGGAGGCAGAAGAGATCTGCATATGTTCGCGCGAAAGCAACACAGGCGCAGCACAGCACAAGTTAGTGGTAAAGAGAGCTGCAGCACTGCCGGGCGCATCTGTAGTGAGCAGCATAAGGTCTTTACGGTTGCTGTATTTAATTCCGGCTTCGACAGCGCCCGATGAAAACCCTTTTGGCCAGAATCCATGTTTTCCGCTGTCTTCAGCCGCCATAGGGGTGACCGAGGCAGGCCAGGATGTTACGGCTGAAAGCTCATGGATGACTTTAAGCCCTTTGTTGAGTTTCTCCAATGCAGTATAAAGCTATGATTTACTGAGAACCTGGTTATACAATATGTTACAGCAGTCCTGTTGTCTCATCAATGCCAAGCATGATGTTCATGTTCTGTACCGCCTGACCGGCAGCACCCTTCAGAAGGTTGTCGATTGCCGTTACGATGACAAGCGATCCGCTGGTCGTGGCATGAGCAATATGGATATCGCAATAATTCGTACGATACACATGTTTTACCTCTGTCATGGAATCTCGCACCCTCACAAAAGGCGCATTGCGGTAGAACTCCCTGTATAGTTCTTTGATCTCATCCATCTCGGCCGGGCTGTCCAGCTGGACATTAAGAACGCTGTAAATACCTCTCACCAGGGCCCCGATCATGGGCGTAAAGGTAAATTCAAATGATGGGCTGGTGGCCGAAGTGCCTAACGCCTGCATGATTTCAGGAGTGTGCTGATGGACGCCCACCTTGTAAGCCCTGATATTTTCACTCATCTCTGAAAACGACAGTTCTGTTTTGCCGCTCCGACCGGCTCCCGAAATGCCGGAAGTGGATGTGCAATTAATGGCAAGGACCTTTTTCGAACTGTCACAGCCGAGAA
>Ga0209083_1003522_pt1 | contig 12998 bp, 8 predicted proteins | sample AM7aDNAmetaG_FD_184132 | JGI IMG/M metagenome (GOLD analysis project Ga0209083, IMG submission 184132) | Freshwater microbial communities from Finland to study Microbial Dark Matter (Phase II) - AM7a DNA metaG (SPAdes) (version 3) | ecosystem: Environmental > Aquatic > Freshwater > Lake ...
TGTAATATCTCCTGAATTTTTTCCGCGAGCTCTTCGTCTAGTCCCTAAAACATCAAAAGCTTTTATTTTATCTTTATCTTTTGCAAGAATATGGGCCTCTTCGGGCAAAGCATAACTAGCAAGTACTTTACCTTTAGCATCAATAATTCGAATATACGGCTGTTGACCCTCTCCTTTGTTCTTAATCACGATACGAGTTAGAAGTTTAGTTACTTTATCTACTTCTTCTTTGTATGTCACCCCTTCGACCAGCCCATCATACTCTATCCTACCTTGAACAAAAGACAAGATCGGTTCGTTGATGGTGTCCCATTTAGCAATGATTTTCTCTTCTGTAATTTTTTTAAGTTCTTTTATTCTGTTTGCTATTTCTCCTCCAACATCTCTTGCCTCATTTCTCTCTTTTTCCAATTCCTTGATTCTATTATGAGTCACTTTTTGTTTTTCTTTAAGCGCTCTTCCTTCAAATGTTTCCCCTTCTTTAAAATATATTACTGTGCCAAAGGGCAATTTATAACTGTCTGTTTTACTTCTATTTTTAACTTTGTAGTTAACATTAAGCGTAGTCTCTCTGTTAACAATAATCATTTCACCATCACTGTTTTCACCAAATTTTATATTCGAGTAACTAACTTCCCCATCATGTTCTAGATATTCCTTTTTAACTTCAATTTCACCTTTTGCAACCTTATCGACATTTCCACCGATATGAAATGTTCGTAGAGTTAATTGTGTTCCGGGTTCGCCTATCGACTGAGCGGCAATAATTCCTACTGTTTCCCCGATGTCAACAATACGCTTCGTACTTAAGTTCTCCCCATAACACATAGCGCAGATACCTCTTTTAGCAGCACAGGTAATAGACGAGCGTATCATAATAGTATCTATTTGGTCGGACCTGGCTATTCTTTCGGCTTTATCACTGTCAATTATTTCTCCGGCTTTCGCATATATTTCGGCGGTCAGCAAATCAGCAATATTAAAGAGAGCAACACGGCCAATTATTCTTTCTTTAAATCTCTGCAGCGCCTTATCATGGTTTTCTTCTGTCCCGATCTTATCTACGCGGGTACCATTTTTTGTTCCACAATCATCCTCCGTAATAATAACATCCTGAGCAACATCAACAAGACGCCTGGTAAGGTAACCTGCTTCAGAGGTTTTAAGCGCAGTGTCGGCAAGACCCTTACGGCCACCGTGAGTAGAGATAAAATATTCTATTACTGACAAGCCACTTCTGAAATTTGATTTAATAGGATATTCTACAATCTCATCCTTTCCACCTGTAATATTTTGAAGCGGCTTCGCCATTAGCCCTCTCATACCAATTAACTGCCGTACTTGCATAATATTCCCGCGCGAACCTGAGTGAACCATAATTGATATAGGGTTAAATCCTTCTTTATCATTTTTAAGTTCTTCTTCCAAACTTCTAGACACTTTATTAGTAGCTTCCATCCATACATCAATATGTTTGTGATACCTTTCAGTGTCGGTAATAATACCTCTAGTGTACTGATCTGCTATTTTTTCTGCTTCTTTTTCAGCGTGCTTAATATATTCTTCCTTCATAGTAGGTATTATCATGTCATCAATACCAATAGTAAGACCGGATTTAGTTGCATACTCAAATCCCAAATCCTTTAACCTGTCTAAAAGTCCCACAGTTCCTGAAATACCATAAAGTTTAAAACACTCCTCAACTAAATCTGAAAGTTCTCTTTTATTGAGCTCTTTATTTGGAAAACTCACACCTTCAGAAAGACATCTAAAAACAATAATTCTCCCGACAGAAGTGACCAAAATATTAGCAGGAATTTCAGTTTCCGCAGTTATTCCAAATTGTTTTCTTGATTCGATGTAAACTTTTGATTTAATTTTTCTTTCTTTATCTCTTTCTTCTATTTTTTCACTCTCCTGCTCTATTAATTTTTCCCCGGCAAAGCCTTTTTTTGGAACAACTACACGCGAATGCAAAGATATCCGGCCAGAATCATAAGCAAGGACTGCCTCCTGAAAACTGGAGAATACTTTTCCCTCTCCTTTTGCCTTAGTTTTAAGTTTAGTCATATAGGCAATTCCAGCAACTATTTCTCTTGAAGGGGTCGCAAGCGGTTCTCCACTTGAAGTTGCGAAAATATTATTTGTTGAAAGCAGGAGAGTCCTGCATTCAATTATTGCTTCCGGAGATAAAGGAACATGTACGGCCATCTGGTCGCCGTCGAAATCTGCGTTAAACGCCGTACAGACCAGAGGGTGGACCCGGATAGCGGAACCTTCTATAGGCACAATTTCAAAACCCTGTATACCCTGTCTGTGAAGTGTAGGGGCGCGATTTAACATTACCGGGTGGTCTTTTATTACCTCTTCGAGTATCTCCCAAACTTCGGGCTTAACACTCTCAACCATTTTTCTGGCACTTTTTACCGTATGAACATAGCCCTTATCTTCAAGTTTTTTAATTATGAATGGTTTGAAGAGTTCAAGTAACATTTTCTTCGGAATACCTGCCTGGTAAAGTTTGAGTTCCGGTCCCACAACAATTACGGAACGGCCGGAATAGTCAACCCGCTTGCCCAGTAAATTTTGTCTGAACCGTCCCTGCTTCCCTTTAAGCATATCAGCAAGAGATTTCAAAGGTTTATTGCGGTTGCTCTTTACCGGGACGCCGCGCCGGCCATTATCAAATAAAGCGTCAACACCTTCCTGTAACATTCTTTTCTCATTATTGATAATTATACCAGGAGCTTTTGCGTCCATTAATCTTTTCAGTCTGTTGTTCCTGTTAATAACTCTTCTATACAAGTCATTTAAATCAGAAGAAGCAAACCGGCTACCGTCAAGAGGAACCAGCGGTCTTAGGTCCGGCGGTATTACTGGCAGTGCCTCTAAAACCATCCACTCGGGCTTGTTGCCTGATTTCCTGAAATTCTCAACAATCCGGAGGCGCTTGATAGAGTCTTTTTTCTTGTTTGCAGACTTAGTGTCTTTAATTTCTGCTTTGAGCTCAGCGGAAAGAGTTTCCAAATCAATTTCTCGTAAAAGTTCTCTTATAGCTTCCGCGCCTATATTATACTTAAATGATTTTTCACCCAACTCTCTTAGCATTTTCTGAAGGTTCTCCTCAGAAAGCAACTGTCTCTTAGGAAGCCCCGTCGTACCCGGATCAATAACAATATAACTTTCATAATAAATAACTCTCTCAAGATCTTTTGTCGTCATTTCAAGCAGTACACCTATGCGCGACGGAATAGATTTTAAAAACCAGATGTGAGTTACCGGGCTGGAAAGTTTAATATGTCCCATCCGCTCTCTTCTTACTTTCGAGGAGGTGACCTGAACTCCGCATCTTTCGCAGACTATTTCGCGGTACTTTATTCTTTTATATTTTCCACAATAGCATTCCCAGTCCTTGGTTGGACCAAATATTTTTTCGTCAAAGAGACCGTCTTTCTCGGGTCTATAGGTCCGGTAATTAATAGTCTCCGGCTTTTTCACTTCACCATGGGACCATTTTATTATAGTTTCCGGAGAAGCAATTTTAATAGAGATAGAACTAAAATCCTGCTTTCTCTCGACTTCTGCTTCTATCGGCTTTGCATTTTTTATAACTTCTCTGACTCTGGCCACTTGCAACGCTCCTTAGTATAGTTCGATTTTTAACAGGAAAACCGGACTTTTACTTTTTGGATTTCTTTTTCTTTTTGCCTAATACTTTGCCTTTTTCTTCGCTTTCTTTAAAAATATCTTCCTTAACCTCAGTTGCAAAGACTTTCGTAATATCTTTTATTTCTTTAACCACCGGGCCTTTTGTAAGATTAACATCCAGTCCCAATCCTTGAAGTTCTTTCACAAGGACATTGAAGGACTCCGGTAAGCCGGGTTCAGGCAGGTTGCGCCCCTTAACAATGGCTTCATATACTTTTGTGCGGCCGTTGACATCATCACTCTTTACGGTCAACATCTCCTGGAGAATATTAGCCGCGCCATAAGCTTCAAGCGCCCAAACTTCCATCTCGCCTAATCTCTGTCCACCAAACTGGGCTTTTCCGCCTAACGGTTGCTGTGTTATTAAAGAGTAGGGTCCCGTAGATCTTGCGTGGACCTTATCATCAACAAGATGTGAAAGTTTCATTATATACATATTGCCGACCGTTACTGGTAAGTCAAACTCCTCTCCGTTAACCCCATCGTAGAGACGGGTCTTTCCACTTTCAGGCAAATCTGCTTCTTTAAGAGCCTGCTTTACTTCCGCTTCAATGGCTCCGTCAAAAACCGGAGTTGAAACATAGTAACCCATTACTCTGGCTGCCCAGCCAAGATGGGCCTCAAGAACCTGCCCTACATTCATACGGCCGGGGACACCGAGAGGATTGAGTACGACATCTACAGGTGTACCGTCAGGCAAATAAGGCATATCTTCCTGCGGGACTATTTTCGCTATAATTCCTTTGTTGCCGTGCCGGCCGGCTACCTTGTCCCCGACTTCTATTTTGCACTTACTTGCGATATATACTTTAACCAGCTTAATTACGCCGGGAGGAAGATTATCGCCCTCATCCAACTTAGCCAGTTCTCTATTCATTTTATAATCTAGTTCTTCCAGCCGGATCTTCGCTTTCTCTTTTTCTATTCCAACATTTTCTTCAATTTTTTTCTTGTCTTTTATGTTCTTCTTTATGGCTGCAATCTCCATATCTTTCTCTTCGTTTATCTCTTTTTTCCTCTCCTCATGTTCCTTTGAGATAAGTTTTCTATTTTCCTTACTCTTTAACTTCGTTGTGGACTCCTTTCTGGAAAATATTTGAATATCAACAACAATACCCGAGGTACCCTGAGGTGCTTTAAGAGAGGCATTCTTTACATCTTTGGCTTTCTCCCCAAAAATGGCTCTCAGTAATTTTTCTTCCGGAGTGCTTTCTGATTCTCCTTTAGGCGTGACCTTACCGACCAGAATATCTCCGGCATGAATTTCAGCTCCAATCCTGATAATTCCATTTTCATCCAAATCAGCCAGAGCTTCTTCGCTCACATTGGGGATATCGCTGGTGATTTCTTCTTCCCCCAGTTTGGTATCCCGTGCTTCTATAGACAACTCCTCTATGTGTATAGACGAAAATTTATCCTCTTTTAATAGATTTTCACTAAAAACAATTGCATCTTCAAAATTATAACCGCGCCAGGGCATTAAGGCGACCATTACATTCTGACCGAGCGCCAACTCGCCTCTCTCGGTGCAAGGGCCATCAGCAATAACCTGGCCTTTGGCTATCTTCTCTCCTCTTTTCACTATAGGCCGTTGGTTAATATAAGTGTCCTGATTGGACCGTTTGTACTTAATAAGAGTGTAAATATCCAGTTTGTTTTCAGCATTGTAAATCTCTATTCTCTTAGCGTCAACATATTCAACCATACCCGCATTTTTCGCCAAAACCATCACCTCTGAATCATAGGCAACTTTATATTCCATCCCTGTTCCTATAATAGGGGCTTCTGATTTTACTAAAGGTACAGATTGACGCTGCATATTTGAACCCATAAGAGCCCTGTTTGCATCATCATGTTCTAAGAATGGAATTAACGCCGTTGATATAGAAACAAGTTGCATAGGCGAAACATCCATATAGTCAGCTTCCTCAGGCTTTATCATTGGAAACTTATCTTTTTTTCTTGCAACGAGAGAATCTTCAGTCAAATATCCTTTACCATCCAAGTTTGCGTTCGCCTGAACAATTAAGTATTTATCCTCTTCATCAGCGGTAAGATAGTGAATATCAGAAGTTGCTTTGCCTTTATTTATTTTTCTGTACGGGGTCTCTATAAAACCGAGTTCATTTATTCTCGCGAAAGATGAAAGAGAGGCGATAAGACCTACATTAGGGCCTTCAGGAGTTTCTATCGGACACATCCGACCATAATGTGTATAGTGAACATCGCGGACTTCGAAGCCGGCACGGTCCCGGTCAAGACCTCCCGGACCAAGCGCAGAGAGCCTTCTTTTATGTGTCAACTCTGCAAGGGGATTGGTCTGGTCCATAAACTGTGACAACTGATTTGTACCGAAAAACTCTCTGAGCGAGGAAAAAATAGGTTTGGTATTAACGATGTCAGAAGGGACCGCAATTTTGGTATCAACCATTGACATTTTTTCACGGATAAATCTTTCCATACGGACCAGACCGATTCTAAATTGGTTCTCTACTAACTCACCTACGGCCCTTACTCTTCTGTTTCCAAAATGGTCGATATCATCTTTCTCTCCTACGCCATTGCTAAGTTCAAGCAAATTACTTATGGTTTTTCTTATATCCTCATCATTTAGAACCCGCTCTTCAAGATTATAAGCCTTAAGTTCTTTCGATGGATAAAGTTTTTTGTTTATTTTATGTCTGCCGACTTTACCCAAATCATATCGTTTCGGATTAAAGAACATATTGTTAAAGAATATTCTTGCCACCTCAAGCGTCACAGGTTGTCCGGGGCGCATTTTTTTATAAATCTCGAGAATGGCTTCGTCTTGACCGGGCTTAATAGTATCTTTAAGTAAAGTTAACATAAGATTTATTTTGTCAGCTACTTCTGGTTTTTCTTTATTCTCAATTTCCTCTGACAATACCTTGTCATCATTTTCATCTCTCTGTGAAACAATAATCTCTATTTTTTTAACTTTATTTTTCTGGAGTTTGTTAAAAAGTTCCTCACTGACAGTCGTTCCCGCAGGAATAGTTGTCTCTTCAATTTCTACACTTTTCGCAAGTATTTTTTTCTTTTTTACTTCTATATTTTCAATATTCACTTCTTCGGTCTTGTAGAAAAGTTTAATAATATCCTCGTTTGTAGCATAGCCCATTGCACGAAGCAATATCGTCGCAAAAAATTTCCTCTTTTTATCAATCCGGGCATAAAGAATTTCATTTGCATCAAACTCAAACTCCAGCCAAGAACCTCTGTAGGGTACTATCTTCGCCATATACAATTTACCATGGGCGGACAAGAGTTTATCTTCCTGCTCGTCAAAAGAAACCCCGGGAGAACGGTGAAGTTGAGATACAATAACTCTTTCGGAACCGTTAATAATAAAAGTCCCTTTCTCGGTCATTAAGGGTATTTCACAGACATATATTTCCTGTTCTTTGATCTCTTTTACTTTTTCCTTAACAACTTCATCATAGATGAGCATTCTTACCGTAAATTTTAACGGGGCCCCGTAAGTAGTCGCTCTCTCTTTACATTCAACCTCGGAGAACTTAGGCTCCCCGAGAGTATAACTGATAAATTCAAGTTTTATATGTTCTTTGTTGGAAGTAATAGGAAAAATCTCATTAAATACGCACTGCAGGCCGTAGTTTTTTCTTTTTAGAGGAAGAGCCTCACTTTGTAAAAAACTTATATATGAATTTTTCTGAACTTCAATTAGATTTGGCAATTTCACATCAATTAAATTGGCCTTCTCCAATCTCCCAGGGAGTTTAGAGAAATCTTTTCTTTTACGCTTCCCTAATTTATCAAACTCTTCCATTTTTCCTCCGACAAAACAAACCTCGCCAAACGCTTGCGCGCAAAACTGGGGTTTTAACCGCTAAAAAAAGGAAATTAAGCGGGTCCGCCGGAAGCGAACCCGCGAAAATTCTTTACTTTTACTTAAGCTCTATCGTTGCCCCGCTGCCGTCAAATTTCGCTTTCAATTTTTCTGCTTCATCCTTAGTAAGGCCTTCTTTTACGGTTTTCGGTGCGCCATCAACTAAATCTTTTGCTTCCTTAAGGCCCAGCCCGGTAACTTCCCTTACAACTTTAATAACAGGAATTTTGCTTTGACCTGCAGAAGTCAGGACCACAGAAAAACTGGACTGCGCTTCCGCTGCCGCACCTGCCGGAGCCGCTGCCGCCGCCGCTGCTACCGGCGCTGCCGCTGAAACTCCAAACTTTTCCTCCATGCTCTTGATAAGCTCAACGAGCTCAAGAACCGACATTTTAGATATTCCTTCCAGTATTTCTTCTTTTGTTGAATTTGCCATAAAATCCTCCTGTGACTGATTTTTTATTTAACTACTTCTTTTTGTTTTTTAATTGCATCTATTGTGCCAACAATCTTTTGAACATTAGAATTGAGCACATAAACGAGCCTGCTGAGCGGAGCTTGCATTCCGCCGGCAACCCGGCCAAGCAGAACATCTCTACCCGGAAGTCCGGCTATTACCGCGAGCTGCGCGGTAAGAACGGATTTACCTTCAATAACACCTGCCCTTACTTTTAAGTTTTCGTGAGCTTTAGAAAAATCACTCACCAGCTTCGCAGTAAGAATCGGATCCTCAAAGTTTAAAACCACGCCGGTGGGGCCGTCTATAAACTTCTGAATATCCTCAAGGTTAACTTCTTTAAGCGCTCTCAATATAATGTTATTTTTTATAACCTTATATTCCATTCCGCTTTTTGACACTTTTTTTCTAAAATCCGTGGTATCTTCAACGGTTAAACCGGTAAAATTAGTAAAGACTATTCCTTTTGCCCGGTTAAATTTTTCGGCAAGCGCCTTTACTTCTTCCGCCTTTTTTAACTTATTGTCGCTCATTTTAGCCCTCCGATACGTTTAAGTACGACTTTGTGTCTATATTGATAGCCGGACTCATCGTAGTATGCAAAACTACTTTCTGAACAAAAACACCCTTAACGCCCTGCGGCCTTGCTTTAATTACCGCTTCCAAAAGCGTATTAGAATTGTCCAGAAGCTTCTGGGCATCAAATGAAGCTTTGCCTATAACCGAGTGAATAACGCCTCCGACATCAGTCTTGAATTCAATTTTGCCGGTTTTTGCTTCCTTCACGCTTCTCGCCAAATCATTCGTAACCGTGCCTGATTTAGGATTAGGCATCAATCCTGAAGGACCCAAAACCTTGCCAAGTTTACTGATATCTCTCATCATGTCCGGCGTGGCAATGACAACATCAAAGTCGCGCCAGCCGCCCATAACTTTTTCAACCAGATCCTCCGCCCCGACAAAATCCGCCTTGGCCTCTCTTGCTTCTTTCTCTTTTTCGCCTTTTGCGAACACCAACACCCTTGGTACTTTTCCTGTACCATGAGGAAGTACAACACTGCTCCTTACGGCCTGGTTAGTTTGTTTTACATCAACACCCAGTTTAATAGTGAGAGAGACCGTTTCATCAAACTTAGCCTTGGCCAATTCTTTCACAAGATTTACCGCATCGGAGAGGGTGTATTTTTTAGTAGCATCTACTTTCTTTGATAATTCTGCTATTCTTTTTCCCATTTTTCCCCCTACTCCGTCACTTCTATGCCCATATTTTTGGCGGTACCTTCCACCATTCTCATAGCCGATTCCAGCTTTGTGGTGTTAAGATCCTCCATTTTCAACGCGGCAATTTCTTTTACCTGGGCTTTCGTGATCTTACCGACTTTGGTCTTGTTCGGCGTACCTGAACCCTTCGCAACTCCGATAGCTCTTTTGATAAGCACCGAAGCAGGAGGAGTCTTCATAATGAAAGTAAAACTCCTGTCGGAATACACGGTAATTACTACCGGTATAATCAAGCCCTCCTGTTGGGGCTCAGAAGTCTTAGCGTTGAACTGTTTACAGAAATCCATTATGTTCACGCCGTGTTGTCCCAGTGCCGGACCTACCGGCGGCGCAGGATTGGCTTTCCCCGCTGTGACCTGCAACTTAACTAACGCTGCAATCTTTTTTGGTGGCATAGCAACTCCTTATTCTTTTCTTCCCCTTCGAAGCGGTACACGGGTAGACAGGGGAGAAATACCCGCATTGCGTAACAGTAATTTTTTAAAACTTAAATTTTTTCTATATGCGTGAAATCAACTTCAACAAGTGTGGGCCGGTTAAACATCTCGACCATCACTTTTACTTTCATTCTATCAGGGTATATTTCTTCTATTACACCGGAGACATTAGAGAAAGGCCCGTCTGTGACAACTCTTACCAGCTGGCCCTTTTCATATTCAACAACATGCTTCGGAATTGGTATATCACCTTTCATCTGGCCTTTGATTATATTTAATTGTTCTTCCGAAAGCACCAGCGGTTTGTTCCCTGCTCTAACAAAACCCGTAACTTTAGGGGTATTTCTTACAATCGTCCAGGTATCATCGGAAAAATCCATCTCAACCAGAATATAGCCGGGATAGAATTTTTTAGAAACTGTTTTTTTCTTGCCGCCTTTTATTTCGACAACATCTTCTTTGGGTATCAGAATTTCCGCGATACTATCAGGGACGGCGGTAGTCTTTTTTCTTTCTTCCAGATTTGTTTTAACTTTTTCTTCGCAGCCGGAGTAAGTAGTGACAATGTACCATTTTTTTTCCATGGTTATTTTCCTATCAGTAAGAGTTCAAGCAGTTTGCTAATAAATACATCAGCTACTCCGGTAAACACGGAGAGAATAACAACAACAGAAATAACAACCACGGTTGAGCCTAAAATCTCTTCTCTTGTCGGCCAAGAAACCTTGGTTACCTCGACTCTAACTTCACCAAAGAAATCGCTAATTTTTTTAAACATTCTTCTCCTTTTAAGCAGGCCTGGCAGGATTTGAACCTGCAACACGCGGTTTTGGAGACCACTGCTCTAGCCAGTTGGAGCTACAGGCCTATTTTATTACGCGTTTACGCCTTTGTTTCTTTATGGAGCGTATGCTTTTTGCACCATTTGCAATATTTACGCAATTCCAATTTATCGGGATTTTTCTTTTTATTTTTCGCCGTTGCGTAATTCTTTCGCTTGCAGTCCGGGCAGAGCATAAGTACAGTTTCTAACATAGTTTTATCCTTGCGTTCTCAATTATGGATTAGTGCGGGTTATAAAATCCGGCACAAAAATACAACAATACAGCCGGACCTTTTCTCTTAAATCCGGCTGTATTGATTTTCCTATTCTATAATCTCGGAAACGACGCCCGCCCCAACCGTGTGGCCGCCTTCCCTGATTGCAAATCTTAATTCTTTTTCCATCGCGATGGGCGTGATTAACTCCACTTCCATCATTACATTATCTCCCGGCATTACCATCTCTATTCCTGCCGGCAGTTTTATCGACCCTGTTACATCCGTCGTCCTGAAGTAGAACTGCGGCCTGTAATTATTAAAGAACGGCGTATGTCTCCCGCCTTCTTCTTTGGTCAACACATAGACCTGCCCTTTAAATTTCTTGTGCGGAGGTATTGACCCCGGCTTCGCTATTACCTGACCCCTTTCTATCTGGTCCTTTTCTATGCCGCGAAGCAATACTCCTACATTGTCCCCCGCGATTCCTTCGTCCATCAGTTTCTTAAACATTTCTACCCCGGTTACTACAGACTTCCGGGTGTCTTTTAAGCCCACTATCTCGACTTCTTCGTTTACTTTTATCCGTCCCCTTTCTATTCTGCCCGTCGCCACTGTTCCGCGGCCTGTGATTGAAAATACATCTTCCACGGCCATTAAGAACGGCTTGTCTATTTCTCTCTTCGGCTCCGGTATAAATGTGTCCAGCGCATTCACCAGATCTACTATCTTCTGGCCCCATTCGCCGTTAGGATCCTGTATCGCCTTTATCGCCGAACCTCTGATTACAGGCGTTTTGTCTCCCGGAAATTCATACTTCTTTAACAGGTCTCTTACTTCTTCTTCCACTAAATCCACAAGTTCTTTATCTTCTACTAAATCTACTTTGTTTAAAAAAACTACTATGTGCGGTACGCCCACCTGACGCGCCAGCAAGATATGTTCTCTCGTTTGCGGCATCGGGCCATCCACTGCGGATACCACCAGGATTGCTCCGTCCATCTGGGCAGCTCCGGTTATCATGTTCTTGATATAATCCGCGTGTCCCGGACAGTCTATATGCGCATAATGTCTTTTTTCAGACTGGTATTCAACATGGGCTGTTGATATAGTCAATATTTTTGAATCATCCCTTCTTCCCTGCGAGGCTGACGCTTTCGCTACTTCATCATACGACACTACGGTCGTCGCATTCCCGCTCTTGAGCGCCATCACACTTGTCAGCGCTGCTGTTAATGTCGTCTTTCCATGATCAACATGACCGATGGTTCCTACATTTACATGCGGCTTTGTCCTTTCAAATTTTGCCTTACCCATATTGCTTTACCTCCATAAACTACTTTTTAGCTACTGCTTTTCCGTTTGCTTTCGCAATAATTTCTTCCGCCATACTCTTGGGAAGTTCTTCATAATGCGCAAATTGCATGGTAAAATTACCTCTACCTTGTGTTAGTGACCTTAAATCCGTAGCATATCCGAACATATTAGCTATCGGAACAAAACCTCTGATAGCCCTTGCATTGCCTCTTTGAGTCATGTTCTCAATTCTACCGCGTCTTGAGTTTAGGTTGCCTATAACTTCACCCATATATTCTTCGGGGATGGTCACTTCAATATCCATTATAGGTTCAAGAATCATCGGGCTGGCTCTTTTAAAGCCGTCTTTAAACGCCATCGAACCGGCAATTTTAAACGCCATCTCTGAAGAGTCCACATCATGATACGAACCATCAATCAATGTAATTTTGACATCCACCACCGGATACCCGGCGAGAACTCCGCCTTCACAGGCTTCTTTAATACCTTTGTCTATAGGCGAAATAAATTCCCGGGGAATAGAGCCCCCGACGATATCATTAATAAATTCATAACCCTTACCTTTCTCGTTAGGCTCAACTTCAATAATACAATGCCCGTATTGACCTTTACCGCCGGTCTGTCTTATATATTTGCCTTCAGCTTTAACTTTCTTAGTCAGGGTCTCTTTATAAGCAACCTGGGGTTTACCGACATTACACTCGACATTGAACTCTCTTTTCATTCTGTCAACAAGAATATCAAGATGTAATTCGCCCATACCCGACATAATTGTCTGGCCGGTTTCTTCGTCTGTCTTTATTTTAAATGTAGGATCTTCATCGGAAAGCCTGTTCAAGGCCATACCCATTTTATCCTGATCCGCTCTTGTCTTGGGTTCAATAGCAAC
>Ga0209083_1003523_pt1 | contig 12997 bp, 7 predicted proteins | sample AM7aDNAmetaG_FD_184132 | JGI IMG/M metagenome (GOLD analysis project Ga0209083, IMG submission 184132) | Freshwater microbial communities from Finland to study Microbial Dark Matter (Phase II) - AM7a DNA metaG (SPAdes) (version 3) | ecosystem: Environmental > Aquatic > Freshwater > Lake ...
ATTTTTCTTCGCTTTCTCTGAGAACATGTTCCGTTTTTTTGAGCTCGGTAATATCCCGCGCATACCCCGTCGTCCCGATCACCTTTCCGTCCGCATCAAAAACAGGCGTCTTGAAAGTCTCATGCCACAGCTCAATACCGTTCTCGGAAATAAGCTCCTCAACCGTGACATGCTTCCGCGTTCTCATGACCTTCCGGTCATCCGCGCGATATTTATTCGCGAGTTTGCGGGGCCATAAGTCCAAGTCGGTTTTTCCCACGGCTTCTCCCGAAGTCTTCTTCCCGGCCATTCTCGCGAAGACCTGATTCACAGCCAGGATTCTGCTATCCCCGTCCTTGAGCCAGACCATCCCGGACTGATTATCGATAATGGACGTCAGGAACGCCTCGCGTTGCTTCAGGAGTGCTTCCGCCTTCTTGCGCTCGGCAATGTCTTCGATCAAGGCGCAAACATAATCCACTTTACCTTCGGGCTTTCGCACACAACCTACGGCAAGGCTGGTCCATACCGTTGTGCCATCTTTACGGATGAACCGTTTTTCCATGGTATACCGCTCGATCGCCCCGGAAAGAAGACGCTTGAACTGCTTGTTGTCCGCACCAAGATCCTCCGGATGCGTCATCTCAGCCCAGGTTTTCCGGAGGAGCTCCTTGCGGGGATACCCCAGGATGTCGCAGACCCGGTCATTCACCTGGATCCACCCTTTTTCGGGTGATGTAATGGCAATCCCATTCAGAGGAAGCTCGAAGTAACTGCGGAAACGGGATTCACTCTTGCGAAACAATTCATTCGCCTGTTTTCGCTCGGTGATATCCCTGACCGTTGCCTGAAGGAATACCCTGTCCCCCGTCTTCACCCGGGTCAGGAGGACTTCGGCGGGAAAAGACTCACCCTTGATGCGAAGGTGCGTCCACTCAAAGAAGTTGGAACCGTTGCGGAGCGCTTCCCGGATCATTTCCTTGGCCTTCTCTGAGGAAGCGCGACCATCCGGCTGACGCTTGGGAGACAGTTCCCAGGGACTCCTGGCACAAAGCTCCGACACATTCCTGGTCCGGAACATGCGCGCCATGGCGCTATTCGCGGAGGCAAACCTCCAGGAAGGAGGCTCCAGTGTCATCATGGCGTCCTGAGAGCTCTCGAAAAGACACCGAAACCGAAGTTCGCTCTCCCTGAGATTTTCTTCCGCGCGTTTTTTGTCGGTAATATCACAGTTACTGCCGCGGACCCCCAAATAACATCCCTGCTTGCCATAAACGGGCCGGCATACATGCTGGATCCACCTTACCGTTCCGTCACGATGGACAATGCGGAACTCGATGGAGCGTTCTCCCTTTTCCCTCATGGCATTTCGCTGATGACGCGCAAACGCGGACCTGTCATCCCGGAAAACTATTTTCCTCTCCAACTCCTCCGAGGACTTAAAACGCTCACGGGAATATCCGGTGATCTCTTCGCAGGCAGGTGAGATGTAGAGGTACTTCCCCTGAGGATCCATCCATGTTTCCCAGCCATAGGCGTTATCAGCCACGATCTGATATCTTTCCCGGCTTTTCTCCAAAGCCTCTTCCATCCTCTTGCGATCCGTGATATCACGCCCTTCGGCCGTGAGCAAAGTCACCCGGCCCTGTTTGTCCTTGATCGGTTTGAGTGAAAAATCGATCGAGATCATCCCCCCTCTTTTCCCCAAAACTTCCACGGGATAACGAACGAACTTCCCACGAGCAGCCTGAGCAACAGCTCTTCGTAGCTTCCACCGGACTTCCCGCGAAACTGTCCACCAGCGGCAGTCCCAGAAAAATTCACCCTGAACATCGCTCGGGGTCAATCCCCCGAACTTGAGCGCGGATTGATTGACTTCCAACACTTTTCCATCAGGCCTGAGGAGTGCAATGAATTGGAAGGCGCTGTCAAAAACAGCCTTCATCCGCTGTTCACCTTGCTGAAAGGATCGGACCCTTTGCTGCTGACGCAGGAGTTGCAGCCGGAGTTTCTCATTAGCTTTTTTCAGGGATTGAATAGAAGCAGCTTCGGAGCGAAGGGAAACGCGGGGGGCTCGTATTATTTTTTTTCCTGCATGATGAGAGCTCATCTTTTATCTCCGAATGGCGATGTGGTATTATAGCTCGAGTTGTTCTTAAAAGTTTAGAATATAATCAGAAAAAGGATTGAGCGGCGAAACGATGCCCAGACTTCAGGAATATCTCTCCCAAAACCCTTTCCGTAAAAGTCTGGATATCTCCTGGAAAGAGGGTATCGCCGCGAGCGTGATGCAGGCCCCTATGGATGAGTACCTGATCCCTCTCGGTCTCTTTCTCGGCGCCACACCGATGGACATTGGCTTCCTCATCGCGATCCCTCACCTTCTCGGCTCTCTCTCTCAATTCTTCGCAGTGAAAGCTGTGGAACTCACGGGCGGCCGCCTCCGGTTCCTGGTGAAGGCTTCCTTGTTTCAGGCTCTTTTTCTGATCCCTGTCCTGTTCCTGCCGCTACGAATGTTTCCGTCCAGGATCTTAGCCCTGATCGCGTGTGTCACATTTTTCAGGGTCCTTGCAAATCTTATCGCTACGGTCTGGGGCGGCCTCACAAGCGATTATCTCGCGCCCGAAGAGCGAGGAAAATACTTCGGCTGGCGCTCTCGCATCACGGGCCTGGCCGGAATGGCAACGACGATCCTGGGAGGTGTACTGCTCAACGTTTTCAAATCTTTTTCGACCGCCGCAGGTTTTGCGATCCTTTTCGGTATAACGGCCCTAGCCCGTTTCGTTTCGTCAGGGCTTATGCGGACGATGCAGGATGTCCCCGAACAAAAAAGGCCCGAAGACATATTCACGTTCTTGATGTTCCTGCGAAGTTTCAAAAGGAGCAATTTCGTGAAATTTGTTTTCTATGTGGCAAGCATCACCTTCGCAACGCTGCTCGCCGCGCCCTACTTCAGCGTCTACATGCTCCGTGATCTCAACTTCAGTTATCTGACCTACATGTTCATCCATATGGGGGCCGTGGTGGCCAGTCTTGTTTCCTTCCCCCTTTGGGGAAATCACGCGGACAAGATCGGGAACGCCAAGGTTCTCAAGACCACGAGCCTTCTGATCCCCGTCATTCCTGTCCTCTGGCTATTCTCTGCGAACGTTTATTATCTCTTCGCGATCGAGGTCTTTGCGGGATTCATATGGGGCGGTTTCAATCTCTGCGTTCTAAACTTCATCTACGATGCTGTTAGCCCTGGGAAAAGAGTCCGCTGCCTCGGCTATTTCGGATTTATCAACGGCGTCGCCACTTTTATGGGCGCAGGATTAGGCGGCTATCTCGCGGAACGACTTCCTCTCCTGCACGGGTCCCGCATTCTGACGCTTTTTATGATCTCGGCCGGCCTTCGATTTCTTTCGCATTTCTTTCTGTCCGGTCAATTTCACGAAGTGCGCTCCGCAACTCAAAAGATCTCAAGCCTGGAACTGTTCTTCAGCATCATGGGAATACGCTCTGTCCTTGAGCCGGGACGCAGCTGGAGCCTTTTATCATTCTTAAAGCGCTCACTCTGGAAGGATTAACACAGCACAGGGTCCCTGGTACTTAGCTTGCTATGTACCAGAGACTAAGAACTTCGTAGATTTACTTCGGAAGACCGACCGGAATTCCCCAAACATCGCGGCTGTATTCAACGATAGTTCGATCGCTTGAAAACTTCCCAGACCTCGCCACATTAAGGATGGCCTTTTCAGTCCACTTGTCCTGGTCCTTATAGTCTTCCGAGATCCGGTCCTGGATAGCGCAATAAGATTCAAAATCCGCGCAAACAAGAAAAGGATCGGAATACATCAGGTTATTCACAAGCGGGTCAAAGATCCCGGGTTCCATGGGCGAAAAGAAATTGTTCCGGATCATAAGGAGGATCTCTTGAAGACGGGGTGATTTTTCGATAAATTCCCCCGGGTGATACCCCCGGCTTTTGAGCGCCTGAACTTCCTGGTCATTTAAACCAAACGTGTATATATTTTCCTCACCCACTTCTTCGGCAATCTCGATATTCGCTCCATCCTGGGTCCCGACCGTAAGAGCTCCGTTCATCATGAATTTCATACAGCCCGTTCCCGAAGCCTCGGTGCCGGCAGTGGAAATCTGCTCAGAAAGATCGCTCGCCGGAAAAATCCTCTCCGCCAGAGAAACGCGGTAGTTTTCGAGGAATACCACCTTGAGCTTGTCCTTGTTCGCTTTGTCGCGATTGATCACATTCGCAGCATTATTGATGAACTTGATGATTAGTTTTGCCATGAAATAGCTCGGCGCAGCCTTCCCCCCAAAGATAAAGGTACGCGGTGTAATGGGCGCTTTAGGATTCTGCCGAAGCTTCAGATATTCGGAGATTGCGAAAAGAATGAATAGCGTCTGGCGCTTGTATTCATGAATACGCTTGATTTGGACATCGAACATCGAATCGAGATTGACCTGTACCCCGGTCTGGGCGCGAATGACCTCGGCCAGGATCTTTTTATTGTCCAGCTTGACCTGCTGCCATTTTTTCCTGAAGATCTTGTCATTTTTGAAAGGAACCAGTTTGTCGATCTTGCGAAGGTCCTTTTCCCAACCGGTCCCGATCACCTCATTGAGCAACCTGGCGAGAGGCTGGTTGGCTTTAATGAGCCATCTCCGGTGCGTGATCCCGTTGGTCTTGTTATTGAATCTCTCGGGATAAACCTCATAAAAATCCTTGAAGAGATGCTCTTTCAGCAATTGCGAATGAAGTTCGGAAACCCCGTTGATGGAATGAGAACCGATGATCGCCAGGAACGCCATTCGTACTTTCTTGGGATTGCCCTCCTCGATCAGAGACATCCGGCCCAACCGGTCCGGATCCCCCGGGTATTCGGCAGCGAGTTCTTTAAGAAAACGATCGTTGATCTCATAGACGATCTGCATATGCCGGGGAAGAAGTTTCTCGAACATAGGCACGGGCCAGCACTCAAGGGCTTCAGGCATCACGGTGTGATTCGTATAAGCAAAAGTGCGGACCGTCAAATCCCAGGCGGTATCCCAGCCGACCTGATCCTCATCAAGCAAAATACGCATAAATTCCACGATAGCGAGGGCGGGATGGGTGTCGTTGAGCTGAATAGCAGCTTTGTCCGGAAAGTCTTTAAAGTGCTCGTTATCCTCTCTGAACCGGCGGATGATATCGGTCACGGAGGCTGCCGTGAAGAAATATTCCTGTTTGAGGCGAAGTTCTTTCCCCATGGAAGTGGCGTCATTGGGATAAAGCACCTTGGAGATATTCTCGGAGAACATCTTCTCATAAACAGCGTGTTCGTAATCCCCGTCATTGAAATACTTAAAATCGAATTCTTCAGAACCGCGCGCCGACCAAAGGCGAAGCGTGTTCACGACATCGTTCTGATAACCCGGGACCGGGATGTCATAGGGCATGGCGATCACTTCTTCGGCATTCACCCACTCCACGCAAAGCCGGCCATGCTTGTCGTGGTACATGTTCGTGTTGCCGTAGAATTTGATCTTTTGCGCGTATTCGGGCCGCGCAAACTCCCAGGGATTGCCGCGCTTGAGCCATTCGTCGGGAGATTCAACCTGATAGCCATTGACAATCTTCTGATTGAAGATCCCGTAATCGTAGCGTATGCCGTACCCGTGAGCAGGAATGCCGAGAGTCGCCATCGAATCGAGAAAACATGCAGCGAGCCGGCCGAGTCCGCCGTTCCCAAGACCGGCATCCATCTCCTCTTCCCGGACTTTTCCAATATCCAGTCCGAATTCCTTAAGCGCTTTCTCCGTCGGATCCAAAAGTCCGAGATTCAGTATATAATTTCCCATAAGCCTACCGATCAAAAATTCCAGGGAAAGATAATAGACGCGCTTGAGGTTCTTGGTGTGATAACGTTGCTGGGTGTGGATCCAACGCTCAACAAGCCTCTCCCGAAGAGCCATGCCGAGTGCCATAAAATTATCGTGCGACGTGGAGGTGTACTGGTCTTTGGCCAGCCCGTACTGGAGACAAGAGCTAAAGGACGCTTTGAGCCCGTCCTTGCTCATATCCTTGTGTTCCAGATGCCACAACTCCGGAGCCACTTTTTCTTCAGCCTTTTTCTTCTCGCGAGGCATGGGGTATCTCCTATGCGGGTTAAAGCGTTCTTATTACGACAGACAGTCTAACAAACAATAAACTCCGCTCCAAGAAAGGAATCAGACTTTAAACTCGAAAAGATGGGACTGCCATGGATGGAGGTCTACATAGAGCCCTCGCTGAGAAAGTTCTTCGCCTGTGTGATCATAGACTTTATCTGTAAGCGCGTCGCGAAATTGAATAAAGAATTGCCGGAGCAGGAATTCAGGAATACGAATGAACGCCTGAGCTCGGATCAATGAATAGTTGATGACCACCATTTTCCAGTCCTGCTGCCAGCCCCAAAGCCAGACGAGGATCGCCTGATGGGTCTCGTTATTCTCCCACGCAGGCCGCGTGTTCAGAAGCATCCATTCCCCGTCGTGAGTCACGGGAGTCTTAATAAAACGCAGAAGACGCTTATACATGTCCGAGATCTCCGGATTCGGAGCCTCTTTGGGTTCTCGCCTCAGATGAATGGGAGTCCGGATCCTGCGTCCCTGCATCTGCCCGTCATGAAAGAACCGCAGACCGGGAACTGTCGAGGTGATCATCCCCGCTGCCCTGGATTTTTGTTTCCCGAAGTTTACCGTGGCGCGTTCCTCGTCATGATTCTCGATGAAACGCAGGCATTTGTCACGATAGGCGGGTTCCGCCCTCAAGTGGTCGCGCACCGAAGTAGGAGAATCAAAGAACATCCGGTCAAAAAGGGTTTTGTCATAGGTAAAATCAAAACCGAGTTGCTGAAGCGTCCAATCCAAATCCCAATAGACCTCTCCGATGAAAAGGAAATTCGGGGCCACCTTCTTGACTTCCGGGATCACCTCTGCCCAAAACTCTGTTTCAGGTCGCTTCTCCGTGATGTGCTCCCCCCAAACTCTTTGAAAAACATCGTTCAGTCCGAGCATGGCCATATCGCAGCGAACACCATCCGCGACCCTTGCGATCCTGAGCAGCTCCGAACGCCAAGCCTCGCGGGCAGCGGGAGACCAGAAGTTGATCTGGGCGGTATCGATCCATGGAGCAAAGAAAGGATCACGTCCGTGCGCGATCTTTTTCCCTTCCGCTGTGATAAAGGACCAGTCCGGATGAGCCCGAACAGTCTCCGTCCGGCAAGACACGAACAAGTCCGGGGATTCGACAGTCCACGGATGATCAAAAGAAAGATGATTAGGCACAAAATCAAGAATGAGCGAGAGGCCCATCCCATTGAGCTTCATTTTGAGCTGCAAAAGTTCCTCCGGCTTTCCCAGATAGGGATCCAGCTCATAGCGGTAGATCGCATAGGGAGAACCCGTGACGTCTTCCTTCTTCCAGTCAGGAAGGATCAGATCATAGGCGCGGCAGAGATTGGGTTCCTTAACGGCGTGCGCCCGGGATCCGGGGCTGCGGGTCCATACGCCCATAAGCCACAAACAATCGAAACCCCGTTCAGAAAAGGTCTTCCATTCCTCAGACGGCACTGTCGCAAGCGTCAGATGACGCCCGTATTTTTCCGACATCTGGGAAATAAAAAAGAAAGCATTAAGTTCAAGAAGCTGCGGGTGTTTTTTCATGGTCCCTTCCGGTGCGTTCCTATTGCCCATATTATCGGTCCTTTTTACGGTTTCCTTGAAGCCGGCAATAATTGTCAGACATTCCCCAAGTTGGCGGCCAGCCGCTAATTGGCTGATGAGACAAAGGTCTCTCCGTATTTTTCATGGTCGCTCTTTCGAATTTTGACGCAACCCCGACGGTTTTTTCCTGGTTATGGCAGCGGAAATCCATGACGCGTCAAGCGGCCCTTGTTTCAGTCGGAGTACAGACTGACCAAAGACCGTTGCATCCGTTCCGCCACCGCTTCCCACGTCTGTTTCACGACTCCCCAATATTCCCTGAAGCTCTTCCAGCCACGCTCGACCAGATACGCTCCCAAAAGCGTCAACCCGATCATCCACATCCGCAGATACAGCTCCGTGACCGATGGATCGCGGTTCCAGTGCTTCTTGCTTTTCACCAGAAAATTCAACCGCTTGAAAATATTGTTCTCGATCCTCCACCAGCGGTGGGCAAGTTCCCGTAAATCCTCACCCGTTAGTTTCGTGGCAGTCGTTAAAACCCAAAACACCGTATTCTCCGGCCGGTCTTTCCGCGGTTTTAGATGATGTTCCTTGACCCGGGCAACCGTTAGCTTCAAACCCTGCCATTCGAGGCCTTCGACCCACATCACCTCATACTCGATGGCCCTTTCATCATCGAGCCCCTCGCTCCATCCGATGCCTTCCATGCTTTTGGCGTTCGGGGCATCGAAAAGATACCGGGCATCCTGGATCACGGTCAGGGTTTCTTCGTCTGTCTTCACCAGCAAATGGCTTCCGTGATCCAGGTAAAGCTGAAAATCTTCCCGGCTTGCGTAAAGACCATCGGTGGCCACGATCTCGAAATATCCGTTCCCGAGATTTTCAAACACACGTTTCATAACGGTCCGGCTTGCGCCCAGTTCATGCCCGAGGCCCGGATAGCGCTCCAGATCCACCACTCCGTCGGATTTTCCACTGACCGCGAACACGCTCGCCCAAACGTTTCCGGCATGATGTCCGTCGACAATTCCCATCCGGAGTTTTCGGCCGCTCGGAAGCTTGATATCCAAAAGCTCGCGCTCATCGCCCTTGTCGATCACTTCATACCCAATCTCTTGAACCGATGCTTGGCTCATTCCTTTTGTGATCCTTGCCACGGAACTGTCCGAAGCGACCATTTCGCGGCCGCTGCCGTGCAGTTTCCTCGCCGAAGGAAGTCTCAGGAAGCTATCCAGCTTCAAAAGACTCTTCTGAGCGAAAACAGGCATCTGGCTAATGCTCTCAAAAACCTGCAGAGGGGTAATTTGTGGCCGCTTGCGTTTGTCATGGATCTTTCCGCGCCAAGAGTTCACCTCGAAATTCTCCTCACAATATTTCCGATATTGTCCGATATTCATCTTGAGGTCTCCTGTTCTTTGCAGGAGAATAACCTCCGGAGTTGCGGCCGGGCAGGTGGCTTGCGCTTCTACGACTCAAAGAGAAAAGAGAGAAGTAAGGCGCAACCCCTTGCCTCACCTTATGTTTCGGCTATTTCGGAAAATAATCTTTAACCCAGGAAGCGTACTTTCTCTTTTCTCTCTTTGACCTTTCACGGGATTTTTCAAAGATCAAACAAAACTGGGGAATGTCTGATAATTATTTAAAAAGAATCCTCTTCTTGATTCAAAACGGAGTACGCCAGGGAAGACATCCGAAATAAAAAAAGCGTGAAGCGGTATATTCGCCCCACGCTTTCAAAGTATAAAATTTTTGAAAAGGCTTAGCCTTTCAGCAAGGACACCTTGATGCTTTTGCCGATTTTACTGAAATTAATATTATTCTCACGCGCAAGCCAGCCAACGGCCTGATTAAAAAGAGCCTCATCTGTCCCCACCTCGGGAAAAAGCTTTGCCAAGGTCATTTCCCCTTTATTTTCAAGTGCTTTATAGATCTTTCCCGCTGTTTCGCCGATCCCGTAGTACTGTTCCTGCATGATCATTCCCTTTCCGCGTTTACGACAATGTGAATATTAAAAAGCCAGAGCCTTTAAAAGACCTCGTGATCGACATCCGGAAATATATTGTTCTTTCCTTCCAGTTCCCTGAGCCAACCCTCATCGAGCCGGTTATTCATTAAATCCTCATAGATCCTGGTAAAGTTAAGAAGATGCTCTTTCGTTCGCTTCACTGCATAAGGCACCACGGTCCCCGTATGCATGATAAAAGCCCAGTCGCTGGATTGCGCGAGAAAAAGTTCTCGAGCCGCCTGTTTGAGCGCCCGGGCGACGGTTCCGTTCTGGCCTCTGAACTTCTGTGTTATCTCGCTCATACGAAGCGATGCCTTATGAAGATGACGGTAGATCCAATCGTTCGCGCTTGATAGCCAGGTTTCGCTATAACCTTTCCAACCCCAGCTTGAAAAGCAAGGCGTGGATACCTGGTTTACCGGATATTCCTTAAAGTAGTCCGAGGGCGCGATTAACCGGTAGACTTTCTGATCATAAGCCGACTTACGTATAAAAAAATTCAGGAACTCAGGTCCCTCATACCACCAATGGCCGTAAAGCTCGGCATCATAAGGCGCCACAATGAGAGGTTTTCGACCCATAAAATCATGCAAATGCTCCACCTGTTTCTCACGGTTGAACATGAAATTGGCAGCATGGCTCGCGGTCTTCTGCATGGCCCAGCCGTGCACGTAAGGTTGCTTGTCTTCCGTATTTCCCGTGATACGGAAATATTTTATCCCAGTATTGACGCGCAAACCGTCCGGAGAAATATAAGGACGGATATAATCGAAATCGAGTTCAAAACCGATATCGCGGTAGAATTCGCGATAATCCGGATCGCCGGGATATCCCTCGATCGCTGACCAGACCTGTTTTGAGGACTCCACGTCACGGCCGAAAGCAGCCACGCCACTCGGACAGAAGATCGGGGCAAACACGCCGTATTTCGGACGGGGCGAAGCGTGAAGGATTCCGTGAGTGTCGGTCAGAAAATAGCGGATCCCCTGCTCCTTGAGATATTTATCAACGCCGGGATAATAACCGCATTCCGGGAGCCAGATACCGATCGGACGCCGGCCAAGAACCTTCTCATAAAGTTCCGCCGCGGTCTTGATCTGCCCGCGAACGGTTCCTTCATTACGGCTTATGAGCGGCAAAAATCCATGCGTTGCAGCGCAGGTGATAATCTCGAGATGTCCATGGTCCTGGAATTTACGAAAAGCCTGGGTGAGATCCCTGTGATAACGGTTAACAAAAGTATCCTTCGCACGCGTAAATTCCCAATAATAATGAAGCGCCGTTTCATGGAATTGAGGCTGAAAGCGCGTCCGCTCGATCTCTTTATTGGCCAGTTCAATCATCTTGTCGAGATGGCGGATGTAGCGGTTCTGCAAAAGTTCATCCCGAAGCATCGACATCAGGGAAGGCGTTAAGGACATCGTGAGGCGCCAGGGAACGTTGTCCCTTTCAAGCCCCTCGAACATATGGATCAGCGGGATATAGGTCTCGGTAATGGCCTCATATAGCCAGGCCTCTTCCATGAAGTACTCATGTTCGGGGTGGCGGATGAACGGCAGATGAGCGTGAAGAACTAAGGAAAGAAACCCTTTTTCCATAGCTATGCGTGCTTCCCTGTCTTTAGGACAGGCGCTGGCCTCTCTGTGTTGCGACCGATGATCGGGGTGATGACCCTCTCTTCAATACCATCGGAGGATTCCGCATGACAATCGAAGACGAATTTTCCATCCGGCAGTCCGTAACGAAGCGTGAACGTTCCGTCGGGACGAAGCTGGACCGGCCTCCCCTGCATCGTAACTTTGGCATCGGGTTCCGTGCCGCCGTAGATGATAAGCTCGCATTCAAGCCAGAAATGGAATCCGCGCTGTTTGATCTTGACCGGACTCGATAGACTGGAAACAGCACCAGCACCCGAACCTGAGGTGATCGCATTCCTAAAGCGCTCTTCCATAAGCTTACGGAGCTCTTCAGAACTTTTTCCAACCTGGAAGCCACCCGACAGGGCGTACATTTTATCAAAATCGATCGACATCCACTGATCGTCTATGATCTCGGACATCCCCGAGCGCGGCGTCGTCACAAAATTGGACTGGGCGAGGCAAACGAATCGGCCATCCTTATGCAACAGGCCGAGTTCAACATAATAGCTATGGTTCGGCTGCGTGTTGAGGTACCAGCATTTGACCATATTCTGAAGCGCGATATCAGAGACCGAAGGGCTTTTTTTATCGTCTGTAATATCATAGACCCGAAGCACTGAAACCACGCTATCCCAGCTTCCGCCAAGTTCAGCAAGATGCTGCCGCTGATGGTCTTCCTGGATCTCCCAGTAGGAATAGATCCAGTAAGGATCACGCACGATGAGATAGATCTGATTATCCCCGTAATTCTCAGGCAGTTCACGAGGCATTTCCTGAAAAACACGTTTTTCAATCTTAGGACCCGGAACCACAACTTCCGCAACCGGCTTGGCTAAAATCGGAGCAACTTCGGAAACAACGACTTCGGATTTCTTTTTGGAAACAGCCCGTTTGCCAAGCAACTCTGCGGGCTCAGGCGTAACGATCCGTTTTGGGGGGATAACTGAATCGGAAGTCTTCTTGACCGGCGGAGCGGGAACAATCTGTTTTTTGGGGATGACCGGCTCTGAAGACTTTTTGACAAGCACTTGTTTTGAATCAACCAGCGCCGGCTTAGCTTCAGCCTTTTTTGTCTTACTCGGGCTCGCTTCTTTCTTGGAAGTGACCTTAGCTGCATCCTTCTTCTTATTCCACGGAAATATTACCATTGGTCCCGTCCTTTTTAAAAAAATCGTTTTCTTTGTGAAAAGACACTCTAAGGTCAACGCGCTAGTTTTTATATAAGCAAAGTATTCAATGATAACACACAAGAAGAGCGCCGAGACACTTCCACGAATTCACAAAGATCAAACGGGGGAAAACGCGAGCAATATACCAAAAACCTTCGGCCATGGCAACCACTGATATGAAGAAATTGAGATAAATGTTTTCCGCTGCTCGTGATACCCGTCGCCAGTCTCGCAAGAAATACCCTGCGCCGCATCACATTTTAAAAATTAAGGATATGCTGCAAAATACTGCTAACCCCTAAAATCAAATGGCGAACAGCACTAGTTTTACTGTCGGACTTACAGCTCATGGCTGAAACCGTAACGGAGCCAAGAGGTTACGTTTAAGCCAATGATAAAATCGTGCCAGTTCGTTGCGTTTCAGCCGCTGCTGCCGTTCTTGGATAATTCGGTCGGGATTTGCACAATCCCAGGCCTTATGCAAAATCATAGCCAGACCCTCTTGGATTTGGGGG
>Ga0209083_1003531_pt1 | contig 12962 bp, 8 predicted proteins | sample AM7aDNAmetaG_FD_184132 | JGI IMG/M metagenome (GOLD analysis project Ga0209083, IMG submission 184132) | Freshwater microbial communities from Finland to study Microbial Dark Matter (Phase II) - AM7a DNA metaG (SPAdes) (version 3) | ecosystem: Environmental > Aquatic > Freshwater > Lake ...
TTCTAGTGGAACATCTGGTAGTTCAGGCAGTTCAGGTTCTAGTGGAACATCTGGTAGTTCAGGCAGTTCAGGTTCTAGTGGAACATCTGGTAGTTCAGGCACATCAGGCACAAGCGGTTCTAGTGGAACATCTGGTAGTTCAGGCACAGGCGCAGCAGGAACATCAGGGTCTGGTGGAACGTCTGGTAGCTCAGGAGCCACAGGCGCATCAGGAACATCAGGGTCTAGTGGAACATCTGGTAGTTCAGGCAGTTCAGGTTCTAGTGGAACGTCTGGTAGTTCAGGCGCCACAGGCGCAGCAGGAACATCAGGGTCTAGTGGAACATCTGGTAGTTCAGGCACATCAGGCGCAGCAGGAACATCAGGGTCTAGTGGAACATCTGGTAGTTCAGGCACATCAGGCACAAGCGGTTCTAGTGGAACGTCTGGTAGTTCAGGCAGTTCAGGTTCTAGTGGAACATCTGGTAGTTCAGGATCCACAGGCGCATCAGGAACATCAGGGTCTAGTGGAACATCTGGTAGTTCAGGTTCTGGTGGAACATCTGGTAGTTCAGGCACATCAGGCACAAGCGGTTCTAGTGGAACATCTGGTAGTTCAGGCGCCAGTGGCGCCGCAGGAACATCTGGTTCTAGTGGAACATCGGGCAGTTCAGGTGCCACTGGCGCTGTGGGAACATCAGGTTCTAGTGGTACGTCTGGTAGTTCAGGTAGTTCAGGTTCTAGTGGTACATCTGGTAGTTCAGGAGCCACAGGCGCATCAGGATCAAGTGGAACCTCTGGTCTTAATGTAATTATAGAAATTTATAAAACTGCAAATGCAGATTCACCACTAACAGCTGTTCAATGTACAAAAACTATTGTTAGTAATTATGGAATGACAGATGCAGATTGTACTATTACGTTACCAACTGCGGCCGAAGGATATTCTTTTATATGTATTTTGCCAGCCGTTCGCGCAAGATATTTTAGATTAACAGCAGCAGGAACAGATAAAATTTATTTACTTGGAGTAGTTGGGAGCGCAGGGGGTTATGTTGGAGTGGCAAACGGTTATGTTACAGCAACATCATGTCAAATGTTTACATTTAAAGCAAGTGATGGCGGATTTGATTGGTTTTGTGCGCCAATGATGGGAACTTGGGTTGCTGGCTAAATGGAGGAAAAAGTATGTATTTTAAAATAAACAGACCAATTACTGATAAATTTCCTAATATGGGAATGATTAATATATTTGGAGATTTTTTCTTAGAAGAAGGGGATGAAGGATTTGAGAAATATAAATCGGAACATTATATTAATATTCCGATATTACCCGACTGTGGGTATCCAAGACAAGCAGAGTTACAAAGTCAATATGAACCACCAATAGAAGAAGTATTGCTCTATGAACAATGGTTATCCGAACTTCCAAAGGAATATAAGTATAACTCTTTTTGCACCCACGCAATTCAATTTGAACCAGATGTTACAGAAGAAGAAATTTTATGGTGTTTTGAATGGGCATTAGCATTAACTCACCAAAATTATTTGATTGATGATTTATGTTGTGTAAATACTGGTAAATTAGTTAATCAAAATATTGGATATTCCGCTCACAAAGCATGGCATGAACTAATAAAACAAACACCTGAAAATGACCTCTCAGAAGAAATGTTATTAGCAAAACAGAAAATTATTGATGCGAATATCAAAATAGAAAATTTAAAAGAAGTAGACTTCACAACAGTTGAAACGATTGCTGTATATAATGTGAGGAATTAAGTATGGCATATTCAACTATTGATCTTGGCGGAAATACAGGAACTAGTGATTCTGTTACAGGCGGAGCTGTTACTTATATTGATAAAAATAACCCATCAAATGCGACAGGACTTTGTACCACATTTGTTGTTACAGTAGCAACTTCTTGTGCAAATTGTATTGTAGGTACTGCTTATGGTTCTGCATTATCGTGGACAAGTCGAGACTCTGATGTAATAGGGGCCATCGCCTCTGGTAGTCAACGAACATTTACAGGATTGACTATAAATGTTTCTACAAATGATCTCCTTGTACTATATAAAGAAAGTGGAACAATAAAACGTAATACTACTGGCGGTTTAGGGATACTATATATCATGGAAAATTCTGTTGATGGTACAGCACATACCTATACAGAGGCAGCTAGCAACATTCCTCCTTGGTATTTAACCGGTGTTACTGTCCCTGATGCACCAACTAGTTTGTTGAACGTATCGGAAACCTCCACCGACGTAAATATGCAATGGACAGCTGGTGTTGGAGAAACTACCGGGCATAAGGTATATAGAAATGGTTCAGCTTTATCAGGGACTATAACACATGGAACTATTGTATATCAAGATACAACAGGTGCAGCACCAACCATTACAGCAGCAGGAACAGCAGTAGCTTCTGATGGCACGTATTCTACCCACATAGCATTATCTGTATCTGGATATACTGTTGCTGATGGTACTACGTATACCTATACTGTGTACGCATATAATGTTGCTGGGTCAAGTGCTGCCAGCTCAGGGCTATCTCTGGGAAAAAAAGCATCAGGTTATAGTACATATCTCTGGCAAATGTCTGCAGCAGCAAGTGACGCTTCATATTCTGATGTTGCTAATTTTGAGTCTGGAAATCTTACAACCTATATTCCCCCAGTAATTACATCGGGAACACCATCTGCATCTAAGGGAATAAGATCAGAACATGTTACATTAAGTTTATCTGGGAATTCAATAGCAGATGGGCCAGTTAGATATTTTAGAAGGATATCCACACTTGCCGGATCACCAGCAACTTCAATTGCTAATTCAGGATATAGATCAGCAGCAAGTGTTACTTATCAATGGAAGAGAAGTGTTAGTGATTTAGATAGTGGCAGTGGTGTTGGCGTTGGTTTGTTAAATAGTAATTTTGAAACTTGGACATCATCTACTGCTTGTACAGATTGGTCAACACCTTTTGGTGGGACTAATCATATTGATAGAAGCTATGATGTTGTTGTAGGAACTTATTCATGTCAAGTTACAAATAGTGGAACAGGAGATACAAGAGGTGTTCGGCAATCGGGATTAACAGTAGTTCAAAATCAACTATATACAGTGGAATGTTGGGTTAAATCGGTTTCAGGAGGGACTGAATTTGAAGCATATTTGTGTGATCAAAAATTTTCAAATTCAGTTACAATTAACACATCTACATTCACATATTGCGTTTTAACTATAACCTATACAGGTGCTAACAGAAGTAGTGCTTATCTTGATCTTGGTCAATTGATAGCAAATGCTGTTTATATAATAGACAATGTATCTTTTGTTGTTGGAAACTATTTAGATATATCAGGAGCAACTACATCAAGCTATAACGACACCACATTACCAACTGGGGTAGGCAGGTATTATATATGTGTAGAAGACGCATCAGGAAGTGCACAAGTAAAAACTACCGCGACCAGCGGGTATAAAAGAGGAATTGTGTCAGTATTGATGTAAGTTTATATGGTGAAGAACATATTGTAAAATATACATAAAAATAAAGCCCTGATTGAATGATTAATCGGGGGTTTTTGTTTACATCAACAATATATAATCCTAAATAATGCTAAAATCTAGGAGATATAACTTGTTATGTTAGATTCAAAATTTTCTATGATACTTGGCCACGCACCATATCTAGGACATACAGGATATGCAAATCACGCCTGTAATTTTTTCACAACCCTCAATAAACAAATCCCCGTTAGAATAAGAAATTTCACACACACGTCAGATATATCCTATCTCACAAAACAACAAAAAGATATGGTAATCCATCAAACATGGAACGACACGCCATGGGAAATAGGCACACCATTCAATCAAACATCCAAAGACAAATTGATCAATATAATTCTAATTTACAAATAAAAATATTTATCTAAATAGATATAATGATTGGTAAATCGAGGTGCATATATGAATATAATATATTTAGTAACGAACATTGTCAATAATAAAAAATATGTAGGACAAACAATGGGAACATTAAACGAACGAAACGCGGGCATCTTTATAATGCTAAAGATGGTTGCACATATCTATTACATAAAGCAATAAGAAAATATGGTTGGGAAAATTTTACATGGGAAGTTTTGTGTGAAAATGTGCCATTAGAATTATTAGATATTCGGGAAACAATGAAAATTATTGTTGAACATACACATTGGACAGAAGGTAGAGGCTATAATATGACATGGGGTGGTGGTAGTACATTTGGTAGGCCTTGTTCAGAAAAAACAAGGAAAAAAATTAGTGCATCAAATAAAGGTAAAAAAACGGGGATTAAACATTCAAAAGACCGTTGTGAAAATATTAGTAAAGGGTTGATGGGGCATTTTGTTAGTGATTATACGAAAAAAAGAGTAAGCGAAACAAAAAAAGGTGTCCCACTAACAGACGAAGTAAAAAAGAAAATGAGTGATGCTCATAAAGGAAAAAAATTCACAGATGAACATAAGAAAAAAATTGGTGATAGTAAAATAGGAAAAAAAAGACCGGATGTATCAGAACGAAATAGAAAATATGACTATGATATGAAAAGAAAAGCAATAAAATTAAAGAAAAAAGGTAATACGCTAAAGAATATTTCAAGTATGTTGGGGATATCATACTCAACAATACAAGGATGGGTGAAAAATGAATTTTGATACAATAATAGGGCATACAAGTTTTTTGGGTCATACAGGTTATGCTAATCACTCTTGTAATTTTTTTACAACACTCAATAAAAATATACATGTTAGAATAAGAAATTTTACACATACATCGGATATATCATATTTGACACAACAACAAAAAGACATGTGTATTCATCAAACGTGGGTCGGCGAACCACATGAAATAGGAATGCCATTCCAGTACGAAAAAAATAAAAAGTATATCAATATAGTGCTTCTTGAAACCAATCATTATTATTTTTATGATAATTATGTAGGGCCTAAGATTGCGTATAATGTTTGGGAATCGGATATACAGCCCGAACAATTTTTCAACAAACTAAAAGAATTCGATCAGGTTTGGGTGCCTACTACATGGCAAAGAGATTGTACAATAAAACAAGGAATATCAGCAGATAAAGTATTTGTTGTTCCAGAAGGGGTTGATTTAGCAAGATTTCATCCAGCCGAACCAATGAAACGTGGTAAATTTCAATTTATGATATTTGGCCGATGGGATTATAGAAAATATACAAGAGAAATGGTTCAGGCCTTCAACGAAGAATTCAAAAATGACGATGTTGAATTACTATTATCTGCCGATAATCCATATCCAGTTGATACATATAATTCAACGGAAGAACGGTTGGAGAAATATGGATTACAGAATCCAAAAATCAAAATATTACATTTTCCAACTGATGAAGAATATACATATTACCTACAAACAGGAAATTGTTTATTGAGTGTGTCACGTTCCGAAGGATGGGGATTACCGTCATCAGAAAGTTTAGCGTGTGGCACGCCAACATTGATAACAGATTGGGGCGCCCCATTAGAATACGGCACAGCTACCTATAAGGTTAAAGTCAAAGAATTGAAAAAACCAGAAAATGTGTTCATGCAAAGTGATGTGCCCGGCGTATGGGCAGAACCAGATTTTGACGATATGAAGAAGCAAATGAGATACATTTATGAAAACTATGATGAATGTAAAAAATATACAATGGATAACATTGATATTATTAGGAAATTCACATGGGAAAATGCTGCAAATATTGCCATGAACATCATCAATAACATTGATGTAAGCAAATATTATCCTATAAAATTGAATGTTGGAAGTGGTGAATATCCTAAAGATGGATATGTCAACATTGACAAATATTATGATAAAGCCGATGTAATATCTGATGCCATTGCCTTACCATATGAAAACAATTCTGCCGATGAATTATTATCTTCACATATGCTAGAACATTTCAACAAATACGAAATCTCAAATGCATTGAAGGAATGGTATAGAGTTTTAAAGATAAATGGTAAAATAGAAATTGAAGTGCCAGATTTTGAATCAATACTAAAAACTTGGTTAGAATCAGACGATAAAACCGGATTTGCAATGGATACCGTTTTTGGTTTACAAACGAGGCCAGGTGAGGAACATAAATTTGGATTTACAAGCAAGATACTCAAAGAAATGTTGTTAGATATTGGATTCTTTGATATTGAAATAACAAAAACATATTCACATGCACAAGAATGCATAAAGGCAATATCGTATAAAAAAGAAATTACATACAATGATGATATATTTGTCATAGATTGTTATCCTAATACAGAAGAAAAAATGGGGTTTCTACGAGATAGTATCACACGAACAAAATTAACGGGCAAACCTATTGCCATAGTTACACACTATCCGTTACCACAAGACATCCTTGAACAAGTTGATTATGTTATATATGATAAACACAATCCATTAAGTGAAAATTATAGTTTGACCTTCTGGGCGGTTTATCCCAAAAATGTCAAAATAGTTACATCATTAAACAATCCTTATCATGGATTATGTTGTTTGACATCAATGAAAAATGCTTCAACATTTTTGAAAGACAAATATAAATTCATACATTTTATAGAGTATGACACAGAAGCAGATTTGACAGAATATTTGAAAATATCTAATTATCATAGAGCAAGAGGAAAAAAATTCATTGGATTTGATTATCATTATGTTATACATAAACAAGATGGAATAATTACAAATATATTTTCATTTGATGGTATCTGGTTTGATGAAAAAATGGTTCTATTGAGAACATGGAAGGAATATGATAAAGAATCATATGATATGTGTAGAAGGATAAACAAGGTATCTGATGTTATTCTTGAACATTGGATGTGGAATTATTTTCAAGACCGAGATATGATAAAAGATGTTCAAATTCTTTCAAAGAAGCAAAAGGATTCATTGATTCTAAGAGGCAATCTGAAAGATCAAATGGATGAAGAACCTGAAATGCATTTCAGATTATCAGAAACAGATGACCATAAACTTATTATGTTTATAATAAGAGATGATAAGATCGGCGGTTCTGCTTGGTATAAAATGACACAAGGGGATATTACATATAGTGGGTCGGTTTTTCACGGCAAAATAGAACACCATATCTTTGAAAAACAAGGAACAATAAAGGTTGAAACGGAAAATTTCAACAAAGAATTTATAATTGAATCTGATAAAATATATAAAGATACAATCTTTAGATTCTTTGATGACCGTGTAAAATGTATTGAATGGGCAAAAGAATATAATGAAGATTTTATGTCACATAAAGACCGTTTGAAAACAGGAGATCAAGTCAAATATACATTTAGAGATGGGGCAAAAATCGAAATCTTAGGCAATTCAAACGCACAATATGATATAGAATTTATAAATCGTGATACAAATCTTACCGTATATAAATCACATATATCTTCCAATAGTTGGTCAAGTCCTTCGCCTAATTATTATGTCAATTGGGATATTATTGTCAGAGAAAATGGCGAACAAGTTGACAAATATGAATTTGATGTAACAGGGAAAAATGTTCTTATTCAATTAGACAGTAGCGCCATAGGTGATACGATATCATGGGTTCCATATATTGACGAATTTAGAAAAAAATATAATTGTAATGTATATGGTAGAACATTCCATAATAAGTTATTCAGAGATGTATATCCTGATGTCAATTGGATTGAACCAGGCAAAGAACCAATCAATGAAATATATGCTTATTATAATGTTGGTTGTCGAGATAATGATTACAATTCAAATAAAAATAATTGGAGAAGCATTCCATTACAAAAGGTGGCTGCTGACTATCTAGGTCTTGATTATAAAGAAATTAGACCAAAAGTTGCTAAACCTAATAAGGATAGACCTATCAAAGAAAAATATGTTTGTATTAGTGAACATTCAACCTTTCAATGCAAATATTGGTTACATAAAAATGGATGGCAAATGATAGTTGATTACCTAAAAGCTAGAGGATATAAGGTAATGGTTATCAGCAAAGAAAAAACATCGCTGACAGGTATTATAAATAAAACGAATAAATCTTTTGATGAATCTATAAATAATATACAACATGCTGATTTATTTCTTGGTGTTAGTTCAGGGCCAAGTTGGTTGGCATGGGCTTTAGATGTACCTGTCGTATTGATTTCTGGTTATAGCGCAAAATGGGGCGAATTCCAAGATAATTGTGCTAGAATAATATCACCTGATGATAAATGCGGTGGTTGTTTCAATGACAGAGAGGCCATTTTAGATCGTGGCAATTGGGATTGGTGCCCGCGATCAAAGAACTTTGAATGCACAACATCAATCACACCGGAAATGGTAATAACAGGAATAAACAAATTTTTATAAATAACACTTATAAGAATATAACCGAGGTGCAATAAATTATGGAAATATATACCAATATTGATTTAAAAAGTTCAATAAAAATTGAAGACTTAGAAGAAATACCGTCATTTGTATCAGAAAGGGATGCAAGGCGTCTTATATATGTCAATGGTAAATTTTATTATGGAAGCACATCAACATGGAATGATGTTGCAGATACAGCAACAGTTACGGCATCAGCAGACGGTCTTGTGCCTACATTGCCAAACGATGCTTTAAAATTTCTTAACGGATTTGGTGTGTGGGAAATTCCTCTTATAGATGAATCAATTTTGACGCAAGCCAGAACACCAATAACAGACGCTAATCACGATTTTACAATTGGAACCATATTATATGACACAGGAACAACGTATGATAGGGCGGTTGCATCAGCAGTCGCCATGGCAGAGGTCATTGGTGTTGTTTCAAGTATAACGGATACCGGATATATTATAACACATTGTGGTACGATTGACCATTTGAGTTCGTTGATAAAAGGAACAACATATTTTCTATCGGATAGTGTGCCGGGATCATTGACAAATATTGCACCTGTAACGGTTGGTAATATTTCTAAACCTTTATTGATTGCAACATCAGCAACATCTGGTTATTTTCAAATTTGGAGAGGATCTATAGTACCTGAATCAGATACAGGGGTTCGTATTCCAGTAGGAACAATTATTGCTTGGCCAACAGAAACACCGCCAGATGGATATTTGATATGTGATGGTTCTGAAAAATCAAGAACAACATATAATGAATTATATGGCATAATAGGAACTATATATGGTACAGGCACAGGAACATTCAAACTTCCTGATTATAGAGGACGTTTTTTACGTGCTTTTGATTCAACAGCCAATCGTGATCCTGATAGATTATTGAGAGGAAACAGAGGCGATGGATTGACAGGAAACAACATAGGAACTACACAAGAAAGTGCTTTTGAACAACATTCGCATTATTATAATGCTTTGCCGGGAGTATCAAATTTCAGTGCTGGTGGTATAGCATCAAAATCTGGAATTGCCGCTCCAGTACAAACAGCTGGAGCAGGAATAGCCACGGAAACTAGACCAAAAAATATAACTGTTTTGTATTGTATCAAATATTAAGAGGTAATCAATATGTATCTATCTAAACAAAGTATTGTATATCATTATCATCATATAACACATGAATTTTTATTTGAATCGAATGCTCCTCTTGATCCATTAGAAACAAAATTTCATGGCGTAAATATGTATTCTAAACCAGCAAATTCAACTTTTTTGAAACCACCGGCCATTACTAAAAATGAAATTGTAATATTTGAAAATAATAAGTGGGTTGTAAAAAAAGATACAAGAGAAACAGTCGTTTATAAAAAAAAGGACGACATTGAAAATATAAATAATATAAAATATCATGATATTGTAGTAAAAACCAAGGAAGATGTTGATGTTATTACATCTTCATTGATAAAAATGTTAGGGGAAGACAAAGCTAAAACAGAAAAAATGATAGCCGGTACTAAACCATGTGAAAGTTGGAAAATGTTTGTAAAAAATAGAAAGCAATTATTAGAAGAAGGACAAAAATTCATATCATTACATAATATAGTGTAATAATAGGAGCAAACATGAGTAATAGTGTATTAGTTGTCGGCGATTCCGGCCCACAAGGATATCAAGGCCCTATAGGCCCACAAGGATATCAAGGACATCAAGGTAATGCCGGCATCCAAGGCCCACAGGGCATTGTTGGCCCACAAGGAAATCAGGGAGTGCCTGGTGATGGTAATCAAGGATTCCAAGGAAACCAAGGTATGCAAGGAACACAAGGCGGCCAAGGTAGACAAGGATTCCAAGGCGATGCTGGTGTTGGTTATCAAGGATTCCAAGGAAATCAGGGAATGCAGGGCACGCAGGGCGGCCAAGGCAGACAAGGATTCCAAGGTGATATAGGTATTGGCGTGCAGGGATCAACCGGAGCTACCGGAGCACAAGGTAATCAAGGTAGACAAGGATATCAAGGTGACGTTGGTGCTGGGTATCAGGGATTCCAAGGTATAACTGGCGCACAAGGAACACAAGGAACACAAGGTAGACAGGGATATCAAGGTGATATAGGTATCGGTGTACAAGGGTCAGCAGGAGCAACCGGATCACAGGGCAATGATGGATATCAAGGCGCCCAAGGTAGTGAAGGCGATCAAGGTGTTCGTGGCGATACGGGATTCCAAGGAAATCAAGGAACACAAGGCAGACAGGGGTATCAAGGTGATACTGGCGTTGGTGTTCAAGGGGCGGCAGGCGTCACAGGTGCACAAGGCGATTATGGATATCAGGGAGCACAAGGTAGTGAGGGTGTTCGGGGTGTTCGTGGCGATACGGGATTCCAAGGAAATCAAGGAACACAAGGCAGACAAGGGTTCCAAGGTGATACTGGTGTTGGTGTTCAAGGTGCAACAGGTGTAACAGGCGCACAAGGGAATACAGGATATCAGGGAGCACAGGGCAGTGAAGGTGTACAAGGACTAAAAGGCGATACTGGTTTCCAAGGAAATCAAGGAACACAAGGCAGACAGGGGTATCAAGGCGATACTGGTGTTGGTGTTCAAGGTGCAACAGGAGCAACAGGCGCTCAAGGTGCTACAGGATATCAAGGCGCTCAGGGTAACGTTGGCAATCAAGGATTAAAAGGCGATACAGGCTTCCAAGGAAATCAAGGCGTACAAGGCACACAAGGTCAGGTCGGCAGTCAAGGAAATATTGGGGCACAAGGATCTGTTGGTCAAACAGGAGCGCAAGGAACACAAGGCAGACAGGGGTATCAAGGTGATACTGGCGTTGGCGTACAAGGTGCATCAGGAGCAACAGGCGCTCAAGGTGCTACAGGATATCAAGGAGCACAAGGCAGTGTTGGTAATCAAGGTCTAAAAGGCGATACTGGCAGTCAAGGGGTACAAGGCGTCACAGGAACAACAGGGTCACAGGGCACAACAGGTGCTCAAGGTGCCCAAGGTAGCATCGGAACAACCGGCGCACAAGGAGCACAAGGCAGACAAGGATTCCAAGGCGATACAGGCGTTGGCGTACAAGGTGCAACCGGATCAACAGGGGCACAAGGCGCTACAGGTTATCAAGGCACCCAAGGCAGTGAAGGTATACAAGGACTAAAAGGCGACACTGGCAATCAAGGCGCACAAGGCGTACAAGGACTAAAAGGCGATACTGGCAATCAAGGCGCACAAGGTACACAAGGAAATATTGGAAATCAAGGAACACAAGGTCAGGCCGGTGTTGGTGTAACATGGAAGGATGATTGGATAAGCGGTAGTAATTATTCTGCTGCTGATGCTGTTACACATTCTGGTAGTTGTTATATTTGTATCTTAGCAATATCAAATTCTCTAACAGCGCCTGATTCTGATACAACCCATTTTAGTGTGTTTGCATTATCAGGATCGCAAGGCGCAAAGGGGTCTACTGGCTCGCAGGGTGTAACCGGAGCACAAGGATCAACAGGCGTAACGGGCGCTCAAGGCCCAGCTGGTGTACAAGGAACACAAGGAGCCGTTGGTGCAACAGGCAACACAGGAGCACAAGGAGCAACAGGAAATCAGGGGCAAACAGGTTCACAAGGTGCCACGGGTTCAACTGGATCACAAGGTTCACAAGGAAACATCGGTTCACAAGGTGCAACAGGCACAACAGGGTCACAAGGTGCAACAGGAGCACAAGGTGCAACAGGAACACAAGGAACACAAGGGTCGCAAGGCGAAATAGGAAATACTGGCGCACGTGGTGCCGCAGGGGTACAAGGGGCAGCAGGCGCCACAGGAAACACTGGCGCACAGGGCGCCACAGGAAATCAAGGACAAACGGGATCGCAAGGAGCAACTGGTTCCGCCGGAGCACAAGGCCCACAAGGAAATATTGGTAGTCAGGGTAATACTGGCCCAACAGGAGCACAAGGAGCAACAGGATCACAAGGTGTTGTAGGAGCACAAGGCGCCGTTGGTAGTCAGGGGGCAGTTGGTACAACTGGATCGCAAGGAATAACAGGAGCGCAAGGTGGTACAGGAGCAACGGGTAATACAGGCGCGCAAGGAACAACAGGAAATCAGGGACAAACAGGATCACAAGGTGCCACAGGCTCAACTGGAGCACAAGGCCCACAAGGAAATATTGGTTCACAAGGAAACACTGGCCCAACAGGGTCACAAGGAGCAACAGGAGCACAAGGCGCTGTTGGTGCAACAGGCAACACAGGATCACAAGGAGCAACAGGAAATCAGGGCCAAACAGGATCACAAGGTGCCACAGGCTCAACTGGAGCACAAGGCCCACAAGGAAATATTGGTTCACAAGGAAACACTGGCCCAACAGGGTCACAAGGAGCAACAGGAGCACAAGGCGCTGTTGGTGCAACAGGCAACACAGGATCACAAGGAGCAACAGGAAATCAGGGCCAAACAGGATCACAAGGTAATGCCGGTTCAACTGGAGCACAAGGCCCACAAGGAAATATTGGTTCACAAGGAAACAC
>Ga0209083_1003535_pt1 | contig 12948 bp, 10 predicted proteins | sample AM7aDNAmetaG_FD_184132 | JGI IMG/M metagenome (GOLD analysis project Ga0209083, IMG submission 184132) | Freshwater microbial communities from Finland to study Microbial Dark Matter (Phase II) - AM7a DNA metaG (SPAdes) (version 3) | ecosystem: Environmental > Aquatic > Freshwater > Lake ...
CAGATTTAAATATAACCCTTTTAATCAGGCAATTTCGTAATTACGCTGTATATTTTTGGTGATATTGGATTTTGGTCGAAATTGTAGCCACTTTTTATGGGGGGTCCGGAATGGGAAATGCAGGGGTGACAGGTATGTCCGGAACGATACACCTTCATGGGTATAGTCATATACAATTGACTCTCCGGAAAGGGCACGCAGGTGCTGGCTGATTACCGGGTGGGACGGGTCACTTGTGCTGAAGAACTCATACAGCGTCATTCCAACGACCTGGTCAGGTTTGAGACCGATCAAGGAAAGTCCTGCGCCCTGCGAAAGGGTGTACTTAAGGGTCCGGTCAACGGCCCAGGCGGTCCCAGGTAAGTGATTCATGGCAGAGCGGAACCGCACCTCGCTTTCCAGAAGGTCTGACTGGGTTATACTAATTTCATCAAGGTTCTGGCGAAGTTCTTCTTCGGTTGCAGCAAGTTCTTCAAAGGCCGCACTAAGTTCCTCGTTCGTACGACTAAGTTTTTCTTCAGCCCGTTTGCGTTCGGTGATATCCTGCAATGTCTCTACGGCACCAATGAGGGCTCCCGTAACATCGTAGATCGGGGATGCGGTGAAGAATAGCCAGGTACCTCCTTTCATGGTTGGGAAAAAGTCGGTTACCTCGTATGCGCCGTTAATTTTTTGAGAGGGCACAAATTTACCCTCATACCATTTCGGTATTTCGTCAAATGCCTGGTTCACAATCAGATCGGCCAGCGAAGGACGATTTGCTTTATAGAATGCCTGGCCAGCAAGAGGTTTGCCGATGACCAGATCAGCAGATATACCAAGGTAATCCTCGAGTGCCTGGTTCCATGACGTGATCTTATGCTCATTGTCAATGACAAAGGTCGGAATTGGTGATCCCTGCACAATTGACTGAAGATATTGCCGGCTGGCCTGCAGAAGCTGCTGGCCTGCAGCCAGTTCAGTATAGTTCTGCCTGAGTTCTTCCTCTGTTGCGGCAATCTGTTCGTACGCAGCGTTCAATTCATCACTTTTACGGATCCGTTCCTCTTCATATTCCATGTGGGCAGTGATGTCATCTACCGCGACAATAGTAAACCGTGCATGTTCAAATTCGACAGGTTCGATATTCACACTGAGCCAGCGCTGCTCGGGTTTCCCATTGATGAGAAAGGAATGATCGATAACCACCCCGTTCAGGCTCTTCCCTTCGTTCAGGACGATTCCTATCCCCTTCCTGAGGGGACATTCAGGGCAGGATGTTGAAAAACCGCACCCTCTAGGTTCCTCAGTGCTATGGACACACCCAATCCCACCTCCAGCACGCTTCCCGATGATTTCAGCCGGTTCACGGAATACAATTGACGCGATATACTGATTTGCCTGGGTAATGACATAATCCTGGTTTATGAGCAGGAGACCCACGGGTGCCGTTGATAGGATCTTATGGAAATTTTCCCGTTCCCTGATAATTTGTTCCTCAAATTTCTTGCGAACAGTAATATCCTGGATGACCCCGCGGACTTTTATGACGGTGCCCGATGCACCTCTGTAAAGATGGCCGACAGAATGGAGAATTTTTTTACCTGATGCATCAGAAGGGATGATATCATATTCAAGGTTATATTCCTCACCGTTTTCGATGAGATTTTCCAGGGCAAGACGTACTCTCTCCCTTTCAGGTATGCATACCCCAACCTCATCCAGGTGTATGGTCCCATCCATTGAAGATGGATACCCGAAGATCCGGAATACTTCCGGTGACCCCCAGAGTATTTTTGTTACAGGGTCAAACTCCCAGCTTCCAATCCCGCCGATAGACTGGGCCATGCTTAACCGTTCTTCATTTATCCGCAACGCATCTTCAGCTCTTTTTCGCTGGATGGCCTGCTGAATTTTATGACCCAGTTCGGCAAACTGCGATTCCGGCTCACCCCCTTTCTGGAGGTAAAAATTGACCCCATTGTTGATAGCCTGGATTACGACTTCTTCCCGCCCTTTACCGGTAAAGAGGATAAAGGGAAGATCTCCATGACGTGAACGTATCTCTTTTAGGAAAACGATTCCATCCATTCCCGGCATCTGGTAATCGGAGACGATAGCATCAAAAGAACGGATTGTAAGGATCTCTAAACCACAGGAGGCAGAAATTGCCGTTTCAACCTGGAACTCGCCAGTATTTTCCAAAAACAGTTTCCCTAGTTCCAGGAGGCTATTTTCATCGTCTACATAGAGCACCGAATACATAAGGAAAATATCCCCTGGGCAATTACTTCAGAATTATCAGATATTTGTTAAGAGGTAGTTAAATAATAGATGGGATTGCGGGGCAAATTTGCTTTCCAGATACCAGTAATTAAAATACAAAACAAAGATTATTGAAATTTATGGGATATAGAGGACGTAATTTCTTTCATTGCAGCCTTAACCCTGGCCATTAATGTTTTACCGGGATTCACACACGATTTCGTTGCTCTCTGTCCCACATACCTGGCATAATGCCGGGTAATACCTGGCAAAACGCCCTTCCCGCACTTCTGTGACCATCCCTTCGGCGATTAGGCGGTGCATCCATCGTGTCACTGATGGTCCGGCCAGTCCCAGATTATCCGCAATCTCTCCACGGGTGATACCGGGATTTGCCCCTACGAGGGAGATAATGCTGTTTGTTGTCGGGTACTTCTGGAACAGGATCTGCTGCTGGTCTGCATGATCATACCGCCCATGGTTTTCGAAGAAATGATACCCGCCACCCTGCTCGATGCAGGCAATTTTATGCATCCGATCAAGATATGCGATATGATACCGCAATGTATGCAGGTTGATACCTGTTAATGAGGCAAGCATCGGGACATCTATCCCAGGGTTCATGAGGATTGTCGAATAAATCAATTGCCTCTTCTCATGCTCGAGGATATTTTTCCCGGAAAGACGCCGGTAGCCCCGGAGCATTACTCTTCGTACGGGTGCATTCCAATCAACCGGGTCCCGCTGGAGTTCCCGTTGTACCTGGCATGCCGGAGAGCGTTCCTGGCCATTGCGGGCTGCTTGTGGCATCGGCCCGTTACCCCTCTCCTGCATCATACCATTATTACCAATTCCCGCAGGTCCCGCACCATATCGGTACGCATGACCCATGCCTCCCCTGACCGTGGACTGATCTGCAATTCCCGGGTTGGTGCTATCGCTATACGGTGCCAGCGGTAGTGCAACAAGGGTTAGCATGAGAAGTACCAGTACAAAGGTTCCGGGTTTCATCCTGCTAAGGACGTAGTAGTGAGGAATTATATAAGACCACAGAATACGGCAGATGTTCTTCTTTTCAACGATTTACAGGTAAAAGCGTCATATGTAGCTGCCGGTCTGAGAAATGGTTTATCACACAGGGTTAACGTATGATGCAGGACCGGCAGAACGTGGATCAATCGTTCACCAGGTTGCCGGCAATCAATGGAGGAATAAATCCATGATGAAAAAAATCTTGATTTGTGCGATTATCGCACTGGTCCTCGTCCCTGCAGCTGCAATGGCAGCAGGGTTCGGAGGAAAAGGTACAGGTGCAGCATCAGGCCAGGGTCAGTGCCTGCAGGATGGACAGAACTGCGTGAACCAGACCTGCCAGCAGGTAACCGGCACCCAGGCACAATACCGCTCTGGTACACTGCAGAATGGAGCAAACGGAGCCAAAGGAGCCCAGTGCTCAGGCAATGGTCAATGTGACACGGTAAAAAACCAGGCCCGTTCCATGCTTCGTCTTCATGATGGATCATACGGGGGCTGTAAGACTACTACGTGAAGAGCACGTACAATGTAAACTGGACAAATTCCAGTAACCATTTATTACTCTACAATTTGATGAGGTATACTATGAGAAAAATAACCATTAATGCCATTGTAGATATCGGTTGCCTGGTCACGTTCATTCCATCGCTCATTTCCGGGCTCGTTCTGTATCTTGTCCTCCCATCCGGAGGAGGCCGGGGGAACAGCTGGTCATTGTACCTGAACATTCCACGAAGCCAGTGGCTGAATATGCATAATTACACGTCCCTGATATTTGCAGCCCTGATAATCATACACCTGCTCCTGCACTGGATGTATTTCCGGAATATCAGGAAATGTTTTATCACGAAACAAAAAGCGGGCTGTGACATCCCGAACCAGTAATCTTCTTTTTAGGGCATGGATTATTCATAAACAGAAATGGCATTTTTATGCACAACTGATCATATTTTAAACAATTATGCGCATATGTGTAATTATAGTGCGGGCAACCGTACACACAAGGGTAGACACAATGCCAGAACAAAAAACAAACAAAACCAACAACGAAGAATCAGTTGCCCCGGTTCAACGGGGTTGTATCGATGAAAACACCTGTGCATGCGGTGAAAAACATGGACCTGATACTGCAGATATCAGCCACCGGGATGCCTGCGTATCTCCTTTAAAATTCGGAGGCACATGCTGCTGCCAATCCGATGAGGCTGTTGAACCTGCACGCCACCGCTGCGGGCATGGTCCCCGCTGTCATTAAAACACCGGCCCTTAAAAATCAATAATTCATGGAATAGGGAAAATAATGGACCTGTTTTCACACGATCCCCGAATTTGCGGAAAAGATATGAAATCCAGCCAAAAAATCACGGGAATATTGATTCCTAAAACAATACCATGACTGATCAGGAAGACATCGTGGCGGACAGCGAAGGACCCGTACCTAACCCGTGCCCCCGCCGGGGCAGACCCCGCATCAGGCGCATCATTGAAGGCCCAGGGGAGTCGCGGTGCTACGAGCCACGCTGCTGTCCCGGGAAGGAGGATGCCGGCATCTCGCTGAAACCGGAGGAGATCGAGCTGATCAGGCTTATCGATCTGGAAGGCCTGGAACAGGAAGAGGCCGCAGAGAAACTCGGGGTCTCCCGCAAAACCGCATGGCGGGATCTCCAGGAAACAAGGGCCAAGATCGCCGATGCACTGGTCAACGGGAAAAGGATCGAGATGTCCGGTTGTATAAAAGCGGCAGAAGGCCGATGCCCGAAATGCCCCCGATAACCCGCCTGATTTTTTTTTAGTCCCTTCACTATCTTTAAGTATTTTTGCTCATATGGGTAATTACGGCTTTCCCATGAAAAAGCCATGAGGCCACAAAATGAGCAACATACCCAATAAAATACCTGTCAATTATACAGAGGCTGCCGAAATTCTCAAACAATTACTTAACCTGAAAGGTTCTCCGGTAGCGATCAAATTTGCGATGAACAAAGACGAAATCCCCACAGGCATGGAGGAACTTGACAAAACAATACGGCATTGTTCCATGGTGAACCTCGCCCGGAATGACGGGAGAACCTTCTATGCCACTGCCGGAAAACACGAGTGCAATGGTGGTGCATGGTCACTTGGCCTCAGGGAGATTACCCCGACCCTGAAGAGCGGGGATTTTTATTTCAAACTGGGAAAATACAACAGCGCTGCTGCATGCAAACGGACCATCGACAAGGTCCCCCATCTGGGCACTGGCGACACCTACGCAACATTATACGCCCCGCTTGAAAAGACACCCTTCACCCCGAACGTGATTATGATCGTATCAACACCACGGAACATGCTCAAACTTTCCCAGAGTACACTCTTCACGTTGGGTGGGAGAGTTCATGCAGAGTTCTCCGGAATCCAGTCGGTCTGTTCTGACGCAACGGCCCAGACGTACCTGACAGGACGGCCGAATTTCTCGCTTGGTTGTGACGGGTCGAGGAAATTCTCCGGGATTGCTGATGATGAGATGGTGATGGGGTTCCCGGCCGAGATGCTGCCTGAGATCGTAGCAGCCCTGAAGATTGTAATTGGTGCACCCGGTTCCAAATAGCGTGGTAACAAAAAAAGGCATTACATACCATATCGGGTACTAATAAAAAAGAGTGCAGGTGTTATCCGGTGAACCGGTACACAACCGTGGCACATTTTTTATCCCATTATTTTTTGCATTATTCAACCATTTTCTCCAACTTATACAGGAGCAATTCTGACTTTTTTTGCATCCGGGGTATACGTTTTTAACAGAAGCGAGAGACTGACTACCGTGACGGAGCTGAGCGCCATCGCAAATGCGGCAAGTTCCGGCCGGAACGTGATGCCATAAGATGGGTACAGGACCCCCGCTGCAACGGGTATCAGGACTGAATTGTACGCGAAAGCCCAGAAGATATTACCCCGGATCCTACTCATCACCTTTTTAGACAACTGGATCGCTGACACCGAATCAAGAAGGTCATCTTTTATCAGGACGATATCGCCACTCTCAATTGCGATATCAGTACCACTTCCGATTGCAATTCCCACGTCCGCCTGGGCGAGAGCTGGTGCATCATTGATCCCATCCCCGACAAATGCAACGATTTCCCCTTTCTCCTCAAGTGCTTTCACTTCACTTGCCTTGTCCGCCGGCAGGACCTCTGCGATTACATGTTCGATGCCAATCTGGCTGGCAATCGCATTCGCGGTCCGCCGGTTGTCACCGGTGATCATAACAACCTTCAGGCCCATTTTTTTCAACTGGGCAATGGCTTCTTTTGTTGTCCCTTTCAGGGTATCGGCGATTGCGATAACCCCTGCCATCTGATTACCTACGGCGATAAGAACGGCGGTTTTCCCATCCCGTTCGAATGTGATAACCTTCGATGCAACATCTTCAGGGACAGTTATTCCCATTTCAAGCAGGAAAAGACGGTTTCCTACAAGCACCTGTTCACCAAGCACATATGCTGATACTCCTTTGCCTCCGGATGTATCGAACCGGTCTGCACGCTCGATTATTATCGAACGGCTCTCTGCCTTCCGCACTACTGCCTGGGCAAGCGGATGCTGGGAATTCTTTTCGACCCCTGCAGCAATGGAGAGTAATGTGTTTTCGGTAATCCCTATGGGCAATATGTCGGTAACTTCGGGTTTACCTCTTGTAAGGGTACCGGTCTTGTCAAATACCACGACGGTCACTTTTTCAGCAACCTCAAGCGCCTCACCATTCTTGATGAGGACCCCAAGCTCCGCTCCCCGTCCGACTCCGACGGTAACTGCCGTTGGCGTTGCAAGACCAAGGGCGCACGGACAGGCCACCACCAGTACCGAAATCAATGCCGTGAGAGCGAAAAGGAGTGTGGAACCAAGGACAACGTACCACACAATGAATGCCACTGCAGCGATGATGAGTACAACAGGGATGAAATAGGTGACGGCAACATCAGCAATACGCTGCACCGGTGGTTTCGACCCTTGTGCGTCTTCAACGAGCTGAATGATCTGGGCGAGGACCGTCTCTTTTCCTACCTTAAGGGCTTTCACCGTGATTACGCCGTTCTGGTTTATCGTCCCCCCGACAACCCTGCTCCCCATGGTCTTAAGCGGCGGGACGGGCTCTCCGGTAATCATTGCTTCGTCGACATAACTCTCCCCCCCGGTAACCTCCCCGTCCACCGGTACTTTGGCACCGGGCTTTACAACGACGATATCTCCGACAATAACGTCTTCGACAGCAATTTCCTCCTCCTTTCCATCACGTATAACAAACGCTGTTTTGGCACGGAGACCTGCAAGTTTTTTAATGGCATCAGAAGTTCTTCCCTTTGCCCTTGCTTCAAGGTAACGCCCGAGCATCAGGAACGATGCGAGCATGATGGCGGTATCGTAGAACATAAACTCGTTTGTGAGTATTATCCCGAATGTCCCCATCACGCTCGCTGTAAATGCCACCCCCGTTCCCATCGCATACATAACATCCATGTTGAGCATGCGGTTCCGGATTGACATGGATGCAGCACGGAAGATCGGATACGCGACATAAACAAAAACCGGGGTCGATATAATGAGCATCAGGTACCCGAGAACCTGCATTGAAACAGGGAGAGGGACCCACATTGCGATCATAAGCGGAATACTTACGGCAAACCCGATGGAAAACCGCAGTAACTTATCATGCAGGTCTTTTTCCCGGGCTTTCTTTTCCGCCTCTTCACTAACCTCGCCGGCAAGCCCGAGGTATTGGTAGCCGGCGTCTGTAATTGCCTTTCTCATATCTTCAAGGGCGGAAACTGACGGGTTATAGGTAACATACGCCCGTTCATTCCCGAGATTTACCGAGGCTGAAATAACACCGGGAAGTGCCCTGAGTGCCGCTTCGATCGTCTGGACACAGGTCGCACAGACCATCCCTCCGACCCTGATTACCGCTTCCCGGTTCACTACGTCGTATCCTGCCCCCTTCACCGCTTTTTCAAGGTCATCAAGGGTGACTTTAGAGGGGTCATACTCCACATGGGCCGTATCAGTCCCGAAGTTCACCTGGGCTTTAGAGACGTCTTTGAGGTTTGTAAGCGATTCCTCTATATTGACCGCACATGTAGCACAGGTCATTCCTGAAATTTTTAACTCGGCTTTCTTCTTCTCTTCAGGCATATCAGTACTTCCGGTATCAGTTATCAGGTAATTAATCTTAGATGTTCATTTCAGTGATCTTTCGAATTCCGGCCTAAAAAAACTATAAGCCAATCATGGGGATTCCATATCCGCATAATCCTGGTATTCACTATCCTTAAATATTTACGCTCATAGGTGTAATAATCCAATAGTAAGATTGTGAGGATTTTGTATGCCGAACTTTGATGGAACCGGACCTCTGAAACGGGGCCGGGCTATAGGAAGAGGACTGGGGCCCTGCAAAAAAAGTGAAGACTGCGGTAGCTGTGGGCGAATAAGACCTGTAATTTATACAGAAGTGACTAAAGCTGAATAACCTTACTGGAGGATACAAATGACTTCCCCATTCATCAGTGTCCATAATCTCTCCATGAACTTCGAGGGCAAAAATGTTCTGGAGAATATTTCTTTTGAAATCCCTGAAGGTGATATCGTCGGTATTATCGGCAGGAGCGGGTCTGGAAAAAGTGTGCTGATGCACCTTATCAGGGGTGTCGAACAGCCGCCGACCGGTGGTTCAGTGATCTATCATCTGTCGGCATGTGACACCTGCGACCACATCGATGTGCAAAGCCGGGCTGGGACCCCATGTCCCCACTGCAGTGGAAACTTGGTCACAGTAGATGTCGATCTCTGGGGGGAGCAGACTGACGGCATGAAAGCCAGGGTAATGCACCGGACGGCAATCATGTTCCAGCGCACATTTGCCCTTTATGGCGACGACCGCGTGATTGAGAATATACTCCACGCACTTGATGACATTGACTATCCACAGGATAAAGCGATCAACCGTGCAGCAGATCTGATCGACCAGGTGAGGCTCTCGCACAGGATGATGCATATCGCACGGGACCTCTCGGGTGGTGAGAAGCAACGGGTTGTGCTCGCCCGTCAGCTCGCTAAAGATCCTGCAATGCTCTTTGCTGATGAACCCACCGGGACCCTCGACCCTGAAACTGCCCGGCTTGTCCACGAGATGCTCATAGAAGCAGCCAGGAAGAACAATATGGGCATGGTCGTAACCTCGCACTTCTCGCAGGTGATCGAGGACATGGCGAACCGTGCGATACTGCTGACCGATGGGGTAATTACCGCCATTGGATCACCAAAAAGTGTGATACGCTCTTTCGCCAAGGATTACCACGAGATTGAGTTGACATTGCCACCGGAGATCGGGGAGACGATCCTCTCTGCCCGTGATGTCACCAAGCGATATATCTCGGTTGATCGTGGTGTGGTAAAAGCAGTGAATACCGTTACGTTTGATGTCGCAGAGAAAGAGATCTTCGGCATTATTGGTAAAAGCGGGGCTGGCAAGACCACGCTCTCCCGGATCATATCAGGAATTATAGAACCCACAAGTGGCGAGATGAACATCCGTATCGGTAACGACTGGGTGGACATGACAAAACCCGGTATTGATCAGCGGGGCCGGGCCAAAGGATACATCGGCCTGCTCCACCAGGAATACGATCTTTTCCCTCACCGAACGGTGCTCGACAACCTGACGGATTCGATTGGCCTTGAATTTCCCAAGGAACTGGCTATCCGGAAAACCCTGATTACGCTGAGTGTTGCAGGGTTTGAAATCGGCCGGGCTGAAGAGATTCTGAATCGGCTCCCCGCTGAACTCTCCGACGGTGAACGGCACCGGGTAGCACTGGCACAGGTACTTATAAGGGAGCCACGACTCGTGGTCCTCGACGAACCAACCGGAACAATGGACCCGATCACAAAGCAGGACGTGAAACACTCTATCCTGCACGCCCGCGATGAGATGGACGAGACCTTCATCGTAGTTTCGCATGACATGGATTTTGTCCGGGATGTCTGTGACCGCGTGGCACTGATGCGTGGGGGCAAGATTATTGAGATCGGAAAGACCGCCGATGTTCTGGCTTCAATAAACGGGAACGATTAAAACAGCTAATCAATCATTATCCAATTTTATGGATGACTTTACAATGACCAAACCACAATCTTCCAAAGCATCGAATTGCGATGAGAACTGCAGCTCATGCTCATCAGCACAACCAACGCACAGTCCAAAAGGGCTTCCGCCGAAAGCAAAGATCGATGTGAAACATGTAATCCTTGTGCTAAGTGGCAAAGGCGGCGTTGGTAAATCAACGGTCGCCGTCAACCTTGCATTTGCACTTTCCAACCACGGAAGGAATACAGGGCTGCTGGACCTCGATTTCCACGGTCCCAGCATCCCGAAAATGCTCGGGATCGAAGGCCAGACACCATCAGTGCTTGATAAAACCCTTGAACCAATTCATGTCACAGGAACACTTGCCGTGATGTCAATTGCATTTCTCCTCCCTGATGTTACCAGTCCCGTGATATGGAGAGGCCCAATGAAGATGGTCGCAATCCAGCAGTTCCTTGAAGAAGTGAACTGGGGACCGCTTGATTACCTGATCGTTGACCTGCCCCCCGGGACCGGAGATGAAGCACTTACCATTGCCCAGCTTGCCCCGAACCTGAGTGGCGCAGTCATCGTCACAACTCCGCAGGATGTTGCGGTGCTTGATGCGGTCAAAGCAATCAAATTCATTGAACAACTGGAGATGCCCGTAATCGGTGTCATCGAAAACATGAGCGGTATGGTCTGTCCACATTGCGGAGATACAATAGACCTGTTCGGCACCGGTGGCGGGGAGAAAGCAGCACATGATTACGGGGTGCCATTCCTGGGCGCCATTCCGCTCGATCCGGCAATGGTCAAGGCAGGTGACGAAGGACGCCCCTATATTCTCCGCCATGCGGATACGCCGGCCTGGATGGCGGTTGATCTGGTGATGGAGAACGTGGTCACGCGGGTTGAGTTATGAGAGGGATTCCTTTATTTCATTGTTGTTGAACCGTCTCGATGGAGTGTATATATGGGGAGATATGCCGGTATTCCCGAACTGCTCGAACAGTTCATGGACGAGAATGATGCCGATGAACGGTGGATCACCGTCCATGACCTCCGTGACCGGTTCAACCTCACACGGTACCATTGTAACACAGTTTCCGGGTTCCTTCGCAGGCTCAAATTCAGGACATTCAGTCAGTTTCAATTTATTGTCGTAAAAATTGAGTGGGCACCTGGTGTGAACCCATCAGATCCCAAAATATACCGGTACCTGGTACAACGTAAAAAAAACGTTCAAAAGACTCGCTTACATGAAAATATGGAATGAAAACCCGGTAATGGAGAGGAAAATTTTTGCGATGGTCCTTTGTTCCGCGGTCTTAAAAATTAAGGATCAATCAACAATGAAGGAAGTCCTCTGATGGATAAACCCGGGCCCCTTACTATCCGGAAAGACGTCCCACAACCATCCATTGAAAGATCCATCGCAGATGCCACCCGAACCTTTTTTGCCAATACGTTCATTTACGTAATAATGGATCACCGGGTGGCCCTTACATCCTCCATTAAAAGCCCATCCGGGACGATTGCGATTTGTGCCAGTTCGTATCCCGGTGCCAGTCAATGGAGCAGATCGTGAAAATATCACAGAACAGGTGGCTGCCCCTTGTTTTTATTGCCCTCCTGACGATTGCCGCCCTGGTAATCAGCGTCATCTCACTTATCTTCGGATGGCAGACTATTTTCCAGAATTTGTTCTATTTCCCCATCATTCTCGCATGTATCTATTACATAAAACGTGGGCTTGTGTTTTCGGTAGTCCTCGCGTGTTGTTATTTTGTCCTGATGGTAATGTTCTCGCAAGATCCCGTCGTTCTTGAAGGGGCCTTTGTACGGGTGCTGTTCTTCATCCTTGTCGCAGGGGTGATTACCTACCTGTCCATGGTTCGGCGGCGGGCGGAAGACTCTCAACGGGAATCAGAAACCAGGCTCACTGAAATTATAGATTTCCTGCCTGACCCTACCTTTGTCATTGATACGGACGGGAAGGTGATCGCATGGAATTATGCAATCGCCAACCTTCTCAGTGTTGAAGCATCCGAAATAATCGGAAAAGGAAATTATGAACATGCATTTCGTATGTTCGGGAGCCGCCGACCCGTATTGATCGATCTCGTGATCAGGGAGGATGATGCAGTAATTAAAAAACACTACCCGGATCTCCACAGGAAACGGGGCATGCTCATGGCAGAACTGGATATCCCCAACCTTCGTGGAAAGCATACCGTGCTCTGGATTATTGCAACCCCTCTGTGCAATGCGAAGGGGGAGATTTCGGGCGCAATAGAATCGATGAGGGATATCACCCATATCCATACTACCGAAGATGAGCTTCGAGAGTCCCAGCAGATGCTTTCAGATATTATCGATTTCCTGCCTGATCCCACCTTTGCAATAGATACGTCCGGGGCAGTCATTGCATGGAACAGGGCAATCGAAGTGATGCTGGGGATATCAAAAGCTGACATGCTCGGAAAGAGTAACTATTCTTACTCGGTTCCCTTCTATGGTATTACGCGACCAAGTCTCATCGATCTCGTCCTCCATGAAGATTT
>Ga0209083_1003537_pt1 | contig 12940 bp, 14 predicted proteins | sample AM7aDNAmetaG_FD_184132 | JGI IMG/M metagenome (GOLD analysis project Ga0209083, IMG submission 184132) | Freshwater microbial communities from Finland to study Microbial Dark Matter (Phase II) - AM7a DNA metaG (SPAdes) (version 3) | ecosystem: Environmental > Aquatic > Freshwater > Lake ...
CTGGACGGGATCCGTCGCGGGATTTCTCGTCCGTCCCAAAAGCTATCCCATGCAGCGGGAAACTGAAAAGGAGATCTTCGAATGAGCGTTTCATTTCTGACGAAAATGAGGGATCTGATCCAAAGAGAATCGCGGCTTCCTTTTTTCAGGCAGATCGATCTCTACAGGATCGAAAGCGGCATCCTGATCGGTGTGACCGGCGCTTTGGGGATGGGTTTCGTGATCGAGCCTAGAGATATCCTGCTTCAGGCCGACGAAACGATCGCGGATTTCGAAAACCGGACGCGAAAGTTCCTTAACGCGCTTCCGGAAGGCGCGGTCCTGCATTTCATCGCAAGGTCCCGGGAGGGCGACGAATCTCTTTTGCGAAGTTACCGGGACTCGCTTTCCGGCGAGGACCATCTTTCCCGGACGCTTGCCGCGTCCAAGGTCCGGTTCTGGCGGCAGCACCCGTTCTTTAAAAAAGATCTTTTTTTATTTGTTTCGATCTCTCCGCAAAAGAGAAAAACAAGGGCTTCCTGGCTTCCCGATATCTCGCTCGCGTTCGGAAAGAAGGCGCACTGTGCCTCCGAGCTCGAATTTGAGAAAACAAAGGAGGCTCTCTATTCCGTGTCCGGGGAGGTCTCGGAAGGTCTGAAGGCCCTCGGGTTTGGCGTCCGGCCTATGCTCGACAGCGAAACCGCCGGGTACCTTTACGAATTGTTTAATCCTTCCTATGCCGATCAGAACGTATCAGGCGAAAGACTTTTGAAGGCCGTGCCCTACGGCGTGGAACGCGCAAGCCTCCGGTCGCGTCTTCTTTTAAACCTTCCGGTCTCTGACCACAGCGACTTTTATCTGAATGGGTATTTCCATCAGGGGATCAATCTCTGCGCTCTTCCGGAGGAAACGACTCTCAAATCCATTCGTGATTTCGAAAAGGAACTAGGCCGGGATTATCTCCTGACGCTTACGCTCGAAGTCCCGGATCAGGAGAAGGAGAAAGCCCGGATCAAGCGGGAAGGGAATTACGCGCGCGCAAAAAGCTTCTTCTCGCGTGGCCCGGACCATGAGGCCGTCGCGAAAGCAGGAGAGGCCGACGAATTCTTGAGCGAACTCGCTACCACCTGGGACAAGATCCTTTACGCTTCGCTTGCCGTGCTGGTCAAAGGAAAGACCCAGGAGGCGGTCCGTGAAAGATCGGGGAACGTTTTACGCGCGTTCCGCAGGCTCGGAGGCGCTGAAGGCATTGTCGATCACATGAACCACGACCGCCTTTTTCTGACGTTCCTTCCGATCCAGGGGGAAGAGAACCCCCTTGCGTTTCCCGTTCCGTCCAGTGCTGCAGCCCATCTTTTGCCGGTCCAGGGCAGCTGGAAGGGAACGGAAGGGCAGGGTATTTTACTTAAAACCTGGCGGGACGAGCCCCTCTCACTCGATCTTTTTGATTCGAAGCTCACGGCGAAACATGCCGTTATGCTGGGCGCTACCGGCGCCGGGAAATCATTTTTCACATCCTATCTTCTGCTTCATTTTCTCATGGCGGCCAAAGAGCACGAAGTGATCGTGATCGACCTGGGAGGAAGTTACCGGAAGCTATCCCAGACGCTTGGGGGCGCGTATTTTGAAGTGGAGTGCTCGGAAAACTACGCCTTGAACCCGTTTCCTTCGAAGTCCGCGCTTTTTCCAAAGGAAGGGGACGCTGATTCCACGTTTCTGCAGTTCCTAAAGGAGCTTCTCCAGAGAATGATCGCCCCGGCGAAGCCGTGGGCGGCAAGTGAAAAAATGATCCTGGAACGCGTTCTGCGGGACGTTTACCGCGTGCTTACGGAAAACGAGGCGCCGCTTTTGGGCGATATCGAAAAAGGTCTCCGCGAGTTTTCGGAGGGCGACGAAGAGGACAAACGGAAGGCCTACCAGTTTTCCAAGGAGCTCTCTCTTTTTACCCAGGGAGAGTACGGAAAGATCCTGAACCGGAAAGGCACGTTCGATTTTAACGCGCGCTTCACGGTCTTCGATCTCCGGAAGATCGCGCGTTATCCCGAACTTCAGGAGATCCTGCTTTTTATCATTCCCTTCGCTCTGAAACGGAAATTCGAGAACCTCGGCATCAAAAAGATCCTTGTGCTCGATGAGTGTTGGCAGCTCTTGAAGGAATCCCAAGGGACGGAACTTGTCGAAGTGTTTTACCGGACCGCCCGGAAACTGAACGCCGGTGTTCTTTCCATCAGTCAGAACCCGGAAGATTTTCTGGAGTCAAAGATCTCGGGCGTGATGGTCAATAACTCTCCCATTAAATACATCCTGCGCCTGAAGAAAGGGCACGAAAAGCTCGCCGCCTTTGGTCTTAACGAGAACGAGATCCTTGCCGCGCGCGAGCTCGAGGTCAGGCCCGGGCATTATTCGGAAGTGTTTATCAAGTTCGACGACCACGGGGTGATCGCGAAAGTGGAACCGAACCCTCTCGAATACTGGATTGCTACGACCGACCCCGCGGATCTGGCTGAGGAAACGAAGCTGCGGATCACTGAACCCCGCAAAACGGATTTTGATATCTTTGAAGCGCTCGCGCGGAAGTTCCCCGGAGGCGCGTCCAAACCCCAAGAGGCATCTTATGCGTAAATGGATGCCGGTTATTTTTCTCCTGCTGATCTTCGCGGCTGTTAATGTTCCATCCGCCCAAGCCACAATGCCGACCTTTGACGCCGTTAACGCGGCCCTTCAGGAGCTTCAGAACTCAATTCTGAACAGCAGTTTTGCGCAGGACCTCATGCTTGCCGCCGAGCGTCTGAATGAACTGAAGACGCAGACTCTTGAGCTCTTCCGGTTTCATTCGGGGTTGGATGAGATCCTGAATTTCGTTAAAGGAGATCCGATTAAGGATTTTATCGATTCCCTGAGAACTCGGATCAGGAACGTCTATGCGGATTCGATGTTCACGACGCCTCAGATTGAGATCCTTCAGACAGGCGGGACTCCGGAGGATCTTAGGACCTCGCTTGAAACGGTGACGGGCGCGATCCCCGAAGGTAATCAAAGGCCTTACATCCCTTTCGAGGAGATGCAGGTGGTCGAGGCCTTTCAGCTGGCCAGTCAGATCCGCGACGGGGGGAACGATCTCCGGGACGCGGCCCACGAGATTGAAACCCAAGCCGAGACCGCAAGCCCCAAAGGTGCCGTCAGGCTTCAGGCCCAGGGAACTGCTGAGCTGATGCTTCTCGGGCAGCAATCCCAGGAATCGATCGCGAAACTGCTTGAACTTCAGGCCACCCAGATCGAGCAGGTCTCACGCCGCGAAAAAGACGCGGAACGGGAGCGCCTCCGCTTTATTAAGGACACGAACGATTATCTCGATGGCATCCTGGGCGTATCAGGCGGGGGGAACTAATGGCGAACCAGGGATTTCTTTTCACGAACGTTCTTCAGATCCCGGATCTTTTCACCTCAGCCTATGGCGTTACGGCCTCGGCCGCTTCCGTGATCTTTCCGCTCATGTTCATCGTGGCGGTGCTGCACGAGAACTTCCTCGCGATGAAAGATCGGTCAGATTACAAGGGCCTTTTGATCCGGACGATCCTTGTCGTGGGGCTCATGATCCTTTACGATCGTTTCTTCGTGTGGATCGTTTACGGGACGGATCTTCTCGCCAAATCGATCCTTCCACAGCAAGAATTCCAGGAAGTGATCAAGACTGTCTTCCGTGAGATCACCGAGAAAAAAGATCTCGGGGGATTTGATACCCGGATCATCCTGACCATCATCAATTATTTGACCTATATCGTCGCGCTTATCGCGCTCGGGGTCCTGAACTGGCTCCGGTTCGTGTTTCTCTCCCTTCTTTACGTGTTCGGTCCCGTCCTGATCGCTTTCGGGGTCTATAAATCCACGAGCCAGGGGCTTGTCTTTTGGCTGAGGAGCCTCGTTGCCGTGTCGCTTTGGACCGTCGTGCTTTCCATTCTCATGAAGGTAATCTCCGTCATGAACGTGACGGCGGTCTATCTGCCGCAGGAGACAAACGCAGCGGCTGTGATCGCGGCGAACGTGCTTTTCATACTTCTCTTCATTTCAGTTCCGCTCATTTCGCACCAGATCACTTCAAGCGGGAGTATCAGCGGGCTCGGGTCCGCAGTGGTGGGGATCGGGACCGCGTTCATCGCGAAATATGCCGTGACGTCTCACAAACCCCCGAAAAACAAGCCTGCTCCGGCAGGAGGAGGGACGAACTACAAATGAAAACACGATTCCAAACAAAACTCGAAAACCTGGGGAGGCGTTACTACGAAGTTTTTGGGGACCTCGAAGCGCAGCTGGAGTTCCTGAAACTCGCGAGCCTTGTGCTGCTATGCCTTCTTTTCTTCGCGATCTTCGGAGCTTTTGTGCTCGCGAAGCGGCCGCCGGTCGTGATCCGGGTAGATGAAGTAGGCAAAGCCGAAGCGATCTCGGACCTTGCCGCCCATAACGCTCCGTCGAAACCCGAGATCCTTTATTTTGCGAGGACATTCGTCAAACGCTACGCGGAATATAACGCCTACACCGTAAGCCGGGACATGGCCGAGGCGTGGAATTTGATGAGCGCGCGTTTCCAGACCGCTGCCAAGCGTAATTTAATCGAGTCCGGGATCCTCGCGAGGATCGAGGAGGCGAAGCTCTGCGCGGCACTCGAGTTTAAGGAAGAAAAGATCGAACGCGAAACCCCGGAGCATGTTCTCGTTTCGCTTGTCTGGGTGCGGACGCTTAAAAGCTACAAGGACCCCGATTACCGCGAAGCCTCGCTTCTTAAATCCGAACTGGTCTTGAAAAAAGTTTCAAGGAGCCTCCCGGCTCCTTCGGGACTGCTCGTGGAAGATTACAAAGAAATTCTTTTAAACCGACTGGAGGATAGCAAACGATGAAACGAACATTGCTTTACACAACGATCCTGACTCTTTTTTTAACGCCCGTCTGGGTGCTGGCGGAAGACGTGAAGCCGGAGGCGCCTGAAAAACCGGTGGAGACGGCGGATGCGAATCTGAAAGAACGGCAAACGTTCAATAAGCTTCGCCGTTCGACCAAAAATATCTACAAAGTGACCATGCGCTCGGGCGTCGCTTACCGACTGCAGACGGCGCTCGGTTATGTCTCCACGATCGATCTTCCTGAACCCGCGCTCAAAGTATTTGTCGGGGACCAGGAGCTTTTCAAAGTGGAAGTTTATGAACGGCAGGTTTTGGTCAAACCCGTTACTGATGACGCGGATGCCAGAACAAACCTCATTATTATCACTCAATCGGGGCGGCTTGCGTTTGATGTGTCTACGGGAGCGCCTGAGACCGCGGACTTCGTTCTCGACTACAGGCTGCCTCAGGATGACGAATCCCTTGTCCAGAACGCTTTTGAAAAGAAGGTGGAAGAAAAGGCTGCGGTCATTAAAGAGGACTACCACCAGAAGGAAGCGAAGCTGGAAGAAAAAGCGGAGAAACTCTCCGAAGACAAGCTTAAGGAAAAAGTGGCCTCCGGCGTCCAGTCCTTCGCCTTGAAAGGATCGTCCACGAAAGGCGAGGTGCAGGTAAATCTCCTCTCGCTTTCCCGGATGGCGGATAAAGGTTACCTGAGGTTCTCGGTCCTGAATTACTCGAAGACCCCGTATAAGCCTCTTAAGGCCACGGTGGGAGCCATTGAATACGAACGAAAGCTTCTCATCAAGAACCAGGAATCCGGGAATATCGAATTTCCTTCCGAACTGCAACTTTCCAAAGTCATCCAGCCCGACAGCTACGTCTACGGCGTGATCGTGTTCGATCTCCGGGTCCTCGGGAAAGGACAAAAACCGGTCTTCCGCCTTTTTGAGGACACTTTGGAGCAGGGCACCGGCCGGGATATCGAGCTGAAAGGGTTCCGGTGGTTCGAATGATCAAGTTCTTCGAGCGCTTCAAAAACAAAAGCACTTCGACCGTTCCTCCGGAACCGGGGTTCTCAGCTCCGCTGAAGGGTCTTGAAAAGCGCTGGTTCAAGATCAGGAACCTTTCTGAGAACGGATGGGTGATCTTGGGCGCCGCGTTAGTGATCCTTCTTATCGCGGGTTTTTTTCTGAGCCATAAGAACCCTAAACAAAAAGTCAAAAGTCTTGAGGCTCCGGAAGAGACCCGGGTGGCGATGACCACGACTTTCATGGAGCGCGCGATAGGCGCGTCTTCAAGATCGAAAAAAACGGTTGAATCCATAAAACCCCTGAAAGTGTTGCCGGGAACCAAGCGAAAACTCGACAGCGTCATGGGTGTCTTTCTTTTCAAGAAAGAGACGGAGCGGGAGTCGCAGACGAAGACCGAAAGAACAGAGAAAGTGAAGCTCGGTCTCGCGTCCGGAACCAAGATCCCGGCACTCCTGGGAGAGCGGGTGTTCAGTTTTAACGTGAACGCGCCCGTGGTGGCGGTCATTTCCAAAGACTTCACGTCCGGGGACAAGGTCGTGATCCCCAAAGGCTCAAAATTCCTGGGGGAAGCGAACGTTCTGAAGTCTCTTGACCGGATCAATGTGCGATTTCACCTCCTGGTGCTCCCGGACGGCCGCGAGATCCGGGTGAACGCGCTCGCGCTTTCTGAAGACGGAGCTGCGGGGATCAAGGGAAAGGTGCAAAAACAAACGGACATGAAAATGGTGAAAGCGATCGGGGAGTCTGTCCTTTCCATGGGTGCGCTATTTCTGGGAGGCCGGTCGCAGGATCCTTTCAGCATGCAGGACCAGCTGGAGCTAAACGTCGCGCAAGGCCTTTCGGATGAGGCGCGCAAGAATTTAAGGAGTGTGAACGTCGAAAAGTCCGTCACAGCGGAGGCTTCAAAGCCGATCTTCGTTTTTTTGCTTGAGGCCGTGTAAATCAAAACAAAAAGGAGAAAAAAATGGACAAAGAAAAAAAGAACAAGGGTTTTGTTGAAAAAGAGAGAGTGCGCGTCGTCCCGACCCGAAGCGGCGAGGAGCTGCATTTCACGGTGGTGGAAGTGAACGGAAAACTGCGCGGAGACATCCGTTTCTTCGTGAAGAACGAGGAGAACGACGAGGTGTTTGCCGCCAAGCGCGGGATCAGCATCCTTCCGAGGCATTTCAAGGCATTCCAGGAAGGGGTCGCGGAACTCGGAGCAAAATTGGAAAACGAGAAGAAACCGGAATAAATCAGAAGCGCGGGATTTTCTCAAAGGTAAGGTAAAGGAGGAAGAGTCATGACGAAGTGTTTCAAAGAGGGAAAAAGCATTTGGAGGAGAATTGCTTGCTTTGGACTCGCGGTAACGGTTCTGGCCGCATCCTTCAGCGCTTACGCAGCGGATTCGGTGGTGCTGCGGCCGTCTGGGTCGCTTCTTAGCATTGACGAAGCGGTCTCAAACGCGCTTAAGGACTCCAGTGAGATAAAACGCGCACTCGCGCGTCTTGGAAAGGAGGAAGCCCTGTATAAGGGGGCACTTTCCGAGTTCTACCCAAAGATCAAGGCGGACGTCCAAGCTGGCGCTGCCACGGGAGATAGGACATTCCTGTCCTATCTGGATACGGGGATCGAGCAGCCGATCTTTCAGGGCGGGAAAGCGGTCGCTGAAAAGCGGAGACAGAACGCCGTTTGTGAGGTTGAGAAACTCCGGCTCGAAGAAGTAAAACTCGATCTGGAACTTGCGGTGCGAGTCCTTTACGCGCAGGTCCTGGAGGAAAAAGAGCTCACGAGGATCGCCCAGGGAGAAGTGAAGGAGCTTACAGCCGAGTGCGAGAGGATCAAGAAACTCTCCGGTAAAGAGGTGCTTCCGCGTCTTGAATCATTCAAGGTCGAATCGCATCTTGAAAGCGTGAAGCATTCGCTCGTTCAGCACAAGGAGACCTACGACTACCTGCTTACGGTCCTGCGGGAAACGGTGGGGATCGGGGAAGGAGAAGTCCTCGAGCTTCAGACGTACGGCAGCATTCAGGAGGTTGAAAGCGGGCTCGAGTCGTTTCTTGGCGCGTCGCGTGAAGCCGACCCGGTTTACAAAGAAGGGTCTCTCATGATCCTGGCGAAGCAGCAGGAGAAACGCTCTCTTCAGGCGGAAAGATTCCCGCAACTCAGCCTCTCAACGCGGTGGAACAGTGTTCGGGACGTGTACGTGGACACGAACCGCGTGATCGTGGGGATCGAAGGGAAATGGAACATTTGGGATTTCGGCCGGCTTGGTTCCAAGATCCGCGCGAAGGAGCAGGAGATCGAGGAAACAAAATGGGCCGAGGATATCCGGATCCGGAATCATGAAAAAGAGATCAGGCGTCTCTTTCATGAAGCGAGGGCTTTGCGGCAGAAGATCCGGATGACAGACGCTTTTCTCAAAGAAAATGAGGAAAACTACAAGAATGAGAAAACACGTCTCGTAACGGGTGGTAAAGGCGCCGGGGAACTTCTTGATTCCTTTATCGCATTAGAAGATGCGCGATCAGCGGCCGTTCAGGCGGTAGCTGAATATCGGGTACAAATGGCGCGACTTGAACGGACCCGTGCCTTCAAGCCGGCGGCAATGGAAACACCTTCGGCGAATACTTCCGTGGACGATGAGGAGGATAGATCGTGAGATCCTTTCCAGCGATCCCGGCTGGACGCTTTCCGCTAAGTCCGGAGACCCGGACCGCGCTATTTCTTGGCGCGGTCGCGCTCCTGACATGCCTTGCGGTGTGGCTCGTGTCGTCGGCGATCGTATGGACGGAGGAATCCCGTTTATTCGGGATCCTCTGGGTCGCGGGCTTCGGATTTTTATTCTTTGACGTGGCATTCCTTTTTTCTTTGAGCGTTCTTCGGCCGTTCCTTAAAGAAACGGCACTGAAGGGAGCCTACATCAAAGAATTTCCGAAGACCGCGATCGTCTATCCCGTTCGTAACGAATCCCACGGTCTCTTCGAACGGATCGGGTATTCCTTTTCGGGGAACAAGCTCGCTAATACCGATCTTTGGATTCTGTCCGACTCTTCGACCGAGTTTGAACCTTATGAGCGGGAGATCGTCCAGAGGCTTCAAGCGAGCCATCCGGATCGTATTTTTTACAGACGAAGGGAAGCTCCCGTTGAACGCAAACAGGGAAATATCGCGGAGTTTCTGGGATCGCATCCTGAATACGTCTATCTCTATGTTTGCGACGCCGACGGGATGATCCCCAAAGGGACGCTTCTCAAGCTGCTCAGAAAGGCCGAGCATCCGGAGAACAAGAACATCGCGATCTTTCAGGCGTTCATCAGGATCGCTCACGCCAGCAGTTGGTACGCCCGTTTCGAAAAGATCGGAACGAATTTCGCACAGCGATTCAATTTTATGTCCTTCCAGGCGATCTTTGGCCGGACCATTTCTTTCGGACACCATCAACTGGCTCGGGCCGGACTTCTTTCGAGGATCAAACTTCCTAAGGGGCTGCTTTCCCATGATAACTGGGATACGGTCCTCTTGGACAAAATGGGATACCGTGTGGCGTTCTGCGCGGATGTTCATGCGTATGACGAAGCGCCGTCGAACTATCTTGAGGCGAGGGCGAGAGCTCGGCGGTGGGCTCAGGGAACGCTGCAGGGTATCCCGTTAATTTTTATGCCGGGGGTCAGCCTTGCCTCGCGGTTTCTCGCGTTCTTTGGGATATATCTCTATGTGGCCGATGTCGTTTTTTTCATTTGGCTCATCTTCGGTCTTCTGGCTCATTCCTGTCTTGCGGGTGAGCTTATTCATTTCGAGATCGATTCCATCTGGCTCGGGGCCTGCACGAACAGCAAGCTTAAGTGGACGCTCCTTTTCAGCGTTGCCGTAGTCTATTTTCACAAACTCTGTCTGTTGAAAAATTTGAAGGATCTCAAGGATTTTCTCTACGAGCTGGTTGTTTCTACGTTCCTCACCCTGAACAATGTTTTCTATACGCCCCTGGACATCTCAAGCATCCCTCTAAGGAAACTTCACTGGAAGCCCATGGCAAAAAATCCCTTTGCCAAGGTGAACTTTCAAAATACCGCGAAAGTCCTTTGGCCCGGGACCGCCGCGGGTCTTTCGGGCCTGTATTTCTGCCTATTTCTAACGCCTTACTTCATCTGGCAGGCAACACCCCTTTTGACAAGCCTGATCCTTTCCATTCCCGTTGCGTACTGGACCGCAAGGTCGGTTCCGGAACGGTGCAAGGCATGGATCTAATTCAAATAAGGAGAGATTAAGAATATGACGCAAAAAGAAATCCATACTCAGGAAAAAGAACCCGCTCTTTTTGAAGAGAAAAAAGAACCTCCTAAAAAAGGGAAGATGAAGATCTTTATTTTAGTGCTGGCCGTTCTTTTAGGGGCTCTTTTCTGGCCGAAGCCGGTCATTAAGGGAGAAGCAATCCTGCAGGCGGAGCGGTTCGCGAGGATTGGTCTTTCCAGTCCCGGAATGCTCAAAGAACTTCTTCATCAGAAGGGTGACCGGGTGAAAAAAGGGGAAGTAATCGCCCGGTTTGAGAACCTGGATATCAAGCAACGTTTGGAGGAGAAGAAACTTGCTCTTGAGATTTTAAAACTGGATAAGGACCGGCTTGCGAAGAAGGCAGGGTTTCTGACGCAGGAGAAGGACCGCAGCAACATCCTCTTTGAGAACGGAGTGATCGGACAGACGGAACATGAACGCACCGTTTATGGACTTGAAGAGTTGGAGCAGACGGTTTCAATTAAGGCGAAAGAGATGGAATCCGCCGAAGCTGAGATCGGATTTCTAAAGACGCAAGTGGAAGCCTTGGAGCTCAAAGCGCCGTTTGATGGAATTCTGCTTACGGACCCGAGCGAGCAGATAGGAAGCCCGCTTAAGGAAGGTGAGTTTGTGCTCGAGTTCGCGGATCCGGACACATATTTCCTTGAGATGTTGATTTTGGAAAACATGATCCCAAAAGTTTCTCTCGGTGATCCGGTCAAGGCGAAATTCAACGCATTCCGTGGAAATACCTTTTCGGGGGAAGTGATCCGTATTGCTCCCCGGGCAAGAGACGAAGTTGAAAAGGTCTTCAAGATCAAGCATGTCGTTGCCTGTGCAATCCGTCTCAGGGAAATGCCTCCTGACATTAAATACGGAATGCGGGCGTCTGCGGAGATTTCGCCTGCGAAGGACGGGTGGCGCAAATGATATCCGTGGAAATCCATGAGGAAAACGACCGGTCTTTTGAAAGCGAACTTGCGATGCTCTTTCACAAGGTCAGCGATGGGCGACGGATGCAGGATTTGAGAGTGTATTTAAATTCAGTCAAAGAAAGCATGTGCTGGTGTTTGCCAATCAAATTCGAACCACAGGAGGAATCTTTTACTCTATGAAAGCTATCATTCTCGCCGCCGGTTTTGGAACAAGACTCTATCCTCTTACGCGGAATATCCCCAAAGCGCTTTTAAAACTCGGGGATAAGACGCTTCTTGATCATTTGGTTGGGAAGCTTGATCGTTTTCCGATCATTGATGAGATCGTCATCGTTAGCAGTAAACGCTTCTACCAAAACTTCAAGAGATGGAAGAAAGAAACCTTCTATCAAAAGCCGATCCGCATCATCCATAACGGGGTCAATGATCCTGAGAAGCGCCTGGGGGCCGTGCGGGATTTGGAGTTGTCGCTTAGGCCGTCCAGGGGAACGCCGGAGAGTTTTCTCGTTTTTTGCGGGGATAATTATTTTGATTTTCCGATTGGGTATTTTCTGCTTCCGTGCTTGGGGCATTCGCGGTGCACATTCATAGGTCTTTACGATGTTGGGGAGAAGGCCTTAGCGTCCCAATACGGTGTGGTTGAAATGGACGAGGCCGGAAAGATCACCCGCTTTGACGAAAAACCGGCCACTCCGGCCTCCACCAAAGTGAGTGTGGGCGTTTATCACATGTCTCCGGAGGCACGCCTCAGACTCCATGAGTACCTCTATATTGAAAAGCGGAATCCCGATCGCATCGGAGATTTCTTTGCATGGTTGACTGACAGGGAACCTGTCTTTGGGGTTGTTTTCGAGGGGGCATGGTTTGACATTGGTAGTAAGGAATCTTATGAAAAAGCCGCGAAATATGTTTGCCGTGCACCGATCCGTTAAAGCGGTGTTTTTAATCGTTGCGCTTGCTGTGCTGAACGGCTGCGGAACAACTCCGCTGCCTGTTCCGGTCTTTTCGGGTGATAGTCGCGTCGAACATATTAAATCCGTTGCTCAGGCTCCGCCAGGCCACCTCGGGATCGTGATGAAGTGCATTGCAGAGAACCTCGAGGAAAATGCCGGGCTCAAGATCGCCGGTGTGATTGCAGAAGAAGGGGAGCCGCCGTATGTTTTTGCGGCTCCTGAGAAGGCGGGCGGATTACTTGTGATGCGAATCAAGGAGATCGGTATCGCTGACCCATCCCCAGGAATTCGGGTGACACTGCTTTTAAGAGTGTTCGATGGCGCAGGCGAGAATATCTATGCCAGGGGCATTACAGGTGTCTCCGGGGCTGATTCGCCTCAAAACAAACCTCCCAACATCGAAAAAGCACTCCAAGCTGTTACGAAGGATATTCTCCGCCAATACGCCAAAGATCCCACCTTGCGTCCGCTCATTCTGAAATATAAGATGGGATCCTTGCTGAAGTTCATCTGACACCACTTGCAGACGGGGGGAGCATGAGCAAAGCGGTAGTAATTCTCGGGGCTGGTGCTTCGTCTGATTTTGGAGTGCCGACCTTGCAAGGGATGTTTAAAGACAAGTGGGCGCGTCAGTATCTTAAGCAGGATTCATTTCTCGCGCAGAAGTTGGACGAAATCTTTTGGGCTCCACGGGGTCATACCCTCGAATCTTCGGACCAATCTGTCACCATTGAAGAAATGCTTACCATCCTAAGAGATTGGGAAAATGAGCCTAATTGTAAGGAATGCCCGGACCCCAATCTTTTTGCCGAGTTTCGAAAGCGGCTCTACGTCCTGATCATGCGTGCCGTTGACCTGCCCCACTTAGTTGTACCAGCATGAGTGAGAGAGTGGCTGCCGGTTTGACCACCTTA
>Ga0209083_1003538_pt1 | contig 12939 bp, 15 predicted proteins | sample AM7aDNAmetaG_FD_184132 | JGI IMG/M metagenome (GOLD analysis project Ga0209083, IMG submission 184132) | Freshwater microbial communities from Finland to study Microbial Dark Matter (Phase II) - AM7a DNA metaG (SPAdes) (version 3) | ecosystem: Environmental > Aquatic > Freshwater > Lake ...
ACAAGAAATGGACTTTGCTCCGGGTCGCGTAGATACAGCTCCAATATCTATAAAATCAGCTCCATCTGTCAACATTTTTTCAGCTTGTTTCAATGCAGAATCGATATCTTTGTACCTGCCGCCATCATAAAATGAGTCTTCAGTCAGGTTAAGAATACCCATTACTTTTGGTGTGTTAAGTTCGATAATTTTACCCCTACAATTGAGCATGATAATATTTTTTATAATTTTACAAACTTAATAAAATTTGGTAAAATGAAATTAACCCTTAAACAGTTTGATTCAATAATAAGTATCTGTAGTGATATTTTTGAAAAGAAGATGAGAGATTATGGCAGTGCCTGGCGCATTTTACGCACTTCATCTCTGACCGATCAGATATATATAAAAGCAAATCGCATAAGAAGCATTGATACAAAGGGAGAACAAAGAGTAAATGAAGGTATTAAACCCGAATTTATAGGTATTATCAATTATTCAATAATGGCGTTAATACAACTAGAGCTGGGGGGTGAAGAAAATATTACCCTTGCCCCTGAAGTCGCATCAGCACTTTATAAAAAATATGCCCAACAGTCCAAAAGCCTTCTAGAAAATAAAAACCACGATTATGGTGAAGCATGGCGCAATATGAGAATAAGTTCTTTTACAGACATCATTCTAATGAAGCTCCTAAGAATAAAACAAATTGAAGATAACCACGGCAAGACTTTCATCTCTGAGGGCGTTGATGCTAATTATTATGATATCATCAATTACGCTGTTTTTGCTATGATAAAGCTTGAATTTGAGGGATAAGCTTTCGCAAAGAACGCAAAGAATGTGTCTCGCAAAGGCGTAAACAATGCTAAGAAGAAATATATTAGGAGAATTAATTCATTACCTCCTACAAAGAACTAATAAGGAATCTTCTTTAAAGAATAATGAGAAACAAAGAAAAACTCGGAAACACGTGAGTAATTAATAATTATGACTGAAAATGAAATTGCTTCAATTGTAGTAGATACGTGTTATCAGATTCATAAAGAATTAGGACCAGGCTTGTTGGAATCAGTATATGAAGAAATTCTTTATTATGAGTTAACAGAAAAAGGGATAAAAGTTAAAAGGTAACAATCAATTCCAGTATTTTGGAAAATGATTAAAATGAAAATTGGTTTTAGAGCTGATTTAGTTGTTGAGAATAAAGTCATCATTGAGATCAAATCTGTTGAAATTATTATTCCCTTACATAAAAAGAAATTACTTAACTATCTTAAAATTACAGATTTAAAATTAGGTCTTTTGATTAATTTCAATGAATATTTAATAAAAGACGGCATTACAAGAATTGTTAATAATTTATAATTCCTTTGCATTCTTTGCACCTTTGCGAGTTAAACAATATTTTGACACTTCTTATCGTCTTTGCGCCTTTGTGAGAGAAAGCGAGATATATTTATTTATTTCAGATACCCTTTCTTCACATCCTCATAATCAGGAAAGTCGTTATTACCCCATTTGCCTAATACAACTCCATTTTTAATCAGAATAAGTCCCGGGTTTGAACGGATGGCAGTTTTAAGGGCAATTTCATCAACAAGATAATACTGATGCGTAGCTTGTACATCATGTCTGAATTCGTCTATGTAACTAAAAGGAGCAGCCGTTAACCCAATAAATGAATAACCATCCTTTTCAGCTCTTTCTGCAAAAGCATTAATTTTAGGATAGTTTTTTCTACTTGTTTCAGTCAGGTCATATGCAAAAAGTAAGAATTGATAATTCGGATTGCCGATATATGTTTCAGTAAGATCGTTATTATCTGCATCGTGAATAATAAAGTCACTAATAGGTGCTTTTTTGTATTCCCTTATTACTTTTTTCTTCTGTTCAACAAATTGCCAGTTGGCTACCCAGACAGAGTCATTCCACGGATAATTATTCATGGGATATTCTTTTAATTCACCTGTTTTTTTGTTTTTATAAACTAGCTTTACTTCTGCTATTTCGGGTGTTGCTGTTACATAATCTTTAATCCTGTTGCCTACTTTCCAAGGTCTAAAATCTATGATAGGCTCATGACGGTAACTATATAAAGATATACTTACAATAAATAGAACAGAAATAACAATTAAGCCCCATTGCAGTTTAGCAGAAAGTGAAGTTCTGAATTTCTTACGATAAATAAAAACAATTAAAGCAGCTATAAATATAAATATATTTTTGTAGAAAGTTTGTTTATTAGATAAAATCAATGCATCTCCGAAACATCCACAGTCGGTTACCGGATTTGCAATGGCAAGGTAAAGTGTAAGTGGCGTGAAAAAGGCCATAAATAACAAACTGCCCCACGATGTTAATTTGGTACGTAAACCAAACAATATAGAGAACCCAATCACGAATTCAAGAGAACTCATCAGAATAGCTAAAAAAAGAGATAATGGCTCCATCCATGTTGTTCCAAAGGCTGCAAAATAATCATTGAATTTATATACTGAACCTAGTGGGTCAACAGCTTTAACAAAACCTGAGAAGATGAATACTACACCAACAATAATTCTGGAAATATAATTTGCTATTTTCATAAAACATAGTTTAAATTAATGAACAAAATTAGAAATAAATGCTGTTTTAGTGTCAGTTTTTAATAATTTTTAACAACTGGTTTTTTAGTTATTTCAAAATTTATTTAAATCTGTATTCAATGCTTCTTTTATAAGTTGCCAAGGTCCTTATATTTTCTTTTTATCAGTGAGCTATCTTTATATCAATCATTTTCTTTATATCATCTATGTTGCTGATATCTTTAATATCAATTCTTATACCTCTGCCTTCAGCATATACTCTTGCAGATTTGAGTTCATTTTTAATAGCTTCTGAAATGTTACTGCTAAGAATATCATCCATCGCTTTTTGTCCAAAAACTAAGGCTACTTTAAAATATTTATCTCTTGGAAGAAAATACAAGATAGCTCTTTTTTTATCTTTAATTCTAAAGCTCCAACCATATTTCGCACCGGGGAAATTCCATTCCTCAATAGCTGAAGGATATTTTCCAAAAACATAGTTTCGCAAATCTTTCCATAAAGGAAATAAATTTTCTAATGATACTTTTAAATCAGCTTCCTTTGGTTTTTTAGATGCATCAGTAAATATGTTTACGTCCATAGTATATTATTTTTTTATAGTTTATACTTTAATCATTGTTATTCATTAACATCCATTCATTATTTAGCAGTATCAGCTTATTTACATCAAAATCAAATAAGTTATTTACATTCTTAACCCAAATTTCAGAATTGTTTTTTACACTGGACTTGATATCTCTTGTAATGATAAAATGAAAAGAAGGTTTTATATATTTCAGAAGTGCAGATGATTCACATATCACAGGTTGATTTTTTATATAGTTAGATGTAAGATAATCGAAGGATTCAAGAATATTAATGTCTGTTGCTTGAATATAGAATGTTTGTGTAGCACCGCTAAGAAGCATCTTTGAACTGTCTTTCAGGCCTTCTGTATTACTTTCTTTAAGTATCAGAAACCTTTCATTACTGATTAAGATATCTTCATTATTATTGATATTGTGCCAGAAAGGAGAAATTTTCAAGGCAACGATATTTTGCTTTTTAAATGTCTCTATAAGTTTACACACAAATGTTGTCTTACCAACATTTTTTCCTGTCCCACTCACTATAATCAGATTTTTATAAACCGCTGACTTTTTCAAGTTTTACAATTGATATAAAGATTTATTTTTTATTAATTAATTCAAAATAATCAATAAAAATACTTATTAAAATCGGGTTTAAAATTAGAAAATAAAAAAAAGTTCAAATATTTGTTTTGTATGTAATAAAAAAATACTATTTTTGCAGTCAAATTTAAAAAGAACTAAAAATGGCAAAGAAGCACAAAGAAGCGAGAGGTCAGGCTATATTAGAATGTACTGAACATAAGGCAAGTGGAATGCCTGGTACATCAAGATATATTACCACCAAAAACAGAAAAAATACACCAGAAAGATTGGAATTAAAAAAATACAATCCTATTTTGAAGAAAGTAACTATTCACAAAGAAATTAAATAACATAACTCATGGCAAAGAAAGTTGTTGCAACATTAAAGATAGAAGGGGGCAAATCCTTAATAAAAGTTATTAAGTGTGAGAAATCCAAAAAAACAGGTGCCTACACATTTAAAGAAGATATTGTTCCATCTGATGACTTAAAAGAATTTTTAGCAAAAAATTAATTTAAGATAGAAATTAAAGGGTAGGCTGGGATATAGATTTTCAGCCTATTTTTGTTTAAACAGTTTTAGACCAATAATAATATTATCATGGGATTTTTAGATATTTTCTCTAAAAATAAAAAAGAACAATTAGAAAAAGGGCTTGAGAAAACCAAAACAAGTGTTTTTTCCAAGATTGCCAAAGCTATAATCGGAAAATCTAAAGTTGACGATGAAGTTCTAGATAATCTTGAAGAAATTCTTGTTGCTTCAGATGTTGGTGTGAGTACTACTTTAAAGATTATTAAACGTATTGAAGAACGCATTGCCCGCGATAAATATTTAGGAACCGACCAATTAAACATTATATTAAAAGAGGAAATCGTTGAGTTGCTTAAAGAAAATAAAACTGAAGGCACAGGCACTTTTGACTTTCCAGTTTCTGCAAATCCATATGTCATCATGGTTGTCGGTGTTAATGGCGTTGGCAAAACCACTACCATAGCAAAGCTAGCCTATCAGTTCAAGAATTCTGGTAAAAATGTTGTGCTTGGTGCTGCTGATACATTCAGAGCTGCAGCTGTTGACCAGCTTAAAATATGGGCTCAAAGGGTTGATGTTCCTATTGTTACACAAGGTATGGGCGCTGATCCTGCATCTGTAGCTTTTGATACATTGGCGTCAGCGAAAGCCAGAAATGCAGATGTCGTGATTATTGATACTGCCGGAAGGTTGCACAACAAAGTCAATCTGATGAATGAGCTGTCAAAAATTAAAATGGTGATGCAAAAAGTTATTCCCGATGCTCCCCATGAAATTTTGTTGGTACTTGATGCTTCCACTGGTCAAAATGCCATAGAACAAGCCAAACAGTTCATCTCTTTTATTGACGTTAACGCACTGGCACTTACAAAATTAGATGGTACTGCAAAAGGTGGTGTTGTTATTGGCATCTCCGACCAGTTTAAAATCCCTGTTAAATATATAGGAGTAGGTGAAAAATTAGACGACCTCCAGATATTCGACAGAATGGCATTTGTAGAAAGTTTGTTTAGCTCAGAAAAACAAGGTTAATCAATATGCCTTCTCATTCAAATCAGAAAAAAATTAATTTCATCTCTCTGGGTTGTGCTAAAAATTTAGTTGACTCCGAAAAACTAATGGGCTCCCTAAAAGCTTCCGGTTATAATGTTGTTTTTGAAAGTCCTGATAGAGATTGCGAAATTGTAATAGTTAATACCTGTGGCTTTATTCAGGATGCCAAAGAAGAATCAGTTGATGCTATTTTACAAAATGCTGAACTCAAAAAGAAAGGTTTAATAAAAAAGCTTATTGTTATGGGATGCCTTTCAGAAAGATACAAAAATGAACTTAAATCTGAAATTAAAGAAATTGATGCTGTTTTTGGTGTAAATGACTTTGAATCTATAAATACCTATCTTAACGCCAAAGCCTTTCACAGTTCAATTCAACGCACAATTACAACACTTCCTCATTATGCATACCTTAAAATTGCAGAAGGTTGTAACCGCACTTGTGCCTTTTGTATCATTCCTCAGATAAGGGGCAAACACATTTCCTTTCCTATTGAAAAAGTCCTTGAAGAAGCCCGTTTTCTTGCAGAAAATGGTGTCAAAGAGCTAATGATTATTGCACAGGATACAACTTATTATGGTATGGATATTTATAAAAAACGTTCCTTAGCTGCATTACTTAAGGAGTTGACCAAAATTGACGGCATTGAGTGGATCAGACTGCATTACACTTATCCAGCTGCTTTTCCTACGGATGTAATGAAATTGATTGCAAATGAACCTAAAATGTGTAAGTATATTGACATCCCTTTGCAACATATAAGCGATAGAGTGCTAAAGTCAATGAACAGAGGAATTGACAAAAAGAAAACCTTTCAACTGATAGAAAAAATACGCAAAACAATTTCCAACGTCAATATAAGAACCTCTTTTATTGTAGGTTATCCTACTGAAACTGAACGTGATTTTATGGAACTTTATACATTCGTTGAAACCATGAAATTTGATAGGGTAGGGGTTTTTAAGTATTCTCACGAAGAAAATACACCTGCTTTTAATTTGAAGGACAAAATAAGCCAGAAGATTAAAGATAAACGTTACAATATGCTTATGGAGCTTCAGCAAAGAATTTCATTTGAAAAAAATAAAAGTAAAATAGGCCAAATAATGAATGTTTTGATTGATACGAATAATAATGATGGATCTTATATAGGCAGAACATCTTTCGACTCACCTGAAGTCGATAATGAAGTATTGATCACTTCAAGAAAAGCCCTTAAAGCAGGGTGCTTTTATCATGTGAAAATTGTTGATGCTGATATCTATACGCTTTATGGAAATATTTAAGTAACTTTAAGCACTTAAGGCACCTAAAGCATTTTAGGCACTTAAGGTATTTTTTATTTACTATATTTTGTAATTTTACGCACTCAAATCAATGAATATTAATTATTAAAAATAAAAGGAGAACAATAAATGATTTTATTTAAGAATTGCCAGGTTTATACACCTGATTTTATTGGGAAAAAGGATGTTTTGTTAGCAGGTAATAAAATTGTCGCTATTGAAGACTCAATAGACCTGCCCTCTAATCTGAAACATAAAGTTATTGATGCTACTGGTTTAAAACTCACGCCCGGTTTAATTGATGCTCATGTCCATATAGCAGGTGCTGGTGGAGAAGGAGGACCTTCAACACGTACTCCCGAAATGCAACTCAGTCACATGATAGAAGCCGGTGTAACAACGGTTATTGGTTGTCTTGGAACTGATGGTATGACAAGAAGCGTTGAATCTATCTTGATGAAAGTTAAATCGCTCAGACAAGAAGGTGTATCAGCATGGATGTACACGGGGGCTTACCAGATTCCAACACCAACTATTACTGGTGATGTAGGCAAAGATATAGCAACTATTGAAGAAATAATTGGTGTTGGCGAAGTAGCTATTTCCGACCATCGCTCATCATTTCCTTCTACAGAAGAACTTATCAGATTGACCGAACACGCAAGAGTCGGAGGTATGCTTGGCGGAAAAGCCGGTATTGTTAACATTCATATGGGCGATGCCCAATCCCCTTTTCTTCCTTTATATAAAGCAGTGGAAATTAGTGAACTAAAATTAACACAGTTTCTACCAACACATTGCAACAGAAATGATTATATCTTTGAAGATGCCAAGGAATATGGCAAAAAAGGTTATGTTGATATTACCGCCAGTTCATATCCTTATTTTCCACAATATGAGATAAAACCATCTAAAGCTATTGTCCAACTGGTAAATGCAGGTGTTCCTCTTGAACATATTACCATGACATCCGATGCCTGTGGTTCTTTGCCCGATTTTGATGAAAAAGGAAATCTGATTAAACTCGAAATGGGGTTGCCAAAATCAATATTAACAGAGCTTATTGATTGTGTCTTAGAGGAAAAATTTCCTCTCGAAAAAGCCATTAAAGTAGTCACTTCTAACGTTGCTGATATCTTAAAATTAAAACAAAAAGGCAGAGTAGAAGTTGGTAAAGATGCTGATATACTGCTGTTTAACGATAAGTTTGATATAATTTACATGATAGCTATGGGTGAGATCTTCGTTTCAGATGGAAGAGCAATAAGAAAAGGCAGCTACGAAAGATAGGGAAGAAGTTTGGAGTCTGGAGTGTGTTGATGCTGTTTTTGACTAATGACTATTTAATAAATACCAATTATTACATTTATCAAAGCGTCATTAAGCTCCTTAATATTTCCCTTATTTAAACTTCCATTCTTCAGTATTCAATTTATTCTCAATTACATTTTCTATATTATCCGGTAATACCGGAAAGAAATCTATTTGTGTTAACTTTTCTAAACTATCAACACTAATAACGTAATTTTGTAAAGTATTATATGATGCTTCATTAGGCAATAGTAAAGCAATACATGTACCTCCACTGCTGGTTTTCTTATAAACAACCTTATAATAATACTTAGGCACAGTAACATTATTTTCTCCAATTCTTCCAGTACTTTCACCATTTAAAACAGGTCCTGTTACAACATATATTGTATCATAAGCATCTGCCCAACTTCTAACTAATTCTTCTAATTTCTTCCATATACCACGGTTAAATCCAGGCAGTTGGGGAGACATATTGCTCATAAAAAAAGTTTCACTCATAGCTGTACAATTAAAGCCCATATCTCCTGCAGGGCACATATGTCCCTTATCATACCCTGAATTTTTATAATCTGCAGGGGTAGCTGATCCTGTGGTTACTTTGGCATCCGCCCTGAAATTATTACTGCGCTTGCAGTTGCTGTTCCTTACCATATCAGATGTAAGCATATAAGCTACCCACTCTGGTTGTTCATCCTTTTCGCTGTAACATAACTTATAGTAACTGTGACTAACTAATTCACATTTATCAGTGCTTTTAGGGTAAAAATCAAAACCCTGAGAGCGTAGTTGTATATTTAGTAATACAATAAAGCATAAGGCTATTAATCTCATTATAAAGTGTTATATGATCTTTTTTTTATTTTTCTATGATTCTTCTAAACAATACTTGTTTTTCCACAAAAGTAATAATAAAATAAAGTAACAAAAATACTCTAGTGTATTCAATATAACATGAATAAATATATTATATATATAGGTAATTTCTAACATAATAGTATTATTTAAATCGTCTGATAACACTATATAACACTTTAAAATTGTTAAATTTTGTTAATAAATTTTTATATTAATAAAAAAACAAAATAATTTTGTATTTCAAATTTTATAATAGAATTTATTATGGAAGTTAGTGTTGAGAATATAACAAAAACGTACGACTTGCAAAAAGCAGTTGATAACATTTCTTTTAAGGTGAATACAGGTGAAATAGTAGGTTTTTTAGGCCCTAATGGTGCCGGTAAAACGACTACTATGAAAATTATTACATGCTTTATGCCCCCTAACGAGGGTGATGTTAAAGTAGGAGGTTTTTCGGTACTGAATAATCCTGAAGAAGTCAAAAAACATATTGGCTATCTTCCTGAAACTAATCCTCTTTACAAGGAAATGCCTGTAATTGAATATTTGATATTTATGGCTGAAATTCAAAATGTCCCTAAATCAAAAATAAGGGAACGTATTTTTGAAATGGTTCAGATTTGTGGGCTGAAAAGCGAGAAACATAAGAAAATAGGAGAGCTCTCAAAAGGTTATCAGCAAAGAGTAGGGCTTGCCCAGGCTTTGATACATGACCCTGAAGTATTGATATTAGATGAGCCTACCTCAGGACTAGACCCAAACCAGATTGTTGAAATCAGGGAATTGATAAAAAAAATAGGTCGCGAAAAAACAGTAATACTTTCTTCGCATATTCTTGCCGAAGTAGAAGCAACCTGCGATAGAATAATAATAATTAATAGTGGAAAACTAGTTGCTGACGGAACTTCAGCTACTTTAAGAAAACAAGCTCAGAAAAAAGAAATTATTAAAGTAACTATTGAAGGCGCTGACAAAAACGATATATTCCAAGCTTTGCAGCAATTGGATACTACTGAAACAGTTGACCCATTACCAGGGAATACCAATACTTTTGAAATTCAAAGCAGTGCATATTCTTCCTCGCGGTCAACAATATTTAAACTTTGTACTGATAAAGGATGGTCGTTAACTGAAATGACATTGATAGAGCGTAAACTCGAAGATGTGTTCCGCGATTTGACAATTAATAAATAAAAATATATATCATTTATGAAAAAAATATGGATAATTACTAAAAGGGAGTTGAAATCATTTTTTGATTCCTTGATGGCTTACATAATGATTGTTTTGTTTCTTGGCTTCAGCGGTTTTTTTACATGGATTTTAGGAAATGATATTTTCCTTGTCAACCAGGCAAGTCTGCAATCTTTTTTTAGCATTGCTTTCTGGACACTCTTCTTCTTTATACCTGCTGTCACTATGGGCTTACTCGCTGAAGAAAGAAAATCAGGAACTATTGAATTATTGGTTACTAAGCCTGTAAGCGACTGGCAGATAATTATTGGGAAATTTCTGTCTGCATTTTTATTAATTTGTATTGCTCTTGCACTTACATTACCTTACTATATTACGGTAGCAAGTATTGGAAAAATAGATCATGGCGCTGTATGGATGGGATATCTGGGACTATTGTTGATGAGTGCATCATACATTAGCATAGGACTTTTTGCAAGCAGCATTACTACAAATCAAATAGTTTCGTTTTTGGTAGCTTTATTCATTGGAATTTTCTTTCATCTTATTTTCGACATTATTGGAAGCACTACGGGTGGTTGGTTTGCAGGCATTATGAGTTATCTGAGTATTTCTACTCATTACGAGTCTATGGCTAGAGGGGTGATTGATTCAAAAGATTTAATTTATTTCTTCTCTGTAATTATTATTGGATTGATAGGAACAGAGGTTGCGCTATCAAAAAGAACCCCAAGCCATTAATCAATTTATATTGTTTTATTATTAAATGATTCAATTATGAAAAATAGAAAATCAATAGTTACATATATTTTATTAATTGTCGGTGTTATAATCCTCATTAATATTTTATCAGACAGACTCTTTCTTCGTCTTGATTTCACGGCTGACAAACGTTTTACGCTAAGTAAAGCTACAAAGGATATTCTGGATTCGTTAAAAGAAACTGCAACCATTACAGCATATATAAGTGAAGAATTACCATCGCAGTTTTCACAACTTAGGCGCGATTTTAAAGATGAACTGACAGAATATTCTAACAGGTCGAAGGGTAAGATAATGTTTGAATTCATCAACCCTAACAAAGATGAAGCTACCGAGCAAAAAACTATGGAAGAAGGTATAAGTCCTGTTATGATTAATGTAAGAGAGAAAGACCAGGTTAAACAACAAAAAGCATACATTGGGGCTGTAATTAAATATGCCGACCAAAAGGAAGTTATCCCGTTTATTCAACCAGGTGCTGCTATGGAATACAGCCTTTCTACAAGTATCAAGAAAATGACTTTAACAAATAAACCTAAAATAGGTTTTCTCGAAGGACATGGCGAAACATCTGTTAATTCAATGATACAGGTGTTGCAGACACTTATTGTTTTATATGATGTAGAGCCTGTAAATTTGAAAGATTCATCTTCAAATTTAGATAAGTATAAGACATTAGTTATAATCAATCCTAAGGATTCTATTCAACCTAGATATTTAAAAAAACTTGACGATTATCTTGCAACAGGAAAAAGTATATACATAGCTATGAATCGTGTGAATGCTGATCTTCAGGCCTTTTCCGGAAAAGAAGTAAACACAGGTCTTGAGGGTTGGCTTGACCAAAAAGGTATTCATGTTAATCCAAACTTTATTATTGATCAAAGCTGTGGAAATGTTATGGTTAACCAGCAACAGGGAGTTATTAACTTTCAGACACAAATGAGTTTTCCTTATATTCCACTTATTACTAAGTTTGCAGAACATCCTGCTACAAAGGGCTTAACATCTGTTTTGCTTCAATTTGCAAGCTCAATTGATTATACTTCTAAAATAAGTAATGTTAAGTTTACTCCTTTGGCTATGACATCAGAAAAATCGGGTACCGAAAACACACCTTTAAATATTGATATCCGCCGTAACTGGCAATTAAGAGATTTTCCAGCATCCAGATTAACAGTTGCAGGTTTATTGAGTGGTAAGATTTCAGGTGATAAAAATTCACGCATCATTATAGTTTCTGATGGTGATTTTCCTGAAAATGGCGAAGGGAAAAATGCGAAAAAGATATTACCTGATAATCTGAATTTCATTGTTAATGCTATTGACTGGCTCTCTGATGATACCGGGTTAATAGATTTGCGTACAAAGGAAGTAAATTCAAGACCCCTCGACCAAATGAGTGATGGTACAAAAGCTTTTTTGAAATATCTGAACTTTTTATTGCCTATAATAATGATTATTATTTTCGGAATAATTCGCTGGCAATTTCGCAGAAACCTGCGCATTAAAAGAATGAATGAAAATTATATTTAAAAAATATATTATGCTTAAAAAGATAAACAATAAAATCCTATTTATAGTATTTGCAATACTTGCAATATTTGTTGTATTAATAATAGTTCATGAGTACAAAAATGGTGACAGAACTTTTAAAAGCGATTTATTTACAGTTGATTCTTCAAAAGTTACTTCTGTTACAATTTATCCTAAAGCAAAAGTTAATAATGCTGTTAAACTGATAAAAAATGGTAAAAACTGGGAAATTAAATGTAATGATAAAACCTATCCAGCGGACACTATTGTTATTCAGGGAATTTTAAAAACGCTGGCACATTTAAAAGCTGAAAGGGTAGCAGGTTCTGACAAGTCGAGTTGGAAGAATTTCGAGATATCTGACACTGCCAGTACCCATGTGCTTGTTGAACAAGGTAAAGATATAACTGCTGATTTTAAATTGGGTAAAGTGTCTTTTACAAGAGGCAATCAAATGTATAGTAATCAAAATAATGTAAACGTCAAAACACATATCAAAGTTGCCGGTGATGATAGGGTATATGTAGTTGATGGCTTCCTTACCATGATGTTCAGCGACCAACCTTCACAATACAGAAATAGGGTTGTACTCCATTTAAATGAAGAACAGCTTACTAAGCTTACATTCAGTTATCCTTCTGACAGTTCATTTATTCTTGCTAAAACTGGAAATAAAT
>Ga0209083_1003544_pt1 | contig 12934 bp, 10 predicted proteins | sample AM7aDNAmetaG_FD_184132 | JGI IMG/M metagenome (GOLD analysis project Ga0209083, IMG submission 184132) | Freshwater microbial communities from Finland to study Microbial Dark Matter (Phase II) - AM7a DNA metaG (SPAdes) (version 3) | ecosystem: Environmental > Aquatic > Freshwater > Lake ...
TCTCTTTCACATACACTGCATCGTAAACATATAGTAAAGAGCCTACTGATTCATTGTATGTTTCTATAAACTCTTGCATGATTCTAACTTCTTTATCGATTAACAGTACTGACATATTAGAATGAGCTGATTTTCCAATTTTTATAGCCTTTCCTGACTTCACTCTATCCAAATAACGGAAGAACTTATGATAATCTTTCATAAGGAAGTCATCCATCTTACCAAATTTCTCAATATTCTTCTTAGAGCCGATTGTAGAGCCGTTTAAAATCCTACTATTCCAGTATGACAAAGCTAGTATTTTAGCCTCTGGTCGTGATATTCCAAGTAGTTCAGCAACTTTGGTATGAGAATCTCCTGTAAGGAATTCTGGAATTTCTACTTTAGCATAATCACTATACAACTTTCCAACTATCCTACTGTGTAAAGCAGTGGCATCAATCTCGACAATTTTATCACCATCAATCAAAATCTCTTGGCGAATCCACTTTGGAATATTGCTTAGAAAGCAATAAAATCTATCATAGTAGGTCTCTCTACCATTATTATATCTTTTTCGAGCCTTGACCTTCTTTGACCCATTTAAAGTGATTGTGTAGTTGTAAAGATGAATGTTAATATCCACAAATGGGCATCCTTCTTTCAGTTTCCCTCGTATTGTGTATGTGAATGTCTCACCATTAGCTTTCTTCTTAGTCACAGTCTTTCCATTATCATCTGACATCCATTCCTGTGGGATTCCATCAGAGTAAATTCTACCGTATTTGTCTTTCTCCTTATTCTTTACCATCTTCACAGCAACCTCTTGAAGTCTTTCTGTGGTTGGGAATGTATAAGATTGTATCATCCTATCAGAAAGAAGTTTAGTCTCGAAATTTACTGCCTGATCTTCAGCATTATCAAACAAATCTTGTAGTTCCTTTTCTATCTTTTTCTGAAATGATTCTACATTCTTCTTTATCTTGAAGAAGTATTTCTTAGGTGTTCTAAAGAGTTGTTCTGATACTAAAAAATGTCTACATCTTTTGTCAGCTATCGTCTCTCCCTTTGAATAGTTCACATAAGATTTCTGCTCACTGTAAAGTTCTAAAAACTTATACTTAATCAAGAAGTTCACCATCTGTATGATGTTAGACTTTGACATCCCAAGTGTATTGGAAATCAACCCTGTAGATGACTCACTGTTCATGTTAAAGAAGATAGTTGGGGGTGTCTCTCCATCTAAAACGTCTGTACCCTTATATGAGGTACTGTTCGCCTTCGGCTCTGTTTTTTGTATTTCTGTTGTGTTATTGCTACGGTTGTAGATGTATAGAGAGAATATTGAAGAGATAACGAAAAGATATTTTTCATATAGTTTGAAAGATTGTTTATTTACTGTTCCATTCTTATTGAACATGTTGTAAGACGTATCTTTTAACATACATGAAAATATTGGACATTGAATTTTTGTTCTCTTGTTTAGATCTTCTATAGGATTGTTGATGCCAAACCCTTGTGGTAAAGTTATAGCTTCTCCATTATCAGGGAAAAAACATTCTTTAACGGATGTGAAATTTGTTCTATTGAGTTTGATCATAGAGGAATATACAACATAAAATTGGATTTTCCTAATTTTGTGGGAAGATTTTTTGCACAGTAACTGTTTTATCAGGATTTAATGGTAATCCAGTTTCTTTTTATAGTATTAGTTTAAAATTATTAAATGATAACATGATATGTTTTTTAGTTTTGTGGATCGTGAGTGATTCGAACACTCGTCCTACAGCCTCCAATTGTTGGTTTAGCCATAGTCAACAAACCTTTACGACCCATTTGTAGCTCCCCATGAAGAATTCGAATCTTCATACCGTTCTAGACGGAGTATACCAAAGCGATTGGCCACTTACGTTAGTGTAATGAGGAATTTATAGAGCGATTAGTGAGGTTTGAACTCACATTCCCCATTTTATTCGAATAACGGGATTCTACCTTGAAATATAATCGCTGAAGACTTTCTAAGAGCTTACCGTTTGTTCGACAAACATAATGGAATTTACTTTTACCACTGCAGTGGTATTCCAAGGGTCATTTGTAGAATAGAAAGTCTTTGCTCCACCTGAAGAATTCGAATCTCCATAACCTTTTACAGTATACACACGATTAACAGTCGTGGCTCTTACCAATTAGAGTAAGGTGGAATTTATAACTATTTACTATTTCTTTTTTCTTTTATTTATATAAACGGTTAACAGCTACTTGCCAATTTGTTTTTCTTTGTGCCGACACCCAGATTCGAACTGGGAATTTATAGGTTATGAGCCTCTTGTAGGATTTGAACCCACGACAACATCAAAATTAACAGTTTCGCGCTCTACCAACTGAGCTATCACGAAATTTAACACTGGGTTTAGAACGCTCCAGAAGACCCAGTGTATACTTATGAATATAATAAAACTTTTATTTCTACATATCCAAATTATATTTATATCTTTATAAAAGAGCTAGTAACACCAATATCTGTAGAATATTTATTATAGAACTTATTCGAAGGATCTAGCCAAGAGAATAAGAAATTCCTTATTTCTCCTGCTCTAAACGGAATATTTTGAAAACCTTTTCCAAGTGTTGTTTCTGGAAATTCCATAAGAACAATTCGTTTCTCTACCTTCGGATAAGCGTTAGCTATATGCATGAGACCTGAATTCACTCCAATAAATCTTTGAGAAGTAGAAATCTCTTTAGCAACGTCGAATAGGTTCAAAGTTCCTCTTAGGTCTATAGCCTTTCCTCCAAGAGGCTTATCATCCTTACCACCTACTTGATATATCTCCCATCCTTCATAGTTTTCATGAATAGCTTTAATCACTTCGTCGGACATTATACGTTGTGAATCTTCTCCAAGATGGTATCGTATCTGATCTTCACCAACAATAGCACGATTACTTCCTGTGGTATGTACAACTAACTTCTTTGCTTGTTGTGGTAAATCCTCATGGATATATAACCTAGGATGTCTTAACGTTAGTTTATCTATATCATATCCTGTACAAAAAAGAAGCCATTCAGCTTGTGAAGATATACTAAAACTGTTTCTTTCTGATATGTACATCTTTACTATTTCCTGATGCCTAGTATCACATAACATAGGAACGTTTTGAATATCATGGGACTTACAATCGAACATGACATATGGATTATATCTAAACACCCATTTAGCTCTATAATCATCAACTAATATTTTATTTCCTGTTAAATTATAAAAGTTTTCAGGTAGAGAACTACATACGATGAGGTCTCCAATACCATGCGCCAAGAAATCTAATCGATACACTTTTTCATTTTTCATAAATATTAGTTTAAAGTTTTATAAATATATGCAGAAATAAAAATGTCATCCACGAGATTGCAGTCCCCGATGACTCTATGTAAGATAACCATAATAATTTAAAAACAAAACTAATATGTTACACAGCATCATTGATACCTCTATTTATACTGCCGAATTAACAAAGAAAGAAAAATTTTACGACTATACTTATTGGATTACTAACATAAAAGAACAAAAACATTACATCGGAGTAAGGTCTTGTAATATTCCTCCTATGCATGATTTGGGTATAAAATATTTCAGTTCAAAAACAAAAAACGGTAAACTCGATTATGATTTTTTAAATGAACAAAAAGAGAATCCAGAAAATTGGGAGTATAGAATCATTGGATTATTTAAATCTCGCAAAGATGCACTTTTTAATGAAATAGAATTACACGAGGTGTATAACGTTGGGAAGAATCCACGTTTTTATAATTCCTCAAAACAAACTTCTATAGGATTTGATTTGAGTGGAGTAAAAAGAACATCAGTTTCTAAATTAATAGGGAAAGGAAGAATTATACAACAATTTTATAAAAATGGAATTATAATAAAGGAAGATACGATTGATGTTTTCAGAAACGATGGATTTTGTTCGTCTATGATATATTGTTGTTGTAATGGAAAAACTAAAGTACATCATGGGTTTATTTTTAAATATAAAGATGATGAAAATTGGAAATCCCCTAATTTCGAACGATCAGAAGAATCTAAAGAAAACCATAGAAAAGGTATAGCTTTAAGTTATCTAAAAAGAAGTATAATATATGAACAGATAAATCTACAAGGAAATGTAGTAGATGAAGGAAATAAGCAATATTTTACACAAAAAGGATATTCATATAAAAATATTAATGCATGTTCTACTGGGACTAAAAAATTTCACAAAAAATATACATGGAGAAAGAAAGATGACATAAATTGGAAATTTCCAGAATACGAATGGAAGCCATTCAATAAAAGTGTTAAATAATTAATATGGTTATACATATTTTACATTTTTAATGTTCCCTACCACAATGACAATAATCACAAATTGCACGAAGATTTGATTCATCTAATTCTAAAGATTTGTCAACGGATCTTGGAATAATGTGGTCAATCGTCATCTTAACTTTCCTACCATTTTCGTTGAAATCTTCTATAGTTCTTCCACAGAGTGTGCATCGTCCTTCTGCTTTCTCTAATGTTTTTGTTCTTAATCGTTTCCATTCTATTTTATCATAAAAAGGATCTTTCTTTCTCTTCGGTTTCTTTGCTGATTTTGGTTTTCTTACTGATGGAGAGACTTCTTCTTCTTTACCACCTTCGTTGATTGGTAGAGGTTTAGGTTTTTTTCTATAGAAGATATACCTGAAGGTTTTATTTTTTGTTGACATAAAATATCTTTAGAAGGTTGTGAACAAGAGAGAGTATAAATATATTTATAAACTAAAAAAATATGTCTATAAATTGGTTATACGAAGGTGAAGAGTTTACTTCTGAGGATATAGGAAACAATTTTGGATTCATTTATATCATTGAGTATTTGAAGACAGGACAGAAGTATATTGGTCGAAAGAACTTTAAAACCTTAAGAAGAGATCCTAAAGCAAAAACAAAGAAGAGAGTGTCGAAAGAGTCTGATTGGAAGAACTATTATTCTAGTTCTCCTGTTCTGAAAAATCTTGTGAAAGAAATGGGGAAAGAAGAGTTTAAGAGAGAAATATTACTGTTATGTAAAAGTAATGGAGAACTTACTTATTCAGAAACTAAGTATCTTTTCAAGAACGATGTTTTAGAAAGTGATTTATGGTTCAATGACAATATCATAGGAAGGTATTATAGTAAAAACGTATTAAAGTATTTCACACCTTCCTAAACTGATTAAATCTCAATAGTGCTCCAATGCCGTCAAATGTGTTATCAGATAACATAGCCATAATATCGGTATTGGAGTTGTTGATAACCATCTCATTAATATCTTTCCCTATAATATAATTCGGAAAGATTACGATTTTATTTCCACCATCTATAATCTTCTTATAAACATTAACTATCTCTCTATTTCTACTCTCATTGTCCGATACATACACAATAGTGAGATGCTTCAATAAAGATTCTGGTAATGCCTTCTCAAATCTTAAAAGATCCGATGTATTCACCGCAACTGCATTTTCTAGCATAATAGAATCTGCCGCTCCCTCCACAACAAAAATCTTCTTATTAAGGTCTATTTTAAAGTCTCCCTTAGAGTCATATAATCCGAATATTCCAATTTCATCATAGAATTTCAAATTAATATATCGCTTTTTAGCCGTAGGCGAAATTGATCGACAAATCACTTCAATGATAATTCCTTTGTTATTGTATATAGGAAATACTATTCGAAGCTCTTTCAGAAACTTAGAATCTTTGTACTTATCTATGTAATTCATATTCTTAAAATTCTCAATGACAAATATAGATGAGAACTTAGCCGAAGGCGTTTTCCTTCCCTCCAGATATTTTACAACCTCTGGATAGTCAGTGCAAGGCTTTAGAAAAGACAAAACAATATTATGTGCTGAAAGGTCAATATCTGATTTCTCCTTAAAAATTAAGGTAGATTTTCCTTTTTCCCACTTAGTTCCTTTGAGTTTATCAAAGACATATTCTTTATAAATCTCAGGGAATTTCAATTTTAGATAGTTTCCAAAGGACATTTGAGCATTGCAATTGAAGCAGTGGAAAAAATACGTGTCTCTCTGAATGAGCCATGCTCTTGTTTTATATCCAGTGGAACCATCCCCACAACAGTTGCAACGGAAATTAAATTTCCCGTTACCAAGGTCTTTAAATCCTTCAAGATAAAGCGAGATTTTATGTATGAACTCTAATTCATTGAGCATGGTGGAAAACTGTTTTTTTATAAATATAAATAAAGATATCAATAATATATATTATTAAAACCAAAAAACAAAAATTCTTATGAGTTTAATTCCTACATATCCGTCAGTAGTTACAAATGAGGTAGATCTCTCGAATAGAGTATCTAACGGTCAGACTACATCATACGGAGCAATCGCAATAAATTCAAGTTGGGGGCCATGTGAAGAAATCAACCTAATTGACACAGAACAGACTTTGGTCAGTACTTTCGGTAAACCAAACTCAAACACATACATTGATTTCTTTGTTGCTTCAAACTTTTTAACTTATTCATCTTCTTTACAGACTGTGAGAGTTGTAGATTCTTTAGCTAAGAATGCAACATCAGGCGCATCTGCCGTTCAGGTAAAGAATTCACATGAGTATTACGCAAATACCGTAACTCTTACCAATTCTGGTGCATGGGTTGCTAAATTTCCTGGGTATAGAGGAAACTCTTTAGGTGTTGCAGTTATCGATTCTGTCAGTGCAAATACCGTTGTTGCATCAGCCGAATTTACTTCAAACGTAGCTAATACCAATGTGTATGGTACATGGAACACTTACTTCACATCACTTCCAAGTACTTCAACACAGGCATCTTCTGTTGGTGGTTCTAATGATGAAATGCATGTTCTTGTCTTCGATGAAGATGGTATAGTTTCTGGAACAGCAGGAACACTTCTAGAAAAATATTCATATTTGAGCAAAGCTAAAGGAGCTAAAAAGGAAGACGGAACAAACAACTATTATGTTGATGTTATCAATTCTCAGTCAAATTACCTTTGGATTGGTGCTTCGTACGTTCTTGATGCAGATGGTGTTAAAACGCCTTCGGCTACTTTCACTCCTACTGGAGCAAGTTCAGTTAGTCTTACTGGTGGAGTTGATCCAAGTGCCGCAAACACTACAATGTATGTAAATGGATATGATCTATTCGCAGATAAGAAAACCGTGGATGTTTCACATTTTATTGCAGGAAGCGTTGCACCAGCAACCGTTCAGTCACTTATCACTATTGCAGAAAATAGAGGTGATAGTATTGTTTATGTTTCTCCAGCTTGGTCAGATGTTCAACCTGGACAAAGCCAGTCAACGATTTCAACTAATATCTCAACTTTCAAAAATACAACAATTGGTGTTTCTTCTAGTTATTACTTTGTTGATGGAAACTGGAAATATCAGTATGATAGGTACAATGATGTAAATCGCTGGATTCCTTGTAATGGTGATGTAGCTGGTCTTAAAGCTCTTGCAGAATCAAGTAATGACGTATGGTGGAACGGTTCAGGATATAATAGAGGTATTCTAAGAAATGTGATTAAGCTTGCATGGAATCCTAAAGACCAGTATATGGGTGTTATATATCAGAACTCTGTTAATCCAATCATTAGTGAAGGTGGAAGTTCTATTCTTCTTGGTGACAAGACTGGTCTATCAAAACCTTCAGCATTTGATAGAATCAATGTAAGATCTCTTTTTAATATTCTCAAGAAACAGATTAGTTCGTATCTTAAGTTTGGATTGTTTGAATTCAATGATGAATTTACAAGAACACAGCTTAGTTCGCAAGTAACCACATATATGCAGTCTATTAAGAGCCGCAGAGGTATTCAAGATTATGTAGTTGTTTGTGATGGTACTAATAACACAGGAACGGTTATCGATAATAACCAACTTGTTATGTCTGTTTTTGTTAAACCAAATAAGAGCATTAACTGGATTGTTCTAAATCTCGTGAATGTTGGAAGTTCCGTTTCATTCACTGAAGTGGTTGGATTGTCAGGAATATAAATATAAATATAACTAAATAAGAAAAACAATATGCTACGGACTGCAGAGTTTAAATCAATCTTTATGGGGGACGGACTACGATACGTGGTCAATGGTATTTTAGAATCGACAGGAGAGAAACGAGGAAAAGTTCTTTCTCTTAACGAGTCTAAAACTATTCATGTTATGACTACTAAAGAAAAATACGAATACGCAGAAAGACTTCTTTTTCCTGCTCAACAAGTTTCAGAAGGAAGAGATAAATCGATAAAGCTTTTCGATGTGGTTTGGACTCAAGGTGGGGTTAAACATCACCAGAGAATGAAATCTTCCGATGAGAGAGGAGTACTTGATAGAGTACATTCTCGTGGCGGTTCTGTAGTTTCTTTACAACAAGTTCCAATCAAATTCTAAATAATAAAAAAATGGCTCTTAATGTTTCAAGTTTTAGGTCACAGTTAAAAGGAGATGGCGCAAGACCTTCACTCTTTAGGGTGAGATGTGTTGCTCCAATTTGGGTAGCTTTTCCTACAGAAAAATTCACCTTCCTAGCAAATGCGGCTGAATTGCCTTCTTCACAGATTGGTGAAAAAATCATTCCATATATGGGGCAGGATATAAAGTTTGCAGGAGATCGTACATATCCTGACTATACTATAACTGTTATGAACGATGAAGATTTTGCTATCCGAAACGCTCTTGAGAAATGGAATAATGGTATTTCTCAGTATTCAAGAACTAATGCAGTTCGTGTTGATGGTGCTACATCAGATCCAACCTCGTATGTTGGTACAATGTACGTTGACCAACTTGGAAAAAATGGTGAAGTCATCAAAACCTATAGCCTAATAAACGCATGGCCTGCAATGATTTCTGGTATTGCCCTTGCATGGGGACAGAAAGATGATATCGAACAGTTCCAAGTCAGTTTCCGCTATGATACTCTTGTTTCAGAAGGCGTAACAACTTAATTTTTGAAACATGCCTATTAAATTTACAGAGTTAATTAAAAGGCTAACCGATTATCAAGACATATTTCATGCTCTAAAGAACGCAGTTGTTTCCGAATACACTGCGTTCTTACAATATAATGCAGGAGCAGGAACTTGTCATTGTGATAAGGTAAAAGCATCATTCATCGAAAAAGCTAACGATGAATTTAAACATGTTCAAGTCTTTTATAAAATCATACAAGAACTTGGTGGAACATACATATTCCAACCACAAGATTTGCTTTTTAATACCGACTGTTCACCATTCACCTTACCTTTTGGTGATGCTATCAGAAAAATAGAAGATAACATCAAAGGTGAAAATTGCGCTATCACCTCCTATTCTACCCTTCTTCAAAAATTCGACTTCTCCAAAGAACATACAAAAGCTATTCAGTCAGTAATAGATGAAGAGAAAGTGCACGTCTCTGAACTTGTGAAACTTTTGAAGTTCAAGAAAAAAGAAGAAAAGAATATAGAGCCAGAGCCAGAGCCAGAGCCGAAGGCGTGATATAAATATAGAAAATAATACAAAACTATGAGTGAATTTAAAGAGTGGCTTACCGAAAGTTTTTCTGGAATCTTTAAAAAAGGTGAACAGGATGTTATCGTTAAATATAAGAAAGATGAACAGCTAGTTCCAGATAAAGAAGAAGATGGGGCGATTGTTGTCAATTCATCTGCTTCTGGGTTTTTTGGTCAGTATTTAGATTTGGAGAACAGAACGAAATCTGATTATGAATATATTACTCTCGTTAGACAACTTGCAATGGAGCCAGAATTCGATGGTGCTGTGTCTGAGGTAATTAACGAACTTATAGTAATTGACCAAGACGAAGAACCAGTAAAAATCGATCTTGGCTCTACCGAACTCTCTCAGCCTATCAAGGATAAAATCACAAAAGAATTCGACAACATCATAACCCTTCTAGATTTCACAGCAAAAGGTTACGACATCATGAAGCAGTGGTATATTGATGGACGTTTATATTATCATGTAATTATCGATGATAATAATCCTAAAAAAGGAATCCAACAACTTAGAAATATTGACCCAAGAAGACTAAAATATGTCAAAGAAATTGAGAAATCGAAAGGATTCGGAAACGATGACATAATTGTTCAGGAAAAAGATTACTTCGTTTTCAATAGTAAAGGTAAAGATAGTGCCAACGGTATTAAGATTCACCCTGATAGAATTATATATGCACATTCTGGTATAAAAAATCCTCAGACTGGAGCAATCGTATCACATCTCAATAAAGCTATAAAGCGTTTTAATCAGCTTAGACTTCTTGAAGAATCCGTAATTATCTATCGTTTTTCAAGAGCACCTGAGAGACGTGTATTTTATATCGATATCGGTAATATGCCTCCAAAGAAAGGAGAAAAATATGTACAGGATTTGATGGCAAGATACAGAAATAAAGTAGTTTATGATTCCTCCACAGGCTGTTTTGCAATGAACACTTTAATTCCTTTGCTTGATGGTAGAACCTTATCTTTGGATGAGATTAAAATGGAGTTTGATGGTGGGAAGGAAATGTGGGCGTATTCTTGTGACCCGAAGTCTGGTAAATTTGCACCAGGATTAATAACATGGGCTGGAGTAACCAGAAGAGACGAACAAGTACTTAAGATTACTCTTGATAATGGTAAAGAAATTACTTGTACACTCGATCATAAATTCCCGACAAAAGATGGACGAAAGGTTGAAGCCAAGGATTTAGTTATCGGTGAATCTATGATACCTAATTACACCAGAAAGAATATTATGCATGGAACAAACTCTAATTATGAGCAGTTCTTTGATAATGAATTAGAAAAATGGATATATACGCACCGAGCCGTTTCTCAATGGAAAGATAAACTTGAAATTGAAAACGAATGGGGATTTAATCCAGAGTTTATCAATGAAGAAAAGAAAACAGTTCATCATGCAAATTATAATAGGTATGATAATTCTCCATCAAATTTAACTCGAATGTCATCCCTCGACCATTTTTCGTATCACAAACAGCATAATAAAAATGGTTTGAATGCTAAAAGTATCGTTTCTAAGACAAATGAAAATGGAGATTTGATTAATGAGTGGAGACATATAAATAAATCTAAATCCATTAGATTGTGGAGCGAAAATTCCAACTTCTCACACGCTCATCTAGTGAAAATATGTAAAATTCTTGGGGTTAATACTTATAGGGAATTTAATAAATCTTTATCATTTGTAAATCATAAGATTGTAAATATTGAATACATAGAAGAAAGAATCGATGTAGGAACAATAACAATTGACGGAAAGGAAATTTACCACAATCATCATACATTTGCTCTTGATGCTGGTATTTACACTTTCAACTCAATACGAGAAGATAAAAAATTCTCCTCAATGTTAGAGGACTATTGGATTCCAAAAAATAGTGCTGGTTCTGGCACAAAGATCGAATCCCTTTCAGGTACTCAGCTATCTAACGGAATGGACGATGTTGATGTATTTCGTCGCCAATTTTACATGTCATTAAATGTTCCTCTTTCACGTTTGGAGCCAGATTCAGGATTTTCTATGGGAAGGGCATCAGAGATATCAAGAGAAGAGGTAAAATTCGGAAGATTCTGTACTCGTTTGAGAGTTAAATTCTCTGATTTATTTGACGAGATATTATTAAGACAATTGCTTTTGAAGAACGTTATGTCAAAAGAAGATTGGTTTAAGATTAAGCAGAAAGTAAAGTATAAGTTCAACACTGATAATCATTTCCGAGAACTCCTAGATCAGGAGATACTTTCTAGTAGATTAAGAATTTTACAAGATATTGAGCAGTTCACACCAATGCAGTTTAATAAGGAACTATTTCCGATGTACAGTGTTGAATGGGTTAAAAAACATGTCCTTATGCAAACAGAGGCAGAAATCCAAGAGATTGATGTACAAAGTAAAGAAGAGATGAAGGACATCAGGAAACTGAATGTTTTGCCTAGTCAACTTGGACTTATGCCAGATGGGACTCCGATTTGGCAATTGGAACAACCTCCTCCAGAACCTGCGGCAGGTGGTGGAGCAACACCAACGAAATAATCTGGAAATACAAAGAAATATAAATATAATTAATAACAATTAAATAAACGAAAATGGAAAATAGTATTTTGGATGCAGTATTTAACGGAAATTTTAAAGCTTTTAAAGAATCCGTTTCAAGTGCACTTTATGGTAAAATTGCTTCACGTATTGAGGATGCTAAAGGAGAGGTAGCTAAAGAAATATTTGGTGAGGAGAAAGAATCTGATGACGTTGAATATAAAGAACGTATAAACCATTCTGATAAAAATGGTCATCCTGAAAACGACGAAGATGATGAAGATGACGATGAAGATGATGAAGGTAAGGGTGGAGAATTTCTTGTTCATGTAAAACTATTGGACGTTCCAGATACCGAACTTGAAAACTTTAGGGTTGTCGGTACTTCAAAAGCAGATGTTGAATCTAAGCTTGAGAAATTCTACGGCAAGGGCAAGTATGAAGTCAAGAGTATCAAGTTGAGCGAGGAAGTCGTGGACGAAGCCAAAGTGGATAGAGATTCCTATAAGGTTTATCATGGTTCATATTCTTCCGCTATTGGTGAAGCAGGTGAACATGCAAAAAGACGTGGATATACTCATGATCCTGAAGAACTTGCGAGTAAAGTTGGATTTGGTCCAGAAAAACCTAAAGACGGTGTAAGTAACAGGTTTTCGGTACATCTATATAAAGATGGCGAAAAGCAAAAAAGGATGCATCATTTCCAAGTATATGGAATGGGAAATGGTAGATATGAATTGAATCAATATATGGACCCAAAAGGAAGAGGTAAACAGACATCTAACGAATCCACATTAGAAGAAGGTGGACGTTTCGAGAAGGGTGAAGATATTGGAAAGCCAGGTCTAAACT
>Ga0209083_1003545_pt1 | contig 12933 bp, 16 predicted proteins | sample AM7aDNAmetaG_FD_184132 | JGI IMG/M metagenome (GOLD analysis project Ga0209083, IMG submission 184132) | Freshwater microbial communities from Finland to study Microbial Dark Matter (Phase II) - AM7a DNA metaG (SPAdes) (version 3) | ecosystem: Environmental > Aquatic > Freshwater > Lake ...
ATGATTTTAAGACCTACAAGCGCTACCGCTTGACCGCCAGTGGCGATTACACCTTGGTCGGCCCGGCCGGCGAACTCAAATCCATGGCACTCCAGGATGAGAGCTACCCGAATCAAGTGGAAACCCGTGGTGCCATCATCACCCTCACGCGGCAGGTCATCATCAACGACGATATGGGTGCTCTCACGCAAGCCCCGACGATCCTCGGCCGCAAGGCGGCGCTGGCTCGCGAGAAGCAAGCGTTCACCGTGCTGTTGGCCGGTCTCACCACCTTGTTCCCCACCAACAACTCCAAGAAAAATTATGCCAGCGGAGGCACTACCTCCCTGAGCATCGCGGCCGTCACCTTAGCGGTCAAGAAATTCGACGAGCAGACGGACGCGAATGGCGATCCGATCAGCATCGAGGCCGACCGCCTCTTCCTGCCTCCGGCTTTGTTCAACGCTGGCGTGGAACTCTACAAGTTCCCGCAAGCCCTCATGTCCCAGTTCGGCTTGCCGTCCGCAAGCGGCGGCACGGCGGCGGCGCAGGCCGCGGCCAAGACCCCCGGTGGCAACATTCACGCCGGGTTGTTCCGCCCTGTCAAATGCCGCTATATGTCCACCGCGTTCAGCCTGTCAGGCTCGTCCGATACGGGTTGGATTCTGGCCCCGAATCCCGCTGGCGGCATGGCCATCGTCCAGATCGGCTACCTGCGCGGTCAGCGAGCCCCTGTGATCGAGCGCGGCGAAGCGGCCTTCACCACTCTTGGCGTTGACCTTCGCTCCTACCACGATTTCGGCGTGGCCTTGCACGACTACCGTTGCGGCCAGTATTCGGCCGGTGCTTAAGCGTCACTGTTTTTTTGAATTTCGGATGCGGTTTGTGCCGGGTCCAGGATTCAGATAACCCCCAATTTTGGAGTTTCTCATGAGTGTTTATGCAAAATTCGTGCAGGGCAAACCCCTGATGACCGATTACTCTTCCGGCGCCAGCGCGGTTGCGGCCGGGGCGGTGGTCGTGATTAATGGGGCGGTTCGCATTGCCCACGTCGATGCAGTTCTATCGGCTGATGGCACCAACTACAACCAGATGGCCCTGGCCGCTGGCGGTGGTGTCTACGACGGCCTCAAGGATGGCACGGCAGCGGTGTCATTCGCTGACGGCGACCCGGTATTTTGGAGCGCCGGAACCTCACTGTTCACCGCGACCAGCAGCGATACCTTTGCTGGATATTCCATCGGTGCCTTTGGGGCCACGACTACCCGCGTGCGGTTCGTCCATGTGATCCCCGGCACGATCTACAGCGGCAACATTGCCGCTAGCGGTACATTTGCGGCGGCTGGAAATGCAACGTTCGCGGGCACGTTACAGGTTACAACTGCCTCAGCTACCACGCTCGGCGGCTCGCTGGCTGTCACCGGAGTTGCGGCGTTCACTGCTACTGTTACCGTAGGAACGCGGCTGCTTGTGTCTGCAACCAATACTGGCGTTACGGCTACGGCATCGACGTATACGGCATTGACCACCAACAAGGATATCGTGCCGCTTATTGGTGTGACTGGACAGACGGCCTACGGTTGGAAGTTGCCAACTGGCGTTGCCGGTATGCAAATTCGACTCATCAATACGACTGCCTTTGCGGGTGTGCTCGTGCCGGCATCGGGTGGCACGATCAACGGGCTTGCAGCCAACGCGCCGGTGGTAATTGCGGCAAGCAAATCGTACCTCGCGGTATGCACTGCCGCTGATACATGGTGGGTGGTTGAATCCACTATTGCGGCCGCCGGGTAATCTGCCATGCGGGATCGTTTCGGCCGGATGGCACCGCCGCCATCCGGCCGACTTTCCATTCCCCATGCACGTAATCACCTCTGATCTGCGGAGACATACACATGGCCGAACACACACCCGACCGATGCCTTCTCGACCAGTCGCTTCTGCAGGAGGTACACGACGCGGTTTTGCGGATCGAGGGGGACTTGAGGCTGGGGAATAAACGCATGACGGATTTGGAATCTTCGCAAGACGAAACGAAAATCACGCTCTACGGCAACGGCAAGCCGGGTCTGGTTCAGGGCGTGAATGAATTGATGATCGGCCATAAGTTCCGGGCCAGAGCCGCGTGGCTTATTGCCGGAGCCGGAATCCCGATAATTCTTACAGGCGTGGCCATCGCGGCAGTTTGGATTATCAAGAAAATGCCATGAGGGTATCATGGACTGGAAATATGATGACCACGTGCATCCCGTCACGGCAGGCACCTATGAATGGCACCGGCAGTTGAAATTGCGGCGTTTGCTGGCTCGGGAAATGAAACGACGAAAGGGCACAAATGAACTGGCCTGATTACACCTATCCATGGGAACCTCAACCCATGTATGTGACGTTCACAACGTATGGGTTGTTTGACACACGAACGTTTGAAGAGTGCCTTCGGTTTCGTTTAGGAGTCTTGGTATGAAGCTCGCAATTCTCGGTTTTATCGTGACGATCCTGGCTGGTTGCTCGGGCGTGATTCTCAGCGCCGCGTACCGCACAAAGCTGGATGACACAGGGGCGATTGTCCACGTCACCGCCACCCGTGCCGCGGCGGGGCAGGCCACGACTCAGGAAATGGCCCGTTCGATAGGGCAGGCGGACAAGACGATCAACGAAATCAGGAACGCGGCGGATGGGAAGGTGTCTCCGTGATGTATCGTTGGTCGCGAATCATCCGTCAGTTCTTGTGCCGCCATGAATGGACGGTGGATCGCTTCAACGGAAAGTTTTACGAGTGTCACCATTGCGGAAAGAGGAAATGACCCATGCCTGATACCACCATTACCGACTCGTTGACCGCCGTCCTCAAAGCCATCGGCGACAAACTCATCGAAAAGCTCGGCACCGTCAAGGCGGGGCCTCTGACTCCTTTGATCTCGCAATTCGCCCCCGTGTTCGCCTCGATGACCGAACAGCAGGTTGCGGGCTGGATCACACTCGCATCCACCGGCTCGACCTACGATGCCAAGGTCGCCCTGCTGTCACAGCTTTCTAACTCCGAACTCGCTGACCGGTGGGACGCGGACATTGGTGAATGGAAGCCGCTCAACCAAACCAACGCAGACAACATTGACATGCAAAAGCAAGCCGTAGTCGGGGCCACGAAACTAGCCCTGAGCCTCGGCCTTGTCGCGGTGTTTCCCTAGCGTTTTGATGCTAAAAGGAGCGTTTGATATGGACCCTGATACGTTTGCCAAGACAATCTGGACCTACGGCAAAAACGGCTACGCTCGCCTGCTGGTGGGCATCGTGTTGGCCTTGGCCGCACACTACGGCGTCAAGACCATAGCTCCCGCCGACGTTCAAGCGTGGGCCACCGCGACAGTGGACATGACCTCGCCGTTCTTCCTGTGGGCAATCTCCGCTGGGTTTGGGGCATTTGAGAAGAAGTATCTCCACAACGAATTGCCCCCGAAGGACGTCGTTGACGTTCACATCAACCCTGTCACCGGCGACGTGACCACGACCGCCGTGCAGACAGTACCAGGGGCAACGAAATGACCGATACTCCGTTCCTATTCATCCCTGTGGGCGGCTTTGGTTCAAGCCAGTTGGGCCAGATCGTTGCCGCCGTCGCTGGCATTCCCGGCGCGATCATCGCGAAGACACCGGATTGGAACGGGTACGAAGGCAAGGGAATCTGGAACGCTATCACCGCCAACCCCAATGTGCCAATCATCCTTTGCGGGCACTCCATGGGCGGACCCACGGCACGCGAAGCTGCCAACGCTCTCGGACCACAGCGGGCCACCGGCCTCATCATCCTCGATAATGTGGAATGGGATCAGAATCCCGTCACCACGACCTGCCCGAACGTGCGGGTATTTCAGGCCGCGAATTCCTTCCCGTTCCATATCACGCCGGTTGTGGCGTGCCAAGCGTTACAGGTCGGCGGCACAAACCACAACAACCTGTGCCAGAATCCCACGGTGAAAGAACTGATCGTTGCATTTGTCCAAAACGCGGTTGAGTCCGCCGTGAAAGGCCCCGATGCCATTTGACTGCACATCCTCGAATACCAACCTCATCTATCGCGGCGTGTCCGTAGATGATATCCGGGGTGCGGTCTACCCGTCGTGGAAAGGCCCAACCGGGACGATTGCCAACGGCCCTTTGACAGCCGGTGGTCTGATCCCCGGAAAGTGGAACTTCGGACGCGGATTGCGGTTCACGGCAGCCAACAGTCAGTACATCAACATCGGCTCGCTTGGCGTGGCAGGAGACTTCTCGATTGCGTTCTATATCCAGACCTCGAACGTGATCGATTGGCAGGGAATTTTCTCCACGTTCAATAACAACGCCGCGTTGCTCGATATCTTGCCCGGTGGGGGGTTCTATTTGTACCCATCCAACCAGTTCCCGACGTTCAACGCGGGCGAGTTGAATCACATCGTCTGGACGCGATCCGGCACGACGTGGACGGTTTACAAGAACGCTGTGTCGCAGGGTGATCCTGTAACGCACGCCGTTGCGGGGTTCGCAGCGGGAAACAAACTGTGGGGTCGCGACCGCACGTACTACCTAGACGGAACGCTTTGGGAACCCCGAATTTATAACGTAGGTCTGTCGCAATCGGACGTGACTGCTTTGTACGCATTCGCTGGCGAGGCACGACAGACAATCGCGTTGAAGCTCGGCGGTGGTCGAATTTTACCTTTGAAGATGTGAGGGATTGCGATGAGCGAACAAATCAAAATCGGCGAACAGCCAGTTGAAATCGCCAAGCCGGTATCCCTCGACACGGCCACGCTAGTGGCGTTGCAAGCGGCGGGCATGGTGGACGTGGCGACGGCGGATGACCTCGCGGCGGTGGTGGCGGATGCGAACGCGTTGCCAGTTGTGCGGGCGGAACTGGACGCGGCCAAGGGGGAGTTGGCGGCGGCTCTGGATCAGGCCCAAAAGGCCCAATCCGACATCGCGGCGGTGGGTACGGTTCGCGATCTTCCCGCCGATGGGCTTGCCGTAGTCCTGCAACAGGTCCGCGAGAACAAGGTCAACAACGCCCACCTTGAAATCAACAACTTCGCGGCGTTTCGCAGGAACCAAATCAATGCGGCTTTGCAAGTGGCGAAGACTGGCGTTGACCCTGATTTGACGTCACTTGCGGACGCAGTATCGGCGTTTGTTGGGGGTGGATGATGGCTGACATTGTGACAGGATTAGTCGGCTGGTGGAAGATGGACAATGCGGGGATCGTGTCGAACGGCACGGTTAGCCGCTATTCGACGGCGGATAGTTCCACGAATGGAAACACAGGTGTCTTGTCACCGATCAACGCTGGGCCGACTTCGGTTACCGGCAAGATAGCAGAGTGCTTGTCTTTTGTGGCCAACAATTCAACCTCCGTTCTGATTGCAAATTCCCCCGCACTAAATCCAGCGTCTATTTCCATTGCAGCTTGGATAAAAACGTCTTCCACAGACGCTAGCAGTCAGATTTTCACAAAAGACAGTTATGGAGGAAACCCAACTGGTAGAGTGTGGCAATTTTGTATTGGGACCAGTGGACATGTGGAATTTATCCCATTCACCGCCTCGTCGCTTGGAGATTACACAGGTTCGGTAAATGTTGTGGATGGGAATTGGCATTTTGTGGTTGGCACATTTGACCAGTCAAAAATAAGTATATATGTCGATGGTACGGAAGACGGGACAGGTTTGAATCTATCTGGAGCCTTGCGCACAGGGCAGACCAATAATGCCTACATTGGGGCTGCGGGTCTGAATTCTTTTGTTTCATTTAATGGATTGATCGATGAACTGAGACTCTACAATCGCGCCCTTTCGGCAGATGATGTGATAGCACTTTATGCGTGGACAGGGTCCAACAGCAATCTTCCTCTCTTCCGCCATCACAGGAGTGCTGCATAATGGGACAGATCGAAAAAGCGGGTGCAACCCAATGCCGTGCGTTCGTGCAACTCATGGACGCAGTGGCGGGAACCGTTGTTGCGGGTGGCGTGACGGTCACGGCATGGCCGCCGATCTTCAACCACATTCCGGGGGCTGTTTCTGGTTCGCTCGGTCTTGCGTGGTCAGCCAGTCCGACGAACGCTTTCTCGGCGGGTGCGGTGGCGGTGATGAACTCTTCATCTAACACCTACCAGCTTGACCTGACTACCAGCGGAGCGGCTGCGGCGTTGGCAATTTCGGGGAAAAACACCACCTACGAGTTGATCGTGCTGCCGACGATCCAGATTGCGGACTCAGCGAATAGGTTCTTCGGTGCGAACGTAATCACCGACAACGCTACGGGGACACGCAACGCAAGCCTTACGCAAATCAACGGAATGACGATTTCCTTCACCGGCAACACGATGACCGCTGGTACGCAGAGCATTAACGTCAACCTCACCCAAGTCAACGGCACGACCGTCACCCCGTCCACGCTGACGCTTACTGTTGGGGGCGGTTTTGGAACCCTGACCATTGACGGTGTTTCTTATGTCCTACCGCTCACGAATGCGTCTGGACAGACGTTCACTTACGGAGGCACGGTCAATTACTCCCAGACTACCGGAAGCGTGACCAACACACCGGTAATCAACGCTTACGATGTATGGGGTGCGTTGAAGGCCAACTTTACTGTTTCCAACTCCATCGGGGCTGTGTTCCTCAACGGTAACGTTCCGTCTGGTGGCACGGTAAACTACTGCCAAACTGTCGAGGGCATGGCTACGTCGGCAAGCCAGACCTCGATTCTCAACGCCATCGCGGCCATGGGCACGACGACGCTTGGGCCTGTACTTGCCGGTGGCGGAACTATCTCGATCACGATAGGAGGGTCTACTACGTCGCTGGTTATTCCGCCGCCGTATGTCACCGTGGACCCGCCGGGCCTCGCCGCAGTCGCTGGCAATGCCGCCACCGCTGCCGCACAGGCCACACTGGCCGTGGCATCCGGTGGCTCGGCTACAATCGCCGGGATCGCCTCTGGATATACCGCAGGTCTGGGGTTGCTGGCCGCTGCCGCAACCTACAACAATACCGCGACGTTGCCGGGGCTGATTTCGTTGGGTGCATTTACCGCTGCCGCACTGGCCCCAGCCGTAACGCCCGCGACGAACGCCGCCAATGCCGCCGCCAGCGCCAACGCCAACGCCCTGGCCGCGAACATCGCCACGTCTGGCACTGGACCGATCCAAACGGCCCTTGTCGGCATCGGTGGCACCGGCGCCTTCGCCGTGGTTGTGCCGTTCATTGGACTGCTACAAGACGCCAGCACCATCGTTCTTGAAGGAGTGAAATCGACGGCGACAAAGAATGGTATCCCCACCATCGCGGCCCCGAGCAATGCCCTGGGCCTCACCACCTTGGGTCTGGACGCGGGTACGTACCGCCTCACACCATTTCTCCAGGGGTACACCTCGCCGTCTCCCCTACCCACCTTTGCCGTATCCAGCGACAGCACGCTCACGCCGATCGTTCTCACGCAGGTTACTGTCACCATCCCCGTGCCCGCCGGGTCCACCGCCGCGATCATCGTCTGCGACGAGGGCACCGTTGGCATCGCCCACACCTTCCGAATCACCGCCCCGCCGACCGGGGAGACTGGAATCACCTACGACTACACCCCACACACCGTCCTCAGTGACGGCAGCGGCGTGGTCCAGTACGCGTGCCCCTACGGGTGCGCCATGGTCTACCAGCGCGGCAAGGGTCGCGAAGTACCGTTCACCGTGCCGACCAGCGGCACATCCTTCAATCCCCCCGACACTATCGGCTAAACGAAAGGCTCAATCGTGGCACGCAACTCCAACAGAATGCTCGAAGCAGTGGCGAAGATGACCAGCGTGTTACAGGCATGCGCGTCCATCACCGTCACCTACGCCCAGGGGTTCGAGGTCCGCGCCGGCATCGCCGCCACCCCCGGGCGCACTCCCTACGAAATCCTCGAAGGCGGGGTTGTGGTGCCGTATGAGAGCCACGACTTTGCTATTGCCGTTGTTCTTTTGGACGGATTGACCCCGAAATCGGGCGACATAATCACCGACGACACCACCGGGCGAAAGTTCGTCGTCTCCATGCCCGGCAAAATGAACGTCTACGAGAGTTTCCAGGGGATCGCGTACAAGATTCATACAAAGGCGGTGACGTGATGGCGCAGACCACGTTTGGACAGACCGACTCCCTCGCCCTGGCCGTGGTGGCGTTTCTCAACTCCATGTCGGCCTCATTCTGTATGCCCATGTCCGCGGAAAGACGGTTCGCCATCGTTACCGACCTCAAATTCATTCCGCCCTACGACGCCCCGGCCAGCATCGACGTATTCCCCGACATCGAAAACACCGAGCGGCATGGCCAGTCCACCTTTATGTCCGACTATGCCGTTCACATCTTCATCCAGCAACGGACGGACGGGACCGATGAAGAGGCGGCGTGCGCCCTCCTCACCCTCTTGCGTTCGCAGATCATCGAAAGCCTGAAGAATCAGTGGCTCGTGCTGGCGAACGCCGTCCACCCCCTCGCGGCCGGCAGCGTCGTCATGATGCACGCCAAGAGCGCCGACCGCAGCCCCGGCAATCCCGCCGGGCTGTACAATCTCCCCCGGCTCTTGGAAGCCCACGTTTACGAGAGTGACACGATTTTGATTTTCAAGGCAGCCGCGTAGGCCGCCAGAAACCTTAAAGGAGCCTACCATGGCAGACACGAATTATGACGGAATCTTCGGCGGTGGATTCTCGTTCACCTTCACCCCCACCACCGGCACCCCCTTTGGCAGCACGCAGGCGCAGACGGAGGAAGAGACTCCCGCCAAAACCACCATCGAGACGGCTAAGTTCACCCCGAACAGCGGGGCCAACTCCGGCGTCGAGCAGTTTGCGCTGGGGCGATACCCGGTGGCCGATTATGGCATCAAGGTGACGTACAACGCCGCCGCCCACGCCGCCGCCATCGCCTGCCAGAGCGCCAAGATCAAGGGCACGCTGGTTTGCACCTATGGCGACGGATCGACGGACACCTACGTCGGCGCCGCCCTCACCATGGTGGACATGGGGAATGTCTCGGCGAACAACCTGCGCGAGGGGAACCTGACCTTCACCGTCCCCACTGGCCCGTCGAATTTCACCTTCTCCGCCGGCACGACCATCACCGTGGTCCAGACCACTGCAACCCTCGTATCCGGTACCCTTACGCTCGATATGACGGCCTCCCCCTACAGCGGCGGGGTGAAGACACCGATCCGCGCTTTCTTCCTCAACCCCGCGTCGAACCCCAACACGATCACCATCGCCAAGGGTGCGACGAACGGCTACACCGGGTTCGGCAGCACGTTCGCAATCACCCTGAGCCCCGGTGAATCCTGCCAACTCAACGCCTTGACCGCCCTCAGCGGCACCGTCAAGACGTTGGATTTGACCGGCACGGGTACCCAGGCGTTGGTCGTGCAAATCCAGTTCCAGTAACCCTCCTTCGAGCGGACAGGGGTGGGCTAAACGCCAGCCCGCCCCTTCCGTTTGAGGAGATTTCCATACACTTTTACGAAGGAGTTATCACATGGCAGTCAGCAAGAAAAACGACATCATGGCTCAGGCGATGGGCAGTTTCCAAACCAAGGAATTCCCCATCGGAAACGCGGCGATCAAACTCCGCGAGTTGTCGGTCGCCGAGCAGCGGAAACTTGACGAGACGGTTTTCGAGATGAAAGAAGGAGAGTTTGTCGTCACCGAAGGCCGGCGTGTCGTACGCAAGGACTTCAAACACTGGGATGAGCACTGGATCGCCGCCACAGCCACGACGGCGGATGGTCCGTTCACCGTCGAAGAACTCATTCCCTGGCCCGCCTCGCTCAAAACCAACATCGCCGATGAGGCGCGGAAGCTCAACGGGATCGAGCCCGCGGACAAAACCGCAAAAAACTCCTGAAGCAGGAGGATCGGCTGCTCGCCTTCCGGCTCCTGCAACATCGAGGCGAGTGCGACGTGGACGCCTTCTTTACCCGGACCCCTGACCGGGTGTGGGAAGAGTACAAAGTCGCAGTTACGTTGATCGACAGTTACGACGCCTGGCTCGAATCGCTGAGGCATGGCAACAAGAAGCCGTGGAAGCCACCGGAGTTCAAGCCCGGCACCGGACGCGCCACCCGGAGACGTATCGACGGTACTCCCTATTGAGCGGAACACGCGATGAACATGACCCTGACACTTCTGATAACCGACGATGAGATTGCGAAGTTCACATCGTTCATGGAAGGCATGGCCAAACGCACGCGCCGCGAGAAAATCCTTCCCATCCTGCAACGGCATCTTGAGCCCGTAGTTCAGCGAGAGCGTGACATCATGAGCCCCCGCAGTAAGAGCGGGGCTTTGGTTGCTTCCTTGTCCGCGCGGGTTGCCGGGGGCAAGGCGGATCGCCCCAACACTATGACGGCCTTCTCCGCCCCCACCGCAACGAGCAAACAGTTGGAGGCCACATGGCGCGGCGCCACGGCCCGCCGCCAGCAAACCAAGTGGGCGTTGCCCAAGAAGCGGCGGAGGGGCCGTGTGTTCTATGCCCCCATCGTGCATCAGGGGCACCGGATCGTGAAGCGGAATGCCGCGGGCGAGCTTTATGACACCGGAAAGACCACGCGAGCAGTTCCGTTTGCTGAAGAGGCAATGGACGCCTTGGGCGAGTCAGAGGGCTCGGCGGCGACTGAGGAAATCATGGATCAAGTTCTTGGAGAATCGTGATGTCAGATCGCGTTTCAACATTTCGGTTCAAGGCTGAGGGGCTGGATACCATAGGTGCCGACCTGCGCCGGTACGCGGCGCAGTACCGTGCCCAGCTTGCGGAGTCTAATAAGGCGTTCTCTGTGGCCCAGCGCGGCGAACAAATGGGAGTTCCGGCAGAAGACATGAAAGCCTCATACGACAAAGGCGTGCAGGCATACATCGCCTCCGAAACGTCGAAGAAACGCTTCGAGTCGGCTTCATGGGAAACGAGCAAGAAGCAATATGCCGAACAGAGAAAGATGGAGGATGAGCACGCGAAAATTGTGGCGAGCGTGGAGGATCCACGATTCGCTCAGGCCGCCCAGTCGAACAAGATTGCCACGTCGTATATCGACAAGGAAAGGGAAGCTCGCGCTGCGGCACTCAAGGCGGACATCCTAGCGCGGGAAAAGGCCGTTCAATCTCAATTTCAGGCTGAAGCCAGCGTGGCAGATGCTCGCGACGATCAAGCCGCCAAAACCAACAAGACTGCCACCTCGTACATTGATGAGGAACGCAACGCAAGGGCCGCCGCACTCAAGGCCGACATCCTAGCTCGCGAGAAGGCAGTGCAGGATCGTTTCAAGATCGAGGCGAATGAGGCCAACGAGGCGGAGAAGATCACCAAGAACGCCCAGAAGGCCAATGACGCATTCGTCAAGCAGAAGGCCGCAGACAACAAGATTGCCGCCTCTGGAACGATCAAGGGAATGAAGGAGGTGGCCGCGTTTGAGCAGAAGAAGTCCGATGAGGAAACGAACAGGATCAAGTCCGCACAGAAGCTCAACGACGACTTTGTGAAGCAGAAGATTGCTGGCGAAAGAGCCCGCGTAGCCTCCGTCGCCGCCTCGATCAAGGGCATGGAGGAAGAAGAGCGAATTGAGAAAAAGAAGATCAAGGATGCTGAGGGAGGCAAAGACGGCATGGGGTTGAAGGGCTTTGGCGGCAAGATGATCCTCGGCCACGCGGCGGGAATGGCGGCTGGCGACATCCTCGGGGATCGGCATGGGGGGCAGGAGCTTGGGTCGGTGGTCGGTGCGCTGATGTTCGGAAACCCACAGATCGCTCTGGCGGTGGCGGGTATCGAAATCATCGGCAGCGCTTTCCGGGGGCATCGCGAACAGGTGGAGGCGTCCCGGAAAGCCTTGACTGAGTACACGGATGCGCTGAGTAAGGTGATTACGACATGGGGCGAACTGGCCACGTCGCTCATCAACAATAGCCCGTTCGGTTCCAACATGGAAAAGCAGGTCCAGGCGGAGCGGCAATTATTTCTCAAGGCCAGCGCCGAACAGGCCAAAATCATTCAGGATAAGCCGAACTTCGCGGACTTGGCGGCATCGGGAATGGCCAGCGGGTCCAACTGGCTTGCGAGTCAGAAGTGGGCGAACTTCATCCCCGGAATCTCTTCCATCAATACGCTGGCGAGGGACAAGATCAATGGCGGGAAAGACTTCAACACGACCACCGCCTATGAAACCGGCATTGATTCTCAGCGGCGGCAAATGGAACTCGCGGAGCAGGTGGAATTGGTCGCAACGAACGCGCGAAACAAAGAATACCCGAAGTACATGAAGGATCAGCAGGCCATTCATGACGCCGAAAAGCAGGTGTACGCGACGGCTTCCATGATGCCGGGGGCCTTGAAAGAGCAGGCGACTCTTACCGCACAGATTCACGCCGAGGAAGTGAAGCGCGTAGCCGACAACCGCCAGCAGATTGAACAAGCAAATATCGCGTTGGCGGTCGCCCAAAAGCAGTATGACGGTTTGGTTGCGATACGTGAAGAGGTCAATAAAACCGGCACGCCTGCGCAGAAGATTCAGGCTCGGCGGGAGGCGGATGTGGCGTACAACGAATTGATGGATGCCGCCACAGCGGTGATTCGTCTTCCCGGCCAGATAGTCATGAGGGATCAAGCCGCCAATGACAAGGCTAAGGCTGCACAGGACGCCTTGACCGACAAAAACGCCCTCGCCCTGCGCGATCAGAAGGTGAAGACCAACGAGGCTATCGCCCGCGCCGAGAAGGACGGCTACGCCCAGACCGCCGCCGTGCGCAAGATTGCGTTTGCGGACGAAGAGGTGAAGGCGGAGGAGCAGAGTCCGGCCATGCTGGCGGAAGTGCAGAAGATGCACGCGGCCATGCGGAATGAGGCCCAGAAGGAAAACCTCAACGCCATCGAATCCGCGCTGGCACCATACAACTCAGCGACGGCG
>Ga0209083_1003549_pt1 | contig 12917 bp, 13 predicted proteins | sample AM7aDNAmetaG_FD_184132 | JGI IMG/M metagenome (GOLD analysis project Ga0209083, IMG submission 184132) | Freshwater microbial communities from Finland to study Microbial Dark Matter (Phase II) - AM7a DNA metaG (SPAdes) (version 3) | ecosystem: Environmental > Aquatic > Freshwater > Lake ...
CGTAGAATCAAGTATCAATGGATACCTTTTGATGCTTATATCTGTTTTCAGAATCTCAAAGAACGCTTGTCGTATGTGTTGTCCAATTTTGGAGGAAAATACGACATTATATTTTAGACACTACTTATTTTATACTTTGCGTTTTTTATTTGATATCACTCTCTTTATATTTCCGTACAATTTTCTCCAGCAAAGCATCTTCACCTGTCGAATCGTACTTTGCTTTCAGGTCTTCCTGAAAAACCAATCCTACGCTATACCAGAAAGTAGCAGGAATGCCTCCCTTATATATTTTTATCAACCCAAAAGCACTTTCATTGGTTTCTCGGGCAATAAGTTTCAACAGTAATTTCCCCTGAGAATAGGACATTTTTCGGACATCCTTTTCAAATTGACCAAAAAGCTCTTTTTCAGTCTTTCTAATTAATTTTCGTTTTTCCTGATTATCCTTTAGGGTAGCCAATTGTGTATTCAATTCACTTGTCACCTGCCTCACTTTCAAAACATAAGGATATAATACCCTGAGGTTTTTGATGGTGCGGTAATTATCATAAAAAAACTTAGCATCTGAATATACTTTTTTGTTATTATCCACCAATGCTTTCTTAACTTCATTTGTTGTCTGGGTCTGTACCTGCTGCTTTGCCAAAGTATCTTCGGGCATTATTATTTTTATTTCTTCTACAGCTTTCTTTATTTCAGTCAACAATATAGAATCATTTGAAGGTTGCAAAGCCGACTCTTCGGACTCTTTGCTCAAATCTTCAGATTTATCTTCATTTTTTGAATAATTAGTTGTTTGAGTTGATTTTACAGATATGATTTGCGATTTAAGAGGAGGCGTCGGTGGCAGTGAAAGTTGCTCAAGCATTTGAAATTGAATAGCCAACTCATCATCCGATTCGTTTTTTGTTATTGATGAAAGAAAATTACTTCCGGTATTCATCAATAGTAAAAGTATCAACATAGCATTCACCAGCAAGGTCAGTGTTGCTGCCAATATTTTGGATTTATGTTGATAAAAATAATTCATAATATAATGCTGAAATATCCTTGAAAAAACGAGTACAAAGATAGGATTTATTTCAATTAAAATTCCTAAAAAAGGAGTTGTATTAGGCTAGAAAAAAAGCTTTACAAACCAATTAAAATCTTTTTGTACCTTTGCTCCACAAATATACAAATTCCAAAACATGACATATATCAGAAAACCAGAATGGCTTAAAACTCAACTTCAAGGTGGTGAAAACTATTTAAAAATAAGTCAGATAGTAAAAACTAACAAACTTCATACCATTTGTTCGAGCGGTCGATGCCCTAATATGAGTGAATGTTGGAACAAAGGAACTGCCACTTTTATGATTTCGGGAAACATTTGTACACGCAGTTGCAAATTCTGTAATACGCTTACTGGCAGGCCACTCCCACTCGACCTTCTGGAACCGGTTAAAGTAGCTGAATCAATCCGAATGATGAACCTTAAACACGCTGTCATAACCTCGGTCGACCGGGATGATTTGACAGACGGCGGTGCCAACCATTGGGCAGAAACAATACGTACCATTAAAAAAGTCAATCCTAACACTACGCTAGAAGTTTTGATTCCCGATTTTGATGGAAAAACTGAACTGATTGACCTTATAATTGCTGAAAAACCCGATATTATCTCACACAATCTTGAAACAGTAGAAAGGCTGACGCCGCAGATTCGTACCAAAGCTAAATATCGTAGCAGTCTAAAAGTTATTCAACACATTTCGAAAAGTCCGGTCGTTTCAAAAACGGGAATTATGGTCGGACTTGGTGAAACTGAAGCTGAAATCCTACAACTCATGGACGATGCATTGACAAACGGATGCGAAATACTTACCATTGGTCAATATATGCAACCTTCACGAAAAAACATTGAAGTGACAGAATATATTACTCCTGATAAATTTGCGGAATATAAAACTATCGGATTATTGAAAGGTTTTCGTATTGTGGAAAGTGCTCCATTGGTTCGTTCGTCGTATTGTGCAGAAAATCACATATAGATTTTGTCAATTTTGGAATTGAAATACTTGTTCTAAATTTCAACTACATCCTTTCAAAATAAGTGATTTTGCCTTTCAAACTTAGCTAAATAAGAAGATTTTCAAGAATTATTTGATTTTGATTTTAATATAGATTTTTACTATAATGATATAGTTAATCATTTTTCATTAAATTGCGAAACAATGAAAAAAAAACATCTATATTTGTCGTGTAAATCTAAAGCAATTGATTTCGAAAGAGCTCTTTCCTTAATATTCTTCAGTATAGACAACTGACAATCAAATACTTGTTACAAAACAAGAAAGTTTTTTCAAAAACAATTTCATTTAGATTAATATTATCTCGCTTGGTAATATTATCGGTTACTAAGTTTTATTTACTCACACGTAAAACTACAGCTTTATGAAAAACGTTCACTTTGAAAATGAATTAGTTGCACTTCAAAGCAACATGCGCAATTTTGCATTCTCACTTACATTAAACCGTGACGACGCAGAAGATCTTTTGCAGGACACTACACTAAAAGTGTTGGACAATCAGGATAAATTTACGAATGATGTGAATTTTAAGGGTTGGGTTCTGACTATTATGAAGAATATATTTATTAACAACTATAGAAAAATTGTTAGAAATCAGACTGTTGTTGATAAAACTGAAGACTTACATCATTTAAATTTACCACAAAATTCAGGTTTTGACAGTCCCGAAGGCTCTTATGCCATTGGTGAAATATCTAATAGCATTGCGGCTTTTGCTGACGAATATCGCATTCCGTTCTCAATGCACATTCAGGGATTTAAATACGAAGAAATAGCTCAACACATGACTCTTCCTATTGGCACAGTAAAAAGTAGAATTTTCCTGGCACGAAAACGACTTCAGGAACAACTAAAAGATTATCGTTATTAATTTTTACAAATTATTAATTTTCAAAGAACCGGAGCATATCGCTCCGGTTTTTTTATTTAAAATGAAACTTAATAAGCTTGATTGAAGTTTTGAATTAAAAAAGAAGTATATTTGTAGTTCTGACAAAAAATTGAAATTTATTTTTAAATCATAGATTATGAAGCACTTTCCACCATCTGAACTAATTATCAATAGTGATGGAAGCATTTTCCACCTGCATCTGAAACCCGAACAACTGGCAGATAATGTAATATTGGTGGGAGATCCCGGTCGGGTTGAACTGGTAGCGGCATATTTCGACACTCAGGAATGTTCGGTTTCGAGTCGCGAATTCAACACCATAACAGGCACTTTTAACGGAAAACGGATTTCGGTTATTTCTACCGGAATAGGAACTGACAATATTGATATTGTTATGAATGAGTTGGATGCTCTTTCAAATATCGATTTTCAATCACGCACTGAAAAAACTGATTTTCGGCAACTTACGATTGTTCGGATTGGAACTTCGGGTGGTATGCAACCTGAAATTCCAATGGGAAGCTTTTTGATTTCCGAAAAATCAATCGGCTTTGATGGAATGCTAAATTTCTATGCCGGTCGTGATTCAGTTAGTGATTTGGCTTTCGAAGAGGCCATGAAAAAACATTTGGTTTGGAATCCGCAATTGGCTGCACCTTATGTGGTTGATGCTGATGAGGAACTTGTAAACCGAATCGGCAAAGAGGATATGCTTCGTGGCGTAACTATTTCTGCCAATGGATTTTATGGCCCACAAGGGCGTGTGTTACGTATCAACCTGGCTGATATGGATTTAAATAATAAGATTGAAAGTTTTCGTTACGGCAAATATAAAATTACGAATTACGAAATGGAAGGCTCGGCCATTGCCGGTCTATCCAGATTGATGGGACATAAAGCCATGACCGTATGTTGTATTATTGCCAACCGTCGGGTTGAAGCTGCAACGACCGATTATAAACCCTTTATTGAAAATCTTGTTCAAACTGTTTTAGATCGTATTTAGACGATTAACCCTAACTGGGATTTTTAAAATTCTTTTTACTGATGTTAAATATTTTTGCAAAACATAATTCCAATGTCAGACAAAACATCAATACCAGAATCAACTAATTATTCCCCTTTAGGGATTAGGGGTAGTTCAACTATAGCCGCCATATCTACTGCTCCTGGAATCGGAGGTATTGCTATAATAAGGGTTTCAGGAATTGATGCACTGAAAAATTGCAATGCTATTTTTGTAGCTCAATCTAAAAAGAATAGTCTGAGTACCCAAAAACCATTCAGTATCAGCTTTGGAAGAATCGTAGCTCAAACAGGCGAAGTTATTGACGAAGTGTTGGTAAGCATTTTCAAAGCTCCTCATTCATTTACCGGCGAAGATATCGTGGAAATTTCATGCCATGGTTCGGTATTTATTCAACAACATATACTAGAACTCCTATTGGATAACGGTTGTTCACTGGCTCAACCCGGTGAATTTACGCAACGGGCTTTTCTGAATGGCAAAATGGACTTGTCGCAAGCCGAAGCTGTGGCCGATTTAATTGCTTCTACTTCAGCTGCTTCACACCGTATGGCATTAAATCAAATGCGCGGTGGATTTTCAAATGAGCTGGTAAAACTACGCACCCAATTGCTTAATTTTGTATCGCTTGTTGAACTAGAACTTGATTTTACGGAAGAAGATGTGGAATTTGCCGACCGTTCGAAACTAAAAAATCTGGCTACAGAAATCAGAAAACTGATTACCCGACTTGCAGATTCATTCCGTGTGGGAAATGCACTGAAAAATGGGATTCCGGTAGCACTGGTTGGTGAAACAAATGTTGGTAAATCCACATTGCTCAATCTATTGCTGAACGAAGAAAAAGCCATTGTTTCCGACATTCACGGAACAACGCGAGATTCGATTGAAGACTCAGTCGATATCAATGGAATAAGCTTTCGCTTTATTGACACCGCAGGCATTCGAGACACAAAGGATAAAATTGAAAATATGGGAATTGAGCGAACCTATCAGAAAATAGAGCAAGCCACCATTGTCCTTTGGTTGATTGACTGTACTCAGGTGAGCGAGCATATAGAATGGCTTACCGACCGCATTGCTAAACGGGCTGAAGGAAAGAAAATAATCCTTGTTTTCAATAAAATTGATAAAATTGCCGATGATGAACGGGAAGTTATCGGGCAACTTTTTGAACAATTTGAGGGTGAACGAATTTATATTTCAGCCCGAAATAAAATTAACACCAATCACCTTCTCAAGGCTCTGGTTAATGCTGCTCAGCTGCCCGAGATCAATCCGGGGGACGTTGTGGTAAACAACATTCGTCATTACGAAGCACTTCGAAAAGCACAAACAGCTATCAATCGTGTGATTGAAGGATTAGATTCCGGTATTACTGGCGATTTTTTATCACAGGATATTCGTGAATGCATTCATTATATTGGCGAAATAACAGGACATATATCTAATAATGAGATACTTGGAAATATATTTGGCAAATTCTGTATCGGGAAATAATTAACGATTATTAACTATCAAAATCAATCACAAAAACACATTAAAGTCCTGTTTATCAGGGCTTTTTTTGTGCAGTGAAATTATTGATAATAATTATTGATATTGCTTTTTACGCATATTTTTGTACCTTTGCTGTACCTTTTCATACAAAAGATACAATCTTTGTACCTTTAACAAATATATAATGCACACTTTTAGACTATGATAGACTATAGTAGAATATAGTGGGCTTAAAATGGCGAAATAGACAACATGAAATTTATAGAAATACGCAAAATTTGTGAATGGTGTGGTAATGAATTTATCGCATTAAAAAGTAGTACTCGTTATTGTTCTCACATTTGTAATAGTAGAGCTTATAAAGCAAATATTAGAACAAAGAAAAAAAATACGATCGAAAAGCAAACCGATGAAATTATAAAAAATAAACCCATTGCTGATTTTAAAGATCAGGAATTTTTAAAGTGTGCTCAAGCTGCATTATTAATGGGAGTATGTAAACAAACTGTTTATAATCTCATTGAATCAGGTACACTTAAATCGGTAAGATTATCAAGTAGAATGACAATTATCAGAAGAAAAGATATTGATGCTTTACTTGAAATTGAAATACCTTATGAACCGAAACAGAAAAAAGAGAAAACACCAATTACTGAATTTTATACTCTCGATGAAATTACGGAGAAATTCGGAGTGAAAGTCAGAAGAATCTGGGATATTATAAAAACCAAAAACATCCCAACAACCAAATTGGGAAACAAAACCTATATCAGTCAGAAACACATTGACAACTATTTTAAAAACAAGAACAAAAAGCCTCTTCCGGAGATACCAGATTCAAAAGAATTTTATACCATACCTGAAGCTATGGATATTTATCAATTGACAAGAGATGCATTGTATTACTATTGTTCATATTATAGTGTTACGAGGGTGAAAAAAGGCAGAAACGTGGAAATAAACAAAAAGGAATTAGACAAATTATTTGAAAAACCGATTATTGTATGAGTGTAACATTAAGAGAAAAATCAATCAAAGGGGGAGAACAGAAATCACTGTATCTTGACTTCTATCCGGCAATCAGAAATCCAAAAACAGAAAAAGTAACCCGCCGGGAATTTTTAGGTATCTATGTTCACTCACGACCGTCAACAGAAAATGAAAGAGCATTAAATAAAGAAAAAAGAGCGAAAGCAGAAGCAATTAGAGGATTACGTGAAATGCAAATCATTAATCAGAATTATAATTTCATAGATAAAGACCGTGATAATCAAAGTTTCTTACAATACTTTAAAGAAACAGCCAACAAAAGAGATAATCAAACTTGGCAAGTAGCATACACTCATTTCTTCAATTACACAAAAGGAGTTTGTGTAATGCGTGACGTTACACCTAAGTTTGCAAATGGTTTTAAAGACTATTTACTTTCTGTAAAAAACATACGCCATGAAAATGGTGAGGTTCTTAGGCAAAATACGGCATTGGCCTATTATGGTAAATTCAGAGCTTTACTAAAACAGGCATATAAACAAAAACTATTAACCGAGAATGTAAATGACTTTATAGATGGTATTAAAGAAGAGGAAACTGAACGTGAATTTATTACCCTTGAAGAATTAAGAACGCTTGCAGAAACTAAATGTGAGGTGGATGTTTTTAAAAATGCTGCTTTATTTTCTTGTCTTACCGGATTACGATATTCTGATATTGAGAAATTGATTTGGGAAGAAATTCGACTTGACGTTGCAGACGATGCAGTGATACGGTTCAGACAGAAAAAAACAAAGGGGCTTGAAACAATGCCAATAAGCCAGGAAGCCTTGGAGTTATGTGGAGAACGGTTAAACCCAACAGACAAAGTATTTAAAGGTTTTAAATACAATATGACTCAAACTGTTTTAAAACGTTGGCTTTTAAGTGCTGGCATTTTCAGAAATGTAACGTTCCATTCATTCCGCCATACCTATGCCACTTTGCAACTGGAAGCTAATACGGATATTTACACTATTCAGAAGATGTTAGGGCACCGAAAAATTGAAACTACCATGCAATATGCGAAACTCCTTGATGAAAAAAAGAAACAGACTACCAATAAAATATCTCTTAAACGTAAATAATACCATTCAAACATGAAAAACGGCAAATATAAAATTGATTACAAACAAAAAACTAAACTAGAAGATTTTTTCCAAGAGCCACTATACGTTTCACTGTATCATGGGGGCATTCTACATAAAAGTTCAATTTTCCAATTTATTTATCCTGCTGATAATGAGGATGAAATTCTAAACAAATTCAATAAGCTAGATTATGACTTTAATTATTTTGTAACCTACAAAGATAATTTTGAAGCTATTCGACAATATTTTGATCCTTATTACCAATTCGATTACCTGGCATATTTGATTTACAATAAGGAATTTGAAGTGACTGAAATATCAAAGGGAAGTATTCAGTTTATCTTCAATAAAACTGGTAACAAATTTAAAACTGACGAATATTTCAGTTCGATAATTGTCAAAAAGAAAAATTTGAAATTTGAAGAAATATTGAGTACTGATGAGACAAAAAACAAACTGAAGCAATTGATTTTATTTGATTGCAGCTATTCAACAGATGCTCAAAGAAAAAAAGATGAACTAATTACTAAATTAGAGAAATTAGATTCATTAGGAATTCTGCCAAATGATCTTGAAAATAAAGACAAAATTCTTACAATTAATACCGGAAAATTCAGAATTTCAAAAGGTAAAAAAACGGATTTTATAAAAATAATCAATGCAATGTATGAATGTAGATTATTTGAAACTGAAAAAGGTTTTCTTGCGAGTAATAAACAGGAGTTATTTAATGAATTCGGGCAACTTTTAGGTGAAGACTTAAGCAAATACAGTGCAATGTTAACTCAATCCAAGCAAGGAGACTACTCATTTTATATCAAAATATTTAAAGAGCTAGAATTGAAAGCTGATGATTATTACAACAAAGATTATCAAAAGTGAGTTTTTTGATATTAGACTAATATTAGGTATATAACCCAAACATTAAAATAGCTATTCTTTTGCACCATTATTAATTTAGTGGTGCAATTTTTTTTGTGCCATACAAACACAAAAACAAATATGAATGAAAATGCAATGTCATTTGACAAATTACCGGAAGCAGTAAGTTTTTTAATCAGTGAAGTATCTGAATTAAAAAGCATGTTGGGAGCTGCACAAAAGCCTAACGAAAATAAACGACGCTTACCTATTGGTATTGATGAAGTTTGTGTATTAACTGCAAAAGCGAAGCCAACAATCTATGCTTTGGTTCGTAAACGCATTATTCCATGCTATAAGAGTTCTAAAAAGCTTTATTTCTACGAAGATGAAATTATAGCATGGATAGAAGGTGGTAAACGAAAAACAGGTTCAGAAATAAAAGCTGAAGCTGAAAATTATTCTCAAAACAAACGTAGGTAAACAATTTAAATCAAAACAAAATGAAAACAAAATTTCAATTTACTGATGATATGCCTCTAGCTGCATTATCAATTGGCCAGTTCAAAGAACTTTTAAATGGAATGATTAATCCAATGCCGGTTCAACTTGCTAAGAATAAAGAAGACTTTCCGGAAACCTTTGGAAAAACTATTTGTAGTGAACTGACAGGATATGCTGTAAACACAATCAGTAAAATGATTTGTGAAAGGAAAATCCCTTTCTACAAGAAAAATGCAAAAGTTATTTTCAAACGGGAAGAAATCAAGGAGTGGTTGTTGTCGAATCGGGTTCAGACTTCTGAGGAATATATCGAACAGAAAGAAAACGAACTCTATAATAGAAGGAGAAAATAGCTATGATCTACTATGACAGTCACGAGGTTATTGCACTTCGAAAGCTGATTGATGGTAAGAGAAAGTATCTACCGGCTATCAAGAGTGAGTTTTCCTATCAGCAAACTCAAAAAGAAATACTTTTTCTTGAAAATGATATTCTACCGATAGTATTACGAAATTCCAATATCATTCATGCTGAATTCGGAAAATATGCAATTCGAGGATTTGATACTGCTTTAAAATATCGCTGCAACGGGCTGTTGCTGTATCAGCCAATTGACGAGCAGTATTCAGATCACCCGATTATTGGGATTCTCAATTTGAGAGCGAATCAAGCCTTTGGAACTTTTGGAGCTATGAACATCTTTGTGGATAATATGGATGGTATGGGTGCCAAGGTTGAACCGATTAATTTACTTCTAAACGATCTTATGTAATGGAAACTACTTTTAATTTTGAACCGGAACAAACTGAATTATCTAAATTCCATGTTCATGCTAATGATATTATCCCTATGAATGAAGCTGTTATTAGTCAGGGCGATATCCGCCTTTTTTCTATCGGTGATATTAGTGTTATTACCGGGCAACCCAAAAGCAGAAAAACATTTTTGGTCAGTGGACTTATTGCAGCCTATTTGTCTAAAGATGGTTATATGGGATTATCCAGTTCAATTGAAGGCAATGTGCTCTTTATTGATACGGAACAAAGCCGTTCGCATGTATTGATTGTTTCAAGACGTATTTTCAGGTTATTAAATTGGGGCTTCGAAGATAAGCATTATGATCAATTGCGCATACTTTCTTTACGCGAGCTAGGGGCTCATGAGAGACTAAAAGTGACAGAGAAAGCGATTAATGAATATCGCCCTAAACTGGTTATTCTTGATGGATTTGCAGATTTGCTTCGTGATACAAATTCACTGGATGAAAGCACCGAAAGAGTTTCAGACTTAATGCGAATTAGTTCTGAATACAGATGTCATATTTGCTCAGTGGTACATACCAATCCGAATAGTGAGAAAATGCGTGGTCATGTTGGGAGTGAATTACAACGGAAAGCGGAAAGTGTATTACTTGTTACCAAAGCGGATGAAATTACAACTGTTTCGCCTCAATTTTGCAGAAACTTAGAATTCAAAAAACTCAGTTTTAGAATTGACAATAATGGTTTGCCGGTGGCATGTGATTACGTTCCTTCTGTGGATGATAATAATCGTATTTTATATGAATCTATTTTTATGTCTGTTGAAAAAATGACTTATGCGGGGTTAAAGAACGAGGTTAAAAGACGATTAAATATAAAAGATACTGCTGCCGAAAACAGGATAAAAAAAGGTGTTGAAGCCGACATTTTAGTTAAAGATAAGAATTCTATCTACACACTTAAATATGAGGAAGATACTGATGAAATGCCGTACTGAAATCCACCCCACCCCACCCCGCCTCCTATATGAAGTGAGGTGGGGTGGGGTGCAATTTTCAGGCAAAAAAATACAACTAAATATCAAGTCAAAAACTGTAAACAAATTTCAGGACGACCAGAATAAAATAAGCGTATTTTGTTCAATTTAGAATATCAATTTCCACTCGAAAAGATAGCAGTCCGTTTACCCTAAACCTCGGTTGGATTATTTCGCTTTGCTTCATTTCAACTCTACTGTTTAGCACTCAACTTCTATCCTTTCAATAGGTGGTAAAAAGTCATTACACATGGAATCTTTTGAATAAAAAGAATCCAAGAGTAATGTTTGGTTATTTGTTATCTTACAGATTCTATTTTGATTTTCTTTTATATTTCTATTTTTAAATTAGAATTCACAAATTCTTTAAAAACTTTGGGCTAGAATAGTCCGATATACTATCAGGTTATTCGCCCACCTGATTTTATCTAATGTTGGGCGTATTATACTATTATGAAAGCAGATTATGAAATATTAGATTCAAAGAAGTTTCCAATTTTATGGAGAAAGAAAGATGAAGAACTGACTGACAGCTGTATGTTTTGTGGCAAGAGACACACTCATGCCAAATCTGAAGGTCATAGAAACGTCCATTGTAGAAATGTGATAGATCGGAACGGAAACGTCATATCAAAGTTACAGGGCTTTATTTTATCCGACGGAACACATGTATTACCCAGGGATGGTTATATTCTCCGGGAATATTAATCAGTCAATTTAAACAGTATCAAATCCGTGTCCACACATTTGCTTATACTAATCAGTCATTACACATGCACGCTTTTGAATAAAAAGTGTGCAAGAGTAATGCTTCTTTGTTTGTTGTTGATACGTCCCTGTATCAACAATACAAATCCAATCTGACTCCTACCCTATCCCAATAGATTTTCTTCCCAAACAAGTTTTGAATTCAAAACCTATTCAATTCAGACTAATTCAAACCAGTTCATTTCAATTTAATTGAATGCCTAAAAGTAAAATTGCCACACTCAGGTGTGATCGTTTTTGAGGAGTATGTCTGATTGTTAGTCAAAAATGGAAAAACAGCCGTTTGAAATCTGCGTCCGCACATTTCAAATAGTTAAAAAAGTGCTTAAAAAGTCATTGGTCACACGTGCGTGTGATAGTTTTTGAGGGCGCGCGCAGTTTTCTGCGCTGTTTATATGCTCTCTGAATGGCTTCTGCGCTGTATATGGTGCAATTTGCACCACTATCTTTTCATTTCCTCCAATTGTTTTCTTCCTTGTAACTTGATTCATTTTTCTTGAAATTCAAAAGCATATTACATAAATTAAGAATCTCCAAGTGGAACTTTCCCCGAGGGCGTTGCGTGGTCATACGACGGAAAAAGGGAAAATTCTTTCCCTTTAAATCCTTTTAGTTTTTGATAATCAGAGAGTTGAAAAAATTATTAACCAATTCTATGGGAATAGTCTGTTTTTTAACTTTATTCTGATTTTTTTGATTTTTTGGCTTGTATAAATATGATAGGTAAAGCGATTTTTCAATTTTGATTTGAAATGATTAAAAGATTTTTTTGTGAGCAGGGGAATAAAAAGAGGGTGCAACCTCTATTTTTTAAAAGTTGAATGTTGATTTTATAAGTTTATAGTATTGATATACAGGTATTTAGTATTGTGTATGTGCTTTATTTTTTGTAATTTAGCAGAGCGAAAGGGAGAAACAGGGTTTTCAATCACGCAAAATTAACATCACAATTTAAACAATTTAATTTTTAAAGCAATGAGAACAAACGCAGCAAAAGCGCAAGAAGTCATCCCAACAATGACAATTTTAGAGAAAACAGCGACCGAAAAAACCGCTAAAGTGATTAATTTCAAAGCAGCAGCCGAAGAAGTACCGAGCGAAACCATCACCGAAGAAGTAACAGCAGAAGCCACAGCACCCGAAGCCACCGCAGAGGAAACAACAACCGAAGCAGCACCCGAAACCGTAAGCATTTACGAAGTGATTGAAAAAGTAAACGCAGAGTTTAACGCAGCACCCGAAACAACACAGGCAGCACCCGCACCCATCGCAGAAGTAAAGCCAGTTTTGAGCATTGAGGACATCAAACGCAAAAGCGAAGTTTTGAGCCGTTTATCTGTGAAATGGGATAGTTTAGCCGAGAAACGCAGACG
>Ga0209083_1003550_pt1 | contig 12914 bp, 11 predicted proteins | sample AM7aDNAmetaG_FD_184132 | JGI IMG/M metagenome (GOLD analysis project Ga0209083, IMG submission 184132) | Freshwater microbial communities from Finland to study Microbial Dark Matter (Phase II) - AM7a DNA metaG (SPAdes) (version 3) | ecosystem: Environmental > Aquatic > Freshwater > Lake ...
CAGGGATACCGCAAGGGCAGAAATTAAAGCAATGAACTTAAAACAAGCACCAGAGCTGGCCTTAAAATCATAAAAACAGGACATTTCTACTTTGGTGGCAATAGGACATTTCTATTTTGGCTTGACACCGTGGCAAAAAGCATTTGCAAAAAAGGCGGGGGAAATGATATAATTATTGACTGATTTAGATGATGGGGCTTGCCGGGGTTGCAGGGATAGCATGGATCCAGTTGAACTGGTCCATAGATTGAACGGATTAGGAAGCATGGTTCCAGTTAATCTGCTTCATAGATTGAGCATGGATATTGCTTAGGCTTCAATTATACACGATCAAGTATTGAGCATGGATAGCAAGGCTTCAATTAAGCACGATCAAGTATTGAGCATGGATATTGCTTAGGACAAGGGCGGTTAGCTCAGTTGGTTAGAGTATCAGCTCGACAAGCTGAGGGTCACTGGTTCGAGCCCAGTACCGCCCACCATGAACCACTCGATACCGCATCACCAATTTTCCGGGGGTATAAATGCCCGAAGTCCAGAAACCGGATGAGACCCAAAAAAAAGCCCTACAGATAATCCGCCTGCTCAGGATTGCTATCAGCAATATCCAGCTTTATTCCCCGGAAAACCAGCTTGTCAAAGACAGCATCAAGACTATCGGAATCAGCTTGAATGATTATCTCTCCTCCGCAAAAACGCTTACAATTTCCGAATCCGAACACAATCTGCTTTTGGAAGGGAAGGCCATAAAGGGCGTAGATAAGGGTGCCGAAGCCTTCATTGAAAACCTTCTCCAGAACAACCTGAAAAGCCTAACCTTTAAGTATGGCGTTACCGCCGAAGAGGTCAACACTCTGCTTGCCGCTATGGGCATAAAAAGAAAAGGCCATAAGCCTGATATCGCGGGGGCGTTGAACAAGGGCATGGTGAGGAATATAGAAGCTAATGAAAAAATATTCGTCGTTCAGGGAGACGGAGACGAGAACGCGCCGCAAGCCGCCGGGCAGCCGGAGGCTTCCGGTGGAATTGAAGAGAGCGCGGGAAGCGAAGGAAGTGCGGTAGACGCGGGATCGCGGGCTGCCTATAAAGCCGGGTCGGCGCCGGCGGGTTGGCAGGGGGGGCAAGGAGCTGCCGGACAGCCCGTCACAAGAAAATTCTCCGCTGCCGAGAAGGCGCGGGAAGCGATCGGCGGCAGCAGGAAGGACCTTATCTCGGAGGGCAGGAGAGCCGAGGTCCAGGGAATGCTCAAGGAACTTGATTCCATAAACAGGCTTGACCTTGCGGGCCAGGTTGTTGACAGGCTCGCTGAGAACCTTGACGATACGGAAGCCGCGGTCAGGCTTGATTCGGTCAGAACCTTTAAACAATTAAACAACACCATAAACACATTAAGCGACCGCGCCATAATTGGCAGGGTTGAAGAAAAGTTTATTGCCACGGAAGACAAGGAGTCTTCGGATTCTGTCTACATCGAGCTGGCTGATGTTCTCGAGGAAGCGGCAAACCGCAGCCTTAACGAGGGCGAGTACGAAAAGCCTAAACAGATAGTCAAGATGTTCAGGTCCCACAGGTTTGCCAAAGATGAAGGTTTCGAGAAACGCTGGCAGCACGCCGATACGATACTGAAACGGCTTGCCGAGAGCGGGCTCATCAACATACTGATCCAGGACTTGCGCTCGGGTGATACCGGAAAGAAAGAAGACGCCTACACGGTTCTGCTGAGCCTCGAGGAGTTCGGTGTCTACGCCCTGCTAAACGTGATTAAGAACGTTGAAGACATCCACCTTCGCAGGATAATCGCTTTTATAGTCAAAAATATAGGAGCGGAAGCCGTGAAAGTGATGGTGAGTTCTATCTCTGCCGATATGCCTGTTGAAGAGGCGAGAAGGATAATAGAAGTGCTGGACGGCGTGGAATACTATGATATAGTAGTGGCCGAACTGAAGGGCGCGATGAACCACTACAGCCCGGCGATAAGAAAGGAAATACTGTCCACTCTCTCAAGGATACCCTGCGCCGCAATGCCGGAACTTGTGCTTGGGGCCCTGAATGATTATGATGCGGGCGTGAGAAGAGAGGCCATCAAGATCTCGGGCCGCTGCGCGATTGCAGATTCGCTGCCGTCGCTTATAGGGTATATCGCACCGGAATCCGTTTTTTCCAGGAAGGCCGAAGATTCCACTATTCAGGAAGCGGCCTGCACGGCGCTCGGCGCGCTGAAAGATATATCTGCGATAGCGCCGCTGAAAAGCGCTGCTTTGAGTTCCGGAAGCTTTATTAAGATGCAAAAAGCAAAGCCGGTGTCGGTCAGGGCGGCCGCGCTTTTCGCCCTTGCAAATTTTAAGCCTGTTGAGACGAAAAGTTTTCTCGAAGGGCTTGCCAAAGATTCCAATCCCGCGATAGCCAAGGCGTCCCGGGACGCGCTTAGAAATCAGTCGTCGGCGACCGGAAAAAAAGCCGAAAATTTAGCGAGGAAAATGCTGTGAAAAAATGCGAAAAGCATCCGGAACATGATGTCACAGGCCGCTGCACGGTTTGCGGAACCGCTGTCTGCCGCGATTGCAGGGTAAAGCTGGTAAACAAAGACTACTGCCAGGACTGCGCCGATGATATAGTGAAAAACGGGGCTCTCGTGACGCTTCGCAAGCTTTACGAGATCCTGCAGGAGAAACGCAAGCATCAAAGGGTGCATGTCCTGCTTCCCATAGAATTTGCGACGGCGTCCAGGGATAAGGTGTTCAAGGGAATAATCCATAACATCAGCAGCGGCGGCCTTGGAATTATTTCTGACGGCCCTTTTGATATTAACGAGCCCGTCGCGCTGGATTTCAAACTTCCTGACGGGACTAAGCTCGAATGGGTGCAGGGAGGGGTTGTCCGCTGCGAAACCATCAGCGAAAAGCACAATATCGGCGTTATCTTCATGAATATGCAGGATAAACAGAAGTTGATAGATGATTTTATCGGGGACATAAAGAAGAAGAAATACAGCGAACACAGCGGCCTGGACAAATCCAGTTTTGTGGTATAGGGCCGGAATTTCACGCTGAAGCGCAGGCCTTTAAGCGTTTCAGCAATAATGATTATTTTCTGCTTTGTGAAAAGTATTACAGAAGGTTAATCTTGACTTTTGTCCCTGTTTTGCTATAATCTTGAGTCAAGGCAATTAATGCGAAAGCAAGAGGCAAAATGAAAAGATTTGTTCTGTTTGCTATCTTTTTGGCGGCGGCATTCCAGGTATTTGCCGGAGGTCCCGGCACTACCGGCGTGAATTATATGCGCATAGGAATGGGCGCGAGAGCGGAAGGCATGGGTGAAGCCCAGGTCGCCATCGCGGATAATGTTGACGCGATTTACTGGAATCCGGCCGGCCTCGCTTTTGTCAGAAAATATGAAATTGGTTTGATGCACCTGGTTTACTGGCAGGGCATTTCTTATGAATCCGCAGGCGCCGTTATCCCGATGAAAAATGTCGGAGTTTTTGCCCTGGGAGGAACTTTTATAAACAGCGGCTCTATCGACAAAACCGTTGAGAACTCCACCGGAAGCAATTACACCCTCAACGGCACCTTCAATTACTCGGCCTATTCGGCGCAGGTCAGTTACGCGAGCAAGTTTATCCTGGAAAGCCAGCCCATATATCTCGGCGCGACGCTGAAATTTGTCGGAGACGGTATTGACGGCACTTCGGCAACGGCGGTGGGAGCGGATATCGGCGGAATTTACGTCCTGGCCAAAAACCTGCTGATCGGCGCCAGCATCTCAAATATCGGGACAGTCTTGGGAGAGGATGCCGGGATGCCGCTAACTATGAGAATAGGTGCCGGCTACAGGCTGCCGGGATTTTCAGAAGGACACGCGGCTATTCTCGCTGTTGACGGAGTTCTTCCAATTGACGCAGCCATCAAGGCAAATATTGGAGTGGAATACGGCATAAACAGGCAGATATTCCTGAGGACGGGCTACAAGTTCAATTATGATCTTGAGTCGCTTACTTTTGGAGCCGGATACAGAATGAATTCTAACGGCACGCAGTATGAGATTGACTACGCGTTCGCGCCGGGCCTTGAGGATATCGGGTCGACGCACAGGATCAGCCTGATTGTAAGGTTCGGATCTCCGCTGAGCTTGCCTGGAGAAGAAAGAGACTAAAAGGGCAGAAGGCATGCCCTGTATCCGAACGAAGTGAGCGGTACAGGGAAAGGCCAGAAAAGAGCAGATGTGCAGAAGGGCTGATGCGCAGACGCGCAAAAGCCAACAGGTATAATTTGCGGAAGATTTGAAAGCATAGGGCGATTGTCTCACAATCCCAGAGTTCCAAATTAGCAACCAGCAATTCACCTCCGGAGTTCTTAATCAGCAATTAGCAATCAGTAATCAGTAATCAGCAATCCGCGGAGCTGCGCCGCAGGCGCAGTCCTGAGAGCAGCGAAGGACCTATCTATGCTTAACAAAATCCTAAACCTTGCGTTCTTAATCAGCAATTCTCATCCCTGAGTTCTTAATTAGCAATAAGTAATCATCAATTAGTAATCCGCGGAGCGGCAGCCGGCATCCTTCCATTGAACAAAACCCCTGTTTGTGATATTCTAATGCACTATGGACGCTTCAAGAGTAAGAAATTTCTGCATAATAGCCCACATTGACCACGGTAAATCCACCCTTGCGGACAGGATACTCGAACAAACGCACGCTGTCGCCTCGCGCAATATGAAGGCGCAGCTGCTTGATTCGATGGACCTGGAGCGCGAAAGGGGTATTACCATAAAGGCCAAGGCTGTAAGGCTAAACTACCACGCTAAAGACGGGTCTGATTATGTCTTCAATCTGATAGACACTCCCGGTCACGTCGACTTTACTTATGAGGTATCAAAAACGCTCTATGCGGCCGAAGGGGCTCTGCTTGTCGTTGACGCTTCGCAGGGCGTCGAGGCTCAGACCCTGGCAAACCTGCACCTTGCTCTTGACGCTAACCTGACCATAATCCCCGTAATCAACAAGATAGACTTGCCTTCGGCTCAGCCGGAAAAAGCGCAGGAACAGCTTGTTGAATTGGGTTTCCTTCCCGAAGAATCCATACTGGCAAGCGCCAAAGAGGGCATCGGCATCCAGGAGATACTGGAAGCCGTCATCAAGAAAGTTCCGCCGCCAAAATCCGACCAGGCGGCTCCGCTTAGGGCCCTGGTTTTTGATTCCGTCTATGATGTTTACCGGGGCGTGATAGTCTTCTTCAGGGTCAAAGAGGGCGTGATAAAGAAAGGCGACAGAATTCTCATGATGAGGACCGCCAATGAGTTTGAAGTCCTTGAAGTCGGGGTTTTCACGCCGCAGATGCAGGCCGCGGAATCCATTTCGGCCGGCGAAGTAGGCTATCTTATAGCCAACATAAAAAATGTTTCGGAGGTAAAGGTCGGCGACACGGTCACGCTTGCCACCAATCCGGCGGCTGAACCGCTTCCGGGTTATAAAGAAGTCAAGCCGATGGTCTTTTGCGGTTTCTATCCTGTTATTCCAAACGAATACGCCCTGCTCAAAGACGCGCTGGACCGCCTCAAGCTAAACGACGCGGCCCTGCTCTATGAACCGGAATCTTCCTCAGCCTTGGGGTTCGGCTACAGGTGCGGTTTCCTCGGCCTTTTACACATGGAAATAATCCAGGAGCGGCTTGAGCGCGAATATAATATTGACATGATCGCGACCTCTCCAAACGTGCGGTTCAGGGTAATTAATAATGCCGGGGCGGAGTTAGAGGTAGACAATCCCGCGAAACTCCCTGACCCGGGTTCCATTCAAAAGATACTTGAACCTTTTATAAAAGCGCAGATCATAATGCCTCCGGAGTTCATTGGGCCTATAATGGAACTCTGCCAGGGGAAGAGGGGAGTTTACAAAAACACGCAGTACGTTACGGCCAACAGGGTTCTTATAAGCTACGAACTTCCTCTCTCGGAAGTTGTTTTTGATTTCTATGACAGATTGAAGAGCCTTTCGAAGGGTTATGCTTCGTTTGACTACGAATACCTGGATTTCAGGGAATCAGATCTGGTCAAGATGGACATCCTGGTTGCCGGAGACCCGGTTGACGCGCTTTCTTTTGTGGTTCACAAGGATAAGGCCTATTACAAAGGGCGCGAGCTGGTCACCAAGCTTCGCGAAATAATTCCGCGCCAGATGTTTGAGGTCGCTATACAGGCCTCCATCGGAAACAAGATTGTCGCCAGGGAAACTATAGCGCCGCTCCGGAAGAATGTTATCGCAAAATGTTACGGCGGCGATATTACGAGGAAGAGAAAGCTCCTTGAAAAGCAGAAGGAGGGCAAGAAGAGAATGAAGAAGGTCGGCAGGGTTGACCTTCCGCAGGAAGCCTTTCTGGCCATACTGAAGATTACGGACTAAAATGTCTCGTGAGAATATAGACAGAATCAAGAGATTGGCGGCAGGATTCCTCTCCTGCCTTTTGATAGCCGTCTTTACCGCTGTTTTCATCATCCAAGCCTTCCGTATTCCCTCCGGTTCAATGGAACCTTTGCTTAAGGCGGGAGACCGCATTCTGGTTTTTAAACCGGTCTATGGTTTCAGGATTCCTTTCTCCGGCAAAAAGATACTTTCGTTTTTCCGGCCGGAAAGAGGCAAGCCGGTTGTCTTCAGATTTCCAAAAGACAGCGAGGAGATCTTCATCAAGCGCTGCATGGGCCTGCCGGGGGATATTATAGAGCTAAAATCCGGCAGACTTTTTGTGAACGGGGTTGAACAGGCGGAATCCTACGCCTTTCATTCCGGCACGCCTTCCGCGCCCGGTGATTTTGGGCCCTACCGGGTGCCGCACAACTGCTGGTTCATGCTTGGCGACAACCGTGATGAAAGTTTTGACAGCCGTTACTGGGGGCCGGTAAGAACGGAGGACTTGATAGGAAATCCGTTCTTGGTTTACTGGCCGCTCAGCAGATGCAGAGCGGTGAAATGAGCGCGGGCCTTTACATACATGTGCCTTTCTGCGCCGGCAAGTGCTCCTACTGCAGTTTTAATTCAGTCCCTGCCGAAAAAAACAGCCCGTTGATAAAGGGTTACTTCGAAGCCCTGGCTCTTGAGATTGGTCGCTCGGCCGCTGGTGAAGCGGCCTCTGTTTATTTCGGAGGAGGGACTCCTTCTTTCGCGGGAGCGGACCTGCTCTCGGATACCCTGCTGGCCGTCAGAAAAAAATGTTCCGTTACTCCGGAGGCTGAAATAACCGTGGAGGTCAATCCCGGAACCGCGGGAAAGGATTTTTTCAGGAAAATGAAAGACGCCGGCGTGAACAGGATCAGCCTGGGGATGCAGTCTTCGGATGATGCGACCCTCAAATATCTCGGGCGGCTCCATACTAATTCCGATACGGAAAATTGTCTGTCGGAAGCCCGGGCTGCCGGGATTGAAAACATCGGCCTGGACCTGATCTACGGAATTCCGGGGCAGTCTCTGCGCGATATAGAAACCGAAGCCGCAAAACTCCTTTCGCTGGCTCCGCAGCACATATCGACCTACTGCCTGTCAATTGACGAAGGAACCGGCATGTTCCGTAAAAGGGAGAAGGGGGAACTTCAGGAGCTTTCAGGCGATCTTGCGGCTGACATGTATTACCTGCTCAAAGACAAACTTTCCGTCAAATACTCACATTATGAGCTCTCAAATTATTCCCTGCCGGGCAGAGAATCCAGGCACAATGAAATATACTGGAATTATAATGATTATATCGGATTTGGGGCGGGCGCGGCCTCGAAACGCGGCTCCCGCAGGATGTCAAACGAAAGCGACCCCGTGAAATATATGGAGTTGATAAAACGGAATGATTCTGCTATATTATTTGAGGAAAATCTGACAGAAGAAACACAGTTAAAAGAAACCGTATTTCTTGGCTTGAGGTTATTGCGCGGTATAGACCTTGCCGGGTGGAAGACGCGGTTCGGCAAGGATTTTTTATTTTTATTCGAAAAGCAGGTTGAAAAACTCGCGGGTCTTGGTTTGCTCGAGCAAAAAGGCGGATTTATAAAGCTCACACGCGAAGGCCTCTTTCTTTCAAATGAAGTTTTTGTAGAGTTTGTTTAGGCGGTTTTACCGGCCTACTGGCGGCCGGTTCCGTCTGAAGAAGTTTTCCGCGAAAGGATTTGGGAACGGTATCTCGGCGACCCCGGACAGAGTGGCCGAGACCCGCAGAAAGATTCTTAGGCGGTCAATATGAAAAGTATTTTCAAGGAGGAGAATTGAAAACGACGTTCGTAAAATCAAAAGACGCCGCGAGAACCTGGTATGTCGCGGATGTTTCGGGAAAGGTCCTGGGCAGGGCCGCTTCAAAAATAGCGATGATGCTCATGGGAAAGAACAAAGCAACTTATACTCCGACCAACGATACCGGGGATTTCGTAGTTGCCATCAATACCGACAAAATGGTGCTGACCGGCAAGAAGCTTGACCAGAAAATTGACTATACGCATTCAGGCTACCCTGAAGGTTCAAGGTACACGCCCTACAGGATCATGATGCAGAAAAAATCCGACGAAGTATTGAAGCTTGCGGTAAAGGGAATGCTCCCTAAGAGCATCCTCGGACACCAGATGCTCAAGAAGCTTAAAACTTTTAAGGGCGATAAGCATGACTACGTCGGTACAGCGGTAAAAGAAGTAAAATTCTAATCGGCAGGATAATTTAAGGAGGGTCTTAAATTGGCGGAATCAGCGAAAAAAAATAGATATATCAGCGTGGGCAGGAGAAAGACTGCCACCGCGAAAGTAGCTTTAAAAGCCGGAGACGGCAGGATACTGGTAAACGGGAAAGATTACAAGAAATACTTCCCGAACCTTACGCTGCAGGTTCTTGTGCTTAAACCGCTTGAAGCCGCGGGCGTAGCCGGAAAGATGAATGTAAAGGCTACAATAACTGGCGGCGGCGTTGCAGGACAGGCAGACGCGCTCCGTCACGGTATTGCCAGGGCGCTTGTTGTGAACAATCCCGATTTCAGGCCGGTGCTTTCTAAGGCCGGGTTGATGAAGAGGGACCCGAGAATGGTCGAAAGAAAGAAGTACGGCCAGGCAGGCGCAAGGAAGAGATTCCAGTTCTCCAAACGTTAGACTGGTTTTTCGGAACCTTTTCAAGGGAAGTATTTATGCGAAATCAGAGAACGTCCTTTTGGTATGTACATACCTCAAGGACGTTCTTTCGTTAAAGGCGATTACTGATTACTGATTGCTAATTGCTGATTAACGAAAAAAGCAAATTCTAATTCCAGGACACTGTGTCTGCGTTTGGTTGGTATAACGGTTTTGGGTGGAATATATTCTCAAATTAGCAATCAGCAATTAGTAATTATCAATAATCCTGGAGATTTTATGTCCTTGCGCTTTTATATACATACCATGGGTTGCCAGATGAACGAGTACGACTCCGAGCTCATCTCCGGCTTGTTGAGAGCAGAGGGGTTTGAACCCGCGCTTTCGGCCGGTGAAGCCGATATCGTGCTGGCGAACACCTGCGCGGTGAGGGAGCTTGCAGCCGAGAAGGCCTACAGCTACCTCGGAAGCATCCTGAAAAAAGACAAAAAAAGCGAGCAGATTGTGGTTATGTGCGGCTGTGTTGCGGAGCAGGACGGGGCCGGGGCTCTGAAAAGAATGAACGGTATAGATCTTGTGATCGGCCCTTCAAAAATAAGAAACATTGGCGGCATACTGAAAGATTTCCTCAAAAACGGCAGGCGGAAGGATTACACGGGCGACGCGAAAGTTGAATGGAATAAAGATTCAGCGATTGCCCGCTCTTCCGGGGAAAAGGCCTGGGTAACAATAAGCAAAGGCTGCAATTCTTTCTGTTCCTACTGCGTGGTGCCTCTGGCCCGCGGCCGGGAAGAAAGCAGACCGCAGGAAGATATTGTTGAGACCGCAGCGAAATTGATTAAGAGCGGCTGCAGAGAGATAAATCTGATAGCCCAGAATGTAAATACCTACGGCAAAGATAAAAAAGGAGAAGGAGATTTTGCGGAACTGCTAACAAGGGTCGCTTCGCTGGAAGGAGAGTTTCGGGTAGGGTTTAAGACCGCGCACCCCAGGGATTTTTCTGAAGAACTTATTCAAACGGTAGAGAGTTCAAAAAAAATAATGAGAAACTTCCATTTACCGCTCCAATCCGGTTCTGACCGCGTGCTAAAACTTATGAACCGCGGGTATGACACGAAACGCTACCTTGAGGTCGCGGGCAAAGTGAGGCGGCTGTCCGGTTCCTCGCTCACCACAGATATAATAGTCGGTTTTCCGGGCGAGACCGAAGAAGATTTTGAAGGGACTCTGGCAATGTTCGCGCGCGCCGCTTTTGATTCGGCGTATATGTTCAAGTACTCTCCGCGCAAAGGCACGGCGGCTTCAAAGCTTGGAGACACCGTGCCTAAGGGCGTTAAGGAAGAACGGCTGGCGCGCCTTATGGCGCTCCAGAGGAAGACCGGCCTTGCGAATAACAAGCCGCTTGTCGGTTCCGAGCAGGAGGTATTGATAGACAGCGAAACATTTTCCGCCGGAAAGGTTTGCGGAAAGACACTCTCGGAAAAACAGGTGTTTTTTCCGGCTGAAAATAGCCTGAAAGGTTTTGTCAGGGTAACTATTACTTCCGCGGGGCCGTTCAGCCTGAAAGGAGAACCGGTAAAATGACGCTAAAAGAGATGAAATGTTTCTACGAAAAGGAAAAGAAGGTCATAAAGGGGCGGCTCAAGGAATTTGAGCTGGTTTACGCGGAAAATGACCGCCGTATCCTGGAAGAACTCTGTTTTTGCATCTTCACCGCTAATGCCTCGGCAAAGATGGGTTTTACCTGCATAGACCTTATTCGGCCGGTGCTGCTTACCGCAAGCCCGGAAGAACTCAGCCGCAGGATAAGGGGAAGGTACCGTTTCTGGCGTGTACGCCCTAAATATCTGGTCCACACCAGGGAATATTTGAGGTGCGGGTACGGGCTGAAGATGCACGACCTGATAGAATCTTTCGGCGCGGACCGCGACGCCTTGCGCGATTTCTTCGCGAAGGGAAAGGATATCAAGGGCATCGGCTACAAAGAGGCAAGCCATTTTCTGCGGAATATCGGGTTTAAGGGCTACGCTATCCTTGATAAACATATTTTAAACTGCCTGTTTGAATATGGTATAATTAGAAAAGTTGAACCCATGAATACCAAACAGAAATACTTGGAAACAGAAGAGAAAATGAAAAAGTTCGCGAAGAAGATCGGCATTGATTTTGACGAACTCGACCTGCTCTTCTGGAGCAGTAAGACCGGAGAGGTCCTTAAATAATGAGAATAATAGGAGTAATACCGGCCCGACTGGCTTCTACGAGGTTTCCGGAAAAAATACTCGCCGAGATAAAGGGAAAGCCGATGATTTGGTGGGTCTGGAAAGCGGCGAAAAAAGCCGAGACCCTGAGCGAAGTTTTTGTAGCGACAGACCATCCTAAAATATATTCCGCGGTGCGGGATTTCGGCGGCAACGCCGTAATGACTTCTTCCAGGCATAAGAGCGGCACGGACAGGATTGCTGAAGCGGTCAAGGGGCTTAAGGCCGATATAGTCGTTAATATTCAGGGCGATGAACCGCTGATCCGTCCTGATATGCTGGACAAAGCGGTGGCGCCGTTCTACGCGTCTCCCGGCCTTCATATGAGCACCCTGGTCTGCAAAGTACATGATAGGAAACTCGCGGAAGATACCAATATGGTGAAAGTAACCGTGGATATTAACGGCTACGCAATGTATTTTTCAAGGTCGAACATACCCTCGCTCGCGAGAGCGGAAGGGTTTGATTTTTTTTACAAGCATATCGGCGTTTACGTGTACAAGAAGGATTTTCTGCTCAAATATGTTAAAATGAAACAAAGCCGCCTGGAAAAAATTGAAAAACTTGAACAGCTTCGGGTTATCGAGAACGGTTACAAGATAAAAGCGGTTGAAACCAGGTTTGACACGGTCCCGGTGGACACGAAGGAAGACTTGGCGAAAGTGATTAAGCTGCTCGCTTGATGCTCAGACGCGCGGATGCGCAGTAAGAACTGAGGACAGAAGACAGTAGACGGTGGACCGATACCGTCACAATCCGTGAGTTTTTAATTAGTAATTAGCAATCAGGAATTAGTAATCCGCGGAGCGGCAGACAGAGGACGGTTGGAGGGTTAGAGGGTTGGATGGCCGGATGTTTAAGAGCCGGCAGGGAACGGAAGGTTGGAAGGTTAGAGGTTTAGAAGGTTGGAAGTTTCGAATTTCGAATTTAGTGTCCGCCTATTTGCTTGCAAATAGGCGAGATCTCGCCTGAAGGAACTTCAGGCGGACTTCGAATTTGCTTCTAATGGAGGCTTTGATGTCCAAATACATATTTGTAACAGGCGGCGTTGTTTCATCTCTCGGAAAGGGCATCACCAGTTCCTCCATCGGCTGTCTCCTGGAAACCAGGGGGCTCAAAGTAACCCACCAGAAATTTGATCCCTACATTAATGTTGATCCCGGCACCATGAACCCCTACCAGCACGGCGAAGTCTTTGTGACCGATGACGGCGCCGAGACTGACCTTGACCTGGGGCATTACGAGAGGTTCAGCAGCGCCTGCATGGGAAAAGACAACAATGTGACAACCGGCCAAATCTACTATTCCGTCATTTCCCGAGAAAGAAAGGGCGATTATCTCGGCAAGACTATCCAGGTGGTTCCGCACATCACGAACGAGATCAAGGAGAGGATACTCAAAGTAAATAAAGACAACAAGTATGACGTGACCATCGTGGAAATTGGCGGCACGGTCGGCGATATAGAAAGCCTGCCTTTCCTGGAGGCCATCAGGCAGTTCAGGAAGGACGTAGGGCGCGATAATGTTATTTATGTGCATGTGACCCTCCTCCCTTATATAGAAACGGCAGGAG
>Ga0209083_1003552_pt1 | contig 12899 bp, 5 predicted proteins | sample AM7aDNAmetaG_FD_184132 | JGI IMG/M metagenome (GOLD analysis project Ga0209083, IMG submission 184132) | Freshwater microbial communities from Finland to study Microbial Dark Matter (Phase II) - AM7a DNA metaG (SPAdes) (version 3) | ecosystem: Environmental > Aquatic > Freshwater > Lake ...
AAAAAAAACACTCAATAATTAGAAAAAATCATACCCTGACAAATGCTTTTTATAAAAATATCTTGCCAACAGAAAAATATGCTTATTTTGCAAAGCTCTCAAAGATTAATCTTTACCTTTATAATTCTAGCTTCTGAATTCTTGCCATGCTAGTAGAGCTGAATTGAACTTTTCCAGCTAAATTTGAGTGAAAGAAGGTTGTTTATTTTGCTTCTTCTGCAAAACTTTTCCTGTAGATAGCTTTAAAAATCCATGCACCGATGGCGGCGGTCCAGAAAGAAAACATGGAATATATTAGAGCCGGTTTCAGCATCTGCTGGTTGTGTAACAGGGTTCCCGCAACCAGAAAAGCAAGAGTTGTGTTGTGGACAGCTCCCTCAAACATGATTGTAAGCGCATTGCGGACACCAAGACGCGTAAAATAGCCGATAAAATAGCTGAAGACCATACACGCAAAATTTAACAATAATGCCCATGGAAAAATCTGAATAGTCTCAGCTATGGAGATACCTGTTCCGCCTTGTTTTTTATCTGCAAAAAACACGATGGTGAAAACAAGGCCGAGAGCCACAAGCAAAATGAATTTTAATGGTTTCTGTATGGCTGCTGCAAAAGCCGGAAGTTTTCGTTTTATTATCATTCCGATGGATATAGGTAGAATGGTAACAGTAAATATCTGCATTACTGTTTCTATAACTGACAAATGAATAACCGCTTTTGTTCCCAGAAAGTAATTAATGGCAAGATTGACAATGAAAGGGATGGAGAAAATAGTAAGGATGCTGTTAACCGATGTGAGAGAAACGGAAAGTGCGACGTTTCCCTTGAAGAAATAAGTGAGGAATCCGGAAGTTGTTCCTCCCGGACAAGCTGCAAGGATGATAAGACCTATTTTTATTTCGTTTGGCAGCACTGACATCATTGCAATTAAAAAAGCAATTAAAGGCAAAGCGATCATTTGCGCAGACAAACCTATTATAAAAGTTTTCGGATAAAGAACAATGTCTTTAAAGCTTTTCAAAGTCAGCGAAAGTCCTATTCCCAGCATAATAAATGCAAGAACCCCACTGATAAGAAAATCGAAAATAGTATATGAAGAGAAGTTCATTATGCAGTAGTAATGAGTAAACAAATATAGGGGTTTTTGATCATCCAGCATTTAAATAGTCGAGGGTTATTTCGGTAATCTCTTGTCCCCCGGATGCAGGTATAAAAATCAACTATTCTTTTTGAATTTCCGGAAAGAACAATAAACAGAAGTTAAACCTTTTGTAAATTTGCAAAAAATAAGGCAATGGAAATCCAGCAAGCAATACTGACACGCAGGAGCATCAGGAAATATTCACTCGAAAAAGTAAGCGATGAGCAGATTGAAGCCATCCTTCGGGCTGCAATGTATGCCCCCTCGGCGCGCAACCAGCAGCCATGGCATTTTGTTGTTCTGCGCGATAAAACTATCCTGGAAAAGATCCCTGTTTTTCATCCGAATGCTAAAATGATAACGGGTGCAAGTGCAGGTATTTTGGTCTGTGCCGACATAAACCTTGAGCAAAGTGTCGGTTACTGGATACAGGATGTCGCTGCTGCTACACAGAACATTCTGCTTAGCGCTTATGGCCAGGGGCTTGGAGCCGTATGGCTGGGTATTTACCCACGAGAAGAAAGAATAAAGGGTATATCAGATATTCTTAGCCTTCCTACGCATATCGTTCCATTCTCACTCATTTCAGTAGGTTATCCTGCTGAAAATCCATCTCAACCCGACAGATATTTACCTGAGCGCATACATTTTGAAAAATGGTAAAGCTTCATTTAGTATCCGAAAAATGAAGAAAGTCGTTGAATAATTTTGTTTTTTCGGCAAAATAGCACTATTCGACGAATTTTTTAAGAAGTTAGATAAAAGTGTAATACCTTTGAAAATTAATAATTAAACCCTGAAAATTATGTTAAAATCGTTTCACTATTTTAGAACGCTGACAGTACTTGTAATTCTGACAGCAATTATTTCATCATGTAATAACGCACCTAACAAAGAGCAGATGAACAAAGAATTCAAAGCATTTGTAGCAAAATTTGATTCTGTTTACATTCCTCTGTCCAAAGCCGGAAACCTGGCTTACTGGAATGCTTCCATCTCCGGAAAGCAAGAAGACTGGAAGAAGGTAGATGACATTTCTTTTAAAACTAATGCCATTTTCGCCAATAAAGAAGATTTTAATACTTTGAAAAGACTTAAAGAGTCAAAAATGATAACGGATGAGATCCCGGCACGGCAGCTTGAAGTGCTTTACCTTTCTTATCTTGGCAGTCAGGTTGATACTGCAAAACTGAATGCCATCACCAAGATGCAAACCATGATCGAGCAGAAATACGGCAATTTCAGGGCTATCGTTGGGAAGGACACACTGACAGACAACATGATTGAAGATGTACTTAAATCTTCGACTGATAACCAGAAACTGCAGGATACATGGCTTGCACATAAAAAGATTGGGCCAGTTGTTAATCAGGATATCATCAAGCTGGTGAAGTTACGCAATGAACTTGCAAAAGAACTTGGGTTTAACAATTATCACGAAATGAGCCTGAAACTGAGCGAACAAGATCCCACCCAGATAGAAAAGCTGTTTGATCAGCTTGACAGTCTTACCAGAGGTTCATTCATTCAGGTAAAGAGCGAAATGGACGATTATTTTGCAAAACGTTATAAAATAAAGAAAGAAGATTTGATGCCATGGCATTATCAGAACCGTTATTTTCAAGAAGCTCCAAAGATTTATAAAGTAGAACTTGATAAATATTACAAGGATAAAGATCTTCCCAAACTTACCTCAACTTATTATGCCGGTATCGGATTACCTGTTGATGATATTATGAAAAACAGTGACCTGTACGAAAAGAAAGGTAAGAATCAGCATGCATATTGTATAGATATTAATAATGAAGGCGATATCCGTGTACTTTGCAATGTTAAACCGAACGAAAACTGGATGGGTACATTACTCCACGAGTTTGGGCATTCTACTTACGATAAATATATTAATATTAAACTGCCTTATATTCTCCGCAATCCGGCTCATACCTTCTGTACTGAAGCAATCGCTATGATGTTCGGAAGGCTTTCTTCAAATCCACAGTGGCTTAAAGACATGGTAGGCATCAACGATAAGGAAAAGGCAAAGATAGCGGAAGATTCCTATAAGACTCTTCGTCTCCAGCAGCTTGTTTTCAGCAGATGGGCACAGGTGATGTACCGTTTTGAAAAAAGCCTGTATGAAAACCCTGATCAGGATTTAAATAAACTATGGTGGGATCTCGTGGAAAAATATCAGATGGTGAAAAAGCCTGTGAACAGAAACGAACCTGACTGGGCTACAAAAATTCACATCGCCACATCACCTTGTTATTATCACAATTATCTTTTAGGCGAATTATTGGCATCGCAGCTGCATCATTATATATGTGCCAATATCCTTAAAACAGAAGACTGGAAGAATCAGAGCTTTGTCGGTAATAAAGAAATTGGCAAGTATCTCATTGATAAAGTCTATATGCCGGGTGAGCTTTATAAATGGAATGATATGATTGAAAAGGCTACAGGCGAAAAACTTACTCCCAAATACTACGCAAACCAGTTTGTTAATTAATTTTTTGACACAAAAAGAAAGGGGACTTTGGGATCCCCTTTTTTTATGTCCTGCTCGTAAGAAATTATCTAACCACGATTAAAGAGTAGTTCTTTTTTCCTTTCTGAACGACAAAGTATTTATTGTTTATAAGGTCGTCGGCTGTTAAAAGAGATGATTCATCAACAAGAATTTTATTGACCCATACTGCCTTATCTTTCATCATCCGGCGTGACTCACCTTTCGAAGGAAATATTCCTGTTATTTCGGAAAGAAGTTCGGTAGCACTAATACCTGCACCTATGATTTCCATTTGTATCTCATGAATGGGAACCCCTTCGAAAACACCTAAAAAAGTTTTATCATCGAGTGATTTTAAAGTCTCTGCAGTTCCTTTTCCAAAAAGAATTTCTGATGCCTTTAAAGCCATCTGGTAATCTTTTTCCGAATGTATCCTTATAGTCAGGTCTTTTGCCAGGGCTTTCTGTAAAACCCGCAGATGCGGTGCCTGCCTGTGTTCCTGAATAAAAGAACCAATCTCTTCATGGGTGAACAGTGAAAATATTTTAATGTACTTTTCTGCGTCCTCATCAGCACAGTTGATCCAGAACTGGTAGAAAGCATATGGTGAAGTTTTTGCAGGGTCAAGCCATATATTTCCCGATTCAGTTTTTCCGAATTTGCCTCCGTCAGCTTTGGTAATCAAAGGGCAGGTCAAAGCAAAAGCTTCGCCGCCGGTTTTTCTTCTGATCAGCTCTGTGCCGGTTGTGATATTCCCCCACTGGTCTGAACCGCCCATCTGGAGTTTGCAGTTTTTATTTTCGTACAGGTACAGGAAATCAAACCCCTGCACTAACTGGTACGTGAATTCTGTAAACGACATTCCTTCTCTTTCATCACCTGTAATGCGTTTTTTTACCGAATCTTTTGCCATCATGTAATTTACAGTGATATGTTTGCCTATATCGCGCAGGAAGCCAAGAAAAGTGTAGTTTTTTGTCCAGTCATAGTTGTTAATGATTTCTGCACAGTTTGGTTTGGATTCATCAAAATCAAGGAAGTGAAGAAGTTGTTCCCGGATACAATCCTGGTTATGTCGTAACTCTTTTTCTCCGAGCAGGTTTCTTTCCTTTGATTTTCCGGAAGGATCACCAATCATGCCTGTTGCTCCCCCGATGACAGCAATGGGCTTATGGCCGTAGTTCTGAAGGTGCCGGAGCATCATGACCGATACAAGATGTCCTATATGTAGTGAATCTGCTGTAGGGTCTATGCCAACATAAGCTGTAACCATTTCTTTCGAAAGCAACTCTTCTGTTCCGGGCATGATATCCTGTATCATCCCTCTCAGGCGTAATTCTTCAATGAAATTCATTGTTTCAGGTTTTGATTTAGCAATGCAAAGTTAAAGAAATATCATTATTTGAAGAAGCCGTTATTGTGTCAGGGTGAATCTCAGGCTGATACCACCGTTAGTTGTGGAGTTTTTAAACTGTGAAGCTATATAAGGGTTGTTAATTACCTTATCAAAGAATAAACGGAAAGTCAGTTTATCACTTAGCATGTAATCGGCAGAGATATTGATGGTAATCACCTGCTGACCTGCAGAGACCTGATCTACATTTTGATTTATATTACGCAATATAGATTTGTTATTTCTGATAGAAAGGTCGGCTTTAAGATTGATATCGCTTTTGAAAGTCTTCTTGCCTCCGGCCCCTTTACCCGTGCTTATTCTTAATTTCACATCTTTTATTCTGTAGCCCAGGCCAATGATATATTCACTGCTGAACACTTCGGTTAACTGGTTGTTGGCAAAGCTAAGCGACAGTGTCCTTGAACGCTTCATTTCAAAGTTACTTAGCAGACTGTTGATCCAGGCCATTTCTACTTTAAATAATGGTGCGAATTGCTCGGAGATAACAACCTGACCGATTTCATATCGGGGAATAAAATTATCAACGGCATCCCGGTATTGTTGATAGAAACCCAGTTGGGGGTCAGAATGTACATTGGTCACATAAGAACCGACACTGTAAGTCGACCTGTAAGCATGCGATATTGTAAAAGAACGGAAAAGTTTTTTAAAGAAATTGATTTTTGTCAGCCCGCTGTATGTAATTCTCCAGTTTGGCAGTGGAATTTTTGGCATGGGATCAAGCAATACATTGGATGGGCTTTTCCCGCCGTATGCTGCTAAGAATGCAGGGATCATTACGCTCTGAGAAGTAGGTCCAAAACCTTTGGGGTAATATTTACCTGAAATAGTATCATAAGTGTAGGTATGGTCCCAATATGGACTCTCGTTGGCCAGGCGGTTGGCAATTTCAAGCCGGTAGTCCCTGAAGTTGTTATATATTGCCGAATTATTGTTTTTATCGGTTCCTGAAAAAGAGGTACCTATCGTAAAATATGACATACTGAAGTTCCCGGTGGTCTGGGGAGAAATGGGCCTGTCACTGAAGTTCCCGTATCGGTCGGCTTTCAGGTATTCCTGATGGTTTTCAGAATACGTTCTGTCAGCAGTAACTTCAATTTTAAAATCGGTAAATGGCTCCACTGTTGCCCTGAAATTGATACTTTGGGTATACTTTGTCATATATGCAAAGTTGAGCAGGGTATCTTTGGTCAGCCAGTCGTTATCTTTAGCATCCTGTATTATACTTCTCTGTCCTCCGAATGCGAAGAGAAATCCAGGTGCTCCGTTACTCAGGTCCAGGCCGATCAGATTTGGACTAGGCTTAAATCCCGGCAGCAACGTACCCTTACTTTCCGTGTAGGTGACATTTGCCGTTTTTAGTGCCATCAGGAACCTTAAAGAGTTATCCAGTATCCATTTGAAATAGTTGACTTTATCTTTGACTTCAGTAGTATCTTTCTTTTCCTTAATGCCTTTTTGGGGCGGCTTTAATTTTGGGTTCAATGCCGTATTCGGCTTATTTTTAGTTTGCGTTTCGGAGTTCAGCTTTTTCAAATAACCAATTTTATTGTAAAGTGTCAGCATGGTCACACCACCATTGAGGGATTTGGTATTTGAATTTTCCACTGTATTACCCAATTCCGTCATTGAAAGGGCTGCCCCGTCCCATGAATAAGACGCATTATAACGTGCACTTACACTAATCCAGTTCAGGATGGGAATTTTATTCAGCGGGAGATTATACGTGATATTGGTTGTTTGCTGATAATGTGTCATCCTGCCCAGAGTGAAAACATTCTTCCAGATACTGTCTTTCTTAGCTTTATTGTCAATTTTTCCCTGAGGCTCGTCAATCTGGGCATTAGCAGTGGCACTGTATTCAAGTTTTAATGATTGTGTCAGGTCAAATCTCAGATCGAAGATGCGGTTCCATTCGAATTTCTTTACAAAAGTAGGCTCCATAGCAATAAGCCCTACACTTTTCTTGCGGAGCATGCTTTCATTAAACTCCCTGTTAATATCTGTACGGAACGAGAATGCTTTTGGCAGAAAGTAGAAATTGAAATCCCTGACCAATGCAAAATATTTACTCTTGCTTAAGAATTTGATCTTGGAAAACGGTTTCACATTCAAAGGATTGATGGAGTAATTATAACCTATACCACCCTTATGAATCTTTTTCAGGTTATATTCAATATCCACATTACGGTGGAAGTATTCAGAATATGCATAGCTTAAATCCAGGTTTTCTATATCATAAAGATGGATTTTTTTGTTAGCGCCAACCCTGTCTTTTCTGACGTTGATAAAATTAATGTTTTTACGTGTTGTCAGGTCCTGCGTGAGGCTTTTTATAGAATCTCTTTCAGCTTTTGTTTTGAATGTTTCCAGATCTGATTTCAGTTTGCTGTCGGGATTAAGCGGGTCATACTCAGGTGTGCTTGCTGTTCGTGAATAATCTACATGCATTGGTATCCGGATACCGTACTTTTCAGGGAAAAATTTACCTAATTCCAGGTTTGTAGAGATGTCGAACGATGAAATATATTCTTTCTGGCGTTCGTTGAGTTTCTGTTCTATATTACCAAATCCGGGAGTACTGTATGCCCCGGAAACAATCAGGTTTCCTAGATCAGCCAGTACCACGTTAGCTCTTGCAGTAGCTGCCCACCCTGATTCTTCTTTAAAATCAGTAAGCCGTAACTCATTAAACCATACCTCCGCTGATTTGGCCAGCATGTCATCATTATCCTGCACGGTTCTCTTTTTAGGATTTCGGATACCTATCATGATAGTTCTAACGTCGCTTACATTGGGAGTGCCGACTACAGTAATTCTATTATTGCCTGATTGCTTTGTATAAGGAGAAGTCAGTGTTATTGGAGAACCGGATTCCCGCATCAGCGTATTCCGGTCTTGTTTTACCTGCACAAGCTCATCGAGGTCAATGGCAAACTCGTTTTCTGAAGGCCAAATGATCTCCGGGCTGTTTTTACTGGTGTACCAGGGCGTGAGTTTCAGAGGGATCTCATATTCATAAAAATTTTCAGTAAAGTCAGAACCCAGGCGCACGAAAACAGTAAGATCGCCGTCTTTTAGCTGGTCATATTCCTTCAGCTTTTCACCATGAACAAACATTCTCAGGTATTTGAACTGCCTCAGGTCAAACTGAGTTGTTTTATAGACGGCTCTTGCATCACCATCAATAAGGTTATTGACTCTTAAAACCAGTGACTGCTCGTTCATTTGAACAAGATTGGTTGTTCCCTGGTTGATCTCACGGTTGATACCCGGGGGGACAACATAAGGAACAGGTATTCTGTTTGCATTTTCTTCAATATTGACAGCTGAAATGTTAAAACTCGTACCACTTTGCTCGTCACCGGGAATGTATTCCCCGGAAGAAAGCAGGTTACGGTTGTATTTTCTCCATTCACTGCGGACAAGATCAAATGTTGCAAGACGGCAGATAATAGGCTCGGTAAATCCTTTAAGGAACATCCTGATGAAACGGATCGACTGAAAATCCTGAAGATTACCGATCACTTTTTCGGGCTCGCGTATGGGGATTTTAAACTGGTACCATTTAACATCATGTATTGACCCGTCAGGAAAGCGCACATTTTGTGCATCACGGATATCAGCGATGTAATTCTCGCCCACGTTCATTTTATCAGGACGAAGGTCAACATGATACTGATAATATCTTTCCGATTCACTCAGGGTATTGTCGCCGTTGATATCTTCCACATTCGGCATGGTGGTCTGCATTTGCCCGGGTGTTGTGGAGTTTCCTTCAGGACCATTAAAGTTCTTGTATCTTTCAAGAATTTTAACATCATTGTTGTCCATATCTGATCCCATATAATAGGAAAAATCATCCGAAGACGGGTCTCTTTTTGCATTCTGATAGGCCTGTGATCCGGAACCCAGGTTTGAACTTGTTGCAATTTTCTGGATATATGTTGTATCGAAGAATGAATTTTCATCCACATCCCTTAATCCGTCATACCCCACATCCTGATATTGTCTGGTACCATCCCTGTTGTCGAAAGTGTTAACCATTGCCTGATTTTTAGGGACCCGTCCCCATATAGTTGTATCAACATCTATTATCTGATCGGAAACAGGCAGCCCGTTTTCAAAACTTTTTCTTCCATCGCGGAGCAAATCCTCTGAGATGTCACCAAGGTTAAAGAACAGTTGACCTCCTGTATGATTAGTATCCTGAATAAAGGGATCCATCATCCAGAACTCAATATATTCTACATTAGCGGCTTCAAAGTCGGTTTGCTCAATTTTACGCATGATACCTCCCCAGCGGGCTCCGTTGGTGTTTTTTAAAGACCCGTCAGGGTTCAGGCCTTCGGATACATTAGGAACACCGTCAACATCATAATTATAAGGACCTCTTTCTGTTGGATAATATGCCAGGTTCATTATAGCCATATTGGTAACAATACCGTTTGGCGGTTCTTTATCCGTGACTTCTTTTTCTTCAACAGGACGGGCATATGGGTTTGACATATCAGTTTTGGAAATATTGCCCGGATGATTGCTCTTGTCATAGAAAATCTGGTCGATGGTGTACCATGCCAGTTTGGCCCTGTTATATCCGTATTTGAGACTTATCCCGTATTTCATTTCAGGGAACAGATCGTTCTGGCCCTGAGGCGTGCTGGCAAGATACCAGGTATAAGGCGTTTTAATATCGATAGATGACTTTGTCCCTTCAAAATCATCCACATAAGTGACCCCGGTTTTCCCGATAGCACTGGAATGACCAGGTATGAGCTGGGCAAACTCACCACTTACTGAAAGTCTGGAAGGAGCTTTGGTTGACAGGAGCGGAAGTTTATCAATTAGTTTTGTGAGCAAAGGAAGCTCGGTCTGATAATCCAGGTTCAGACCCCAGATAGTATTGGAAATGGGCTCATCACCGTAGTTTACTTTTTGTGTCAAAGGTCTTTCGTGCAGGTTAAGAATGGTGGCGCCGATGTTAAAATCTTTATTGATAGTATAATCAAAATGAGCCCCCATGAGGGTTTTTGTCTGAATATTGAACTGCGAATTGTTTTCCAGTGAAATATTAATAGGAGTGCCCGAATTCATATATCCCTGGTTGATGATCTTTACCCTTCCTAAAGTATAGTCAACAGTGTAATCTACATTTTCCTGAAGAGGGATACCACCTGCAGTAACTTTAACGGATCCTTTCGGGACATTCATGGCATTCAGCGAAATTTCAGATCCTCCCTGTGATTTATAAAAACCTTCAATGATGTATTTGTTTTTATCGGGATATTGCTGAGCCCCTTTTTTTGTTAAGGTGTATAGTGAGTCGTAGGCATATTTTCTTCCAAGCAATGTATCCTGACCAAATATATCATGTATCGTCTTTCCGAAAGGTTGAAGCACCGGGAAATAAATTCTTCCGTTGGTGGCCTGAATGGTTCCTCCTGTTGTTGACGCATTATCTATAAAGTCGAAAACACCGTCAGATATGGGAGCAAGGTTATAATCCAGCCTGTCCAGGTTCATGAGCTTAATCAGAGGTATACCTTTTTGCGGCCCATCAAGAAAATAACCTGTGGGGATTCCGTTATTCTCACCAAGGAACAAAACATTCAATCTGAAGTCATCTTTACTGATCTGATAGCCGCCGATAGAATAGACATTTTTCATCATCAGGTTATACATGGGTAACCTGGTATTGATGGATGTACTTTTCAAAAGTTTAACAATAAGAGCCTTTGGGGGATTAATACCTTCATTTGAGAATTCACCGACCTGGTAAACTGTGGTGTCACCAATTACCTGAAACTGAAATGCCACTGCCAGAACCTGGTCAGAACTTAATGTGGTATTGAGTGAAATAAAACCAAGCTTGCTGTTGAATGTAAATTCCGAAGTGGTCAGTTTGCGGGCAAGTTCTACTTTTTCATAATCCTGGCCTGAGACCATATTCTTGGACTGCATATAATTGTTTACCGCATTGATGTTCCTTAGCTGGGAAGTATCGTTAAGGAATTGAGAAACAATGTTATTTGTTTTATTATCCGGGTAATTTCTTCCCGCAACATGAAGAATGCTGGTATTGTAGGGTTTTTTTTCACCCAGGTCTGCCAGGGCAATGATGTTGCGGTTATCAGTCGTTGCAGCTCCAATATTTGTACGCCAGACTTCAATCTTGGTAATATTAATTTCTGAAGTGATCAGAGGAAGTCTTGCAAGCGATTTTTCGTAATTGTCAATAAAGTACTGGGCAAGGAAAAAATGCTTGTTTTCTTCATATTCATCGGAAGTGATTTTAAAGGAATTGGTCTGGGCTCCACCTGAAACCGTAATGTTTTTAGCCTCACTTTTTTGCTCTGAAAAAACACCTGTAACCGACAACTTACCGAACTGAAGTTTTGTTTTTATACCGAAAAGGCTCTGGTTTCCCTGTATCAGTGTGCTGTTGAGTGGAAGGTTAACGTCACCGGCTTCAATCAACTGGATGATATCATCTTCCTTGCCTTCATATTTGAGCTTAAGTTTGTTTTCAAATTCAAAAGTGGCTTCTGTATTGTAATTGGTTTTAAATTCAATTTTATCACCGATTTTTGCTACAGCACTCAGTTGAATTTTTTCCTGGAAATCGAAGTTGGTCGTTTTCCGCTGTCGGATGTCGATCGAAGGGTCGTCACGGCGGTTGTTAACCAGTCCGAATATCAGTTCTGCCGAACCGGTAGGGCGGATCTCAATCGTACTGCCTCCGAAGATTCTGTCAAATATCTCACTTTGAATATGAAGCTTGGGTAAAAACCCCTGCCTGTTCCCAATGCCTGAGGAACTTGATCTTTCTTTCCAGTATTGATCCAGCGAACTTGACAGGTCATATTTTTTATATTCGTCAAAGCTCATCGAATTGGGTACGCGGTAATTGAAATCGCCTATTTTCTTTGTGAAAATATATTCACCTGTTACTGGATCGTAAGTAATTTCTGTTTTAACGTTGGTTGGCTCTCTCAGATATAACCCGCTTTTATCATTATAGCCGTTAAACGGATAAACATCCCCGTCATCAAAGGGATATATCAGCGAAGAGTCAGGAGGCGCCGACATATTTTCATATATCACCGGCCTTCCTTTATGCAGTGGCGCTGTTCCACCCCATCCAATATAAATGATGAGCGAAATAAGATTAAATGTAAAGAAGTATTTAAGGAGTCTTTTCAATCGTTCCGGTTAGTTATAGGTTCTTAAGTGCTTCTTTAACAAGTTTTTCAACAGCAAGACCACTTCCTTCTCTCTGGATGATTTTATCCAGTGTCTTCTCGGAGGCGTTTTTATTAAATCCAAGGGCAACGAGAGCTGAAAGTGCTTCGCTTTTATTGATATTTTGCTGAACCGGGAAAAACCCGCTGTCAGGAGAACTTTGTTTATCAAATTTATCTTTTAAATCAACAATGATCCTTTGGGCGGTCTTTCCACCAATGCCTTTGATCGATTGCAGCAACGAAGCATTTCCGTTTACTATGGCCTGAATAATTTCCGGTGTGGAGAGGGAAGACAGCATAAGCAACGCCGTATTATTTCCAACACCTGAAACTGAAATCAGCTTGCGGAAGACAGCACGTTCATCTTCATCTGCAAATCCGTAAATAGAAAACCCAACAGGTGTGGTGGCTTCGTTGCGTATGCTGAGATGAGTATAGAGCAGGCAGTTCTCTTCAATCAGTTTAGAATAGGTGTTCAGGGATATATGTATGTGGAAACCAATACCATTGCATTCTAAAATGCAAAATGCAGGATTTTTCTCAACCAACTTCCCTTTAATATATGAATACATGATATAGTATGACTTA
>Ga0209083_1003553_pt1 | contig 12897 bp, 7 predicted proteins | sample AM7aDNAmetaG_FD_184132 | JGI IMG/M metagenome (GOLD analysis project Ga0209083, IMG submission 184132) | Freshwater microbial communities from Finland to study Microbial Dark Matter (Phase II) - AM7a DNA metaG (SPAdes) (version 3) | ecosystem: Environmental > Aquatic > Freshwater > Lake ...
CGCCCCTTGAATTTACTCTGAGCCTTGCAAGAACCTACGATAACGGAACGTATTCTTTCAGCTATGCCCCCGATAATGGTTACTTGGAGAACATTAGCGACAACGGCACTCTGCTGGAGTTCAAGCGTCGCATAACCGAACCGGGGCTGTACTGGATTACCGCAGTGGATAATGAAACCGTCGATAATGTTACCAAAGTGCTTCACACCGACACCATAGCCATTATGGCAGAGGATAGAACCCAGCTTGATACGAAGCTCAAGAGCAAATGGAGCGGGGTAAGGGATACTCTTACGGGAAACGATTTCAATGCTGCTGCAAAATACTTTGATAGCAGCACAAAAGCTATTTACAAAGACATATTTGCCAGCATGCCTGATCAGCTTTCGCAAATGGCGCAGGATATGGCTGATATACAGCTCATAAAAACTAAAAATGCCCGTGCTGAGTATGATCTGCGCATTGTGCGAAACGGAATAGTGTTTTCATATTTTGTATTATTTGTAAAAGATGAAAACGGGCTCTGGAAAATTAAATCATTTTAACGGCAAATATATTGCGGAGAGCGTTATGAAAAAACTGCAAATCAGTGTCATTGCCTTTCTGCTTTTTATCGGGTTTGTATCTACGGTTGGGGCAAAGGAGAGGTTCATTTACTCAAAGCCAGCCTTCAAAGGCCGGATGATCGACAGTGAGACAAAAGAACCGATAGAAGGTGTTGTGGTTGTGGCGGTGTACTGGGAAAGCTATTCGTTCTGCCTGGGCCCCGGAGGATGCAGCCCCGAAATTGCAGGGATTGCTGAAACCTGCACAGATAAAAAGGGCGAATTTTACATCAAGCCATTTACAACCTGGATGGGCCCATTCGGGTATACTGGATGGACCCGGTTTATAATCTACAAACCGGGTTATGCCAGTTATTCGACAAGGGAAATGGTGAAAGAACTAAAGCCGCTTAAAAGTATCGATCCGGAAGATTTTTTTTCAAAAGAGATTGGCACAAAAGGAACTGTAACCTATCCGCCGTTGAGTGACTATGCAAAGGACGATAAAACTACAACCATTGAAACCACTTTTGGGATTGCTGAGATGCCAAGATTGAAAAGTAGAGAGGACAAGTTGATGGCGTTCCCATACACCCCGATCGATTATGGAGCATATGATATGCCTCTTTTATACAAAGCAGTGAACGAAGAAAGAAAAAAATTTGGTATGGGCGAAGTAAATTATTAAGGGGAGAAGATGAAAAAAATATTATTAGCTATTGGTTTTCTATTTTTATGCTTTTGCCGAATCTCTTTTGCATTAAACGTTGATACGCATAATGCACTTAATCAAAATATAGCTTCAAAAAACATTAATGAATTTTCATTAAACACGTATCTTGTTGATCGACTTGGATTTAAAAACGGAAAAGATGAAGACATAAAATACTATTTTAAAAAACAACCAGTTTTCAAATGGCTCGGTGAAGGCGGCGAAAGAGAAGATGACCCATTTGGTGTAATCTTGTCCAAGGCACCGGTTAGGGCGGCAAATCATTTTCATGATCCGGTGAACGATGCAGGCTGGGGCTGGGGCATGTCTGCCATTGATTGGGCTTTTTTGGGGAGAAATCAGCAGTATTGGGGCAATTACTCATGGGCAGATGTGCGAAATTATTTTATAACGGCCCTTACGTATAAAGACACCAGCATGAGGGATGTTTATTTTGCCGAAACTTTCCGGGGCCTTGGGCAGCTTATGCACCTGGTGGAGGATATGTCAGTGCCAGAGCACACACGTAATCAGTTTCATAATCCTTCCGACTACGAAGAATACATATCCAGCCATACTATTTATAATAATTCCAACTCGAATATCGATGTCGCGGCAGTGCTGACCTTTTCCGAAACATCAGCACGTCTGCCCATTGCCAACCTTTTTGATACGGGCCAGTATGAAGGCTACAATCCTGATGTTACCATGTTTAACACAATCGGACTTTCTGAATACACAAATGCCAATTTCTTAAGCCCTGGTACAATGTTTGCTAAGTATAAATATAATTATCCATCAGAGATAACCAGTGTTACACTCGATAACCACACAATACCAGATCCTCGCGATCCTTTAGCGTCCGAAACTGTTACGCGACAGTACTATTTAAAAACACATGACGGCGATAATACTGAGTACAAGTTGGCGTGTGTATCTTTCACGACGCATTATACAACAACAAATATTTATGACCACAGCAGAGATCCACAAAAAGCCATATCCTTGGATGACAATGTTTACGATGATTATGCCAAACAATTGATGCCCAGGGCTGTCGGCTACGCATCCGGGATATTGTATTATTTCTTCCGCGGCACGCTTGAGATAAGCGCACCGGATCGATATTTGTATTCTATTGCAGACGGCAGTTTAGACCCGCAACAGTTTACCTATATCAAGGCAAAGGTCAGAAACTCCACAGATTACAATGGCTATTACAATGGCGGGGGGGATGCTCCCATGGGCACCGGCAAGCTTTGGGCTATTGCAAAGTATAAGATGCGCACTAACTATGATCCCGATCTTGCTAAAGACCCGCCAATTGCTGCAGAAAGGGAGGAAAATTTTTCTTATTCAATATCGGAGCCCAAAGACGGAATAAATATGGGCTTGGATTGGCAAGAATTTGAATTTAATTTTTCAGGCGACCCCATCCCCGCGGGCATTACCGATCTTTACCTGCAGGTGGTGTATCAAGGCACTCTTGGCAATGAAATAGGCACCGCCGTGGCCGTGGGCATGAAAGACCTGAGCGAGCCGACGCATTTTGTCGCGATGAATGCGACGGATCGTGTTTATGTTAACTATATATTGCGTACGACACAGGAAATTATAGATAACGCAACAGCACGAAGCTTTTATTTTGATAATTGCTCCGACCCTGAAGATTATCATGATTGCACCCCATGTATGTACCCGTTTGATGTTAAAATCAGGATCGCTTTTGGACGTGTACCTGGCGGTCAAGATGCAGATTATGACGTTGTTGTTAACTCGCAACCAGCCGGTAGCTACAGCAGAATCATATTCTTGACAGATGAGGCCTCTTTTACTGCAACCATTACTAGAGATGCTACAGATTCTTTTCCATGCATGTATCCTGACCTTAGTCAACTCCCTCTAACAACCTATAGTAATCCAATGCCTAGTGCCGTCAACCAGGAGGACTCATCGGGTGTATTTCATAATACGCCATTAAACCCCATTTATGGGGATTTTCGGCAGATTTATAATCATGGTTTAACAGCATTTTTGGTGGCAACACCGTTAGACATAAGTTTATATGGCTTAGAGACAATGGACTGGCCACAACTGAATGGTTCGACCCCAATCCCTATAACCATTAACCGCTAGAGGATCATGGCGTATAAGTGGTGGCTTAATACCTGGGGTGATAATTGCGACTTTGAGCAACAGCCGGGCAGTAACGTGCTGGGATTTGTTGTTGCTCCGTGCACTGGGGGCCCGACACTATACTCCCCCAATGGGGACACCCCTTTTGGAATACCACCCGAATTTTCATGGCAGGATAAAGGCGCCGGTAGCACCTATCAAATTCTGGCCTGGACCGTAGCTGGCGGGGGTAGCTGGTTATCGCTTTACTCACCCTGGTATGATTCATCAAACTGCAACGGTACTATCTGCTCTGCCACACCGCCCTCGAATTTTGTGCCTGGCACGAGCTGGTGGTGGCTGAACATCTGGACAGCCGACTGCGATTTCCAGCAGCAGCCCGGTGGGAATGTTATGCCGATAGTGGTAAAGAGCATGAAGCCCACGGCTTCGATCAGCGCATCAGCTGCTTGCATCAATAGAGGTGATAATGCGACGATCACCTGGTCTTCCATCGCTGCTACTTCATGCACCATACGTAGTATACAGTCCGACAATATAACGGTGGGCCCGAAGGGCTCGATAACTGTCACTCCGCAAGCGGACACCACCTATACTATTATTGCCAGCGGGCCGGGCGGTGTTTCAGACCCTGCAAGCGTTACGGTGAAAATCAAACCGACAGTAACGCTGTCAGCATCACCTGCCTCGATTATCTGGGGCGGCACTGCAAGACTCAGCTGGACCTCAACCGGGGCTTCTTCATATATGATACAGCCCGGCAACATCACGGTGGAAACTGATACAACTGTCAATGTATCACCGACTGCTAATACCACCTACACCATTATCGCCCATGGCCCCAACTGCGATTCTGATCCGGCAACCGCACAGGTTGCGGTAGTCATTGTGAAACCAACCGTGTTGATCAGCGCAGATCCTCCCGCCATAGAAAGCGGCCAATCAACCACTCTTTCATGGCGCGCAACAGGGGCTGAAACCTGCTCTGTGCAGCCCGGCGGTTATACGGAAACGAGCGGCTCAAAACAGCTAACCCTTACTCAGCCTACCATGTATACCATTACCGCCACCGGGCCCGACGGCGGCACGGCAACCGGCAGTGTTACGGTTCAGATGAAGTGGCCCGGTGCAATACATATAACGTCACCGGAAACGGGTGATTCAATAAACCGGCCCGATACGCTGGTTAAGGGCACGATCACGGCAAGTGCATTCAGTGATACCGATATCGGCGTGGTGGTCAATGGTGTGGTGGCACATGTATATAATGGAGAGTTTGCCGCCAATCATGTGCCGCTGAGCAGTGGCGCTAATACCATAACGGCCATGGCCACAACCATAAGCGGCGACAATGCCACAGCTTCGGTAACGGTCAGCGCCGACACAAGCGGTAATTATATTACCCTCACAAGCAACCCGGAATCGGGCATAGCCTCGGACATAACGCCACTTGATTTCACTTTGAAGCTGGCAAGAACATACGACAACGGAACGTACTCTTTCAGCTATGCCCCTGATAATCGTTACCCGGAAAACATTAGCGACAACGGCACTCTGATGGAGTTTAAGCGCCGCATAACCGAACCGGGGCTGTACTACATTACCGCACAGGATAATGAAACCGTTGACAATGTCACCAAAGTGCTGCACTCCGATACCCTCGCCGTCATGGCCGAGAGCAGGTCCGATCTTGATACGAAGCTGAAAGCCAAGTGGAATGGCCAGAATAATAGTTTATTGGCTGGCTTTGCAGAGTCAAATATAGAGAAGTCGTTAACATATATCAGCGTACTATCAAACGATAAATATCGTGATGCATACACTCAACTCTTGGCGCAGTTACCGGCGATTGCGCAGGATTTGCAGCCCAGGCCACTTGAGTTGATATATGTAAATCGCAACATTGCCAAGTACAGGATGTACAAAGGCACAGCAGAAGTCGACGGTGTGACCGTACCAATCACCTATTATATTTACTTCATAAAGGATATGGATGGGTTATGGAAAATAGACCAGTATTAATAACCCTATTGTTGCTGCTTCTGTGCCTTCCCCTTGGAGCCTGCGCGGCTGATAAGGGCGCGGAGTCAACGGCTATTGTTATAGACGCCGAGTCCGGCAAGCCTATAGAAGGTGCAATTGCTCTGGCTCAATGGTTTCGGGCTGCCTCTGGAGGACTTTTTGAAGGCGGTATGCTGAACTTAGAGAAGGCGCAGGAGGCGTATTCCGACAAAGATGGGAAGGTTAATATAGATGGCTTCTGGGGGCTGTTTTTTTTCTCCGGAAAGCCGCGCCTCACCGTGTACAAACCCGGCTATGTGCTGTGGGACTGCCAGGATATTTGCCCCTTTGGGGAACGGACGGATTTTGATGAAAAGCACAGAACAGTAAAACTTTTGAAGTTCGACACCGAAGCGGCTAGATGGCTCAAAGAACATTATGATGTGGGCAGAGGTGGACCGCGAAGAATGCAAGGCTCATTTTTCAATCATTGTTATTCAGGTGAAATGGGGATGAAATATCAAGGCCAAATAAAATTTGAAAAAATTTTTGATGAATATGAAATACCTTTGCAAGAGAAGGAAGGATTTGAGCATAGCCAGAAATTGAAGCAGAAATAATTCACCGAGGCATAATGATGAAAAAATATTTTTTTGTAACTCTACTAACCATAAGTTCATTTTTTATTACAACAAATTTATTTGCCTTTAGCGATAAAGACACTCATCCAGATATAACAGAAGCAGCTGTTTATCAATCACTAATAGGATGTGAAGGTGATGGATGTACTTATCTCAAGGATTATCTTGGTTTTAATAAGAAATTAAATGAAGTTATTGGCTCAGATAAAATTATAACACTTCTCAGAAAAGGCTCGCAGACGGAAGACAGCGGCACGCTGCCCGCGCCTATTTTGCCGTGCTCCCGCGGCTTGAACCATTTCTACGACCCGACAAACGGAACCGGGCTTGACGAGGTATGTAACTTTAGAACCCTTTATATACCCCTTGTTACCGATCATTTTCAAGGTATTGCAAATCCCGATTGGGCGAAATGGGAAGTTGATTGTAATCCTGATGGATCCATATATGGCGTTAGAGATGATGAATATACCGCAATGAAGTATAGCAATGATCCCAATAATATTGAACAAGCGTCAGACACATGTAATGAATTTTCCTGGCACTTTGCGCGCTTGGCATTTATCGTTGCGTTAACGTCAAAAGATAACGATCAACGGAACAGATTCTTTGGCCGAACATTCCGTTCCGTGGGTCAGGTGGCGCATCTGCTGCAGGATATGGCCGTGCCAGCCCATGTGCGCAATGATATGCAGGGGCATTTGTATTGGAGTGCAATTTTGTATGCAAAAATCGGTGGTTTCATAACAAACTGGGTGGGTAATAATTTTGAGGCATACGTATTTGATCAGGCCACAAATTTGGGGCTGATACATGGCGGCGGAGCAGTGCCCACGCTCGGTGAGGATGAGAGCGTGGAGACTTTTTGGGACTCTAAAACATATCGAAACAATGGTCAGGATATTAATAATATAGGCAGCGGATTAGCGGAATACACGGCGGCAAATTTTTTGAGCCAGAATAAAATGCTCGATGCATATACGCACCCATCGATAAATGACGGTGATGTGAGCATATTGCCGAGGGTGATTCAGGCAGAGGACGGCAAGTTCGACTACAGATATTATTTCTCAATGGCGCAGGGTAGCCCGCAGGTCCAACATCTTGCAGCTACAAGCGTTTTAAACAGTTTCTCACCCATTTACACACATAGCTTCGACTATCTTGATGATGAATGCCACAAGGAATATGCCAGTTGCCTGGTGCCCAAAGCTGTTGACTACTCGACTGGCCTTATCAACTACTTCTTCCGCGGGACGCTTGCAATTGAAAGGCCGGACCGGTATGTGTATTCAATAGCCGATGGCAGCAAGCTTAGGGGGTTTGTAGTTAATGGAGAAGTCGTGCAGCAACAATATTTTGACTACATCAAGGCAAAGGTCAGAAACTCCACAGATTACAATGGCGGGGAGGATCCCCCCATGGGCCCCGGTAAGCTATGGGCAGTGGCAAAGTATAAGATGCGCACTAACTATGATCCCGAGCTTGCTAAAGAGCCGCCAATTGCTGCAGAAAGGGAGGAAAATTTTTCTTATTCAATATCGGCGCCCAAAGACGGAGTAAATCTGAGCTTGGATTGGCAAGAATTTGAATTTAATTTTTCAGGAGACCCCATCCCCGCAGGCATTACCGATCTTTACCTGCAGGTAGTATATCAAGGCACGCTTGGCTCTGAAATAGGCACCGCCGTTGCCGTGGGCATGAAAGACCTGAGCGAGCCGACGCATTTTGTCGCGATGAATGCGACGGATCGTGTTTATGTTAATTATATATTGCGTACGACACAGGAAATTATAGATAACGCAACAGCACGAAGCTTTTATTTTGATAATTGCTCCGACCCTGAAGATTATCATGATTGCACCCCATGTATGTACCCGTTTGATGTTAAAATCAGGATCGCTTTTGGACGTGTACCTGGCGGTCAAGATGCAGATTATGACGTTGTTGTTAACTCGCAACCAGCCGGTAGCTACAGCAGAATCATATTCTTGACAGATGAGGCCTCTTTTACTGCAACCATTACTAGAGATGCTACAGATTCTTTTCCATGCATGTATCCTGACCTTAGTCAACTCCCTCTAACAACCTATAGTAATCCAATGCCTAGTGCCGTCAACCAGGAGGACTCATCGGGTGTATTTCATAATACGCCATTAAACCCCATTTATGGGGATTTTCGGCAGATTTATAATCATGGTTTAACAGCATTTTTGGTGGCAACACCGTTAGACATAAGTTTATATGGCTTAGAGACAATGGACTGGCCACAACTGAATGGTTCGACCCCAATCCCTATAACCATTAACCGCTAGAGGATCATGGCGTATAAGTGGTGGCTTAATACCTGGGGTGATAATTGCGACTTTGAGCAACAGCCGGGCAGTAACGTGCTGGGATTTGTTGTTGCTCCGTGCACTGGGGGCCCGACACTATACTCCCCCAATGGGGACACCCCTTTTGGAATACCACCCGAATTTTCATGGCAGGATAAAGGCGCCGGTAGCACCTATCAAATTCTGGCCTGGACCGTAGCTGGCGGGGGTAGCTGGTTATCGCTTTACTCACCCTGGTATGATTCATCAAACTGCAACGGTACTATCTGCTCTGCCACACCGCCCTCGAATTTTGTGCCTGGCACGAGCTGGTGGTGGCTGAACATCTGGACAGCCGACTGCGATTTCCAGCAGCAGCCCGGTGGGAATGTTATGCCGATAGTGGTAAAGAGCATGAAGCCCACGGCTTCGATCAGCGCATCAGCTGCTTGCATCAATAGAGGTGATAATGCGACGATCACCTGGTCTTCCATCGCTGCTACTTCATGCACCATACGTAGTATACAGTCCGACAATATAACGGTGGGCCCGAAGGGCTCGATAACTGTCACTCCGCAAGCGGACACCACCTATACTATTATTGCCAGCGGGCCGGGCGGTGTTTCAGACCCTGCAAGCGTTACGGTGAAAATCAAACCGACAGTAACGCTGTCAGCATCACCTGCCTCGATTATCTGGGGCGGCACTGCAAGACTCAGCTGGACCTCAACCGGGGCTTCTTCATATATGATACAGCCCGGCAACATCACGGTGGAAACTGATACAACTGTCAATGTATCACCGACTGCTAATACCACCTACACCATTATCGCCCATGGCCCCAACTGCGACTCCGACCCGGCAACCGCACAGGTTGCGGTAACCATTGTGAAACCAACCGTGTTGATCAGCGCAGATCCACCCGCCATAGAAAGCGGCCATTCAACCACTCTTTCATGGAGCGCAACAGGGGCTGAAACCTGCTCTGTGCAACCCGGCGGTTATACGGAAACGAGCGGCTCAAGACAGCTAACTCTTACTCAGCCTACCATGTATACCATTACCGCCACAGGCCCCGGCGGCACGGCAACCGGCAGTGTTACGGTTCAGATGAAACGGCCCGGCGCGATTAGTATAACCTCACCGGTGTCGGATGAAGAAATAAACCGGCCCGATACGCTGGTGCACGGCACGATTACCGCAAGTGCATTCAGCGACAGCGATATCGGCGTTGTGGTCAATGGCGTAGTAGCGCATGTGTATAATGGAGAGTTTGCCGCCAATCATGTGCCGCTGAGTAGTGGCGCTAATACCATAACGGCAATGGCCACAACCATAAGCGGCGACAATGCCACAGCTTCGGTCACCGTCAGCGCTGACACAAGCGGTAATTATCTTACCCTCACAAGCAACCCTGAATCGGGTATAGCCTCGGAAATAGCGCCCCTTGAATTTACTCTGAGCCTTGCAAGAACCTACGATAACGGAACGTATTCTTTCAGCTATGCCCCCGATAATGGTTACTTGGAGAACATTAGCGACAACGGCACTCTGCTGGAGTTCAAGCGCCGCATAACCGAGCCGGGACTATACTACATTACCGCACAGGACAATGAGACCGTCGATAATGTTACCAAAGTGCTTCACACCGACACCATAGCCATTATGGCTGATAGCCCAACCGCGCTTGATACGAAGCTGCAGGACAAGTGGGATGGGATGAAAACCGGATTTGCAAACCACAACCTACCCCAATCGTTGAAATACTACAGCAGCATTTCAAACGCAAAATACACAAGAATATTTAATTCGATTACCAATAAACTGCCGAACATAGCTGCTGCAATGCAGGATATAGGACTTATTTTTGTAGACGGCAACATTGCAAAGTATAGCATCATCAAGGAAGAAACGATCAACGGCCAGACGCTACCCATAACCTATTACATCTATTTCATCAAAGACATAGACGGCTTATGGAAGATAGACAAATGGTGATGGCATTGCAAGAAAATGGAAGAATTTGGAAGGGGAGATATTGGGTGTGAAAAACATATTACAGCGTCGTTTTATTAAAATTTTTGGAGCTGTCATAATCTTAATTGCCGGGTTATGGCTGGTAGAGTTTGCGTCTGCGTGGCTGGACTGGCGACCAACGGCCATTGTTATAGATGCCGAGACCGGCAAACCGGTGGAAGGCGCTATTGCGCTGGCGCAGTGGTTCCGGGCCGGAGGTGGCGGTATGTTTGAAGGCGGGGTGGATGTTTTAGCCAAAGCGGTTGAAACCTATTCGGACAAAGAGGGCAAAATCTATATTCGAGGCTCGTGGGGGCTGCATATTTTTTCGAGCAGCCCCCGTCTGACCATATACAAGCCCGGCTATGTTCTTTGGGACTGCCGCAGGATTTGCCCCACAAATATGCCGCGAACCGATTTTGACGAAAACCACAGAACCGTAAAACTTCTGAATTTCGATACTGAAACGTCTACATGGGTTGAGAAATATTCCAAACTTGGATTTGGATCAGGGCCACGTAACATGCAGGATATGTTTTTTAGCTCTTGTTATGATGGAGGTGGCATAGCCGATAAATATCCCAATAAAGAAATAAAATTTCAGGATATTTTTCGTAAATACGAACTCCCATTTGTTAAACAAGAAGATAAAGAAGCACGAGAAAAGAAAAAATAAAATATTCCTTTGAGGGATAAATATGAATAAATATTTTTTTGCAATTCTGTTGGTCGCCATTTGTTTCCTTAATCCAGTCAATGTGGTTGCATGGAGTGATAATGATACGCACCCCTTGATAACAAAATTTGCCGCCAGACAATCGTTTTTAAAAACGGGTACTTACCTTAATGATTATCTTGGTTTTAAGGACGGATATGGGGAAATTATTTCTTCAGGCAAGAATATCGAAACATTACTCATGAACGGAGCCCGGACGGAAGACACAGGTATTCTCATGCCGGGGCGATTGTCATCATGCAGCCGTGGGCTAAATCATTTTTATAATCCGATAACTAAAACCGGGCTCGATGACACATCATATGTATTCGGACCGGGGAGCTTGTTCCCTATAGACTGGGAATGGCATTGGACCGGCATAGCAAACCCTGTTTGGGCGCAATGGAATATTTATTGTAATAATTCAGACGGATCATCAAGCGGTAGGGTGGAAGATTTTTCGGCAGTGTGTTTTTATATGAAATACTCTGACCCTGAACCTACTGAAGCTGAACAAAAGTCAAACATGTGCAATGAGTTTTCATGGTACTATGCGCGGATGGCATTTATAATTGCCCTGACGTCGCATGACAACGACGAGCGAAACAAGTTTTTTGCCCGCACATTCCGCTCCGTCGGGCAGGTAACGCACCTGCTGGAGGATATGTCTGTGCCCGCCCATGTGCGCAATGACATGCAGGGGCATTTGTATTTTCAGCAGATCGCCTTTAATCTCCCATCAAACTGGTATGGCAATAACCTTGAGGCATATGTTCAAAAGCGGCCGCAACTTGTTTCCGGCGGCGGGTCTCCCCTGCATTTTAATAAGCTGTTGGATTATTGGGATACGAATGCATATTCTTCTTACACAGATATTAACAATAGTATAGGTGGCGGGCTTGCCGAATATACCAATGCCAATTTTTTGAGTGAATTTAGATTGCTCGGTGCCACTGGATATCCGCACCCGGCAGCAAATGATGGGGTTTGGGAGGTGGCAAATTATACAGACGAAGACTATTATGATAATGAATTTAAAAATATTTATCGGGTTTATTTCGAAAAAAAACAAGGGGAAAAAGTTACTCATCTTATAGCGAAAGGATATTTCAGTGACGACGTTGAAGATGATGATATAAAAGATTTAACCTATGCGCTGGATGAAAGATGTTTTGCCGATTATGCTGCTAAACTTATCCCCAAAGCTATCGACTATTCAGCTGGTATTATGGATTACTTCTTCCGCGGGACGCTTGCAATTGAAAAACCGGACCGATATGTGTATTCAATAGCCGATGGCAGCAAGCTTCGGGGGTTTGTAGTTAATGGGGAAGTCGTGCAGCAACAATATTTTGACTACATCAAGGCAAAGGTCAGAAACTCCACAGATTACAATGGCGGGGGGGATGCTCCAATGGGGCCCGGTAAGCTATGGGCCGTTGCAAAGTATAAGATGCGCACTAACTATGATCCCGAGCTTGCTAAAGACCCACCAATTGCTGCAGAAAGGGAGGAAAATTTTTCTTATTCAATATCGGCGCCCAAAGACGGAATAAATATGGGCTTGGATTGGCAGGAATTTGAATTTGATTTCTCAGACGACCCCATCCCTGCGGGGATAACCGATCTGTACTTGCAGGTAGTCTATCAGGGCACGCTTGGTAATGAAAAAGATACTGCCGTTGCCGTGGGTATGAAAGATATATCTGAGCCGACGCATTTTGTCGCGATGAATGCGACGGATCGTGTTTATGTTAATTATATATTGCGTACGACACAGGAAATTATAGATAACGCAACAGCACGAAGCTTTTAT
>Ga0209083_1003558_pt1 | contig 12888 bp, 13 predicted proteins | sample AM7aDNAmetaG_FD_184132 | JGI IMG/M metagenome (GOLD analysis project Ga0209083, IMG submission 184132) | Freshwater microbial communities from Finland to study Microbial Dark Matter (Phase II) - AM7a DNA metaG (SPAdes) (version 3) | ecosystem: Environmental > Aquatic > Freshwater > Lake ...
CATCTGTTCAAATTGAAGCTGTTTAAAAGCTGACATTGCATTTTCATTTGGGGAACAACAAATTCTTTGTGGCCGTTGCTCTCACAAAAAACCTATAAACCCATCCAAAAGGAATACGATTAAAAAAACAGACATGATTTTATAAAGATATCTGAAAGTTATTGGCTATACTTGTCATAATGTCAATAATATTCCCGTGGAGAGGACTGAAAATGAAACCAGCCAAAAACTTTTCGGCATTACGAGAGCAAGCTGGCCTCTCTATTGATAAGATCGCCCATATTACAGGTTACAGTAAACGAGAGGTCTATCGCTGGGAAAAAAACGAGGTAGTTCCTAGAAAGGTTGTCTTTGACCAGCTCACGAGAATAGCTCAACCATTGTCTTGCTATGGAAAAGGCTTTCCAGATTTTACCTTTATTGATCTTTTTGCCGGTATCGGTGGCATGAGAAAAGCTTTCGAGGAGCTTGGCGGAAAGTGCCTTTTTACCAGTGAATGGGACAAGTTTTCCCGCCAAACCTACTTGGCAAATTTTGAGTGTGATCACGAGATTGGCGGTGACATCACAAAAATTGATGCTCAGGACATCCCTGCTCATGATATCCTCGTTGCGGGGTTTCCCTGCCAGCCGTTTTCAATAGCCGGAGTTTCAAAAAAAAATGCTCTGGGCCGACCTCACGGATTTGCAGACAAAACACAGGGAACTCTTTTTTTTGATGTAGCGAGAATTATTGAGCACCATCGCCCAAAGGCTATCTTGTTAGAAAATGTCAAAAATCTTGAGCGACATGATAAAGGAAAGACCTTCGGAGTTATCAGGGAAACGCTGCGGGAGCTTGGTTATTATTTTGACTGGAAAATCATTGATGCGGGAAACTGGGTGCCCCAGCATCGGGAAAGGATATTCATTGTAGGGTTCCGTGAGGATTGCGGATTCAGCTTTGGCCAGTTTGCGCTGCCTTCCGGCAGCGAACGACCTGTAATTGAAACTATATTGCACCCAGAGAACGGCTCGGAACCGGAGGAACCGCCGTATACAATAGGACCATCCGCAAAAATAGCTGACCGGTACACCCTGTCCGATCATCTCTGGCACTATCTCCAGCAATATGCCGAAAAACATAGAGCAAGGGGGAACGGTTTCGGATTTGGACTTGTGGGCCCGAATGATGTTGCAAGAACCCTTTCTGCTAGATATTTCAAGGATGGCTCCGAGATACTGGTTAAGCAAAGCAATAAAAACCCTCGAAGACTTACACCAAGGGAGTGTTCTCGACTGATGGGATTTGACAGTCCGAACGGCAACGACTTTATTATTCCTGTTTCGGACACCCAGGCTTACCGGCAGTTCGGAAATGCCGTTGTTGTTCCTGTGGTGAGATCAGTAGCCCAATATATGCTTGAATACATGTTGGATGGTATATCCCCGGATCAATTGCGTTTTGAGTTTGATGCACTGATATCTGGAGATGCTGTTCATTATGGCTGATATCGTTTCGCCGTCAACAAGAAGCCGGATGATGGCGGCCATACATTCAAAAAATACAAAACCTGAACTGGTGATCCGGAAAGCTCTTCATGCAAGGGGATTCAGGTTCAGGTTGCACACTCCCAGCCTTCCCGGAAAACCGGATCTTGTTTTTCCGAAATACCGTGCGGTAATCTTTGTTCATGGATGTTTCTGGCATGGCCATAATTGCACTCTTTTCAGATGGCCAAGAACAAGAGAGAAGTTCTGGAAAGATAAAATTGACAAAAACAGAACCCATGATTTTGCTGTCATGGAAGAACTGGCACGACATGGCTGGAAAATTCTTCTCATATGGGAGTGTGCCATGAAGGGAAAAGGTCGAAAACCGATTGAGGATATTGTTGATACCTGTGCAGAATGGCTGAAAAATAATCATTCCAATAAAGAAATAAAGGGAATCAATGAAGAATGACTTGACTGAATGGATAACCCGGGTTACCGGGTCTGATTTCGTCTATTACATCAAGCGGCTCTCAGGAAATGACACTCTCGCCAACGGGACGCACCAAGCAGGGCCTTATATTCCCAAGGATTTTCTTTTGACTGTTTTTCCTGCTCTCAACAATAACAATTTACTGAATCCTGATATACGATTTAACCTGAATATTGACTCACATGATGACATGCGCTCTATAAGGGCAATCTGGTACAACAACAAGTTTCATGGTGGCACAAGGAATGAGACAAGACTGACCAATTTCGGAGGACAGGAATCGGCTCTTCTAAACCCTGAAAATACTGGAGCCCTGACCATTTTTGCTTTTTTGCTTGACAATAATGGAGAAGCTGCAGAATGTCATGTGTGGGTATGTAAAAATGTCCCGGAAGAAGATTATGCGGAAGAACTTTTTGGTGCTGTCGAACCGGGTAAATGGAAAATATGGTCACTTGATGAGTCAATATATGCGAGAATTATAGCTGGAAAAGAAAAAGAGAAGCTTGACTGCTGGCTGAAACTCTCTGACATTCCTCCATCATGGATAGCAAAATTTCCCACGGGGGCTGATATAATCAGAAAAACGCTTGAACTGAGACCTGCGAAGAATCTTGATCCGGATAGCCGGTTGATTATCCGGCGAAATTGTGAGTACGAAATGTTCCGCAGCCTTGAAGAAGCGATAGAGCTACCTTGGGTAAAACAGGGTTTTGGCAGTATTGACGAGTTTATTGCAAAAGCCCAAACTGTCTTGCAGAGACGCAAGTCTCGATCAGGCCGCTCACTTGAACTTCATATCAAGGAAATTTTTCTCGAAGAAAAGCTCCGGGAAGGCATGGATTTCTCCCATCAGCCTGAATCTGAACCGGGTAAAAAACCTGATTTCCTGTTCCCATCGGAACAGAATTACAAAAGTGCCGGTTTCGACACCGAAAAGCTACGGATGCTTGCAATAAAAACCACATGCAAGGATCGGTGGAGACAGATACTGAGTGAAGCAGACCGGATCAGAACCAAGCACCTTCTCACCTTGCAGGAAGGTATTTCGGAAAACCAGTTCAGAGAAATGATAACACAGAATGTACAGCTTGTTGTACCCGAAAAACTCATCGGAAAATATCCGCATTCAGTACAGCCGCATCTGATGACGATCAAAAAATTTATTTCCGAAATCAGAAGTCTGAAATAATACGCTCACACTAACATCACTTCCAGATAATATTGGCAGCTCGGACCAACCTTGGGTAACGGCAAAATAACCGTTGCTTCCAATTAACAGACTTCCCTTAAATTTGGGATATTGTCTCATCAAAAGCTAACTCCGGCTCTTCATGCGTGAGACAGTGAATAGCTCCAAGCCCCCAGACAAGATCAGAACAATCAATACCAACAATGTTTCTGCCGGGGAAACATTCCTGAAGTATTTCCAAAGCTATCAGGTCCTGAGAGCAGCGGTAGGTCGGTACAAGAACAACTGTATTGGCGATATAGAAATTTGCATAACTGGCGGGCAGGCGATCACCATTGAAATATACCGGAGAAGGCATTGGAAGTTTCAACACCTTCAATGGATTGCCACTGAGATCAGTATAGCTCTGAAGCCTTTGGTAATTCTCCTGCAACGCCGCATAGTTCTCGTCAGAGGGATTTTCTTCAAGAGCGATAACAATGGTCGTTTCATTGACAAAACGAGCCATATCGTCCACATGGCCGTCAGTATCGTCGCCAACTATGCCATCGCCAAGCCAGAGAACTTTTTCGATACCAAGATACTTTCCGAGTTCACGCTCGATATCTTCCCTATTAAGAGAAGGATTTCGGTTAGGATTGAGAAGACAGGCCTCGCTGGTCATGAGAAGTCCTTTTCCATTAACATCAATGGAACCTCCTTCAAGAACCATACCGGGAGAAACTATATCCAGCTGCTGCAACGATGCAATTCTTTCAGGAACAGCACGATCTTCATCATAAGGCTTATACTTTTCACCCCAGGCATTGTAATCCCAATTGACGATAATTTTCTCAATACGGCCAGCTGTGTGGCGGAAGACAAAATTCGGGCCATGATCGCGGCACCAGGCATCATTGGTAGGAATGCGGTGCAGAAAAATACGCTCCAATTGAATCTCGTGATGGCGGGAATTGCGAAGCAGTGCAGATACCTCACGCTCCATCGCCTCATCAAGAACATTGATATGCACCTCCTCAGATGAACTCAGCCACGAAATAATTTCAACAAACACTGCAGGAATCGGGCCAAAATTTCCGGGCCATGTTTCAAGCCTGTGAGGCCAGGAAAGCCAGGTTGCCTTATGCAATGCCCACTCAGGAGGCATGAAATAACTAGACTCTGTCATAAAAACTCAATCAGCTCAGGGATTTGGCAGAAATTTCTCTTATACGCGTAATTCGCTGCAGCACCGGTGGATGCGAATAATTTAGAAAAACATAGAGTGGATGGGGTGTCAGGTTCGACAGGTTATTGCGTGACAACTTTTTCAGAGCATCGGCCAGAGAAGCACCTCTATCAAACGTTGTTACAGCAAAATAATCAGCCTCATACTCATGCTTTCGTGAAAGAGCCTGTATAGCAATAGAAAGAATCCACTCCACAGGGCTATAGAGCAATGAAAAAAAGATCAAGCTCCCATAGACGGAAATATCGTGCATGAAAAACGCATCAAACAACGCACGGTTATTCATGAACAGGGAGAGCAGAAAAAAAAGAACACCAAGATTTCCTAGACTGAGAATCATGTTGACGATAATGTGCTTTTTTTTGAAATGACCTATTTCATGGGCAAGAACGGCAACAAGTTCATGGACGGGATGAGCCGTAATAAGCGTATCGAAAAGAGCAATCCTCTTGCGCTTTCCAAAGCCGGTAAAAAAAGCGTTTGCCCTGGCAGAACGTTTGGATCCATCAAGAACATAAATACCTGTAAGAGGGAAGCGCACCTTATCGGCATATTGCATAATGGCGCTCTTCAGCTCTCCTTCTTCAAGCGGAACAAACTTGTTGAACAGGGGCATAATCCAGGTTGGAGCAACATACTGAAGCACAAGAGAGAAGAGGGTAATTCCACCCCAGGCCCATAACCATGCCATCGGCCCGGTCTCTTCAAAAAACCAGAGCACCGCAAAAAGGAGAGGAGTGCCGATAAGAAGAGTAAGTAAGAGCGTTTTGAGGATATCAGCAGCAAAAACTTTTGGCGTGGTTTTATTAAACCCGAATTTCTCTTCGATGACAAAGGTTTTATAGAGGCTGAAAGGAAGATCGATCAAGGATTGCATCAGCAGCAAAAGACCTATATAGAGTACCCCTGTTGCGATCGGATAAAATCCGAACCCTCTTAAAAAATGGTCCAGCAGATTAAATCCACCAAGAAACCAGAAAAGAAGAAGCACAGAAAGATCTACAGTTGCACCAAACAATGAAAAAACGGTTGAAACACGCAGATAGTCCCGTGATTTACTGTAAGCATCCTCATCATAGACTCCCGTGAACTCAACAGGAAGCGGAGCTCCAGCCGCCTTGAGATTGAGCAGTTCCGAAACCAGTTTCACCAGAAAAGTAATGACGAGCGTAAAAAAAACAACGAATCCAAAAATGTTCATAACAAGCAGTGAAAATTTATAACACAAGAACGGCCAACAATCCAGGGCCGCTCATAACTCTTTATTCGTCAAGAAACCTCTTCTGCAAATCCCCATAGGTCTCGATACGCCGGTCACGCAAAAAAGGCCAGTGCGACCTGTAATATTCTATGCGACTTCTGTCGCACTCTGCAAGCAGAACTGTTTCATCGAGATGCGAGGCTTCAGTCATGATTTGCCCAAAGGGATCACAGACAAAACTGTTTCCCCAGAATTCCAGCTCCCCTTCTGTTCCGACACGGTTCGCTGCAGCTACAAAGACACCATTGGCTACAGCATGGCTCATCTGTATAGTTTTCCATGCCTCCTGCTGGGTTCGGCGCACTTCCGTGGAGTGCTCTGTTGTTGACCACCCGATTGCTGTAGGATAAAACAGAATTTCCGCCCCTTTAAGCGCCGTCAGCCTTGCAGCTTCAGGGTACCACTGATCCCAGCAAATCAAAACGCCAATCGTGGCATAGCGTGTTTTAAAGACCTTATAGCCAAGGTCTCCCGGTGTAAAATAAAATTTTTCGTAAAATCCGGGATCATCGGGAATATGCATTTTACGGTACTTGCCAAGAATGGCACCACCGGCATCAATAACAGCTGCAGTATTGTGATATAACCCCCTTGCCCTTGCTTCAAAAACCGAGGCAACAAGCACCACCTCCAGCTCACGCGCAAGCTCCTGCATCACCTGAATTGATGGACCGGGGACCGTTTCAGCATAGTCAAAGGCCTTATAATCCTCTGTCTGACAAAAATAGAGCGTCGTAAAGAGTTCCTGTAAACAGATAATCCGCGCACCTCGAGAGGCCGCTTCCCTTATTTTTTCACAGGCTTTGAGAAGATTTTCTGCCGGATCACGCCGAGCGGAGGTTTGAACGAGCGCAATGGTAACCGTATCGGAATGCATAGAAGAAGAGCGATTACTTTATAAGAAGGCCGGCAGACAAAAGAATTCCGTGTATAGTCATCAGCTTTCCTGTACCGGCAAGAACATTGTTCAGTTCCTTTCCCTCGCTTGCATAGAGCACCTTGATCATCCTGAACGCAAGGGGCAACGAGAGAAAAGAGAGCAGACCCCATGGCGAAAAGCCATTCAGCAAAAGAAAAACGGGAACACAATAAGCGACAACCGTCAATGCAATATAAAGTCTCCGCGCCCACTCAGCTCCAATACGGGCAGGCAGGGTCATTTTTCCAACCTTACGGTCAGTGGCAATGTCACGAATATTGTTGACAAGAAGAATATTGACGGAAAAAGAGCCAGGAGCAACAGCCACAAGAAGCACTGGAAATGAAAGGCTGAGAGCCTGCACATAGTAGGTGCCGGCAACGGCGACAAGCCCGAAAAAAATAAATACAAATACATCTCCAAGGCCGGAATAGGCTATCGGATAAGGTCCCCCGGTATAAGCCCAGGCAAACAGAAGAGAGAGCATCCCGATAAGGAGAATCGGCCACCCGGCAGTGTAGACAAGATAGAGCCCAAGCAGAAACACAGTGCCAAGCAGCACAACCGACACCTGTATCATCGTCTTTTCACTGATAATACCGGCAGCAACAGTTCTCGTCGGCCCAAGCCTTTCGGCAGTATCAGCTCCCTTGCGAAAATCATAAATCTCATTAATGAAATTGGTCGCCACTTGAATGCCCAGCGCGCAAATAAGGGCTACAAGAGCCGGAAACAAGCGAAATCTACCGGCAGTTGCAGCAAGGGCAGAGCCAAGAATAACAGGTACGGCTCCGGCCGGCAATGTTTTCGGTCGGATTGCAAGCATCCACGCCTGCAGTGATGAAGGTACTGGCACCGTTGTTTCAGCTGTTTTCAGATGCATTCTTATTTTCCTTTGCCTTTTTGAGGCTGCTGAACGTATGCCTGATCTTTTCGCCAGGTTTGATATAGGTCAGACTGTTGCGCACAGCCATTGCCGCATCACTCAACCCTGTCTGGATAATTTTAAGTTTGCCAGGATAAAAAGCTATATCACCGGCTGCATAGAGCCCGTCAACTGATGTTTTCATATGACTGTCGACAACAAGAGCATTATCGGTCAGTTCAAGATCCCAATCGGCAAGAGGGCCTATGTTGGACTTGAACCCGATCAAAAGAAGCAGGCGATCAGCTTCCACTCTCTGTACTTTGCCACCCTTCGCCCGGAGGTGAACCGCCGTGAGCACCCCGCCTTCGGTATCAACAGAAGTCACTTCGGTATGTAAAAAAACATCAACACTGCCATTTTCCTTAGCCTCAAGAACCTCTCTTGCCGTCTTGCCGTGCCCCTGAAAATCATGCATGCGATGAACAAGAGTCACTTTGGCGGCAGTGTTCAAAAGGCCGATTGTCCAGTCGAGAGCGGAATCACCCCCGCCGACAATGACAACCTTTTTACCTGCAAAATCAACAACATTTTTGACCGCATAAAACACACTTGTACCCTCAAGACAGTCGATATCAGTGAGCTGAGGCAGCTTGCGAGGCGTAAAAGCCCCCAGACCAGCAGCTATAAGCAAAGCCCTCGAGAGGAATACCCTGCCTGAGGAGACGGTAACCTCAAAGGTTCCATCAGCAAGTTTCCGATAGAGGGTAACCGTTTCGCCAAGAACAACTTCCGGATTATATCTTTCCGTCTGCTTCCATAAGCTCTCAACCAGACCGGCAGCAGGAACTTCCTGAAACCCGGCAACATCATAAATATGTTTTTCAGGATAGAGCGCTGCAAGCTGTCCTCCAAGTTGAGGCATACTTTCAATAATCCGGCAGCTGATATTGTTCATCCCGCACTGGAATGCAGCAAAAATGCCGGTAGGACCGCCACCAACGATGGTGAGATCACGGATCTCTTCACCGCCATCAAAATAAAGTTTATTTATGGTCATTGGTTCGAGAATACCGGATTACTGGATATTGTCCTGTCCTGGAGCTTTTTCAGACCCCGAATTTTTCAGATAAATCATTCCTTCAGGATCAACCATGCCATAAAGGATGGTCATCAGATGCCCTGCAGCATCAAGCTCGTGAATCTCGACATGTATTGCATCCCGTTTGCGGACCTGGTTTCCTTCGTTATCCTTGAAATAAAAAAGAGCCTTGACGCCTCCATGGGGAGTGGTTCCCTCAAACTGGTAGTTACCGTCCTCCAGTTCGTCAAGAGCGCAGCCTGCTGAAGAGGAATCTATAGGACAGGAAGCACACTGGGAGTAAAAGCCTTCGGCTGAATCAGCAAATTCACAAATGGGAAATTTCATAATCTCTCTGTTATTTTCGTCAGGATACTGGTGCCTGCAAATATATACATTTAAAAAATATTGTTGTAGAGTTGGAAGTTTATTGATTTCTTATGTCTCGGATTTCAACAACGGAATTAAGCTCTATACGGAATGTTAGCAAAGCGGATCATACCATGTCTTGATGTTCGTGACGGACGGGTAGTAAAAGGAATAAATTTCGAAGGACTGCGAGATGCCGGTTCCATCCTCGAACAGGCACGGTTTTATAACAATGAACTGGCTGACGAACTGGTTTTTCTTGATATTTCAGCATCACTTGAATCCCGGAAAACAACACTGGAAGAGGTGTTGAAAGTTTCCGGAGAAATTTTCATTCCTCTCACTGTTGGAGGCGGCATAAACTCAGTTGAACGCGCCAAAGAGGTTTTTCTGCATGGTGCCGACAAGGTTTCTGTCAATACTGCGGCTGTCAACGATCCGGCACTCATCACCCGCATTGCTGAAAAATATGGTTCACAAGCCGTTGTGGTTGCCATAGACATCAAAAAAATAGGTAACGATTACCTCGTTCATACCCACTCCGGGAAAACACCGACCCGCTATGAAGCACTTGAATGGGCGCATATTGTGCAGGAACTCGGTGCAGGTGAAATCCTTTTGACCAGCATGGACAGGGATGGCACAAAAGAGGGGTATGATAACGATATTCTCAGCAGGGTATCAATGTCTGTTCATATTCCAGTCATCGCATCCGGTGGAGCCGGCAGTCTGGAACACCTCTATGATGGCTTTACCAAAGGCCACGCTGACGCGGCTCTTGCAGCATCCATATTCCACTTCCGGCAGCACTCCATCCGTGAAGCGAAAGAATATTTACGGGAAAGGGGCATTGCTGTCAGACTGTAAACAACCCGCCTTACCTTACTCTTCCTCAAGCCGTCTGCGGATGCCCTGCAACTCCTGACGACGTTCGGCCGTCGTTTCAGGATATGATAACTTCATATCCTGAAACGTCTTAACAATAAGGCTTGAAACAATAAGCCTTGCATTTTGTTTATCGTCAGCCGGCACAATGTACCATGGTGCATGTTTTGTGCTGGTTGCGCCAATGCATTCCTCATAGGCATGCATATACTCCTTCCAGTATTTTCGCTCTTCAAGATCTGCGATACTGAATTTCCAATTCTTTGCCGGTGCATCTATTCTATCCAGAAATCTTTTCCGCTGCTCCTCTTTTGAAAGGTGGAGAAAAAATTTCACAATCCTTGTCCCGTTCCTATAGAGATGATTCTCCATGTCGATAATTGATCGGAAACGGCTATCCCAAACCTTCTCTCCATTAATCAGCTCATCCGGTATACCCTGCCCGGCCAGTATTTCAGGGTGTACCCGAACAATAAGCACCTCTTCATAATAGGAGCGGTTAAATATCCCGATATGGCCTTGCTCCGGTAAAGAACGGTAACTCCTCCACAGAAAATCGTGATCAAGCTCCTCGGTCGAAGGATGCTTGAAACTGAACACCTGACACCCCTGGGGATTAACGCCGGACATCACATGCTTGATGACCCCGTCTTTTCCTGCAGCATCCATGGCCTGAAAAATAAGCAGCACGGCATACCGGTTATCAGCATAGTGAATCTGCTGCAGCTTGCTCAACTGCTCGACATGAGTGGCAAGCATCTCTTTATACTCTTTTTTTGAACTGTACACCGGATCGACAAGCGTAGGCCGTTTTCCAAGATGTACCTTTTCACCTTCATGAATCCGAAGAGCTTCAAGATCAAACCGCATAGCAATGAGATTGAGAATTTTACACTAAAACCGCTTTAGAAATATACCTGAAGAATCAGGAGAAGCGGAGGTTTTTTTTAAGCCAATTTTAAGTTTCAGCTTATTCTTCTTTAAGAATCAAGAAGCTACCTTATGAAGCCAGTAACATCACAGTTACATCAACGGGAAATATTACTTAAATTTACTGAGACTATGAAGACGGGATCCTTGAAAACCTGGGCCACCCCTTTTGCAACCGGAGCATTTACTATTTCAGCAGTCACAGGGCTTCTGATGTTTTTTCATATTGAAATCGGCATGGTTGAACCAGTGCACAAGTGGTTAAGCTGGCTCCTGGTTGGCAGTATTCTTGTCCATATACTCTCAAACTGGAAACAGTTCACCGTATACTTGTCACAAAATGCCGGCAGAGGAGTTATTGGTGCAGCAATAGCGGTTACCATTCTTTCACTGCTGCCTCTCTTCGGACAGAACAAAAAAGAGCATGGAAAAGAACATCAGGGAAAAATTGCCTTACAGGCACTTGAATCATCATCACTGGAAACGGTTGCGCTTGTTGTAAAAACAACACCACAGCAACTTGTTGAGAAGCTTGAAAAAAGCGGCATCACTGTAAAAGACAAATCATTGACGGTTAAGGAAATTGCAAAAATCAATGGTAAAATCGACAAAGCAGTGCTTGGTGTTCTCCTGGAGCAAACCAGGGGTTCCGCATCGAAAGAGATCGATAATGATTAATAGTTAAAACCAGAGCACATGAGACTTCTTATTATCGAAGATGAACCTGGGATAGCCGGTTTTCTCAAAGATGGACTTGAGGAAGAGTACTTTGCCGTCGATGTTGCTTACGACGGTAAAAGCGGTCTTGATCATGCCATGACCAACGAGTATGACCTGATCATCATTGACTGGATGATTCCTGTCATAAGCGGCATAGAAGTATGCCGGCAGATACGCAAATCAGGAAGTGTGGTGCCGATAATGTTTCTGACCGCAAAAGACACCCTGGAAGATGTGCTGTTCGGCCTTGAAGCCGGGGCTAATGATTACATAAAAAAACCATTTGCCTTCGAAGAGCTGCTTGCACGAATCAGGGTTCAGCTCAGAAGTAAACATCAGGGCGACGACTCGTTACGTGCAGGTCACCTGAACATCAATCCGGGAACCCATCAGGTATTCTACGAAACGAGCGAAATAACTCTCACTCCCAAGGAGTTTGCCCTGCTTGAATACCTTGTCCGCAATAAAGAGAAGGTGTGTACCAGAAGCCGCATCATCGAACACGTCTGGGACATCCATTTTGATTCAGATACCTCGGTGATTGATGTCTATATCACCTTTTTGCGCAGAAAACTTGAACATGCAGGATGCGGAAACCTCATTCAAACCATTCGAGGTGTAGGCTATATCATTCGTGAATCCTGAAGTAAAACGCATGAATAGAGAAGTAAAGCATGTACTCAGGAATACCGCCATCCGCTTAAAGAAATGGACGGTCATGAGTTTGCGCAACCGTATCGCCTTATACTATACCATTGCCACAGCATTTCTCATTGCCCTTGTCTTTGCGATACTTTATTTCATGGTTGAAAGCATCGTTTACAGGCAATTCGATGACGAAGTCAACAATGAGGTTTCTGAAGTTTTTGCAGATGCACACGTAACAAGTCACGATTTCACAAGTTTCTCGCGCTTTAAAACTTTTATTGACGATACAGCAGTCAATTCCAGCGAGGCAAAAAAAGATCCGAAAGAAGCAGCAAAAGTTGACACTGAATTTATTCAACTGGTCAACCTCGAGGGAGAGGTCATCAATAAATCAAATAATCTTGCCCGCAACGTCCTGATATTCAAACCCGGAGAAACAAAAACGATCTACTTCAACAGCACTATCAACAATTCAACGATTCGTCAGGGACAGCTTCCTCTTCTCACTCGCGATGGCATCATCAAAGGATATCTCATTGTTGCAGTCCCCATGAAAAAAGCAATCATTGTCCTGCAAGACCTGGAAACCGTTTTTCTATTTTCATTTCCCGCAATTATTCTTACGCTTTTTGTTCTTACGCGATTAATTGCCGGAAAAAGTATACTCCCCATCGAAAATGTTATTGCAACTGCTGAAAAAATGACGCAGGCAAATCTTAGTCAACGTATTGGGCTTCCCTATCATCATGATGAATTGTATCGCCTGGCATCAACCATAAACGCCTTGCTTGACAGGATGCAGGATGCTTTTCAGCGCGAAAAACA
>Ga0209083_1003559_pt1 | contig 12882 bp, 24 predicted proteins | sample AM7aDNAmetaG_FD_184132 | JGI IMG/M metagenome (GOLD analysis project Ga0209083, IMG submission 184132) | Freshwater microbial communities from Finland to study Microbial Dark Matter (Phase II) - AM7a DNA metaG (SPAdes) (version 3) | ecosystem: Environmental > Aquatic > Freshwater > Lake ...
TACCATTAAAGAACCTTTTCTGATGAACCTCTCTCGGTAGGTCTCAAGGTCAGATTTGGAATCCTAAGTCGGAATTCTGCGACAGGTTTTCAAATAGGAATCCTGCGGGCGGTTTTGGGTGCGTTTTTGCGTGTGATTTTTGCGCCTGCGAGCGTGGTTTCCGCGCAGCGAATGCCGCATACGCATAGAAACCCTTTCACAGCGGTGCATACACACGTTTCACTACCGTTTCGGTCTTCACTGTGATAAATACCTTTGTATAAAGCATTGATATTCTATTCCTAAAGTCGCCTAAGGGCATTGGCCAGCAGTTAGAAGACCACTGTAGCATACATTTCGCAAATAGGAACCCGCGAAACATAAGTGATATCCAATAGGTATTGAGTCCTATGCTTGCTAGTACGTTTCGATAGATTGAGAGTTAGTTTGAATTTCATGATTGTGGGCTTCTATGCCCTTTCGTCGTCTCCACTGTTTCTATCATAGGCCACCATGGCCCACCGTAGCCTCGCACAGGCTTACACGTCAAAGAATCGTGCTATATGCTATCCCGAGAACCTATGCTACAGCATACACACAGCCTCGGGGCTAGATTCTAAGGGTCTGAACCTGATCTTGCGAGGCTGATCAATCACTGCTTATATACAGTAGTCTAGACGTGCGTAACTGCTCCTGTGCTTTTACAGTGCTGAACCGTAGGGCAGACTATACAATAATCCGCCTATACTAAGCACGATCTATTTGAACTAATAGTATAGACTCACTTTGATCTACTATAGTATACGGTCTTCATTATATAGAATTTCTATATGTAGGGATTCGAATTTCGATTGGAACTCTTTAGGGATTCGGGTATCGGTCTTCGTGAGGGTTTCGGATTCCGAGGATTTCGAGTTTCGGTCTGGTTAGTCAGTGCTTACTAACTTCCGAGGCGGCCTAGGGTTTCGTTCTCGGGCCAAAGGGCTTGAGCGTGCATGTGACTCCGAGGCGATTTTATGGAAGCGGCCAGCCTCGACGTCCACCCCCACTATTGTGTTCGAATGCTTTTATTATACAATGATTGGATGGAATGGTCTACCACTGTTACATCTTAAGGGCCTCGGATCTACGGTTCTACGCCCTTGATCATGCATTGCGAGAATCAAAATAGGGCTTGACAGACAGGGCATGTTGCGGCATAATTGCGGCATGAACAAACAGCTTCGCGGTAGGGTCACGGCTATTGCACTTGGAACCAGGGCGTGGGTGCAGGAACGTGCGGAACGTACAAGATACAATGCATCGGACCTGGAGGGCTGGTGTGCAATAGCATCTGCAGAGCTGCACAAACGCCTTACAGCGGCTGGAATCGATGCTGATATACATATGTGGGTTAGCGAGTGGCACGAGTGCCACTGCTTTTGTGTAGTGGATGACCATGTTGTTGACGTTACTGCGACACAATTCAAACAGTTTCGCACACAGGAACTGGTTATTATGCACTACAAGGAAGCGGAAGCCTTCGAAATGTACAACAGCACAAGAACCTTCGGGTGTGCTGCTGACCTTAGGAGGTTCCAGAAGAAGGAGCATTGGCCTTCTAATCAGATAGCTTTTGCTTGACACTTGGGTTCAGGTGCGCTATAATAGCACTATCGCAACAAAGGAGACAGTAATGTCTGATACAAAGAAGCTTCGCCAAGCATTCAAGGATGCGGGTTTCCGCCAAGCCAACCCTTGGCTCCCCGCTGTGTTCAACGACAAGCACAAGGGCGGCACACGGCGTCTGAAGCTGTGGAACGGCGAACACATCTTCCACGCGCCTCAGTTTGCACAACAGACGCTGGAGCGTGAGCTGCAACGGCAGTTCGGCTGGCGCTACCTGTTTGGGCAGTTCATCCGTGCTTCGGATCGGATGGGTGGCAAGAGCTTCGTCATCTACCTGGCAGATTAAGGTAGACAGGGAGGAAACTCCCTGTTATACTACACTCATCGCAACAAACAACACAGAAGGAAACGATATGCTCAAAGCTACCCTGGTCCAGCGTTCCAATGTCACCATCGACGATCGTCGTGCGGTGTTTGTTGCGGCCCGTGCCCGCAAGCCGCGAGACATCGCTGCTGTGCCCAACGAAGTGTTCATCCGCAACATGCTGAAGGATCGGTTGGGCTGGCCACGCCGTGAGCCCGCGCCCGAGTCGGTGAAGGCGGTGACCCGAGAGATGGTGGCATCGTTTAAGAAGGCGGCCGATGCTGCCCTGGCTGAGTGGAAGGCCAAGCATCCCTCGGTGGAAGCTGCTGCCTGAGCCTGCAGACTCCGAGGAGCCGGCGCCGGTTCCGGCTTTCTTATGACCGTTGACAGGAAGGATCCTTTGCGCTATAATAAACACATCGCAACAAGGAGCGCAAATGCTTAACCCACTTGTCACTATCATCAGCGGCGGCCAAGCTGTTACTCATCCCTTCGCTGGTGGCAAGAAGAAGCCCAACATCACGCAGAAGCACCGCAGGCTGATCTGGGAGTGTATGCTGGGCACAGTCTACGCTCTCGACCCGCTGGACAAAGACATCAACCGCGAGGAGAAGTATTTCGACTACGACTACGCTGCGGCCCACGCGCATGCCAAGGTCTCGCAATGCACTGATCTGCGGATCTGCAAACCGCGAGGCTACAGAAAGTTCTCCTTGTGGGGCATCCCGCCCGGCAAATAGTTGTTGACATACGGTTCCTGAAGCCGTATAATACATACATCGCAACACACAAAGGGCACACAAAATGAAGCACACACAACTCATCGCAGCGTTCCAAAACGTAAGCGGCGCAAGCTTCGTGGGTATTGACACGCTGACGGAAGTCAAGCTGACGGGTGGCAAGAAGAACCCGCAGCAGGGCCGCATCACGAAGCGCATGGTTGGTGCACAGGTGATGGTGTTCCAGAACAAGACGATCAATGGCTATGCTGCAATGATCGCACGCCGTCTTGCAGCTGAGGGCAAGGATGCTGCCAGCTTTGAGCTTGGCGAGCGTGCGTGGGGCACTCGAGTTCCTAACATGCCCATCATCGAGCACTTCAAGGACGGTGCTACTGCGTACTACCTGGAAGTCATCTTCCTGAAGGCCGGCGCAGTGAGCTACTTCCAAGACGGTGCTCCAATCGCGAAGAGCGACATCGTTGGCATGGCAGACAAGGAAGAGGGCGAGCAAGGCGGGTTGGAGAACAAGGTTATCATCCGCAGCTTCAAAGCAGACAGCATCACTGAAGTCCGTGTAGACGGTAAGACTTTCAACTAAGTGCAACTTCGTGCGGCATGTGATAAATAGCATATGAACTATGAATCACATTATAACAAACTAATAAACAGAGCGAAGTCCCGCACACTAAACGATGATGCGGACTTCGAGATACATCATATCCTGCCGCGCTGCATAAACGGTACAGATGAAGACGATAACCTTGTCGCACTGACACCCGAGGAACATTTACTTGCACATATATTGCTCACGAAGATATATTCATATGAAGGGCTTATTTTAGCAGTCTATCGTATGCTTGTGTCGGCCTATAGTGATAGCAATGCCCGAGGTTCGTTTAATAAGAAATATGGCTATTGGAGAAGGAAAGCGGTAGCAGGCCTCAAGGAGCTCAAGTGGTGGAACAATGGAGTAAAGAGCCAGCGTGCAAGAGTATGCCCCGGTGATGGGTGGGTGATGGGTATGGCAAACGATCCTTGGAATAAAGGACTGGAACAACCAAGGCCCGAAGGATATGTATCCCCTCTTAAAGGTATATCGCAGCCGATTAAGACTCCCGAGGCTATGGCAAGGTCCGGTCATAAGGGTTCGATATGGTGGACCAATGGGACAGAACGGCGTAGAGCCGTATTCGCACCCGGACCCGATTGGATAAAGGGTTTTAGCTCAGTGAGTGCAGGTAGCGCAGGAATGAAGTGGTGGAACGATAGTGAGAAGAATAGACTATCAACAGAATGTCCTATTGGATATGTGAAAGGTAGATTAAAAACATATTGACACATGGTTCCAACTGTTGTATAATACACTCATAGCAACAAACAACAGGACATTAAATGAATGCACAGCACCAGCAGATTATCGACCGTGTCAAACAATGTGTCGAAACCGGCAACAGGTTGTATGCAATGTCTATAGCAGATATCCAGGTTCGTTTCGACCTCAAGGGACGTGCTGGTGGTATGGCCTGCCGCAGAGGGAACCATATGTTTATGCGTTTCAATACCGACATGATAACACGTGAGTTTGAAGAGATGCTGAATGTGGTAGTGCCACATGAAGTCTCCCATTGTTTCTGCTTCATGAAGCCCGAGCTGGGTCGCAATCACGACTACGGTTGGGCGCGTGTTTGCAGGGCGCTGGGTGGCACTGGAGACCGTACGCACGATATGGATGTCGTGTATGGCAAGGGCATCACTTACGAATACACGTCGAGCACCGGACACGCAATCCGTGTAAATGACAGGCGGCACGCTATGCTGCAACAAGGGCGCACACTCACATACCGCAAGGGGCACGGCACACTTTCCAAGTCCTGCGCGTACAGCATTGTTGGAGCACGTGGGCAGACGCTCGCGCAACCCATTGTCAAGCAAGGTGCTCCTACACGCGAGGTGCCGGTGGCTACCATCATTGCTCCGCCCCCTGTAGTGCAGGCCCCAGTGTTCCGCCCCAACCCGTTTGTTGCCCCTGCTCCGCGTGTCGTGCAAGCTGCGCCCGTTGCAGCAGAGGGGATGAGCAAGGCAGCACGTAGCCGCGCACTTATGCTGGCTGGTTATCAACGCGGTGACAGCTACGAAGTTGTTATTGCAGCAATGATGGCCGTCAATGGCTACAGCAGGCAGCTGGCCCGTGCTACTTACTTGGCTAATGCAGCCAAGGTTGGCGTACCAGTGCAGTAAACAAGTAGGTAGACAGGATGGAAACATCCTGTTATAATACACACATCGCAACAAGGAGTCAATCATGGCAACAGACGTTTTGGGTAAGACATTCAAGGTTGGGCAAACGGTTGCCCGTGCAATCGCAGGTACCAAGGGTGTGGCTTGGGTCGAGGTGCAGGTCGTGTCAAAGGTCGACGGCGACAAGGTGTACCTCAACAGCAGCAAGCAGCCGATGAAGTATCCTGTGAGGCTGGCAATAATGGCTTGACATAGCGGTTCCGTACTGCTATAATACACACATCGCAACAAACAAAGGAGTTTATTATGTGTGGTCCGATGCCCAGAATGCACGCAGATGATGGTACAGGTAAGGCCTTGTGTGGGCAACCACGTCTGGACTTTGTGTTCAAAGAGCCGCTGTTTCGGGCTTTTGGTGCAGACAAAACTGAACGCAATGACAATAAAGTATTGCACGAGGCTGGCATCTACATTGGGCCCGATGCTCACAGGTGCAAACAGTGCGAGAAGAAGATGTAATAGTGATTGACAGGTAGGTTCCTACTTGCTATAATACACACATCGCAACAAACAAAGGACCGCAAATGAAAGCAGGCAACACACTGGAAGTTCGCAAGGCAATCAACAAGGCGTTTGATGAGCTGAAGCATCAGAAGGGCGGCACGTGGACCGATCCGCTGAACTGGTCCAACTACAGCGGGCCCTCGCGTGTAGTGACGTACAGGACCAGCTTTGCGTACGAGATTGCTGCGCTGGCACAGAAGAAACTGCGTGCTGCCGGGTTCAACAACGAAGTGCGCGTGACGGACACTGACGCGCAATTGCCCGGCCGCTGCGGCATGGGTGGCGGCCCGTACATCCGAGTGAATGCCGACCTGGCATAAAGTTGTTGACATACGGTTCCTAAAGCCGTATAATACATACATCGCAACAAACAAACGGAGTACGCAATGCAAATCCACTTCAACCCCAATGCTACTGCAAGCAAGGCAATCGAAAACGCATTCAGTGCGTGCATCTCGTCCGGCATCGACGTGTGCATTGTAGGGGCAGACGCAGAGGGCATTACGCTTGCTAAGTGGCGCACTGGTAGCGCATTGCCTAAAGCGTTTACCCTTGTGCAACGTGTTGCAGGCAGCGGTGTGTGCGTGGGCGGTTACCTCAAGAAGGAGTACACGGAAGGCTTTGAGCTGCAAGGCAAGAAGTGCTTCATCGCACTGGGAGGCACAATGATGCAGCCCACAGTTAAGATCCGCTTGGACACAGCTCGTCAGCGCGTAGCAACCAAAGACGTTGCACTCATCAGCTTCGACCCCAAGTACAGCGAAGAATAAGAACTTGACAGGTGTGCTCATGCCTGTTATAATATAACATGAGCACACAAACTGATCCAAGAACAACTACGCTTGTAGACAACATGATGTCTGCAGGCGTTCCTCGCTTCGAAGCTATTGCTATCGCAACAAGCATCGAGTTCGCGCTTGCGAACCCTGCGTATGCTGCACAGTATGGCACGATGTCAGTTGATGCACTTAACCACTTCCTTAATCGCTTAACACCATGAGTATCTTCTGGGTCGTATATTGGGTTGCTGCAATCATCATGCTCGTTGGCACCTCAACAAGTGTTTGGTGGGCAGTCAAGAAGGAAGGCGAGGACTTTACCCTGCAGGCTTTAATTGTTGCCTTGTGCTTAACGTTTATCCCTGTGCTTAATGCTATTATAGTCGTGCTAGGTTCCATTTACCTCGTTGAACATAACATCAAGCTTGTCTTAATCAAAGGAAAGAAATAATGCGTATACTGTTTGGCATCTTCCTGTGCATGACCCTGTTCGGGTCTGTGACCGGTGCTTGGTTACCAGCAGGGTTCATATTGTTTGTAGCAGTCTGTATTAAGTGGGCCGACTTACTCCTCGATGAAGTTGCATCTACCCTGCCTACTGATCCGAGGAGTGCTAAGGCGGAGCCCGACACACTCTGTATGTTGGACCGCTATGCTGCTGAGTGTATGGGCATAAAAGCTGACCCTAGGTTTCCTAGACAAACTTCCGAACCAGATTTGGAAATCTAAATTGGGAATTTGCGACAGGTTCTGGCACAGTTTTCCCGCCTAAGCGCCTAAAGGTCTATAGACCTTTGCACCTGCAGACAGTATAATACATACATCGCAACACACAAAGCACATTATGGCTATACATTGGGTTAAACTACACTACCTGCCAGTGCTGCTCGCAGCGCAGCCTCAGCTCAAGCTCAAGGTAGGACCAGACTTTGCCTATGGCAATATCCCCAACGCTATCGCCGCAGGCATTAACGCTGCTGACGCTAACGTGGGAACATCGGACTCGTTGATCTTCAAACAACCACGAAAGGGATAACAAATGGCTAAGTTCTTTGTCGAGTTGCAGGAAGTCCACACTCAACTGATTGAGGTAGAAGCAACTGATGCCGAGGATGCACGCAACGTAGCATCGGAGGTTGTGTCGTCGGGCATTAAGCAAGACGGTACCGCATTGCCCGACGAGACGGCTTACTCACACACAATCGAGAGCAGCGAGTGGCTTGTGTTCCAATAAACTAGCTGCTTAGATTAGCCATATTTTTGCTAATCTTGTCCTTGCAACTACATAAGTAATGTCTGTGCTAGTTGTGAGGTTAGTATTTGTATATGCCACCTGTAAGTGACCCCGGCAACGATGGGACCCAGGTAGATCACTACACAGGATTAGGGTGCGTATATTGGATACTAAAAGTTGACGTTAGCAGTCACTACACACCCTGAATCGCGCACGGCCCTTGCATACTAAGCTATCAGAGCGTGTTATCAGAGCGGATAGCCGTCCCTGCGTTAGGGTGAGTGGAACGGAAAGAGGGATAGGAAACTAAAAAGTCCTATCCCTCTTGTCTACTGACCTTAGGTCTCAGAGCCAATTCCGAGAACCAGATCCGCTTGTTACATCTTGTTACATCTATGTTGGTAAGTGCTTACCAACATTCTCGGGCACCAGCGTGCGGCGCACACCTGCATCTCCGAGGCCGCCACATGCTTGTACCTCGGAGCACCGGCTCAAGAGCCTTGATCATGCACTACGAGGTCGTGGCAAAAGGGGTCGTAACCCCTAGTGCCTGCCGCTTAGACGTAGTACAGTGCCGCTTTCTTCGCTGCCTTGGCCTTTGCAACCAGTGCAGTGGCATCCTCGAAGCTGAAAGTGCCAATGACCGTGTCATCGCTCTTCTTCTTCACGGTGAACACCGTCTGCGCCTCGCCCGTCTCCCCTGCGTCGCTGACGTCGCTGTCCACGGGAGGCGTGTAGCCCAGCAGCAGCGGGGCAACTGCAACAACAGCCGGCACAGCAGCAACCTTGGGCTTGCGTCCGCCCTTCTTGTCGTCTGCACGGCCCAAACCCTCGACAAGCTCGGGTGTCACCTTCTTGCACTCCTGGAAGGCATGGTTGTAGTGCGTTGCAGCACTTGCAAGCGTGATGCCGAACTCCTCCATGGCGTAGAACATGACGTTCTTGCGGAACGCCGTGTTGCCGACTGCGGCGCGGGTGGTGAGCAACTCCGCGAACTTGCGGTTGACTGCGGGGCGAATGCCTTTATCCATGACTGGCTCCTTGGTTGAAAAACATAGTATAACACTGGATGCACGCTCCGTCAACTAATATTTGCAAGTTTTTTGCATTTATTTTGTTGCGTTGTTTGCTGTCCATGTCGCTATTATGCGCTTCTGGAGCGTTCCTGTCAAGTCTTTTTTCGCCTGTTACATCTTGTTACGTCTGAACCTTCTCGCGTTAGGGTCAGAGGACCTAAAGAACCTTGTCCGAGGAGGTTGATCTAAGGTTCTGGCCTGCCTCGCAAGGTCAAAGTCGGCTCTTTGATTCACATCTGCGAGGAGGAAAATAGTTCTTGACACACAGTTCCTATCGCTATATAATACATACATCGCACAAAGGAGTACACAAATGTCACAGCAAGCAGCAAAAGCAGCAGCAAAGCGCATTCACAGTATGCAACAGTTCGCAGAAGCGTGTGTCAGCCTCAGCAACAATGACATCTATGAACTCTACGAATACGAGATCACAGCTGATCTTAAGCAAGAGATCGACTACACGTTCTGGAGTGTCTCGCCCGAACCTTGTCGTGCTGCATTGCGTCAGCTCGGCTTGCGCTACGACGTCATGTCTCTGCAGGAATATTAAGTGTAACAGTGCTTGCTATAACACGCAAGCCTGTTACAATGTAAACAGCAGAGTAAAAGAGCAGACAACACAACAGGAGATCCTCATGGACTTCACACCCGGACTCAGCGGCAAACGCTACGAACGCATCCTGTGCCACACGATGCACATCCTCAGGAGCATGTATCAAGGGTTCAAGCCTTTGACCGAGGAACAGTACAACAAGCTCTGTGACAGGATCGAGAAGTCGTGACTATCCTCGGCATGCTCCTGATCGGCGTCTTCCTGCTGGTCCTAGGCTGCTTCATTGTAGGCATTGGGGCAACTGTGCTGGGCGTTCCCCTCCTCGCAGGCGGGCTCTTGATCCTTGGTTACGCCGTGTACGACTTTTTGACCTTTGACAAAGACGAAAATAGTTCTTGACAGCAGCTTTCTTTGTGCTATAATAAACACATCGCAACAAACAAAGCAAACAACATGTCTACTATGTATACACGCATTATTGCACGTAAATTGCAAGCATCGCAAAACGCTGTGCAGTTTATCTTGCTTGCGGGATTCGAGCCCAAGCTTGTGCAAGCTACGGCATTGTACTACGAGACACTTAATCCGTCGCGCACTCTTACACAGCGCAACATCGACGAAGTCTCGGCAAAACTTGCACGCTACGCAAGCGCATCCGAGACAGTCGACGTCACAAAAGACGACGTGCAGAAGAAGCTCAACAAGGTGTTCGAGGCTAACGAATATAATTTCATATAATCGTTGACAGCAGCGTTCCTTGCTGTTATAATCAATACATCGCAACAAGGAGCAGCTATGCAGCAAGCCGTACAGCACACAGACGCATTCATCCTAATGGAATTCCGTGACGCTGTCAAGCCCCTCATGGGCAAGCCGCTGACACCAGAGCTTAAGGCCGAGGTGGGAAAGGTGGCTGTTCCCTTCCACAAGAAGCTGGTGCAGCGTGGCAACACGCCTCGTGAAGCTGCCTACCTTCTGCAGATGGTGTTCGAGGACAAACAAACAGCTTGACACAGCGTTCCAGTTGCGCTATAATACAACTATCGCAACAAGGAGTCTACCATGCAAACAGTTCACGCATACACCCGCACCACACATGGTTATGCTGACGGCTGGAGGCACTTGGATCAAGACGAGTTCGTGGGCACAGTCAAGATGACACCAGCGGTGCAGACCGAGGCTCCCAAGGACCATGACGATGGCGGCGCGTATGTGCAGTACGCCAGGGCTCCCTCGGGTGTGAGTCTTGATCTGCTCAAGCAAGCGTTGCGAGACACAATGGGTGGCAGCAACTGCAGACATGAGCATGATTGCTGTGGCTGCGCTAGCCGCTACGTCAGCGTCAAGCACGTGGGCAGCAGGCGTCTGGTGATCCGCACCCGCGTAAGCTTCAACTACTGATCATGAGTGCGCTGCGAGAAGCACAGGAGGCCCGCCGGGCCTTCAGTTGGCTCAGCACAGGCCTCGTGAATGAGCATTGGTCTGCCGCATTTGTAGCCCGAGGGTGGTGGGGCCGGGGTCACTACAATAACGGTTGACGCGCTGTTCCAATTGCAGTATAATCTATACATCGCAACAAGGAGCAGCAAATGAACTTCAAGCCCGAACAGTTCGAATACAATCCCGACACACGCACTTACATTGCGGAAGCAAGCACTCTCGGTATTGGCGCCCCGCACAAGTACATCAGCATCGACGGCTATGCTTTTATGTTTACAGGCTGCGACAGAGATGCCTCAGGGGAAGACGTGGCAGGCTGGAGATTCAAGCCCACGATGAACGCAGTGAGCCTTAACAGTGCGCTCGCAGGTTGCGGGCTGTTGATTATAAACGATTAGCAGCGTCTACAAGCTGTCGTTAGACAGCAGCATACAAAGGGACTTAGGTCCCTTTTCCTTTGGATGTAGGTTCTAAGTCTCGCGTTTGGTCTTGATCGCCCTTAGAATCACCGCCCGAGGCGAACATAACCTTAGGTCACGACAGAATCTGTTTGCCGCCTGTCTTAAAGATGTCTTAGCGTTGTCTCGGCCGTAGTGTGTGACGCATACCTGCATCTCCGAGAAGAGTTTCGTGCGATCAGTCAGAGCTTTCCCTCCAAATGGTGCAATGTAAAAATTATAAGGCAGATCGCCGGCAGAGTCAAGGACTTATTGCTAGGCCTCGCAAACAATTTAGTTGCGTGCCCAGTTGTGCAAAGTGTCCCGAGGCTTGCTGCACACAGGCAAAGTCTGCAACTTAAAAGTCTAAGTTAAGGTCAATTAGCAGATTAAGCTGTTTTAGCCTAAAAAAAGCTATATAAATCAACGACTTACAACGCCTTTAGCCTCGCATATACTGTTTGAGCATAACAACAGAACCTACAAGAGTCCGAGGCTTACGCAAAAACGTCTTAGATCGATGGCAACAGATGGCAAGCCTCGCGATCCCTTATATATGCCTATGACTTAAGACCAGCGAGGCCCACAGGTCTTAAGTCATAGATTCACCGGCAGGTTCACCTAAAGTCTCGCTAGATCCTAAGCTTAGTAAAAGACTGTGGCCGAGGCCCAAAAAGTACCGCCAGAGTTCTCCCTACTTAGTGCTATTATACAAGATTTTCTAGGTTAGGGCAAGGCCTAAACGCATAGAACCTCGCAAAAAGCATTTAGATCAATACGGCAAAATTGTCAAAAATGCGAGGCCCTTCTAGATCAATCAAGATCAAGACAGATCCTCGGCATAAGGTATAGATCCTTGTTTAGGTATCTAACCTAAACTCCGAGGCTTAGCAACAACTTAGATGACAGGATCTGTGCCTCGCTAGGAGGATCAAAGACTAGTCAGAGCCTAACGCACGATCCGCAGATCCCACACATCAGTAAAGATGTAACAGTGCTTGCGTTAACACGTAGGTACTGTTATACTGCATACATCAACACAACAACTGGAGCGCACTATGATTTGGTTACTGGCTTACCTCGTGGTACTGGCATTGTTCATCTGGGGATGGATGAGGTTCCAGAACCGTACCAACCCGCAGGCCTTCCTGGACACTGAGCCAGCGACTACCCTCGCCCCTACGCCTGAGCCCAGTGCGACGTGGCCCCCGAGGGGATGGGATAAGGTATGAAGCGACTGTGGAGGTACACCAAGGCCGTGGGGGCCTTCTTGGTGGCAGTCCTGGCTATGGAGCGAGGGTACCCTACCCAGCGGTAACCCATGGGGGTGTAGGGGTATGGGTAGACAGGGGGTGCATGGTGTGCTATACTGCATCCATGCTGCTTGCACAGTAGGGCTACCCACGCCCATCCCGCTGCCTCGGACACGGTTGGCAGGTATCTATACCTAACGCGAGGAACAGTAGATGTAACAGAGTGTAACATAGGTTGCAAAAATCCCAGTCAGCGTATACACTGTAGATTATTCTGAATCTGAAAAGCCTCGGGCAAGCGCTCAATGTGAAAATGCCAAAAACGTATAGGGCCTCTCTAATTTCGAACTCTCCAAAAAATTTTACATAAATTTTTCTGCCCGCACACTATAGGTCTCTTGACCACCGTGGCCAAACTCTGCTACAATGCGGTTATGAGTCCTATACCTATCGACAATCACATTTCCGAGTCTTTAGACTCTACTGGCGCTCCTAAGCGTAATATAGACTATTCAAGCTGGACATACGTAGACCTTCATGATCTAGATAACGATCCCCGTCCCTGGCATGTTAAGGGTAAGCTTATGGAAGGTTATACTGAGTGGTTGCAGATTCATCTAGGTGTTCGTGGAGCA
>Ga0209083_1003561_pt1 | contig 12875 bp, 7 predicted proteins | sample AM7aDNAmetaG_FD_184132 | JGI IMG/M metagenome (GOLD analysis project Ga0209083, IMG submission 184132) | Freshwater microbial communities from Finland to study Microbial Dark Matter (Phase II) - AM7a DNA metaG (SPAdes) (version 3) | ecosystem: Environmental > Aquatic > Freshwater > Lake ...
TCATTGTAAACCTTATTTCTGGCTTGATCGCTTATTCCTTCCTGCCTAAAAAACCTTCAATCCGGTTTGAAGTTGTCAAATCAGAACAGCTGGCATTATTTTACTAACCTTACATCGAACTCACGTTTTATTAATAAACAAATTTACATTCGTTAACGCATTGAAAACAAATAATATCTATAACCCGACTTGAAAATCGGATGAAATATGGAAGAGAAAAGATGAAGCGCAGAATGGGAATTGTACTGTGGAAAACAATCGGTAAACCGGGGGAATTATCCGGTCAACTCATCAACGATTATTTTGCGGGGCCATTGCTGTTAAGCTGTTGTACTTTGATTTTATCATTTTTACCAAGGCCCGATAAAACCTGGATATTGATACCATCGGAAAGACCGGTTTTGATGAATCTTTTTTCAAATTTCTGAGAGGATGTTTCAACCTCCACATAAGCGGAATCGCCCTGGAAAAGCAGGGTTGCCTCTTTAACAGCGAGTACGTTATCCTGGTGGTCGAGCACGATATCGGCATTCGCACTGTATCCGGCGCGTATGAATTGTTCCTCTTTCAATTTCACATCTGCCTTAATCTCAAACTGTACTGCACCGTTCTCCAGAATGCCTTTGGGTGAAATGTATTTCAGGGTCGCATGGAAGGTGTCGTTCTCGATCGCTCCGATGGTGAGCATTAAGTCCATCCCAGGCTTGATTTTGCCAACTTCTGTTTCATCAACTTTTCCCTGGAAGATCATATCGCCAACGTCAGCGACGGTTGCGATGGTTGTACCTGCATTGAAGTTGTTGGTTTCGATGACGCTATTCCCGACTTTTATCGGTATATCAAGCAACATTCCGTCAATGGTGGACCTGATCAGGGTATTGGTCGTTTTTCCCGATTTTTTATTTACCCCCTCACGGATCAGTTCCAGGTTGGCTTCTGCTGCGTCGACCTCCTGCCGGGCATTTTTATAGCTCACCTGGGTTTGTTGATTCTCTACGGCGGAGATCACCCCCTGGTTGAATAATTTCTCCTGCCGGTCTGCATTTAATTTGGCATCATCAAAAGCAATTTTTGCCCTTTCAAGACGGGCCTCCGCATTGTTCAGGTTGATCAGGTCGGGTATGATCCTGATCCGGGCGATGACATCACCCTGCCTGACTTGCTTTCCAGCCTGGACGAATATTTCTTCGACAATTCCAGATACCTGCGGTTTTATTTCGATCTCTTTCCTGGGGATGACTGAACCCGTTGCAACGGTTTTCTTGATAATATTCGTCATGAACGGTTTCTCCGTTTGATAAACGATCGGTTTTTCCTGGGATTTGCGATAGAGGTATACAATGGTTAACACGAACACTGCAAGAATGACGACAAGAACCGATATCTTGATGATTTTTTTCATAGAAATATTATTTATTGACTGGTAATCTTATTTAAAACCCCACCCTAAATCCCTCTTCAAAAAGTGAGGGACTTGACTCCCCTTCCCTTATTGGGGAAGGGGTCAGGGGGTTGGGGCTATTCATATCGCAGTGCATCAATGGGTTTCACCGATACCGCTCTCCGTGCAGGAATCATCCCGGCAAGAACACCGCAGATGACCAGGATCGTAAGTGCAGTAACAGCAACGGAAAAATCGATCCCGGGATGGACAAACATCTCGGTATTGGCCCCGGTCGATCCGAGCAGGAAATTGATCAGTTCGAGCAGCCCCACACCAACCACCAGCCCAAAATATCCGGCAAAAGTGGTAAGCACAACAGATTCCATGACGATCTGGCTGATGACTTTCCAGGGTGTGGCGCCCAGGGCCCTTTGGATGCCTATCTCTTTTGTTCGTTCCCTTACTACGACCAGCATAATATTGCTCACACCGATCACACCGGCGAGCAACGTACCTGTCCCGACAATCCACACCAGAAGCCGGATTCCAAAGAATAACCCTTGCATCTTGTCATACTCTTTCTTCAGGTTAAAATGGCCTACTGCAGTTTCATCCGCCGGGGCGACTGCGTGCCTTTTCTTAAGCAACCTTATTGTTTTCTCCTCTACGACCGATACAGGAATATCATCCTGGGAGGTGATGGAGAAAAAGCCAACTGCATTTCCATAATTGTAGGTCTGTTGAAGCGTGGTGAACGGAAGATAGATGTTTTGATTTTCCTGGTTAGCCTGTTCTCCTGTCCTTTTTGACGTGAAAATTCCGATTACCTGGAAATAAACTCCCTGTATCTGAATATACTGATTGATGGGATTTTCATTTTTGGTAAACAGAAAATCGACAACCCGGCTGCCTATCACCGCGACCTTTCTTTTGTCTTTGATATCCAAGTCGTTGATGAATCGTCCGCTGGTAAAGTTCAACGGGTCTATTTTGTTAAAAGCCGGGTAATCACCCATGATGTTGAAAATTCCCGATTTTAATCCCCTGATGACGTTGTTGGTCTGCATGAAACCGCCGGCCTGGATGCGCGGGGCAAGGTATTTTATTTCAGGGATGGAATGACGGATAGCAATAACATCTTCGTTATCAAAGTTATATTGTCTTCCCCTCGGGAACCCTTTATAAGGAATAGAAGTCTGCTGGGTCCAGATAAACACGCTGTTGGTAGCCATGTCCCCAAAATTCTGAGTCACCCCGCGCTGCAGGCCGTTGCCCGATCCCAGCATGATCACAAGCATGAATATGCCCCAGAAGACCCCGAAAGCGGTAAGGAAGGTCCTGAGTTTGTTTTTTCTCAGCACATGATATATTTCCTGCCAGCGATCGATGTCAAACATGGTTCATTATTCGTTATCACCAGGTTAAAACCCGGTGTTACTCATCTCTCAATGCTTCCACCGGATTTACCCTGGCGGCTTTCATTGCCGGGAAAAAGCCTGCAATGGCGCCGGCAATGATCAGTAAAAAAGTAGCCATCACCGCCACTGAAAAATCAGCTTCAGGGTTTCTGAAAAAATCTGAAGGGGGCATCTTAGTGGCAATAAGTTCAAGCAATCCAACGCCCAGCACCAGTCCGATATACCCTGCAAAGGAAGTAATCACGATCGCTTCCTGCATGATCAAGGCAACAATGGACCACGGGGTAGCGCCGAGTGATTTCCGGATCCCGATCTCCTTGGTTCGTTCTTTTACCACGATCATCATGATGTTGCTTACCCCCACGATGCCTGCAATGATGGTACCGATGCCAATGATCCAGATAAAAAGCCGGATACCTGCGAACAGGGCCTTGAATTTGCGGACCTCCTCATTTTTATTCCAGACATTGATGGCCCGGTTGTCCTCGATATCGAAAGTGTGCATTTTTGAGAGGACCGCTTTTGATTTTTTAATCATCAGATCGGCCTCAGCAGCAGAAGCATCGCCGGTTGTAAATGATATTTGATTGATTTCATTTTTACCCTGGAACACGCGCTGTGCTGTCGATATCGGGATGTAAACCCGTTTCTGTTCATCGTCGTTCCTGCTGTAATCCCTGAAAACTCCCACCACTTTAAATAACACGCCGTTGATTTTTATGTACTTACCCATCGCGACCGAGTCGACCCCTTTAAACAGCGATGACTTTACCTTCTCGCCAATGACGGCAACTTTCCTGAACTCATTGATATCAATGTTGTTAAGAAATCTTCCCTGGATGATATCCACCTCTTTGATGATTCCATAATCTGGATGACAGGGAGATAAAAAGAAAGAACCATATTCATTTTTGTACGAGATCAGGTTGTTACCCAGAAACAATCTTGCAGAAATATGATCCGGACCGGAAACAGTGGATTTAATCGATTTATAATCTTCGTTGGTGAATTTAATCTGTCTCCCTATTTTTAATCCTTTGTATTGAATGCTGGTCGTTCCACTGCTGATCCAAACGCCATTGGTCGCCCCGCCTTTAAATTGTTCCTTCACACCGTTTTCAAGCCCTGCCCCTGATCCAAGTAGCAGAATCAGCATAAAAATCCCCCAGGCGACACTGAAGCCGGTGAGGAAAGTCCGCAATTTATTTTTCCGGACCGTGCTGTAGATCTCTTGCCATTTGTCTATCTCGAACATAGCGTTGATTCAGGTGTTTGCCATTGGTTTGGCGATAAAGACTTGGGGTAACAGGGTAACAGGGTAACAGGGTAACAAAGTAACAGGGTTACAAAGTAACAAAGTCACAGAGTTGCAATCACACTTTATACCATTTCTATTTTGATTTTGCATTTTTAATTTACAATGACTTCCGTAATATTCCCATCCGTAATCCTGATGGTTTTTCTGGTGCGCATGGCGATATCATGTTCATGGGTGACAATGATCACGGTAATGCCGGTAGCATTGACTTCCTGCAGAATGTCCATAACCTCCAGTGATGTTGTGGAATCCAGTGCACCTGTTGGTTCATCGGCAAGGATAACTTTTGGTTTCCCGATGAGTGCCCTCGCAATGGCCACCCGTTGTTTCTGGCCGCCCGACAACTCATTCGGCAGGTGATGCGCCCATTCTTTTAAACCCATCCGTTCGAGGTACTCCATGGCGATCAGGTTTCGTTTTTTTCGCGGTACATCCTGGTAATACAAGGGCAGGGCCACATTTTCCATGGCATTTTTAAACGATACCAGGTTGAATGACTGGAAAACGAAACCGAGCATTTTATTTCTCAACTGTGCCGCTTTTCGTTCACTTAACCGGTTTATTTTCACGCCATCCAAAAAATATTCTCCTGAATCGTAATTGTCCAGAATTCCAAGAATGTTCAAAAGAGTGGATTTCCCTGAACCAGAAGCACCCATGATGGAGATCATTTCTCCTGCTTTTATTTCCAGATCAATTCCTTTCAGGACATGCAAACTGTTCTGGCCGGTTATATATGATTTATGAATTTGTTTGATCTGTATCATCGGTTCATTTTTCAATACAAAGTTGGATTTTAATCCATATTCAATAAAAAAAAATCGACATCCTGCTTACATCATCCGTTAAAATGGTCAATATTCCGGATTTTGACAAACTATAGATGCTGAATTGTGAAAAAGGTTACAGGATTTCATATGATTAATCAATCTTTCCGGTAACTTTGTGTCCGAATCTTAATTTATTTTCTCATGAAAACCCGATCGATAACGTTGCTGGCTATGGCCATGTTGCTTTTCTGCTCATTTATGCCTGGAAAAAAAAGAGACAACCCCTTTTTCTCAGATTATAAAACGCCTTTTCAGGTACCACCGTTCGATAAAATTGATTCGACGGATTACCTGCCGGCATTTCTGGAAGGGATCAAACAGCATAATGCGGAGATTGATGCGATCATTTCGAATTCCGCAGCTCCTGATTTTGCAAATACAATTCTGGCTTTTGATAAATCAGGCAAACTGCTCACCAAAGTGAGCAAGGTATTTTATAACCTCAACGAAGCGGAAACCAGCAAACAATTGCAGGCCATTGCACGCCAGCTTAGCCCGATCGTGTCGAAACATGGCGATGATATCGCATTGAATGAAAAATTATTTGCGAAGATCAAGGTTGTTTATGAAAAGAGAAAAGCGATGAACCTGGATAGTCAGCAATTGAGGGTTGTTGAAAAATATTTTCGTGATTTTGAACGCCAGGGGGCCAATCTTTCTCTTGAAACAAAGGACCAGCTGCGAAAACTGAATGCAGAATTATCGATGCTTTCGCTTACTTTCGGTGAAAACCTTTTAGCTGAGACCAACGAGAATTTTAAACTGGTGATCACTGATAAAAAAGACCTGTCCGGATTGCCACAAGGGGTCATTGACGGAGCTGCCGAAACAGCAAACGAAAAAGGGATGAATGGCAAATGGGTGTTTACTTTGTCGAAACCCAGTATGATCCCATTCATACAATACGCAAAAAACCGTGGCCTGAGGGAACAGATTTACAGAGCATATTTCATGAGGGGGAATAATGGAAATAAAAATGACAATAAAGAAACGGTAGCAAAAATCGTAAAACTCAGGGTTGAAAAAGCAAGGTTACTCGGATATGCCAGTTATGCTGCTTATATTGTGGATGATAATATGGCCAAGACTCCAGGAAATGTGAATGAATTTCTTGGAAAACTTTGGTCAGCCTCCTTGCCTGTTGCTAAAAAAGAGGTGGCTGAAATGCAAAAAATCATCGACAGGGAAGGTGGAAATTTCAAGTTGCAATCATGGGATTGGTGGTATTATGCAGAAATCATCCACAAGGAGAAGTACAGCCTCGATGAAAGTGAATTGAAGCCTTACTTCAGTCTTTCCAATGTTCGGGATGGCATGTTTTTGGTTGCGAATAATTTATATGGTATCACCTTTACAAAACGCACGGATCTTCCTGTTTATCAAAAAGATGTAGAAACATATGAGGTCAAGGAAGCTGATGGCAGCCACCTTGGGGTTTTATACCTCGACTATTATCCGCGCGATGGGAAACGTGGAGGTGCCTGGTGCACTGATTTCCAGTCAGCCGGATGGGAAAACGGGAAAAAAGTAGACCCTGTGGTTTCTGTTACCTGTAATTTCACTAAACCCACTGCCGACACTCCTTCCTTGCTTAGTTGGGATGAAACAACTACTTTGTTTCATGAATTCGGACATGCCCTGCATGGTTTGTTCACCGTGGGGAAATATACCAGAACAGCCGGGAATGTACCCCAGGATTATGTTGAAATGCCTTCCCAGATTAACGAGAACTGGGCGGGAGAACCAGCTGTGCTGAAATCATATGCCAAGCATTACAAGACTGGCGAACCCATTCCTGATAACCTGATTGAGAAAATTCAAAACAGCGCCCTGTTCAACCAGGGATTTGAAACCGTAGAATATCTTGCGGCTTCCATTCTCGACATGAGTTATCATGGGATTACCGAACCAAAGGATATTGATGTGTTAAAGTTTGAAAGTGAAGAGATGAAAAAGATCGGACTGATTTCAGAAATCATACCGCGTTACCGTTCTACCTATTTTGCACATATCTTCGGAGGGGGGTATGCTGCCGGATATTATGTATACATATGGGCTGCCGTTTTGGATGCCGATGCATTTGATGCCTTTAAATCATCTGGTGATATCTATAATAAGACGCTTGCCGCCAAATTCAGGAAATATTGCCTGGCTGAATCAGGTAATGATGAAGGCATGGTTCAATACAGGAAATTCCGGGGTAAGGATCCATCGATTGACCCTTTGCTGAAGCGCCGTGGGCTGAAATAATGTAGACATCATGAGCAAATTGCATGTTTTATGGACTTCAGGCGAAAAAGAGGTCGCAATGAAGGTTATCTTCCCATACCTGATTAATGCAAAAGCCAACGGCTGGTGGGATGACATCAACCTGATCATTTGGGGTCCTTCGGCAAGGTTAGCCTCCACCGATCTGGAAATAGATCAGCAGCTGAAGGATACCATGGACAGCGGGATCACGGTTGAAGCATGCCAGGCATGCACTGACGCCTACCGTGTCACGGAAAAACTAATCAGCCTGGGTATCCTCGTCAGATATATGGGAGCGCCTTTCACGGAATATCTGAAAGGGCAGGATCAGGTCGTAACATTTTAATTCTTTTTTCATCCGGCCTGGTCGTATTGAGTTCATGGACGATTTCTTCCAATTCAAGCAGCATTCAATCATGTGATGCGCAGGCAATGATTTTCCCGTATCGGGAATTTTATTCCTCAGATGGGAAATTCCATCAGAAACATATATGGCAATTGTCATAATTTCAAGCATTTGCATATATTATTTCCCTGGGCATGATTTTAGCTGAGCTTAAGTGTCACCCAAAGGATATTGATACGCACTCCTTATTAATAAATGAAACAAAAATTGTTAAAAGCAGTATAAATATCGTTGAATGCAGTTGACGGGATAATTTTATCAATGTGAAGAAGGATCAATCCATTATTAAAACATCTGCCCCGGCGGTTTTACTCATCGTTGGGATGCTTTTATTTTTATTCACCGGGATTGGCGATGTACAGGGTGCAAGCCGATATTCAGTTGCCACAGGCAATTGGAATTCAACGGGCACCTGGTCAGCAACATCGGGTGGTTCCTCCGGCGCATCCTTCCCGGTGGCAGGAGATGACGTTTTCATTGAAAGAGGGGTTACGGTCACAGTGACCGCTGCTGCTGCCTGTGCAACAATTTCATATACCAATGCAACTAATTCAAGTGCGAACGTTTCAATTTCCGGGAGTAACACATTGACCGTTTCCGGGCTTATTACCATGATCAGGCCTTCGACGGGGTATATACACACACTGGCCGTTGGAGCCGGATCCCTCACTGCGGGATCGCTGACAATGTCTGCAACAACGACAACCAGAAACAATATTATTTCCATTTCCACAGGAACGGTAACCATCAATGGAACTGTAACGACAGGCACAACGGGATGCCAGTTTAATTTTACCGGTGCCGGCTTGCTGAGATTTGGCGGTTCATTCTCCGGAGGGCCGGCCGCACTCACTCCCTCAACCGGTACCGTGGAATATACAGGCGTTGCGCCTGTTATCCAGGCTTTTTCAGGGTCATACTATAATCTCACATTCAGTGGAACCGGAACCACAACCGGTTCGGCTTCCGGAACTATTACAATACAGGGAAATCTTGCCAATACAGGAGGAGGTATATTAAACTTCACATCACGTCCGGTAATTTTCAGCGGAACGGAGGCTGCCAACAGCATCCAGGGGTTTACTACAACCGGGGCAGTTTCAATGACAAAAACTACCGGAATTGCCACTTTCCAGGAAAATGTGAACGGCGCCTCCCTGACCATCAACGGATTGGGTGGAACACTCAATCTCGGAACAGGACTGACGCATACATTTACAGGTGCCTGGACAAGAACCAATGGGACTTTGAATGGTGGTTCAAGCCTGCTGAAAATCGGAGGCAGTGTGAGTGGAACCGGCGGAACTTTTACCGCTGCGACCGGAACAGTTAATTGGAATGGAACTGTAGCGCAAACCTGTGCTGCAGTGACTTATAACAACCTGACCGTTTCCGGGTCCAATGCAAAGACCACCACCGGTGTAACAGTGAACGGCATTCTTTCGATGGAAGGAACTGCCACCGTTTCCGTTGCTCCGACCTACGGTCCGTCTGCCACACTGCAATACAACACGGCAACTGCAAGGCTTGCCGGGGTCGAATGGCTTGCGACTTTCACAGCATCCGGGGGAGTAATGATAACCAATACCGGAGCCATTACCCTAAATACTGCCAAAGTTCTTGGTGTATCCGTTCCGCTCACTATCAATGGGGGTGCAACTTTGAACACTTCTGCAACCAACTATGCGCTTACCTTCGGAGGGGATTTTAATAACTATGGAGGCACCTTAACTGCCAACGCTTCAGCAATTACGGTTGCCAATACGATGGCAATTCAAAGTGTTGACGGTTTTACCACAACAGGAGCCGTTTCGATGACAAAAACTGCCGGAACAGCCACCTTTCAGGGAAATGTCAATGGAGCCTCGATCACCATCAATGGGATTGGCGGTACCTTGAATCTTGGGGCAGGACTGACACACACGTTTACAGGTGCCTGGACGAGAACCAATGGTACATTGAATGGTGGGTCAAGCCTCTTGAAAATTGGAGGCAGTATCAGCGGAACCGGCGGAACTTTCACAGCATCGGCAGGGACAGTGGAATGGAATGCTGCTGGTGTGCAAACATGTGCCGCCGTGACCTATAACAATCTGACTATCTCAGGTTCCAATATAAAGACCACCACCGGGGTGACAGTAAACGGCGTTCTGTCAATGGAAGGCATCGCCACCATTTCTGCTGCCCCGACTTATGGTGCGTCATCCTCTCTGAGGTATAATACGGCCACACCCCGAACCAATGGAGTTGAATGGATAGCCTCGTTTACAGGGAGCGGAGGAATCATTATTGATAATTCTGGTGCAATTACGGTGAATGCGGCAAAGACGATCTCAAATCTCTCGATGAACAATATCAATGGACTGACACTTTCAGGAGCAGGAACATCTGATCTGACCATTTCAGAAACATTGACTTTTACCAGTGGGAAAATTACGACCGGGACCAATTCAGTAATTCTTGGAAATTCAGCAACAGTAACCGGGGCCGGACCCGGGAATTACGTAAACGGAAACCTGGAAAAGGGGATAGCTGCAGCAACGTCTACAATAACATTTGAAACCGGTGATGCGCAATATTATACCCCGGTGGTGATCAATTTCAACGGAACGACCAATGGTACCGGGATCATTTCAGCAATCTCGAATGCAGGGAATCATCCGAGCATCAATACTTCGTTAATTGATCCTGCCTTATGCGCAAGCCGGTACTGGACCCTGAACAATACCGGTGTAACCGGCTTCAGTTCTTTCGATGCGACTTTTACGTTTAATCCTGCCGACTTGCTTGCCGGAGCTGATTATACTTCATTCATTGTCGGAAAGTATTTATCCTCTGCCTGGAGTTATCCGGCTACCGGTTTATTAACTTCGGTCAGTACCCAGGCAACCGGTCTGAACACCTTTGGCGATTTCCAGGTTGGTGAATCATCAGCGGCTCCCATTGAATGTCTTTATGGCGACAATGGCACCATTCCCGCTGTTTCTGATGTAATGCCCTGTGTCAATTTTCCGGCGAACCCTCAAACTGTTTCAACCTCTTTTGCGGCACATCAGTATTTTACGATGAATGTGATCAAAGGGCTTACGTACGAGGTGTATACCTGTAATGGTACTGCTCCGGCAAGTCAGTTAAAACTTGTGGTTTACAAAGAGGGCGCGCCGTCGGATCCATCCCTTGCATTCTCTTATTCAAATACCGGAAATCCTTGTACAAGCGTTTCAAACAATGTTTATGTTTCATTTACTGCAGGATTTTCAGGCCAGGTTCGCGTACTCATCAACAAACGGACGAGTTGCAGTTCAGTCACGCCTGCAGGGCTGACCGTCAATGTTAATATTAGCGGGGGAAGCAACCTGCAGGATATTGAAACAATCGCAGGAGCTGACAGTTGGGTTGGACACTTTTATGAAGGTACTAATACAGGAGTTGCCTATAACGGAACGTTTTCCAATTACCTGGGATATTACACACAGACTGAAAATTTTAATGAAACATTCGGCACCGGGACCAGCGATGTGGATTGTTTCGACCCTGTGTTGTCAGCTGGCATTGACAGGGCCAACTTGCTTACTATAACCTATGCAGTCAGATTCAGAATGAATTCCACAAAAAAGGGATTGTATACGGCCGATCTTGGCTCGGATGATGGCACTCGCCTCACCGTTGATGGGACATTGGTTTACAATAACTGGGGAGACCAGGCTTATACTTCAAGACCAAATGTGTTGATGAGTTTAACCGGTAGCAGTCCGCTGGTATACGATTATTATGAAAATGTCGGATCTAACCGCGTCACATTCCAGAATTTTACGCAGCTCCTTGCAAACTCGCTTTCAACAAACATTAACCAAAATATTTGTATTGGGAATACTGGCCTCGCAATAAGCGGTGATATCTATGGCACCCTGCCCGGCGGGATCAGCCTTTCAGGTACAGGATATCAATGGACTTACAGTACAACTCCGGGAGGAGTAAGAACCGCTATATCTGGAGCAACAGGAGCTGCCTTTTCACCCAATACGGCAACAGCACCTTTCAATGTTCCGGGAATCTACTATTTTTATCGGAATGCTGCGCTCAGCAGCACCAACAATGTTTCACCAAGCCCATATGTAGCTACAAATGAATCGAATGTGGCGATGATAACAGTTAATCCGGTTCCTGTCGCCCCAACGTTGGGTTTAGCCAGTCCTGCCAATGGCAGTATAATCTGTGCAGGATATAATACAGGGACTGTAGCAGGAACAGCAGGTTCCGGAGGAGCAGCAGATGAATACCAGGTGAGCATCAACGGAGGAAGTTCTTACATCGCCTACACAAGTGGTGCAGCCATAAATACTACAGGAGCAACCGGAAGCGTAATCGTTCAAGGCAGAAGGACTGGAGGAAGTACTGGTTGCTCAGCAACGGCGTGGAGCACCATTTGCACCTGGCCTGTTTCCTCAGCAACAATAAATCCGTCATTGAATGTTGCCACACCAGTCAATGGCACATCAATATGCGCAGGATATGCTCTAGGTGCAACAATAACTGCTGGTTCAGGCGGTTCGTCAGGGGCAGCTGATTTATATGAATACAGTATCAACAATGGTGCTAACTGGTCGGTTTATACATCAGGAGCAGCGATCACCACTGCAGGGGCAACGGTAAATGCACTGATCCGCGCAAGCCGTTCGGCGGGCAGTTACGGTTGCAGTGCAACAGGTCCGACCATTATTGTAACATGGCCTGTTTCGGCGGTTCCGGTGGCACCCACTTTGGGAACAGCCAGTCCATCGACAGGAACTACGATTTGTGCTGGTTTCAACACCGGTACCGTAAGCGGAACAGGTGGATCAGGTGGATCGTCAGGAGCGGCGAATGAATACCAGTTCAGTATTAACGGAGGAAGCACGTACAGCAGCTACACCAATGGAGCGGCGATCATCACCACGGCGGCGACCACGAGCATAATTGTCCAGTCGCGCAGGACAGGCGGAAACTACGGCTGTTCAACAACAGGGTGGAGCACTATCTGTACATGGCCTGTTTCCTCAGCAACAATCAACCCGGCATTGAATGTTGCCACACCAGTCAATGGCACATCAATATGCGCAGGATATGCTCCGGGTGCAACAATAACTGCCGGTTCAGGCGGTTCGTCAGGGGCCGTTGATTTATATGAATACAGTATCAACAATGGTGCTAACTGGTCGGTTTATACATCAGGGGCAGCGATCACCACTGCAGGGGCAACGGTAAATGTACTGATCCGCGCAAGCCGTTC
>Ga0209083_1003562_pt1 | contig 12872 bp, 8 predicted proteins | sample AM7aDNAmetaG_FD_184132 | JGI IMG/M metagenome (GOLD analysis project Ga0209083, IMG submission 184132) | Freshwater microbial communities from Finland to study Microbial Dark Matter (Phase II) - AM7a DNA metaG (SPAdes) (version 3) | ecosystem: Environmental > Aquatic > Freshwater > Lake ...
AGCTGTCGGTTGTGAAACTTCCAACCGCCAAGCGTGGATTCGTATTGCTGCCCAGGCGCTGGGTGGTGGAACGCTCGTTTGCCTGGCTGGCGCGGTTCCGTCGTCTGGCAAAGGACTATGAGCGTCTGGCATCCACCGTTGCCGGGCTGCACCTGGTCGCGTTCGCCTGTGTGCTCTTGAGCCGACTCCTCGGAGACATCACGTGAAGTGCATAACACGCTCTATCCGTGGCGACAGGATTGTCGCCACTACTTTGCGTTCTTCTTGGCCCACTTCCGCATCTTTCTCTGCTCACCCCAAGTCCGTCACCAGCCACCGGCGGTAGGCGTCGTAGGTCAGCCCCAGGCCGATCACTGCAAAACCGGCCGCTACCAGCAGAGCCGTAGGCAGGGAAGCCGTCGTGGCCGACATCATGAACAGGGGTAACTGGGCTATCGGGGTACACATGCCGACGACGACCGGCAGGCGAAGGCGGAGAAACCAAACCACACTGCCGAGCGAAAAGACCATGCCGCCACTTGCCATGATGACCGCGAGGAGCATATGTCTCGAGCACAACGGAGGCAGGCTTGCCGGAGCAACGAGCGCAGTGAGCACGGCAAGCAGCACCGCCGCGCCGAGGACATTGCGGGCCATATCAATGGCTACGCATAGACCCATCTCGCGAAAGAAGTCCTCTCGCCGGCCCGGTTTCAGAATGTCGGTACTTCTGATCTGCCACTGCTGCGCATAGATGAGTCCGGTAAACGCCCCAATCAGGGCAAACAGTGTCAGCAGCGGCATAAGCGACAACTGCGGTAGTCCCCCTGGGAGACGTGGCGAATTGCGCGTCATCCACAGATTCGGCGCGCTGATAAGAAGCACCATCACTGCTATCGCATATGGGCGCTGGTTGACTGAACGCCATCGCCTGCAGCGCGTCCACAGGTTGTCGGATGCCCCGCGGTGCGTGGCGCGTTGCAGTCGGTGCTCTGCGGGTGCCGCAAACGCAAGCCATCTCGCACGCGTGGGATCGCGCCAGACCTGATTGACCTCGCCGGTCGAGCCGAGGGATCTATTCCATCGCGCCTGGCGCAGACCAATAGGCTGATAGCCCGGCGACTCCTCAGTCATGCGGGACAACAGTCTGCCTGCGTACATCATCCACGCACTGCTGAATGCGATCAGTGACCACGCGATTGGCGGTGTCTCGACGGCGGCGGTAACGCGCATCTGCAAAGCCGAGTCACCTTTGAGAGCTGTGAAAAAGAACAGAAGGGGCAACACAGCGGAAAGCCAGGATGACCGGACTACGAAATGGAGTGCGGAGGCCGTGACCAACCAGATCACTGCTGTCAGAGGCAGCAGAGGTGCGGGACCGACTGCGTGAACCAGCAACGGCATCGCGGCAAGATAGATCAGCAACATGATGCCTGCCACGGCGAGCGGAATACGAGGGGCACCAGGCAGGAGCCGCCCCTTGGTGTCCAGGACAACCTGTTTGGCGTGGAATGCCACAACGCCAGCGAAGAGCGCAAATCCGCTGATTGCTCCGTAATTGAAGTGCTGGCCGTGGGACTGGGAATTCAGGAGGGGGTTGACGCCCATCATGAGGAATGCCAGCGGCCCCAATGCCGGCCTCAGTCCACTGAACAGCCGCTGCGGAATTGTGCTCGCTACAGCCAAGGCCGGGTTACGCATGATGCATCTCCAGGAAACTCTCTTCGAGGTTCAGATGCGTCTGTTCCTTGAGATCTTCCAACAGGCCAGACCAGGTCACTTGCCCCGACTTCAGGACCGCCACTCGGTCGGCGACGCGCTCAAGATCGGCGGTGAGGTGGGTGGAAAAGAGGATGGTGCGCTGGCCCGGGCCTGCGATATCGATGATCAGTTGGAGGAATTGCCGGCGGGCGAGCGGATCGAGGGCGGCGGCCGGCTCGTCCAGAATCAGCACATCCGGCTCGTGAGCCACGGCCAGGACGATGGCGACCTTCTGCGTCTGGCCGACCGACAGCGTTCCCGCCCGCTGGTCGGCGGGGATCTCCCAGTCCCGAATCAGCCGGCCGCAGAGTTCTTCATTCCAGTTTGGGTAGAACGACGCTGTGTATCGCACCAGGTCGCGCACGCGCATCCATGGGAAGAAGCTGATGACCTGCGGGACGTAGCCGATGCGGGCTTTGGTTTCGGGACTGAGGGACCAGGCATCGTCGCCCAGAATGCGGCACTGACCGCCGGCCACCCGAAGGAGTCCCACCATGCACTTGATCAGGGTGGTCTTGCCAGCGCCATTAGTGCCCAGCAGCCCCACCACCGAGCCGCGCGGAACCGTCAGGTCCACGCCGCGCAGAACTTCGGTCCTGCCAAAGCGCTTCTCAACACCGGCCGCCACGATTACATCGTCTGTCATGATTCCTCCGGTTCGTAGAGATCCGCCATCGCCTGCTGCATGTCTTCCAGGCTCATCCCGAGCATCTGTCCCTGCTCAACCAGGCGGCGCAGTTCCTGTTTCAGGTATTCCTTCTGTGAGCGCATGCCCCCGGCCGGCAGGCGGCCCGCGACATATGTCCCATCGCCGTGCCGCCGTTCCAGGAGCCCCTCGGCTGTCAGCCGTTCGTACACGCGAAGGACCGTGTTCTGGTTGACGGCCAGATCCGCCGCCATCGCGCGCACGCTGGGCAGACGATCGCCGGGCCTGAGTTGACCGCCAGCACAGCGAGCGCGGATCTGCTCTGACAACTGGCGTGTAATGGGCGTGCCCGAAGTTGGCTCAACACGGAAGAGCATAAGTGATTACAGTACTATAACAGTGTGCAGCGGCATGTCAATCAGATTCGGCGCACTCATGGATCTTTTGCCGCGAGCCTCCCTGCACATGCTTGAGAGCCCCATGGGGTATAATGTGGCGCAAGTGAAGCGCCGCCTCTTCAACATCCTCTCGGCACTGTCGCTACTGCTATGCGTGGCGACGACGGTGCTATGGGTGCGGAGCTACTGGGTGCAGATTCTGTGGAGCCACCGCGGTGAGAGTGGGGAGACGTACTTCGTCCGGTCCAACGATGGATGCATTGAAGTGATGGATACGACGGGCATCACGGTCTGGCCTTGGACTGGATTCCATGAGTTTCCTGCAGATGACTCCAGCAATGGTTTCCGCTGGGGTTACCTCGGGTTTGACGTGCACCTCCAGAATCCTGCAAACACCACAGGGCCACTATGGTTTGACACACCTGATTGGTTCATCTATTGCATCACCCTTGTTCTTCCATGCCTGTGGTATCGGTCATATCGCCGCAATCGCGACCGCAAACTCAAAGGGTTGTGCCTAACCTGTGGCTACGACCTGCGAACCATCAAAGACCGTTGCCCAGAATGTGGAACACCCATAGTTGCGACTGAGGCAAAGGCATGAAACGCCACCTCTTCAACATCCTCTGGGAACTGTCGTGACGGCTGAGGAGATGTCACGCATACAATGCGATATGCCGGAAGCCGGTACACGAGGCGCGGCATTTGGCGGGTCCAAAGCCGTCCTTGAAGCGTCTCGAAGAGTGTCGTAACTCCCGTTATGGATGGTACTTAACGATTATCCGAATGCCATTTGCTCTCTGGCTTTCACAAAAAAGACTCCCGACCCCTTTATTTTGGCTAACTATTGTTAACATGTGGGGTCTAGCTATTGAGATCGCTCTGCGGCACACTGGTGTTGGGCATGCCTCAGATGGGAGGCTGATATGTTCGGAACAATGACCCGATTTGCGGCGCTGATGATGGTTGGGTTGGCCGGTATCGCTGTGGCGTCCGAACCGCCGGAAGCGGCGGTGCAGTTTGATCTGCAGTGGCTTAGCCCACCCCAAGTTACGCCCGCGGGTGGGCAGGCGGCGGCGCAGCAGACGAGCGAGTACACCCGTCTTCAGGGCGTTGCCAATGTGGGAGGGAGCTTCGCCTGGCCGCTGCGATATGCGGTTGAGGTGCAGCGCTATCCGATCCTGACACTGCGATATCGTGCCCGCGATCTGGCCGTTGGGCCAACCTATGCCAACCGGATTATGGATGTGCAATTGGTTGATTCCGGCGGGCGGATGAATGCCCTGACGGTGATCAATCTCGAGGATCTGGTTCAGGATGGCGTGGTGCATGAGATTCGCAAGGATCTCTCGCAGGTGCCGGCCGACGCATTCATCGACCAGATGCGCTTTAACTTCCAGGGCGGAACGAGCGGTGGACGGCTCGACATCTACAGCATCGCCCTGGATCGCGGAAGCAATTCCCCTGAGCCGCTGAGATTCGAACAGAAGCAGGTTGAGTTTGTGGTGAAAGATGCGGCCGGGAATGCAGTGCCCGACGCCGAAGTGCATCTTGGTCTGCTGGAGCGCTCGAACTGGGTGGCTCTGGGATCTACGGACGATGTGGGGCGGATTCGGCTGATGACCCTGGCGCAGGTGCGGCCGGACGGCACGATCGAGTCGGTTGAGGCGGTTGTCGAGCGTCCGGGCAGCCTGCCGCAGTATGTTGCGCCAATCAAACTGCCGGCGGGCGCGCCGATTGAAGTGAAACTCTCACCCGTAGCGCAAGGACAACCACAGGCAGCGCAGGCACAGACAATGGGTCCATCGGAACAGGTGATCTCTGGCACCACGGACTACAACAACGGCACAACATACGTGCCCTACCCGGTCTACACGTACTCGTACATCGATGCATATCCTATGTACTGGTGGGTGCCGGTGCAGTACGTTCGCCCTCGGCCAATCGACTGGTGCGATCGCGACGATCGATGGCGCGATCACCATGGGGATCGCATTGACGTGCGGAGGTTCGACCATCCGCGTCCCGTGACGCCGCCGGCGACACATGGTCCGCCACCGGTGAAGATTGTTCCACCAGAACAGATGCATCATGGGCCAGGGCAATTACGGCCGGATGATGGGCGGCAAAATGCAAATCCGTGGCCAAATGTTGATCATGGTCGCGACGGCGGACCCGATGTGCATGCTCCAGGACCGGTTGTTGCTCCGCCGGTGCGGCTGACGCCACCAGATCTGCGCAATCGCGGCGATAAAGGGCCGCCGGTAATTGCGGACGAGCCTGTGCGCCGCGTTGCGCCGCCGACCAAGGTCAGCGCGCCACCTTCAGGGGCACAAGAAGGCCAGAAACGGGACAACGTTCGCCGCGACAACAGTGACGAGCGCATGACTCCGCCATCGCGGGTGGAGTCCGGGCCGACTCGCGATAGCGCAGTGCAGCGGCCGGCCCCGATCGTGATTCGCATTCCAGAGAATCCCGTGCGCAGCGATGCACCGAAGGCCGCGCCCGCGCCCACGCCCGAGCCGGTGCGCATCCCCGAGCAGCGGGACCCTCCAGTACGGGTGCAGCGCAGCGACCAAAGCAAGGCCGACCAGCCAGTGCGGCGCGTTGATCCTCCGGCCCAGACAGTTCAGGTCGACCCACCAGCGAAGGTCCAGCGGGAAGATAACATTCGCAAGGAGGCCCAGCGCGATGATGCTGCCCAGCGTGCGGCGGCGGAGGCCCAGCGAGCCGAGAGCCGGCGCGATGCGATGCAGCGCGAGACGGCCCAGCGCGAGCAGACCGCACGCCGTGATGATCCCCGCCGGGTAGCGGAAGCACCTCCCGCGGCTCCCGCGCCTCCCCCTGCACCGACGGTCAAAGGCAATGATGCCGGTCGACGCGCTGGAGCACAGAATGATGACAGTGTGACCGATCCGAATTCGGGCACATCTGCCCCTGGCCGATCGTCATCAAGACGGTAGAGAGATTCCAGCCCAAACGTTATGTCGGCAACGCTCCTCTGCAGTCTGTTGCAGTCTGTGGTAGTCTGCAATACAGGAGCATAATGCCTATGCGCACCGAAGGACTGTTTGCCGCTGCGACCCTCGTCACCCTCTCCATCTTGTGTCTGCAATCCGTGGCTCCGCGCGCGGCCAGCGCGGCGACGCCCATGCAGAAGATCACACCGGCGTATTCGGATGAGGTGCTCAACAATCCGGGCATGGGGATCTACTGTTTCCTGACCGGTAATGAAGCCGAGCTCCCGGTCAATGCGTGGTTCTACCCGCTGGTCCAGATCGGCTATCACCGCGCCGACTGGGCGTCGTTACAGAATGCGGGCGATGGCGAGGGGCATTATCGCTTTGACGAGAAACTCAAGCCGCTGTTCGATCTGTGGGTGACCAAGTGGCACAAGCGCATCGCTTTCCGCTTCATGAGTTCCAACATGCACTCGCAGAGCGAGTATGTCAGTCCCAAGTGGATGTTTGATGCAGGCGTGCCGTATGTGGTTCATAAGGGGCTGTATGTGGATCGGCAGGTGGACCCGGTCTTCTGGGACGAGAAGTACCTGGCAGCCCAGGATCGCTTCATTGCAGAACTGGGGAAGTATCTTGATGGCAAGGACGGCCTGGAGTTCATTGACATCGGCGGCATCGGCGAATGGGGTGAGATGCATTTGTCGCGCTGGTCAACGCAGGAACTGGCAGACACAGGCTTCACTCCCGATCGTTACATCGCGGCATATCGGCATATGATTGATGCGTATGTGAAGGCGTTTCCGCACACGCGGATATTCCTCAACGTCGGCGACTATGCGACGATCAATGACTATGCCGCCATGCGCGGCGTGAACTTTCGGCAGGATGGGCTCAATCCGCAAGGCGCGAGCTACGATGTGGGTCCGCGCTTCTACCGCGAATACGCCAAGCGGGGCATCCTGTGCAATTATGAGATGTACGCCGGCTATGAGGAGATGCAGCAGCGAAAGTGGGATCTGATCAAGACGTTCGAGAAGGGCCTGGAAGATCCGATCAGCTACTGGCATATCAACCTGCTGAGCTACAAGCAGATGCTCAACCCGCCGGACGACTACCGGCAGGCGCTCAAGCTGTTGTCGGCAAAGCTGGGCTATCACCTGGCGATATCGGAACTGGAAGTGAACCAGCAGGTGGGCACCGGGCAAGGTATCCCGGGCCGGATCGTGATTCGAAGTACCTGGCAGAATCGCGGCATCGCAGCGCCTGCGTATTCCTATGCAGTTCAGTGGATGCTCAAGGATGCCACGGGCAAGACGGTGGTCGAGACACTTACCTATCCGCGCACGCCGACGACACGCTGGTGGACGGACGTGCCGGTGACCGAATCCGCCCTGTTGCGCGTGCCGTCCGATCTTCCGGTGGGCACATACACGCTGGCAGCGCGAATGATCAATGCAGAGAAACCGGCGCAGACGATCGAGCTTGCCATGAAGGGACGCCAGACTGATGGAACCTATGCGTTGGCGTCCATCGAGGCAAAGCCGGGCGCACTGGCCGCCGCCAGGCTGCCCAAGCTGGACTTGGAAAAGGATGTCGCGGGGTGGGTGCCGGTGACGGGCATGACCCTTACGCACGCATCCGAGGGATACAACTCCGCTGGCAGCGTGAAGGTGGCCGGCCGGCAGCCGGGCAAACATTGGGACTACGCCTATCTGCCGCTGGGCAATGCCCTCCAGCCCGGGGCACGATACCGTGTCACCTGCTGGATGAAAGTCGCCGACTGGTCGGCCAAGGATCTTCCACCCTACGTGAAACTCGGACTCAATGACGCCAAGGGTGTTTAGATCACGAACGTGAACAGCGCCAAGTATGACCTGCAGCGACAGGGACAATGGCAGCAACTCGCGATTGACTGTGAGATGCCGCCCTTGGCCGAGCAGAGCATCTTCGCGATCGAGCGTGGCGAGTTCGATGCAGAGGTTTCCGGGACGATCTGGCTGGATGATCTGACAGTCGAAATGCTCGAGGCGCCGTGAGGCAATTAGAAGCTGGCGAGGTAGAATCCCGGACATGGCAAACGACATTCGGGAAAGCATGCAGGCGTTTGTGGATCGGGGCGTGATGGCCGGGGCGGTCACGCTGGTGGCTTCCGCGGAAAAGGTGCTGGGCATCGATGCCGTGGGATATGCGGATCTGGTTGCGAAGGATGCAATGCGGCCGGACTCGGTCTTCTGGATCGCCTCCACAACCAAGCCGATGACTGCAACGGCGCTGATGATGCTGGTGGATGAAGGGAAGGTAAAGCTCGACGATCCGGTGGAGCGCTTTCTGCCCGAATTCGCGGGGCAGATGCTTACAGCAGAGCGCGAGGAGCAGCGGATGGTGCTGATCAAGCCGTCGCGGCCGATTACGGTTCGCGATGTGCTGTCGCATACCAGCGGATTGCCGTTCATGTCGCGCGCTGAACGGGTCATCGATGCTCGGCCGCTGCGCGAGGCGGTTCTCAGCTATGCCCTGACGCCATTGGATGCTGAGCCGGGTACGCGCTATGCGTACTCGAATGCCGGAACGAACACGGTCGGCCGGATCATTGAGGTGCTCAGCGGTGTCCCATATGAGCACTTCATGCAGGCGCGGCTGTTTGGCCCGTTGGGGATGAAGGACACGACATTCTTCCCCACTGCGCAACAGGTGCAACGGCTGGCGAAGAGCTACAAACCCGCCACCGATCGCGCCGGGCTGGAGGAGACCCCGATCAGTCAGTTCCTGTACCCGTTGGTTCGGGGGGATCGTTATCCATGTCCTGCAGGAGGGCTCTTTTCGACCGCGGAGGATGTGGCGGTGTTCGGGCGGATGATCCTCTGCGGCGGCCAGCTTGGTGGCCGGCGCTATCTGTCAGAGTCGGCGGTGAGGGAGATGACCTCGACGCAGACGGGTACGCTGTTGGCCAAAGATGGCAGTGGCTATGGGCTGGCGTGGTCGACCACGTGCGCTGATGGCACCCGCGCCGGCGCACCAGCAGGCGCATGCGGCCACGGTGGCGCGCATGCGAACGATCTGTGGATCGATCCGCAGAGCGGCCTGGTCATGGTCTTCATGGTGCAGCAGACTGGAGGATTCGTTGGCGTTGAGGGCAATCCGGTGCTGCCGGCGTTCCGTAAGGCGGCCATCGACGCGTTCGGAAAGTAGAGCCCGGCGCATCGGTTTCGGCGGAGAGGATACTCGCCGTGGTGTGCATTACGTTCGCGTGTGAGAAACCGGCAGTCTGTCGCAGTTGTCGTAGTTGATGCATGGCAGAATGGCTATTTCTGCCGATCTGATCGAGGATCTGTGCGTACTTACATTCAGCGGTGCTCCTGCAGGCAGCGAAGAGCCTGAGGGTACGTCCGTGGCTCAGCTCGGTCGTTGTCGAGGGCCGAGCGGCAGAATGCATTGTTGGTGTGGGGTCTCCCCAACCATGTCTATGGTACATGCATATAGAGGGGCTATAGGTGGAGATGAAGTACTGCAGAGGATTGCTAGGGATGGCGTGGGGCACGCTGGCCGTGGCCGCTTGCAGCGGCCACATGGGCTGCGCGGCCAACCACGAGAACGCAAGACCGACAGCGCCGGTCGCCACGGCCAGCACGGTTGAACTCTCCGGACTGCAGGCTCGCTTTGCCCAGGTTGCCAACCGGGTCAGCCCCAGCATTGTGGCGATTTCATCAGTTGGAACGCAGCCAGTTTCATCCGCATCCTTGCTGATCGGCGGTAGCGTTGATGGTCCGCGCCTGGCGGCGGCCCTCGATCGCGTTTCACGCACGGTAGGGACGGGATTCATCATCGCGCAGGACGGCTACATCGTGACCGATGAGCATGTCGTCTCCGAGGCCGAGCAGATCTGGATCACGACCGATGACCAGAAGGTCTATCCCGCAATGATTGTCGGCACCGACCCGCGCAGCGATCTGGCAGTACTCAAGATCCCCGCGACGGGTCTCAAGCCAGTGCAGTTCGCTTCGCCGGACTCGGCGAAACGCGGGCAGTGGTGCCTGACGTTGGGCAACCCCTACGGGCTGGCGACCGGCGGCGACTTGGCGCTAAGCGTGGGCGTGGTCAGTGCCACCAATCGATCGCTGATACGCTTGAGCTCACAGGAGAATCGGCTTTACTCGAACCTGATCCAGACTACCGCGGAAATCAATCCGGGAAATTCGGGCGGGCCGCTGTTTGATCTCGATGGCAAGGTGATGGGCATCAACGCGGCGGTGGTATTGCCCCAGAAGAACACCAATGGGATCGGGTTTGCGTTTACGGTCAACGATGGGTTGATGCAGAAGATCCGGCAGCTTGGGGCTGGCGAGATCGTGAACCATGCATATCTGGGTGTTTCCGTCTCGACGGCCGACACGCCGGGCGGCGGAGCCCATATTGATTCGGTGCAGACGGACGGACCGGCCGCGAGCGCCCAGCTCCACACTGGCGATGTGGTAACGCGAATCGGCGATGTGCCTGTGGCCGACTCCGATGCTTTTGCCCGCGCTGTCAGCAATCTGCAGATCGATAAGCGGGTGAGACTGACGCTGGCGGGCGAAGGCGGAAACAGAACTATCACCGTGACGCCGCAGGTGTGGCCATCATCGCGGTCTGCGGTGTGCCGGGCAAATCAGCGCCTGTACTGGGCGGGCATGGTTCTCACGCCCGCCGCCGCCGGCGGTTATGCGGTGAAGAGCATCACCGCCGGTTCACCCTATGCCAAGCAGGGCGTGCATGAAGGCACGGTGGTAACCGGCGTGGGCGGCAAGAACATCCAGAGCCTGGAAGAGTTGCAGATGCTGCTGGCACGATCGGGTGCGGAGATTGCCAGGCTTGATACGCACGAAGTTGCGGGCGACGGTGCGGTGGCGGGCGTGGCGGTTCGTTAGGCTCTCTCCTGAATACAGTGGTGCTTGCCGCAAGCGAACCGTGAGCGGATCGCTTATACTCTCTGCCGCGCATGGCGAGCAAGGACCCAATACCCTCTCTTAAGGTCGATCAGCAACATGCTTACCGCTGGATTCCGGCGGTTGTCTTCGCACTGCTATCGCTGCTGATCTATGCCGATGTGCTCTTCGATGGGCAACGCCTGCCGGCAGCACCGGGCACGGACCTGGACATGCAGTTCCTGTCCTGGCGGGATTTTGGCTTTGGCCACATGGCGGCGGGAAACATACCGCTGTGGAACCCGCATATCTTCGGCGGCACACCCTACATGGCGTCGTTTCAGTCGGCGCTGTTCTATCCGGTCAACTGGTTGCACCTGATCATGCCGCTGGGGACGGCGATCAGTTGGTACTACGTGATCCACACGTTTCTCATGGGGTTGACGACAAGTCTGTGGGCGCGCTATCGCGGTGCTGGCATTGCCGGGCAGATCATCGCCGGCGTGATGATGATGTTCAGCGGGCAGTATTTTCTGCATGGCTACGCGGGGCATCTGCCGCATCTGGCCGTCATGGTGTGGGTACCGCTGATCTTCCTGGCAACCGATGCGCTGGCCGATGGGCGGCGCTGGGAATGGGCACTTGTGGGCTCGGCGGCACTGGCGCTGGAGATTCTCGGCGGGCACCCACAGTATGTCTTCTATACTGGAATCACACTCGGGCTCTATGCCCTTTGTCGTTTTCTCACCAGCCGGCATCGACTGCATATGGTGGCGAGCCTGATGGCGATGGGGATGCTGGGCGTCGGCATGAGCGCTGTGCAGTTGCTGCCGGGGATCGCGGCCGCGAAGGAGAACGTGCGCATCGGCGGATTGCCGTATGAGATGGCAGCGCAGTTTTCCGTTGGACCCGAGCAGTGGATGACGTTCCTGGCGCCTTACGTCTTTGGCCACCTGCATGCGGCGTCGGGCGCCACAGGGTCAACCAACATCTTTTACCTGGGCTATGGCTATCTGTGGGAACTGTCGTTCTTCGTCAGTATCACGGGATTGCTCCTGGCGTGCGTGGGACTGGTGAAGACGGGCCGGGCAAATCGCATCACGTGCATCATCATCATCGTCCTGCTCTGTGCGATCTCGGCCGGATCATTTCTGCCCCTGCACCGCCTGCTCTACGATCATCTGCCATTCTTCGGCAGTTTCCGTGTGCCGGCGAAATTCATGTTCTTCGTCTCGCTGCTATTGGCAATGCTGGCGGCGGAAGGAATAACAGCACTCGGCCGTGAGCCACAATGGCGTGGCAAACGCATGCTCGCCGTCAGCGGAGCAGTTCTGGGCGTTCTCCTGCTGGTCGTGTGCGGGATTCTGCTGATCCAGGGGGAGCGCGCGGGCGGACTTTGGGATTGGGTGATGGATCGCCTGGCTCATGCGCCTGACCGCTTTAACGCAGGTCTCTTTCAGGTTTCCGAATTCCGCAATGTCGGGCTTAGGGTTGCGACCGTGTCCCTGGCGGCTGCCGCTGCCACGCTGCTGCTTCTGGCGGGGATGCTGCTGCGGATACGACGGCCAGTGCTGCTGACAATTGGATTGGTGACGCTGTGCCTCGTGGAGATGACAGTAGCGGCCGGCATTGGCCGTGCGGCGATGCCCATGCAACTGCACTATTACGCCCCATGGGAGCAGGCGCAGACAGAGAATCCCGAACGGTGGCGCTGCGCTGACACGGTGATGGGATATGAGAATGCCGCCATGTCGGTTGGCGCCTATGACATGTGGGGATATGACCCGGGTGTGCTGCGCAGGTATGCCCAGCTTATCTCGGCGTCGCAGGGGGCGCCGCCGGACCTGGCAACGCAGTACGTTCGGTTTCGCGACTTGGAGAGGACGCGCAGCCTGTACCGGATGTTCCGCCTCCGCTGGATCTTGTCTTTGGACCAGGGGCCGCACACGCTGCTGATGGATGCGCCCCTGCCGCAGGCGCAACTGGTTGGTGCGGCGGCGGTGGTGCCAGACCGTGATGCGATGTTCGCGAGACTGCTGAGCCCGACATTCAACCCGACAGCCCTGGTGTACCTGGAGTCAGCGCCGGCGATCGCGCCGGCCGGGCATGATGTCAGCGGATATGCCCGCGTGGTCGCCCAGGACACCGATGCGATGGTCATCGAAGCCCAGTGCAGCGCCCCGGCGATTCTGCTGGTGACCGATAACTACGCCCAGGGGTGGAAGGC
>Ga0209083_1003564_pt1 | contig 12869 bp, 10 predicted proteins | sample AM7aDNAmetaG_FD_184132 | JGI IMG/M metagenome (GOLD analysis project Ga0209083, IMG submission 184132) | Freshwater microbial communities from Finland to study Microbial Dark Matter (Phase II) - AM7a DNA metaG (SPAdes) (version 3) | ecosystem: Environmental > Aquatic > Freshwater > Lake ...
GTAAGAACCGCCCTATCTTTCAGATCGTCCACATAACATGTGACCAGCCCCGCCATTTTTCTGACCTCTGACTGGCCCTGTTCATTTATACTGCTACTGAGCATAAAATATGTTGTCCCATAAACCACTCCCCCGACCAGCACAACCGTGATCACAATCAAACCGATGATCTTTCCGAACAATGAAATATTTTTCATATCTTTCATTTATATCTCCCTATCTCCTTTCAAAATTCACTCGGCAAAGGGCACGAGAGCAACATTATATTATTAATCAGAAATCCTTAAATTTTCCTTCATTCATGGGGATAACCTGTTCCGGATTGAATGTCTTTTTCCGGGCAAAAGTCATTTTTCCCTGTTTTACCGGAGCAGCGATAGCTTTTTGCGCTCTATCCTTATGTTTAGTTTCGGACGTTATTTTTCTGTAATCGGCATGTTCAATCTGTTGGCTTGCCCGTCCCGATACTCCTCCGCCCACAACGTTGCTCAGGTCTGCCACATAAGTTTTCATCTGTTCTGCCTGGGCATTTAGCTCTTCGGAGGCACTTGCCGATTCCTCGGCGTTGGCTGCTGTTTGCTGGGTGACTCCATTCATTTCGTTGACGGCTGTGCTTACCTGGGAGATACCGTGGGCCTGTTCACGTGAGGCCGTGGCGATTTCATCTATCAACTGGCTGATCTTACCGGAAATGGTGATATTTTCCTTAAATGCTTCCTGTGTCTTTGAAGTAAGCTCGTTACCGTTCTTGACAGCTTTGATCGTATTTTCTATGAGATTGTTTGTGCTCTTGGCTGCTTCCGCTGCCCGCATGGCCAGGTTTCTGACCTCATCGGCGACAACGGCAAAACCAGCACCTGCTTCTCCTGCCCGTGCCGCTTCTACCGCCGCATTGAGCGCCAGCAAGTTGGTCTGGAAAGCAATCTCATCAATAGTTTTGATAATCTTGGAGGTCTCTTCGCTTGATTTCGTAATTTCCAAAATGGCTTTACTCATTTCATCCATGTGTCCGGTGACCTTCTCCAAAATGATATTAGCTTCACCCATCATCGCCTTGGCCTGCCCGGCATTATCGGCGTTTTGTTTGGTCATAGATGACATTTCTTCCATGGATGACGATGTCTCTTCCAAAGACGCTGCTTGTTCAGAGGCTCCTTCAGCTAAAGACTGGCTTGCCGATGCTACCTGTGCAGAGGCTGCGGCAACCTGATCGGCGCCGTCTGTCAGGCCTGTGACTACACGGGTGATCGGCGTGGTAATGCTCATTGAAAAATAAATTCCCAGACCAATAGAAAAACAAATTCCCATTATTACTACAACCAATGTTACCCACGTTGCTCTTGCTGCTACGGTTGCGTTGTATTCAGCCTTCTTATTAGCTTGCGATATTTCCAAATCCATCAACTGTTTCAAACCAGTTGATACATTTTGTCCTAATTGTGTTCCTGTCTTAAGAGCCTCTTTGGTTCCTTCCTTATCACCTGCGGCAATCGCAGCGATCAGTTTATCTCGAATTGGTAAATACGCCATCAGATCTACTTTGAATTTTTCAAATACCTTTTTATCTTCAGGGGATGCTATAATCTTGTCCATGGAGGCTACTTTAGCCAGGCCCTCCTTGTCCATGGCGATCATTTTATCTTTGACCTCAGCAATGTCGTTGCCCCACACGAATTTATTTGACATGGCATAAACGGCTGTCAGGCGCATTGTAAGAAACATTTGATTTAGTTCACCTGCACCGGCAAGTCCCTTCACGTTTTCTTCATACATTGCGCTAATTGACTTTTCCTGGATAAGTATCTGGGATACTCCGAAAGCACCAACAATCAGCATAATGATAGCAGCGAATAAAAAACCGCCGATCAATTTCGCTCTCAATGTCAAATTCTTCACTGTTAATCTCCTTATCTTCTCTTTATGAATTTACTAATTATGTTGTACTAGCCACGTCCTGAAAATCCCGGCTGCTCAGAACACGGTCGATGTCCAGCAAAATCTTAACGCCTGTGCCCATCTTGGCCATCCCCAGGATGTAGGCAGTATCCATCGATACGCCGAATGTCGGCGTATCGGCAATCTCTGCTTGTTTAATATTGAGTACTTCAGAGACAGAATCCACGATAATGCCCATCAGAATTTTTCGATCACCGTTGCTGATTTCCACAACGATAATGCAGGTTCTCTCTGTATATGCTAATGATTCCATGTCAAACTTTAATCGTAAATCGATGACGGGAATGACTTTCCCCCGCAGGTTGATCACGCCTTTGACATATCCGGGCGTCTGCGGAACGGAGGTAATCGCCATAATCCCGATAATTTCCTTCACCTTGATAATGCTGATGCCATATTCTTCTCCGGAGAGCGCAAAGGTCAGATACTTCCCCTCCTTGCCTCCTGGCGACTTTACCGCCTGATCTATAGATTTTTCTATCTCTGCCATTGTTGTCTCCTTATTAGTTGTTCCGTATCCTACTGATCAGGATTGCACATAATGTCTATTACTATATCCCATTTCTTCGGCATTAGCTTCCCCTGCCGGGAGATGGAAAAGAGAGGGGGGAAAGATTCTCTCGACAGGGGAAACATAAATACATTGTAGGCCGGGTGACTCACCCGGCAAATATTCCCGACGCTTGGGGCACACGCCGGGCTGCGCTTTATCCTTGAGCCTTTGCTGTGCTTTTTTTGGCGCCGCTCATATTTTGCACCATTTCCAGGTCTTCTGACGAAAACACTTTATCTATATCGAGGATGATGACAAACTGCTCTTCGCGCTTGCCCATACCCAGGATAAAGTCCGTCCGCAGCTTTGTGCCGATCCTTGGCGCCGCTTCGATATGAGCAGGCTCCAGCTCAAATACCTCCTGGACGGAATCCACCATCGCTCCTAATATAGTTGCCTCGTTATCAATGATAAACTCCACAACTATTATGCAGGTATCTACCGTCCGTTCCTGTGGCGGCATATCGAATTTTAATCTCATATCCACTACAGGAACCACAGTGCCCCGCAGATTAATTACACCTCTCATAAACTCAGGTGTCTGAGGCACTTTGGTGATATTTGTGTAATCCAGTATCTCTCTTACTTTCACGACATCGAGGGCAAATGTCTCTCCCTCCAGCTTAAAGGTCAGATATTGTCTGACCTCTGTTATTTTTGATACAGCCATGTGATAGCCTCCCTTCTGCATTTATGCTGCTTTTCTCCCGCCAACGGCGGGATAATTCGACTTGCAAGCTTCAGTACACTTCGTTTCTGAAGCCTGGGTCTCATTAACTTGCCAATTCCGATGCGCTGCACCCAGCATTCGCTGAGCGCAGCTTTCAGAATTGGAGTTTCACAATTAATATTTTTCAAAATCACCGTCTAACTTATCCGCTCCGCCGGCCATATTTAAAGAAACGCCTTTAGTCTTACCGCCGATTGGCGCCGGCGCCCCCTGCTTTGACTGGCCGGCCTTTCCCGCGACGGAGTACTCAATCTTCCGCGCCTCTTTCTGGGCTAATTTTCTGGAGCCTGAACTCCGGGACGAACCGTGGCCATTTTCAGAAAGTTTGAAGAACGACATGATTTCCAGAAGCTGCTGCGCCTGAGCCGATAATTCTTCGGAGGTACTCGACATTTCTTCAGAAGCCGAAGCATTTTGCTGAATGACCTGATCGAGCTGCTGAATAGCCTTGTTGATCTGTTCTGCACCGCTATCCTGCTCTTTGCTGGCAGCACTGATCTCCTGAACCAAATCCGCAGTTTTCTGAATATCGGGAACCATTTTGCTAAGCATCTCACCTGCATGCTCAGAAATTTGGACACTCGATGCCGACAGACGGTTAATTTCGCCTGCCGCGTTCTGACTGCGTTCGGCAAGCCTCCTTACTTCGGCGGCAACAACCGCAAAGCCCTTGCCATGTTCACCGGCGCGTGCCGCTTCAATTGCCGCGTTGAGCGCCAGCATGTTGGTCTGGCGGGCAATCTCTTCAATAATGGATATCTTGGTGGCAATTTCTTTCATTGCCGCCACTGTTTCGCCCACTGCCTTCCCACCTTCTTTGGCATCTTCGGCGGATTTTACGGAAATCTTTTCTGTTTGTTGCGCGTTATCAGCATTCTGCTTGATATTGGACATCATCTGCTCCATCGACGATGATACTTCTTCTGCCGAGGCTGCCTGTTCCGTCGCGCCCTGAGAAATCTGTTCCGAAGTCGTCGTCAGAGCATCACTGCCGGATGCTACCTGATCAGAAGCGGAAAGGACATTAGAAACAACCTCAGATACCTTTTCCAGCATAAGCGAAAGCGCCTGCATCAACTCATCCTCCGCGGAACGCTCTTTGACGGTTACGGCTAAATTACCGTGGGCAATTTCCTGCGCAACGCCTGTAATTTCCTGCATGGCATTGATCAGGACGTTAAGATTATTCTTAATTTCATTGAAATCACCGTTGTAATTATCCGAGATGACAGGTGGGATATCTCCCTTGGAAATGCGGTCAACATACTCGGCTGCGACATTGAGTGGCCCGATTACCGCGTCCAGACAATCATCCACGCCCTGAACGATCTTGCGGAAATCACCCTGGTGTTTGGATGCGTCCGCTCGTGTGGCGAGCTTGCCATCTACTGCTGCCTTGGCCAAAACGCCCGCGTCGGCAACAAGCAGGTTCACGGCATCAATACACTGGTTGAGGTTGTTCTTGATTGCATTGAAATCGCCGTTATAGGAATCGGTGATCCGGGGCGGGATATCGCCCTTGGAAATCCTGTCAACATACTCGGCTGCAACATTGAGTGGTCCAATTACCGCGTCCAGACAATCATCAACGCCCTGAACAACTTTACGGAAATCACCCGAATGTTTGGATGCGTCCGCCCTTGTTGCCAGTTTGCCATCAACTGCCGCCTTCGCCAGCACATCAGCATCGGCAACAAGCAGATTCACAGCGTCAATACACTGGTTGAGGTTATTTTTCAGCACATTAAAATCACCATTGTAAGTGTCGGTGATTTTGGGCGGTATATTGCCCTTGGAAATATCATCAACATACTTTGCCGCGACATTGAGCGGCCCAATTACCGCGTCCAGACAATCATCAACTCCCTGAACGATAACACGGAAGTCACCCTGATGCTTTGATGCATCCGCCCTCGTTGCCAGTTTGCCATCAATTGCCGCCTTGGCCAAAACGCCCGCGTCAGCGACAAGCAGGTTCACCGCATCGATACACTGGTTAAGGTTGTTCTTGATTTCATTGAAATCGCCGTTGTAGGCATCGGTAATCCGGGGAGGTATATCGCCCTTGGAAATCCGGTCAACATATTCAGCTGCAACGTTTAACGGCCCGATTACCGCGTCGAGACAATCATCTACACCCTGGACAATTTTCCGGAAGTCACCTTGATGGTTGGAGGCGTCAGCGCGTGTAGCCAGCTTGCCTTCTACTGCGGCTTTGGAAAGAATACCCGCATCCGCAACCAGCAGATTCACGGCGTCGATACATTGATTGAGGTTGTTTTTAATCTTGTTAAAATCACCGTTATAACTGTCACTGATCTTATCCGGAATTTTACCTTTGCTGATGTCCTCAACATAATTTGCCGCAACGTTTAACGGCCCGATTACCGCATCCAGGCAATCATCAACGCCCTGGACGATTTTGCGGAAATCACCCGAATGCTTGGAGGCATCCGCCCTTGTGGCAAGCTTGCCTTCTACTGCAGCCTTGGCCAGAACACCCGCGTCGGTAACAAGCAGGTTCACGGCATCGATACACTGGTTGAGGTTATTCTTGATTTCATTGAAATCACCATTATAGGAATCGGAAATCTTAGGAGGAATATCGCCTTTGGAAATCCGGTCAACATATTCCGCTGCAACATTGAGTGGACCAATTACCGCATCCAGACAATCATCAACGCCCTGAACGATTTTACGGAAGTCACCCTGATGTTTAGACGCATCAGCGCGTGTAGCCAGTTTGCCTTCTATCGCTGCCTTGGAAAGAACGCCTGCATCAACGACAAGCGCGTTCACTGCATCGATGCACTGATTGAGGTTATTTTTCAGTTCATTGAAATCACCATTGTATTTATCGGTAATCTTGGGAGGAATATCGCCTTTGGAAATCCGGTCAACATATTCCGCCGCTACGTTTAACGGCCCGATTACCGCATCCAGACAATCATCAACGCCCTGAACGATCTTGCGGAAGTCGCCCGAATGTTTGGAAGCGTCTGCACGCGTGGCCAGTTTGCCTTCTACTGCCGCTGTGGCCAAAACACCCGCGTCAGTGACAAGCCGGTTCACCGCATCGATACACTGGTTGAGGTTATTCTTGATTTCATTGAAATCACCATTATAGGAATCGGAAATCTTGGGAGGAATATCGCCTTTGGAAATCCGGTCAACATACTCCGCTGCTACGTTTAATGGTCCGATTACCGCGTCCAGACAATCATCAACGCCCTGAACGATCTTACGGAAATCACCTTGATGCTTGGAAGCATCCGCTCGCGTGGCCAGTTTGCCTTCTATCGCTGCCTTGGAAAGAACGCCTGCATCAACGACAAGCGCGTTTACCGCGTCGATACACTGGTTAAGGTTATTTTTCAGTTCATTGAAATCACCATTGTAAGAATCGGTGATCTTGGGAGGAATGTCACCCTTGGAAATCCGGTCAACATACTCGGCTGCGACATTAAGCGGACCAATAACCGCGTCCAGACAATCATCAACGCCCTGAACGATCTTGCGGAAATCACCCTGATGCTTGGAAGCGTCAGCGCGAGTGGCAAGCTTTCCTTCTACCGCCGCTTTGGAAAGAACACCCGCGTCAGTAACAAGCAGGTTCACCGCCTCTATACACTGATTGAGGTTATTTTTAATTTCATTGAAATCACCATTATAGGAATCGCTGATCTTGGGAGGAATATCACCCTTGGAGATCCTATCCACATATTCAGCGGCAACATTGAGCGGCCCGATTACGGAATCGAGCGTCTGGTTGACACCTTCCACAATTTTGCGATATTCGCCCTGATGTTTTGTGGCATCAGCTCGAGTTGCCAGCTTTCCATCAACTGCAGCTTTTGCCAGCATACCCGCGTCGGCAATCAGGCTCTTGATAGCCGCAACCATCTTTTCCATGGCAATGATAATACTGTTGCTGTCCTTCCCTTTTGTATCCATCTCTATGGCGAGGTTACCTGCGGCAATCTTGCGGGCAATGTCTGCTACGAGATCCGGTTCCCATCCCAACTGCTTCTGGACGGAACTGTTCAGGATCAGTCCGATAAATATTGCCAGCAACACGCCTATCACCATGCAAATAAACATGATCGTAATCGCGCCATTGGCCATAGACGTATTTTCGTCAGAGGTCATCTTGGCATTCTTAACTTTGGATGCCAGCAATGCGTCTATTGAATCTTGAAACGCCTTGCGCTCAACCTCCATTACCCCCTTCCAAAGAGCAATGGCCTCGGCCTTATTTCCTGCGTCCATCAAGGCTTCATATTTGGTCGCTGCGCTGTCAAACGATTTGGAGGCAGCCTTAAACTCGGAGAAGGCCTTGCGCCCCTCATCGGTCAGCATCGTCGGTTCAACCTTTGATGCCATATCGCTGATTTCCTTACGGCGATCCTCTACCCGTTTCTCCATGTCCTTTATGGCCGCTGCATTGTCGGCAATGGTCATCTCCAGCAAATTTGCCCGCATGCGCTGGAAAGAATCGGCAATAATGCCCAGTTGCTCTATTGGCACGGTCATTTTCTCGTAGAGCAGAGTGTCAGCGTTATCTAATTTTTTCAGATTCCAGATACCAACGGTACCAATCACAGCCGCGATTATCGCGACGATCAGGAATCCACCCAAAAGCCTTGTTTTTAATCTTAACGAATTAATCCATTCCATACCCTTCTCCTTTTCTTAAAATATTTGTTTAGTTATACTTAAATATACTTTTATCACGCCCGCTTTGAATTATATTATTTCTCAGGTTCGGGCACTTTACGCGCGCTATCACCTGTTCTTGTAACCCTATCTGCCATGCCTTCCCTCCTTAATTTTGGTTAACGTTTAGTTTTCTTTTCTCATGCTGCTACGAATATTATTTAATGACTCAATCAACAAGGATTGGCCGTTGCCAAAGACAGGATCTCCATGGCCAAAGTAAATAGCCCGGACTTGTTTCTGCGCGAGTCTCTTTATGGCATTAATATAGTCTTCTTCATAAACACCATTTTCCAGCCCCCGAATAATTACAGATGTATCCCCCACAAAGAGGACTTTTTTAGTTGCGTTATAAAGAGAGATGGAATCACTGGAATGCCCCGGCGTGTGAATAACTTCAAAATACTGGTCACCGATAAGCAGGGTATCGCCGTCTACCAGCACCTTTGTGGCTCCTTCCAGAAACGGGGAAAAGGCATAGACAATCGGATGAAATGCCTGAATAATCAAAGGCAGGATGCTCATGTGGTCGGAATGATTGTGCGTCAGAATTACCTGATCAATCTTCTTTTTGCCTACACCCATATTCATTTTATTTAGAATCTCAATGATGGATGGATCACTGCCTACATCGATCAGAGTGCTCACGTCGTTCATCTTTTTCCATTCACCTAAAATCAGATAAACGTTAGAGCTGTAGACATTTTTAAAGCCTTTGACGTTAATGATCTGCATTACCGCGCCTCTAATTTACGGAAGACTTGACCGTCGGAGACCAGTTGTTCAAAAAGGGGGCTCAATTCTTCCGGCATTTTCTGTGTGTGTTCGGTCACAAATATTCCGCCTACCTCCAGCGCTTTATGGAACATGCGGATAACAGATATGCGCTCGGCTTGATTGAAGTGCAGCAGCACATTCTTGCAAACAATAAGGCTCAAGCCGTCTTTGATCGGCGTAAGAGAAAGCAGATTGTGAAACTGCGGCTCGACCAGAGATTTAATTTTATCAATCAGCCGGAAGTAGCCTTTTTTTGAATCTGGTTGAAAATACTTTTCAAATAAATGAGCGGGAATCCTCTGCAACTCTTCCCAGGGATAGCTTCCTTCCCGGAGGGTTTTTAAAAGAGGTTCATCATAATCTGTTGCGTATATTTTGATGTTGTTGAGCGCAAAATAATTCATCGTTTCCGCCAGGATGATAGCCAATGTATAAGGCTCCTGGCCCATTGCGCATCCGGCATCCCAGATGCTGATTTTACTGCGTCCACTGGCTGCTTGAGTCATAAAATTAACCGCATGCTCCAGAGGTGTCTGATCCCGAAAAAAGAATGTAAAAGCCATTGATTGTTCCTTCCTTACGGTGCGTCCGCAACTGCGCCCGCTACTAATTGGGTGATATCAATAATCAAAGCAACTGTTCCATCGCCAAGAATTGTGGCACCGGATACTTCTTTGATTTGCCGGTAAAAATTACCCAGATTTTTGATGACCGTTTGATGCTGACCGATGACCTGATCCACGACCAGCCCAAAGCGCTCCTCTCCGACACGGTTGATGATGACCTGCTCAATTGCCGGACAACCGCCATTAATTCCGAAACGTTCTCTCAGCGGGATATATGGCACAACTTCTCCCCGGATGTGGACGATGTTACGGCCATGTGATTGAGCTACATCCTCACGTGTCAACTCCACGCATTCTTCAATAGACGAAAGTGGCAGCACAAAGAACGATTCGGCAATTCGCACCAGCAGACCGTCAATAATCGCCATGGTCAAAGGCAGCTTCAGCGTTATTGTTGTCCCCGCATTTATTTTGCTCTCAATAACTATGGTGCCGTTAAGACCTTCGATGCCCTTCTTCACTACATCCATGCCTACACCACGGCCGGAAACATTGGTGATAGTTTTGGCCATCGAAAACCCGGGGGCAAAGATCAGGGCAAAAAGTTCCTTTTCGGTTAAATTATCGTCAGCAGAAATAACGTTTCTTTCTATTGCTTTGCGTCGAATGGCCTCGGGGTCCAGACCCGCTCCATCATCGATGATGGCAATAAGCACATGAGCGCCGGCATGCTCGGCAGTTAAACGCAGCGTGCCGGATTTAGGCTTGCCTTTTTGCTCTCTTGCTGCCGGTAGCTCTATCCCGTGATCAATGCTGTTGCGAATGAGATGAATAAGCGGATCGTTTAGTTTTTCAATTACTGTTTTATCGAGTTCCGTTTCCGCGCCTTCGGTGACCAGATTAATTTGCTTGCCTAATTCTTCCGATAAATCGCGCACCAGACGTTTAAAATTACTGAAGGTATTGCCGATGGGCATCATGCGGATACTCATCGTGTTGTCGCGCAATTCGGCGGTTAACCTTTCCACTTCTTCTGCGACCAGAATCAAATCCGCATCGCTTACTTGCGCGGCTAACTGCGAAAGTCTTGATTGCACGGTGACCAGCTCGCCTACCATGTTCACCAGACGGTCAAGCCTTTTGGCGGGAACGCGAATCGTCGCACCTGAATCTGTCGCCTTGGTTTTTTCCCTTATCTCCTGAATATGCTGCTGTTCGGCTAAAGCGGACTGAATCTTGTCTGCCGCCACAATGCCCTCGGCAACAAGCTTTTCGCCAATCTTTTCGTGATCGGCCATCATTTTTTCTACTACGTCACGCGAAACATCGCCGCGCTCAATTAATATTTCACCTAATCTCTTGTATTCATTGCTCTCACCTATGCTGCCTTCGTCCACAGCTTCAATCGTCAATTCACAGTCATCCTCAACAAAAATAAAAACATCTTTAATCGCGTTAATTCCGCGGCTGGTGGTCAGCATTATATCCCAGTATATGTAACAGCTTTCCGGATTTAACAAGTCAAGCTCAGGAACAGCGTCGGTTTGCGCCATTAATTTGCAAACGCCCATTCTTCGCAATTCTGTGAGCAGCGGTGTTGTGTTTGTTCCACGTGCGAATATATCCGCATGAGGCTTAAACCGAATCCGGTAAGTAACTTTTTTATCGGCAGGTTCCAGCGGCATCAGTTCTTCTTCCTGTGCTTTAGGTGGTTCATTATTGCCGGGCTTGTCTTTGGCTGATAAAAGGAATTCCTTGAAGGCCAGCGTTAGTTTTTCCGCCTTCCCCGATTCAACTTCATCTGTGCCATCAATCATCCGGCGGATTTGGTCACATGAACTCAGCGTGATAGTAATCAATTCTTTATTTGCGGTAATTTTTCCATTACGCAGCAGATCATAAACTGTTTCAATATCATGGGTAAAAGTGGCGACCTTATCAAAACCGAACATTGACCCTGACCCTTTGATCGTATGCATCGCGCGGAAAATTTTAGAAATGAGTTCGTTATCGGCAGGATTATTTTCCAGCTCCAAAAGAGAGCTCTCCAGTTCCGTCAATAGTTCGTAGGCTTCTTCTCTAAATACGGTTTCGTGTTGATCCATTATCCCAGCACCTTTCTTATTACCGCTAAAAGCTGATCGGGTTTAAATGGTTTAACAATCCATCCTGTTGCGCCGGCATCTTTTCCTTCCAGCTTTTTTTCCGCCTGTGATTCCGTGGTCAGCATAACAATGGGAACAAATCGGTGAGCGGGGTTAGCCCGAACGGCGCGGATTAACCCGATGCCGTCGAGATTGGGCATGTTCAAATCAGTTATGATCATCTGCACGGTTGTCGTTTGAAGTTTGCTAAGCGCGTCCTGGCCGTCAACTGCCTCCACAACAGTATATCCCGCCTGCTTCAGAGTAAAGGACACCATCTGGCGGATAGACGCGGAATCATCAACAGTCATTATTGTCTCACTCATTATGCGCTCCTCTTATTCTTCCACAGGCATGTTTCGTCCAGGGTTATATTGCAGCCCTGTTGTCGCAAGTAGCCGTTAAGTCCCGCTGTGTTTTTAGCCACTCCCGTAGAACTATCGATCAGCTCAAAACTCTTCTTCGCTTTGATGGCTGTTTTATGCGCCGAGCAAAAAAGCTGCAGCGCTGATAAGTCAATTTCAGTTACTGCCTGCAAGTCTAACCCTACTTTTTGTGATGTCTGAAGTGCCTTGATCAGCTCCTCGCGCACCACGGCAGTGCGAGCTACAGTAAGAGCGCCTGCCACTATCACCGTTCCGTCCTTTTTTGTTTCACCGATCGCAAAAACCATTCACTGCCTCCTTCACTATAGATTATCCGCTTTGCAATTCATGCGGCTTAGAACTGACGCAATGTCTAAAAAATCGCTATCCCGGTAAGTAATCAGTCGCGGACGCAGGGTGTGGGCAAGAACCGTAGTGTCCGGATTATCATCCGGTAATATCAAAATTATCCGATGATCAATTAATAATTCCCGAAGCGAAATAATGTTCTGGAGCTCAACGAAGCTTCCTACCTGCAGGATGATGACAAAATCATCCGATAAAGAGGAGCGCAAATGATTCTCCATAATTTTCATACTCGATAATGTTTCAAATTTTTTAAGCGAAACCATCACTTCAATGATGCGCTTTATTTTACGGCAAATATCATCCCTGACCGGGCAATAATAAATGATGTTCATTTAGGCTTCCTATTAACAATTCTCCCGAATGTTCCTCATTCAAGAAAGCTCAGTAATTGCAGAAAGAATGCCAATTGACAATTCGACCGGCTTTTTCCATATTATTTTAAATATTCGCTGTGAATTTAGGTGGATAGGGATTTAAAGATAAAAAGTTCCCGGGGAGGCCTTGGCAGAAGAAATCTACTTACCGCTATAATTCTGTCAGTCCCGACAGGATTTAGTCCAACAAAAGCGGAATATTTTTCCTGGTACAGGGATAATGCCAGGTAAGCTTTCAAAGCCCCTCTGTGATGTCGTAATGTCTAATTGTATGGAGGGAATGCCATGTAGGCCGGGTCACCCGACCCGGCGATATTTG
>Ga0209083_1003566_pt1 | contig 12861 bp, 8 predicted proteins | sample AM7aDNAmetaG_FD_184132 | JGI IMG/M metagenome (GOLD analysis project Ga0209083, IMG submission 184132) | Freshwater microbial communities from Finland to study Microbial Dark Matter (Phase II) - AM7a DNA metaG (SPAdes) (version 3) | ecosystem: Environmental > Aquatic > Freshwater > Lake ...
TTATTTGACTTCCCTGCGCTATAGCTAAGTACTTTCAAACACGGGATCGAAATTTTGGATTTATCCGCCCGAACAAGTTGTCACTCTTACTTGTCACTCCTCGGACGAAAATGGGACGATTCGGGATGACGTGGGACAAAGAATGCATTTCCACCAACCGGTCAGGCATGGACTTCCTCGAATGCGTCCGGGTCCGCGGTCGCGGATTTTAAAACGATCTTAAAGTTGGTTTCGCAGCCCAGCGCGATCAAGTTTTCCAGTAAAGCTTCTGGTGGCGCGGCCGGCAAATCCCAGACCACTTGCACTGTCTGCCGGGTGGCGGCCTTGGTGAAGGTCCGCCACTCGAGATACTGCTCCAGCCGAGCCAAGACGGTCAGCGCGTCGGGAGCCAAAATAACCACACAATACCGATTAAACCAGACGGAGTTGAAATAGAACTCCGGGTCAGCGGGCTGGCCGTACACGAGTTTCGTCAGCCGGAGGAATCGGCCGAGGCGCGGCACGGCAGACGCCGGCCACGGATCGGTCGTGGTAAAATACAAAAATGTTTCACCGCGCCGAACGCAGGTTTCGAGATATTTTTTCAGGTCGAGCGTTCCCGCCAACAGCGTGGGCGATTGCGGCGCGAGCCGGTCGAGCCAGGGCCCGCTAATCGGCAGCGGATAGGAGTGGCCGGTCGTGCGATTGAACCGCGCAAAATAATCAACCAACAGTGTGAGCAGCGCCAACAGCAAGGTGCCGCGCGTGATCAGCAGGTTCCAGCGATCGAGCTGGTTGGCTTCAAGGAGCTGGGCCTCCCGGTACGTGCGCGCCGGTTTTTTTTCTGCCGTTGCGGCTGCCGCCGCCACTTCCGGAGCGGTGCTGCCTCCCTCCCGGCGCTGTTTTCCCATCTGCCGATAGGCCGGGACCCCAGCTTCAGATTGGAGTTCTTCCACTGGCTGCAGAACGACCGGCTGGCCGCTGCTATCGAGCGGGACAGCACTGATGCGGTCGGAGTTGATTTGCCCGAGAATATAACCGGCGACTGCCAGAGCCAGCACGATCCAATAGGCACGGGGCTTTTGGCGGCGCGGGGCCACCGCGCCCAGCACGGCCTGGAGCGCGAGCAGGGCCAGGGCACCGGCCCACGCGCCCACCGACGCGAGTCCGATGCTGCCAAAATAGCCGTAGAGTCGCAGGATCATTTCCGGTATTTGCGGGTCAGTTCCAGGTAATGGGTGAACGAATAATAAATGACATTCACCCCGAGATCGTAGGCTTCGGTCACCAGGCGCGGATCGAGGCCGGCGTGGCCGGTTGACCACGCGTCCAAAATGTCGCCGGGATGATAGAATACGACCCACCGGTTGTTATATTTGACGCCCAACGCGCGCATCCCGCCATGATGCCAAAGGGGGGGCGCCCCGTTGGGAAACGCGTACGGTACCTGAAAAATCGGATCATCGTCGGCAATCACCAACAATGGGTTGCCCGGCAAAACCTGTTGGATGAAACTGCGGAAACTCCGGTCAAACTGTGCGCTGGCACAATTGACAAACAGCAGTCCGCCATCGAGCAGGTATTCACGCAGTGCTTGCAGATCGGCGGCAGAGACGTTGATGCTGCCATCACCGGTCATGAAGACGAATGGCGGGGCGAACCCTTTGGGATACTTCCGCAACAAGCCAATCGGATGACTCTCGCCTTGCGCGGCGACCTTGAACCCGGTGGCGTTGTGGAATTCCTGCAGAAAATTGATGTCGGACCGGAGCGTTCCGCCCATGCCGGTGTCCCACGCACCACCACTGTATTCCAAGCGGATGAACCGCACCAATGCGTTATCCATGCCATCCGGCCAACCGCCGGTCGTGCCGCCACCCGCGCCGAGTCCGCCGCCCGTCCCACGACCGCCGACTCCTTTCGGGCCGTTCTTTCCGACCGCGCCCATCGCCTGGACGCGCGCCGTATCCGCTTGATAAGTGACTTGCGCGGCTTCCTCGACATTCTTGTCAATGCCGGCGTCATCGAGGTCGGGCATGTGAAACGAAATGGCCGAGTGCGGGTTGACCAGCAGCTTGCGTTTCTTTTTTTTCTTGGCCTTGACGACCTTGACCTGCATCAATTGCTGGGCGATGCCGGTGCCTTGCGGGCTGCCGCCACCCGTGGGCGTGCCACTGCCCTTCGGCACCCGGTACGGCGTCACGCACCCCCGCATCGACAACATCCACGGCAAGACCACAATCACCATCACGTGCACGCCCAGACTCGAAAAAATGCTCTTGCGATAGACCGGATCACGGCCGTGGGTCCGGAGATTTTCCAGCACGAGATCGCCCATGGCCGGCGTGGTATCCGTGGAGTCAGTAAAAGCGTTGATGACCTGGCGGCGCCAGGACTGGAGATGGAGAAATCCAAGGAACGCCATGGCAACCGCAGCCGGCCAGAGCAGCTGATACCACCAGAAAAACCCGGTCACGGAAGTCGTGACAATCCCGCGGACCGGCAGCTTGTAGTCCACGATATGCCAGATGATTTTGGAAACAATTCCGAGATAAATCACCCCCAGCCCGTAGGCCACAATGTAGCACCGCCGAATCACGGCCAACCGCTTTTTCAGACCGAGAAAAAAACTAATCAGAAAAACGACGGCACCAAGGCCGGCCACCCCCGCGAGGAAAAGAGTCAGTCCCTGTACGCCTTCGGCCTGGAACGCCAGCCGGAACGACGGATTATCATCCAGCGCATCGGTATACAGGATCGGCAGCCAAACGGCATAGCGCGCGCAGACCGCCGCCAGCAGGCCGAGCGGCACGCTGAACACAATGGGCCAGAGTTGGGACGCGCGGCGGGACATTACTTCAGCTTGGTATCGTCGAGTGAAATGTTGAGATCGCCGGGTTGCTTCGGAATTTCATCCGGCTTGGCGGTCTCCGTAATCCGTTTCACAATCGGCGTATTCTTGTGCTCTTCCAGGAGCCGATCCGGCGAATTGGTGGCCGGACCGGTCGCGGTTGGCGCCGGGGTTGGCGAAACGGGCGGCGGAGTGACCGGCTTGGGGGCCGGGGCCGGCTCCGGCTTGGCTTCCGCCGCGAGGGCTGCCGCTTTGCGCGCGGCAGCACCTTCGGGGTCGAGGTAATGATCGCGGATAAATCCGTAGGAAACGAATCCGGAAATGCTCAGGTGGATCACGAGTGACATCAGCACCCAAATCCAAAACGGACTTTTCGAAAATGTGGTCAGCAATTTATCCGGGCCGCGGCGGCCCACTTTGATGTCAAAGCCTTCTTGTTTCATGGCTGCGCTTCCTGTTTGTCGGTTGGTCGTTCGCCGAGGGCGGCGATGGTGGCGCCGGCCTTGGCAATCGCGCCCAGGACCGGTTCAAATACTTGTTTGGTAATGTGCTTGTCGCACTTGAACATCACGGTTTTGCCCTGGTCAGTCGTTTCGCCTTCGATGAGCATGGTGACGGAAGTTTCGACAGCATTGGCATCCGGGACAATCTGGCCCTGGACATAAATCTTGCCGTCCTCGTCAATGTCAACGCTGACTTTGCCTTCCTGCATCGTCGTCAGGTGCTGCGCGCGCGGCGGGACAAGATGGCCGCTGCCGCTCCGTGAGAACGTGCTGCAAAACATGAAAAACGTGATCAGCAGAAACGCGATATCGCCGAGACTGGCGACCGGGATCTCGATGTGGGCGGGCGGCGGACGCTGGTATTTCATTGGTTGCCCTCCTCCTGCACGATGCCGATGACGCCCCCCGCTGCGCTCACGTCGGCCATGATTTCAAAATATGCCTGGTACTGGATCTTGCCTTGCGCTTCGAGCAACACCACCTTGCCCTCGCCCGACTTATGGGCGAGGTCGAGATCGGTGATCCGCTGTTTCAGGTCCGCGAGCGAGATTTCCTTGTCGTTGAACGTGAATTTATTTTCCTGAATTGCAATGGTCGGCGTCTGTTCGGCGACCGCCTGGGAACGCTCCGCCGCCGGCACATCGGCAATCACGCCGTTAAACTCCGCAATGCTCGTGACCATGATGAAAAACACGTTCAACAGGAACGCGAGGTCCACCAACGATGCGACCGGTATTTCCGGGTTGCGATTGAGTGCGCGGCGCGGCGGTTTCACATCAGGCCTTGGGCTTTTCCATTTCCGTCGAGATGAACTCCAGCACCTCGGCGGCGGCTTCTTCGATTTCGAGATGGATCTGTTCGCCCATGTTCATGAAAATATGGTAGGGCACGACCATCACAATCGCCAGCACGACGCCGGCGGCGGTCGTGATCAGCGCCTCCGAAATGCCACCCGCCACCGCGCCCGGACTGATCGCCCCGGCTTTGGCGACGCCGGCAAACGCCTTGATCATCCCGGTCACCGTGCCGGCCATGCCGAGCAGCGGCGCGACATTGCCGATGGTCGCGAGCAGGTACAGCCGTTTGTCCACGGCGCCCATGGCGTGGGTCATGTATTCTTCCATCGCCTCTTTCATGATGACGGAGATCGCTTCCGGGCGGCTGGTGAATTCCTTGTGGCGCTGATAGGCTTCCAGCCCGGCCAGCAACACCGCTGAAACCGGCCCGGGTGTGTTGGCACAAACGGTCGCCGCATCCCCGATCTTATTTTCGGCGAGGAGCGCCAGGATTTTCGCCCGCAAGGCGCGGGTATCGACTTTGGCGTTTCCCCGAAACGCCAGGTACCGATCCAACAACACGGCAAAGCCGACGATACTGCCCACAGCCAGGGCGATCATCATCGCAGTTCGGACCATTGACTCAAGCATGACTGACTTCCTTTCGGTTGATTTGCTCCAAGATTTGATTCGCTTCGACCGGCGTTAATTTCAGCCGCCGCACCTTCACCGCCGGGGCCGGGGCCAGCGCCAGCTCACCGGTGAGAAAGTTATAAAAACTTTTATCCAGTTCCGCCACCGGTATTTCTTCGGCCTGCGGCCGCGGGCCGGCGGCAAACACCGCCACTCGGCCGGGCCAACACGCGACCCACGCGCGTTGCCGGCGGAACCACTGCCCGACATCCACCCGCGTCCGGCTCGGCAGGAGGAGCGCCGGGGGTTCGCCGCGGGCCGCCGCGGCGAGCAATCGCTGTTCGCCGGCCGTCATCATTTTTCGTTCGTCACCGAGTCGGTTTGTTCGATCTTCGCCAAGGCGTCCTCCGCCAGCCGGCCGCGGGCGTACTTGGCCGATTGGCTCTCAGGATAATCCCAGGTCAGCCGCTTAAACAGCCGGTACGCGTTCACGTAGTCGGGTTGGCCTAATTTCGTGTAACAGTCGCCGGCCCAGAACATCGCCCGCGCAATCAAATCTGGCTCCGCCTTCTTTTCATCAATGACTTGCCGGAAGACCTCGATGGCTTTGGTTAAATCATTGGCGAGCATCCAACATTCCGCGGAGAGCACGGTGGCCGCCCCGGCAAATTTGTGTTCGGGGAATCGTTGTGCCAGCCGGCCATAGACCTGCGCGGCCGTCTTGAACATGTCGTGCGCCTGCATGTTGCCTTTTTCACGGGCCACTTTGTCGGTCTCCGCCTTGGCGGCGTCCTGCAATTCCTTGCCCTTGGCGCGGAAGTATTTCCCGAGCTGGGTGATGGTTTCCGCGACCAACTCGTTATCCGGATACCGGTAGGACAACTTGACATATTCCTCGCACGCCAGATCCATCTGGCCGGTCTTCTCGAAGATCAGCGCCTTTTTGTACTGGGCCTTGGGCGCATAGGTGCTGTCGGGGTACGTCGCCACGATGTCGCTAAAGCGCACAATTGCTTCGGCATACCGCTTCTTCGCTTCGTCCACACTCACATCCTTGGCACCTTCGTACGCAAGATCGGCCAACAAATAATCCGCCTGCGCCCGGGCGGCGGTGTTCGGGTAATCCCGGATCGCTTCCTCCAACAATTTCTTGCCCTGGGCGATTTCCTTGTGGGCCAAATCTTCCTGGCCGAGTTCCCGGTGTTTCTTGGCCATTTCAAAATAGGCTTCAGCCACCGTAAACTGCGTTTCCACGGCAATCTCCGAATCCTGGAACCGCTTGGTAAACGGCAAGACTTCGCCGGCCGCACCTTTGAATATTTCAACCGACCGCTCCACTTCACCCGTCCGGTAGATCGCCCGAACCGTATCCCCATACTTCACAGGCACGGCATCCGTTCCATTCGTCTTCGTGACGTCACCCGCAAAAACCACATCCGCCTTGCCCTTGAATATCCCCGAATGCGGGAAGGTCTCGGTCAACTTGACGGTATTACTTCCCCCCGATGATGCCAACAATGTGATCGCCACTTGGTCTTTCTCATCCGAGACGTCGCGCAGCGGATCCGCCAGGCGGAAATATAAACTCTCGCCCACATGCAATGTTGCCAACGGCTCCTGGTACCGGCGTTCCATGACATCAAAGAACGCGTCCGCTTTTAGCGCCACGTGTTGCGTGATCCAGTTCGTTGGGCCCACCTGAAACGCGACCCGAATCTCGTCACCGGGCTTCACGCCCAGCGCCGGGACCTTCACCGGTCGATCGGACCACCGCGTCTCGCCGTGCTGATCAATGGACGGGACATGGATGGATACATCCACGAGACTATCCTCGTTGGTGCTGGTCGCCCCGAGTGTAATCGGAACAATGAATGTAAACCGACCATCTTCCAACGGATCGTTGGCCTTGGGGTTCCCGCGCACCGTCACCTGGCGGTACCCGGGCGGTGGCGGAATGGTGCCGGCATCGCCAACGGGGCGGCGCAACGTAACGGTCCCGGGCTGGGCCGGATCAAATTCCCGTGGCGGACCCGCCTGCACCGCCAATTTGGCCTCACTCTGGAACGACTGGGCAATGGTCGGATAAACCAGATCCACCAACATGGGCACGCCAATCAAGGCGGTCGGCGCAGAATTACTCCAACTCGCCGTGAGCGTGCGGGTGACCGGGATGAATTCTTCAATATGTTTGGCCTCGGCACTCCGGGCCCCGGCCGTCAATTCCGCCGCCGTCAGCTGCCGGGATGTAACATCATAGACCCGCAACATCGGCTGCGTCTCCGCCGTCTGCTCGACGACAAATTGGCGTTCCCAGGGGATGCCCGGATCCGTATTTTCCTCGTCGAGATACCCGACCGTCACATCCTCATCTTTCCCGACGGTGATTTCGGACGGCCGGGTGGGGGCACCGGTCACTGGGAAAACCTTTCCCAGAAACACGCCGGAGTGGGCGTCCGTTTCCAGCGCTTCCAATTCAATCCGTTTTCCCTCGCCGGCCTGCGCCCAGAACTTCACCTTGTCCGGCGCATCGCTCACGTCGCCATCGGCGTCATTGATAAACACATTAATGGTGTCACCGGGCTTAAAACGGCGCATCGGAATGTACTGGGCCTTGCGGTTGCCACTGGCGTCCACAATGCTGTCAATAAAACACGCGCTCAGCGTCGCATTATGGTAGGTGGCGGTGAGATTGGCGTCCACCGACTGCTTATCTTTTGAGATGGCGTGTGGATTATCATACGTCACTGTAATCCGGTCGCCGGGGACGATTTTTAGGATCTGATTTTTCCGCGCACTCACAATGTCCACAGCTGCGGGCAACACCGGTTGGCCGGTGGCACTGGTCAAGGTCAGCTTCTTTATGGCCGGCGCATCGGTCTCAAAATCCGTCAGCCACAACCGCAGCACCCGCGCCCGGCTGCCGGTGGCAAATGTCACCGTGAAGGCTGTCATCGTTGCATTCGTCCCGATCTGCGCCGGCAGCTCGGCTGGCCATTTCGCATCAAAGGTCGTCTCCTCCGCCACCAATTCATAATCCACCGCGGCCGTGCGTTGGGCGCAAATGTACAGGTCGAGCCGGTGCACGCCCTTGCCCAGAGACCGGGTAATTTCGATCGGGGTGAGTCCCGGCTGGCCATCGACTGTCAGAAGAAAGCGGACGTTCTTGATCTGCTTACTGAAGTTGACGCGGAAGTTTCGCAACTGCCGGGCGGACAATTGGAAGGCGCCGGACCAGCGCGCCACACTCCAGCCATCGGCCGTGACGGCCAACTTCTCCGTGCCGGGCCGCAAGGTCTTGGTCACCCCGGCCGCCAGATAGCCCGCATCGAGGTAATCGCGGAACTGATCGAGAGCAGTCGGCGGCGTCGCACCGACGAACGGGGCAATTTCCCAGCGCGCCGTGCCATCCCAGGCCGGAACCGTGGTGGGCCAGGTACCGGCATTGGCAAACTCCTTGCCGTTAAGTGATGTCTGCACCACAAAACTCTTGAGATGCCGCCCTGGCACATCGGCGAGAATCGTCAATTTGCCAAGGGCAACGTTGTCGTTCATGTCGACATTAAAGATTTTGGGCCGGCGGTTATCCGCAAGTCCAACCCACGCGGGGTAATCGCCTTGGGCGATTGCGAAATTCGGTTCATGGCCTTCCTCGGAGTCGGACGCAAAAGCGGTGGCGGTGGCGGAAGCCGTCGGGATTTTCCCTTCGAAGACCCCCGTGTACGGCGCCGTTTCATCCAGGCTAAACGCATCAATCCGGTCCCCGCTGGTTGTGGTTGCGCGGACGGTGACCGTGTTCTTGCCGGCGGTCTTGCTGGCGGCCGGATCGACAATCCGAACATTGATGGGGGCACCCGGTTTGATTTCGTTGTCGGCCCGCACCGTACTCAGCGCCACCGTCGGCGCTGCAATCTCATCGGTCGACAGCCGCGCGCGGATTGTGGCTTCGAGAGCCCGCTGCTCCTGCTCGGCCTTGCTCAAGATCTTGCTCGATGAAATGTACAATTCCGCATCCGCCGCGACCGTGATGTTATTGGCCAGCTTGCCGGTGATGGCGGGATGCAACTGTTTGAATTTTTCCGAGTAATCGAAGTGCACGAGGTCGCCCCCCAGGAGTTGCAGGATCCGGTCCCCTTTCTTCGGTGCACCCAGCATCGTTGGCAAGGTGCCCTCAAATTTTGTTTTGGAATCACCGAACGGCACCAGGCTGAAGATTTCCTCGTCGCCCGAATCCGCCCAAACGCGAACTTCGATATTGGCCGACTTCCCGGCGGTCGCCAGATTCCGGTCTTCGAGCTGAATTTTCAGCGGCACGCCCGGGATAATGGTTTGCTGATCGGCGGCCAAGCCGACGCGGACCTCGGTGGCTTCCACGAGTTTTTTAAGTTTGAGATAGAGTTTGCCTTCGAGAATCCGGGCGTTGGCGTGGGTCGGTTCAATCGCAAAGACCTGCTCGAGGGATTGCCGGGCTTCCGGGTAGAGTTCCTGGTCGAATTTAACCAGTGCCAATTGGTAATTGGCTTGCGCCTGCAAGTATGCATCTTTCCGGTGCGCCAGTTTATCCAGCAGTTCCGTGGCGGTGTCATAATGTTTCGTCAGCCGATCCACTTCCGCTATTTTCAATTCGGCGTCCCGTTTCGCCTGGGTGCCCGCGAATTCCTGGGCGTTGGCCACCTGTGCGAACTGGGCCCGCGCCCGCGGGAATTCCTGCCGGGCAAACGCGATCGAGGCAAACGACACCAGCAAGCGGGCGCGAATCTCGGAATCGAAACTCTGGGGCGCCGAGTCCACCCACTGAATCAACGTCCGGGCCAGCCCATCCGCGTCGTCATAGTTGCCGAGCTCGGTGTTTTTTTCGACGAGCCAAATATTAAAAGCCGGATCGAGCTCCTTGTAGAGCTGACCCGCCATGTCGCGGCTGGTCGCCAGTTGTTGCCAGGCGCTGTCGAACTTGCCGGCCAGAAAATCGGCTTGGGCTGCAAACACCGGATAGCGGCGGTCGCCCCGTTCCACCGGGATCACGGCCCCGATGGCGGCGAGGGATTTGGAGCGGAGTGCAAGCAACGTATTGCGAGCATCTTCCGGCAATGCCCCGCCAACGAAATCGAGGCCGATGGCGGAATTGACGGCGGCCAGATCCCCATCGAGCGCATTCCCGGCCTGGACGACGCTGCGCTGAAAGTTCGGATTCCCGGAGTCCTTGGCGATTTTCCAAAAATGCGGGAGGAGCGCAAACAATTCGCCGTCCCGTTTTTGCGCGCGCAGGTTATCAAACACGAGTTGTTCGAGCGTGTCATAATAATTATTGGCTGTCCAGGTCACCGGCACGCAACTGTTAAAAAAGCGGATCAGGCTGTTCAATTCGTCCGCACTGAGCTTGGCCGGGTTCAGTCGGGCCAGCTGGATTAGATTGGGCGGGGTGACGCGCGCCGGCACCGTGGCCGCGGCGTTTACCACCGCATCCAATTTGGCAAAATATTGTTTCCGGCCGGCCTCGGTGCTGGCATCGGCCACGTGATACAACCACGCCGCACCGGTGGCATAGCCATCGAACCGCGTCTTGCCGGCGAAAGTTTCCAGCTTGGTCAGGAGGCCGTTGCGCGCCGCGGAGTCAGCCGCCATCGCCCGCCAGTGGACATCAAAGAATTGTTGCCGGCCATACACGTTTTTTTCATTTTCGTAACCGAACGGATATTTCTCGCAATCCCCGAGCACCTCAGCCGCCGCGTTCGCTGCCAGGTGTTTTTCATCGGTGCTGTACTGCCAGAACTGCGCGTCCACAAACCGCGTGCGGCGAACTTCATCGGCAAACATGGCGTCGAAATAACTCGTCACCGGAAAATCTTTCGCCAACAGGTTGAATTCATTGGCAATGAGCCACTGGTAGGTACAGGTCGCGCTGCGCTCGATCCGGTAATCGGATTGCAGGAGGACTTTTTGCTCGATCATTTTCGCGAGCACTTCGGGATGAAGGTTTTGCTCCACCTGATTCGGGGCCCGGCGCGCGGCGCGGAACCAATCGAAGATTTCCCGGTTAAATTGATTTTTTGCGAGTTGTTCGAGCAGCACCTTGGCCAGTGCGTCGGCAATTTTCCGGGCGCGCCCCCGGTCGGACGACTGCAGCGCCGCGAGCGTTTCGCGAAGCGCACGACTGGCTCCCGCCGAATCATAGCGGGTCAACTGGTCCGCCAGGATTTCCAATTGAAAATCCACCGTATCCGGCCGGGGCTGGAGCAAAAATGCAAGCGCCAGACTGCCGAAGGGCGTGTGTTTCGTGTCATAATCACGGACCAGCGCATAGACACCGCGCGCGGCGGTCAGGAAAGCCGCACTGTCTTTGGCACGGCTGGCGACCACCGCTTTTGCCAGGTATTGACAGAGCGGCGTGGGCCCCTTGCTGGGATCACTGATGGCGGGATCAAGGACTTGTTTGAATTGCTCTTCGAGCGGCGCGATCAAGGCGACTTGCGCTTCCGCTTCCGCAATTTTTGCGGCATCCGTGGATTTTTTCGCAACCTCGAGTCCCTGTCGGGCTGTCGTGGACCATTGCTTGAATTCCGTTGCGACACCGCTGAAAATAGCTTTGCGCTGCTCGATTGTATACGGCACCCAATCAAGCGTATGGAGGGAACCGGCCAGTTTGGCTTTATCGCCGAATCGCCAGGCGGCATAGATATAGTCACGGGCCGCGTCGGGATGAAAGAACGCCAGCGGCGACTGGCTGGTTTGTTCGGCGCCAAATTTGAGCTGCAACCGACCGGGCGCTTCGGAGGGCAGATTGCGAAAGATATCGTAAAGTTCAGGGCCGGACAGATTCCAGGATTCCTGCTGGATCAACCACGCGCCCCGGACGTCGCCAGCCGCGAGGGTATTGACTAATGCCGCGCGCGTGCCGGGAACGCCGTGCAGGGCTTCGGCCTGCTTCTTCAGCAGCACCAGATCGTTCGTGTTCGCCGCAAAAGGCAGGTTGGCGCTGCTCGGGGATTGCCGGAACACCGCCGGGTACTGGACCGCGAGATCTGTCCACTGGGCCGGACTGGCCAGTCCGCCGTTCACATCCGGACGAGCCATAAAACTCGCGCGTTCCGCATCGCTAAATTTTTGGAAGGCAAATTGGAAAATTTCTCCCCGGACCGCCAGCATCCGATTGGCGATGGTCTCAGCGAAACGGGCGTTGTTGAACACATTGTTAATCTCGCGGAACGTGTCACCGGTCGGCGCCGCATCGAGGTAGGCCTGCGCGGCAGTGGTCATGGCCGAAAAATCCTTGTCGGCTGGACCGCCCGCATTCACGCGCGCAGCCAGCACGGCCACGAGGAATTGGAAGCGCGTCTGGAACCGGGGACTATTGCGAATGAGCGGACTGAGGCGCTGACAAGCCGGTATCACATCGGCCAGTTCGGGCCGCGGCACGCTCAGTTCAGTGATCAGGTAATCGAGGAATTCCCAGTAATAGAACCGTTCCAATTCCAGCGGCATCTGGTCGGCCAGCACGAGGGCCAACCGGCGCGCGAGAGCGGCCGGCTGCTTGCGATCCCGCGCTGTGGTTAAAAACCAGCGGTCGAATTTTTTGGCAGCCACGGACTGCCGGAGATTGTCACCGACTTCATCCATAAACCGGTAGGCGTCGTCCGTCGCCCCCAGGAAGTCGACTTGAATCTGGTACAACTGGGCGGCGGCCTCGGAGGTTTCGACCCCGGCCGGGGCGGTGCGCAGGAATTGTTTGTAGCGTGACGCGGCCGTGCGGAAATCGCCGGCCAGAGCGGCGTTCTCCGCGGCCGCTTTCAGGAGCGGTCCCGGGACGCTGAGGTTCTGTGCAAAGTAGGCTTTGGCCGCGACCGCAGCCGTGTACGGACGGTTCAAGTCCCGGGCTTGCTGCAGGAATTTGGCGACCTCGTCGGCAGCCAAGGTCCCGGGATTTTTTTGAACGCGCTCGACGGCGGCGCGGAATTCATTGGAGTTTTGAGCACGGGCACTCAGCCCGGGCACGAGCAGCAGGAGGGCAAGCAGGGAGCGTTTCATTTTTTGAGGCGGGCTTCGATTTGCGGCATGATTTGTTTGGCTTTTGTGGCGTAGGTGCTTTCCGGATATTCGAGCAGCAGCTTCGAGCATTTCTCGTACG
>Ga0209083_1003567_pt1 | contig 12859 bp, 13 predicted proteins | sample AM7aDNAmetaG_FD_184132 | JGI IMG/M metagenome (GOLD analysis project Ga0209083, IMG submission 184132) | Freshwater microbial communities from Finland to study Microbial Dark Matter (Phase II) - AM7a DNA metaG (SPAdes) (version 3) | ecosystem: Environmental > Aquatic > Freshwater > Lake ...
AGGGCACACTGGAACTGGAAAGAATGAAGATGCCGGCGACCCATGGAGCCGCAAGCGAACCGATGGAGTTGAATGCCTGGGCCAGGGTGAGGCGGGCGGGAGCGCTCTTTTCAGGGCCAAGGATGGATACGTAGGGATTGGCCGAGGTCTGAAGCGCACAAACGCCCGAGGCCAGCACGAAGATGGCGAAGAGCGTCATGTGAAAGCTGACCATGTTTGCCGCGGGCACGAAGAGCAGAGCGCCGCAGGACATGACCAGCAGCGAAATGACCATGGTGCGCTTGTAGCCCACCATTTTGATCAACTTGGCCGAGGGAACGGAGAAGACCAGATATGCGAAGAACCAGGCCGCCGTGGCCAGCATGGCCCCACCGTGGGAGAGAGTGAAGACGTCTTCGAGCTTCTTGACCAAGACGTTGTTGAGGCTGGTGAGGAATCCGAAGATGCCAAAGAGAATGGCTACTGTAATGAACGGCCCGGTATAGTTGGGCGCGTTTGAGGCCGCCGCTGGTGTGGAACGAGTTGCCATGAGAGGTGTTCCTCCGCTTCTTTCGATGAAAATGCCGTGTCTTCGCAGTTTATCCATTGCCTTATTTCCGCGTATTGGCCTTGTGCGGCCGGGATGGCGGGAAGAACAGGAAGGCTGAAAAACTGTTTGGAAATCTACCGGAACTACTGTACGCATTGGGACGAAGGTACGTCCAGCGGAAGTTGAAAAGGTTTTCAGAACCGCTCAACAGCTTCTGTGCGTTCCCTCGCAGTTTACACTGGACAGGCATGATTCCGACTCTCGCCTGGACTCCGGAAGGGGTCCGCTTTATCGATCAGACGCGGCTCCCTCTTGAAGAGAGCTATGTGCTTGCAACGACGTATGAACAGGTGGCGGAGGTCATCGTCACCATGGTGGTGCGGGGCGCACCGGCTATTGGTGTTTCGGCTGCCTACGGCATTGCTCTGGGCGCGAAACACTCGAAGGCCGCGACCGCGGAAGAGTTCGCTCTGGAGTTCGAGCGGATATGCGCGCGGCTGGCGGGGACAAGACCGACGGCCGTGAATTTATTCTGGGCTATCGACCGGATGAAGGTGCTGTTTGCCAATCTGGCGGCCTCGGGGGCAAGCCTCGACCAGGTTCGGGACCGGATACTGGCCGAAGCGCATGCCATGTACGAGGAAGACATTGCCGCGTGCAAGGCGATGGGCGCATTCGGCGGAGCGCTGCTGCCGGACGAGGGTGGGGTGCTGACCCACTGCAATGCGGGCGCGCTGGCCACCTGCGGCTATGGAACGGCGCTGGGCGTGATTCGTTCGGCAGTGGAGCAGGGCAAGCGGATTCACGTGTTTGCCGACGAGACGAGGCCGTTTTTGCAGGGCGCTCGGCTGACCGCCTGGGAACTGATGGCCGACAATATTCCGACTACGGTGATCTGCGACAACATGGCGGCGAGCCTGATGAAGGCGGGGCGTATTCAGGCGGTGGTGGTGGGTTCGGACCGGATAGCGGCGAACGGCGATGTGGCGAACAAGATCGGCACCTACAATGTGGCGATTCTGGCCAAGGAACACGGGATTCCGTTCTATGTGGCCGCGCCTTGGTCGACCGTGGATATGGCGACCGCAACGGGAGACGCGATTCCGATTGAGGAGCGTCCGCAGGTGGAGGTGACACACCACGGCGGGAAGCAGCTGACGCCGAACGGCGTGGGGATCTGCAATCCGGCGTTCGATGTAACTCCGGCGAAGTATGTGACCGCGATTGTGACTGAGCGCGGCGTGCTGCGGGCTCCGTATGGGCCATCTTTGCGGGCGATGGGGAAGGCTTAGAGCAGAGCCTCTATTGATCCGGACCATGATGAGTGTCGTGGTCTCCCACCCTTAGCGCAAAGAGCGCGCCAAGGATGGGGCCCCCAATCTTAGTATTTATGGACCCGATCAATAAACTAGTGGAGTGGGGCTTCCACGTTCTTCAATCTTCCGGATCAGAGAACAGTCGCTGGTGCGCGGCCCGGCGCTGGCGCTTGGCGCGTTGACGGTGAGTTTGCGGGTGGCGGGGTTTCCCGATACCGGCTCGCTGCATGGGTCGCTGTGGCAGATTGTTGTTGCGCCGTTTGTCTTTTGGGGCATCGTGGAGACGGCACGGTGCCTGAGACGCAAGTGGAGCCTTTACCATGCGGGCGTTCTGATCCTGCTGTACTCCGAGTTGATGATTTTGGCCATGGTGCTGTTTCTGTGGGTGTATCTGTAGGGTGACGACTTTGAGGGGCTGGGGTTTATCTTCCAATAGCTTCTGCTAGCCGTGTAGCATGGGCAGGATGAGACAGGGAGCGTTTGTTCGCCGATTTGGGGCTATTGCGTTTTCTGTTTAAGCGTTTAGGGTGGAAATTTGCATTTGCGCTCTTCCCCCCTTGAATTAAAGAACGATTCAAGGACGGGGCACCCAAATGACTAATCACATTCGCATCGAATACGCTCTAATCGACAAGGGCGACCTTTTAACAAGAAGGACGGGAGAGAGAAATGCTCAAGGGATTTCGGGATTTCATTCTGCGTGGGAACGTAGTGGACCTGGCCGTAGCCGTCATTCTGGGCGCGGCCTTCAACGCGATTGTCACCTCTCTGGTGGGCGACGTGCTCAACCCGCTGATTGCCGCCACCATAGGCAAGCCGGACTTCAGCAGCGTAGTGCTTAACATTGGCACCGGACACATCAAAATCGGCAATTTTCTGAATGCAGCCGTTTCGTTTCTCATTATCGCCAGTGTGGTTTATTTTGCGATCGTGATGCCGCTGAATCACCTGATGAGCCGGCTGAAGAAGCCCGAGCCGGATGCTCCTTCTACCTTGAAGGCCTGCCCGGAGTGCTTGAGCGAGATTCCGCTGGCAGCGAAGCGCTGCGCTCATTGCGCACAGCCTGTGGCCTAGGTCACTGTCAACCTGAAGTTCGGCTGCGGAGAATGAGTCTGTGGTGCGGATATTTCCCTCGGGTGCTAAAGCCCGCGTTCCTTTTGCGGTATTAGCGGCACGGCTAAAGCCGTGCCCTTTCAAAACACGACTCGGGTAGCTTGGGGAAGACTACTGAATCCGTGCCTTTTCAGAACTAAGAATCGGCTAGGTTGGGGATGCGGTTGAAGCCGTGTCCTTTCATTGCATTAGATTTTTAAGAGGTTCATTTGGTTCGTGGGTTCAGAATCCTGGGGACCGTCATTATCGCTTTGGGAAGGATTCCACTGTTGACCGTGCGCACAGGTTTTGCCGCGCTGATTTTTGTAGCACTATCGTCCGGCATTCTGCCGGCCCAATCTTCCGCACCGTCCTCCGTTTTCGGTTATACGGACTTCACGGCGGAGTCGAAGATCGAGGAGAGATTCCTCGCTGTTCCAGACGCGAAGCTGGCAGGAAAGCACCTGAAGATTCTGACCGCCGAACCCCACATGTCGGCAACGCCCGAGGACCACAAGACGGCCGAGTATGTGGCGCAGAAGTTTCGCGCGGCTGGGCTGGAAACCGAGATTGTTCCCTATCGAGTGCTGCTGAACCAGCCCAAGACGGTACAGGTGGAGGCCTGGGACGCAAGCGGTCGCCTGCTGATGAAAGGTCCGACGCACGAGCATGTGAGCGGAGACCCAGGACAGGATGATCCGCGGGTGGTGATGCCGTTCAACGGCTCCTCGGGATCGGGCGATGTGACCGGCGAAGTGATTTACGCCAATTACGGACGGCTGGAGGACTTCAACTATCTGGCCTCAGAGCACATCGATTTGCACGGCAAGGTTGTGATTTGCCGCTACGGCTCGAACTTCAGGGGCGTGAAGGTGTATCTGGCAGAACTGCGCGGCGCGGCCGGGGTTCTGCTCTACTCTGACCCGCAGGACGACGGCTATTCGAAGGGCGACGCATGGCCACTGGGCCCGTGGCGGCCTGAGACCGCGGTGCAACGGGGTTCAGTGCAGTACCTGTTCAAATATGCCGGTGACCCGGAGACGCCGGGAGTGTCTTCAACGCTGGAATTGCCTGATTCGGCGCGCGTGAAGGATTTCGAAGGGCCCAATGGGGACCAACCGCGCATCCCATCGATTCCGCTGAGCTACCATGACGCCACTCCGATTCTGCAGGCGATGAGGGGGGCGGCGGCGCCTCAGGCCTGGCAGGGAACGCTCGGCTTCAAGTATCACCTGGGGGAACAGGGCGGAGTGAAGGTGCACCTGGTGTCGCGGCAGGACTACCAGCGGCGCGTTATCTGGGATGTGATCGGCAAGATCAAAGGCACGGAACAGCCGGACGCATGGGTAGTGGCCGGCAACCACAGAGACGCCTGGGTTTACGGCGCCGTGGATCCATCGAGCGGCACGGCCGCGATGCTGGAGTCAGTGCACGGCATTGGCGCGCTGCTGCGGAAGGGCTGGCGGCCCAAACGGACCATCGTGTTTTGCAGTTGGGACGCCGAAGAGCAGGGGTTGATCGGCTCGACCGAGTGGGTGGAAGGGCATGTGGCGCAACTGCAGCACGCGGTGGCCTACTTCAATGTTGACGTGGCGGTTGCCGGACCTGATTTTTCGGCCTCCGCAGTGCCATCGCTGAAGCAATTCGTGCGGGAAGTGGCGCGGTCGGTTCCCAGCCCGGCGGGCGGGACTGTGTTCCAGCAATGGAGGGCCCACCACGCGAACAAGGCGGAGCACCCCAGTGCAGAAGCTCCGGCCTCGGGCGAGGAGGTTCATATGGGAGATCTGGGGTCGGGATCAGATTTCACGCCCTTCCTGCAGCATCTGGGTGTGCCCTCGACCGATGTTAGCTCCGATGGTCCTTACGGTGTTTACCACTCCACTTTCGACGACTATGCGTGGTACACGCGGAATGCCGACCCGCATTTTCTTTATCTGCAGGAGATGGCACGAGTGCTGGGCCTTGAGACCTTGCGAATGGCCGACGCCGATATGCTGCCCTATGACTATGCGACTTATGCACGTCAGATCTCCTCTTATATCGAGGCCGCCAAAAAGAAGGCTGGAGACACGGGGCTGGGCTCACTGGACTTTGGCCCAGCGGAAGAAGCCGCTGGCCGCCTGATAGCCACAGCGCGCATGGCGCGAAACCTGGAAGTTGCTCCTTCGGGCGGCTTTACGAAGTTGAACCTCGCCCTGCGCCAGACCGAGACAGCGCTGCTGAGCGAAGCCGGCTTGCCCAACCGGCCATGGTACAGGCATACGATTTTCGCTCCGGGCGAGTTTACCGGCTATGCGGCTGTGGTGATTCCGGGAGTGAATGAGGCTATCGACGCCAAGAATTCAAGTCTTGCCGCACAACAGTTGACGGTTCTGACCGAGGCGCTGAACCGGGCGGCAAGCGTACTGGACACTGCGCGCTGAAGGGCGGACTTACTGTGCAGGCCGCCATCAATGGGGTCGTTTGCCGAAGTCCGCAGTTGGAGTCAGTCCTTTCTCCAGGGGCTAAGCAGGCTGCGGAAAAAGGCCTGAATTCCGAGCGAGAATGGCGAAAGACATCCCTCAGGGGCTGAAGCCATCGTTTGTTTTCAGGGGTTTGTGGCACGGCTAAAGCCGTGCCCTTTCAAAACAGCGGTGCAATAAGAGTTTTCCGCAGCCTGTAAAGCCCTCACGTATTTTCAACCCCTTGCGGCACGGCGACCCAGAGGGTGCCCCGGCCGCGCCCTTTCAAAACATAAGCGACCAATTCGTGGCGGAACCGTTAGATTACTGCGGTAATTTCGACTTCGCATAACGCCGGACGCCAGTTTCGTCCATACGCCTTTTGTGGGAGATGAGCTGGCACGTTTTTCCGCATTAAAGCTGTTTATGGCGGAACTTCAAGGTTGAATTTCTGCGCGAAAACCGTATAGTGGTAACAGTTTAGAGATTACTAATAACTGGAGTAATGCTATTACCTTTGCGCGCGCCTGGCATTACGGCCTTTCTGGAAGCCCGGGATGCGCAACGTTCTCTGAAGGAGTTCGCCATGCATGATATTTTGATCGCCCTCGTATTTGTCTCCATGGTTGCCTCCCCGGCGCTAGTGGCAGCGTTCCCACAGGACGAAGACGAAGAAGGGCCAGAAGCTCGCTCCGAGGGCATGAACGCCTCGACGGCTACGCATGTGAACCAGGGCTGATTCGGCCAGAGGCGCGCATTTGCCGGCGCAATGCCTGGAGTGCGGCGCAGACCTTACGCGCACCTGTTTGATTACCAAGGGGCTATAGACCTGTGACCCAGAGGGACTATTCCGCATCTGTCCTGTTTCGGGCTACCTTTCACCAGTTGGCTGCAATTGCCGATGTTCCTGGATAAGTGCCTGGGAGCGAGGCCGATGGGGGTCTTGGACATGGTTGATTTTCTGATTGGGCTGGCATTTGTGGCGATGATCGTCACTCCAGCCATCGCGGCTTCAATTCAACGGGCCAAGTCGAGCGACAGCGACCGCTGAGGTCGTTCCAGAGAACCTAAACGAGCTTCGGGCTGGGAATCTGAGCATGGATTCTGGCGGGATTGCTACATTGCGCCCTGCACCAGCGCCGGGGAAGGCCCTTCGCTTTCAAATGGCTGGCATCGTCGGCTGATGAATCCGCTTCCCTAGAGCAAAACCAGAGATCCTGCGTCCTGTTCAAAGGATGCGAGGCCGCCGTTCCCTGAGGGTCGCATTAGCCTGGATGAGCTGCTTTCGGGATATACCGCCTCTGGTTTCGCTTTCCCGTCAAAATCCTGGGTACGGAACGGTTGACCCCGAGCGCTTACCCTCGTATCGTTAGGAGTTAAGTATGAAGATTTCTGGCAACACCTTGCGGATCGGGATTGCGGCTGCCATTATCGTCGGCACCATCGGGTGGCTCGCGTTTTCGGGCTACGGGGCCAACAAGAGCTACTATGTGACGATCGCCGAACTGGGCGGGCTGGGCGACAAGGCCTACCATAGCCAGTTGCGGGTAGAGGGGTTTGTGCAGCCCGGCTCGATTGAGCAGAGCGGCACCCACGTGAGTTTTGTGCTGAACGAGTTTGAGAGCCACTCTCCAAAGGCACCTTCGGGCCGTGTGCTGAAGGTGATCTACAAGGGCTCCGAGCCGCCACCAGACACCTTCAAGGACGACTCGCAAGCGCTGGCTCAAGGCTCGTACGGGCGCGATGGAGTGTTCCACGCGACCGTGCTGCAGGCCAAATGCGCGAGCAAGTACGCTCCTGCCCAGCCAGGATCTGCGCCAGCTGGGTCCGCGGCTCCCAAGCCGGCGACTGCCCAGGGCGGCACGCCAGCGGTTCCGCCAGCCAACCAGACCGCCTCAAACTGACGCGCATGACCGCGAACGTTTGCGAGGCCGACAGCACTGTGTTCTGCGCCCGGCTCAATGAGGTTTCAAAGCTTTTCGGATCCTTTGCAGCGCTGCGCCAGGTGACGGTGGACCTGGAGCCGGGGCGTTGCTATGTTTTGCTTGGCGAGAATGGGGCGGGCAAATCCACGCTGCTTCGCGTTCTGGCGGGGCTGCTTCGGCCCAGCTTCGGTACGGTAAAGGTGTTTGGAGACAACGCGCCCCAGGACGCCCGCGCCCGCATTGGCTACATGAGCCATGCACCGATGCTCTACGACGAGCTGACCGCACAGGAGAATCTGCGCTACTTCGCAAGCCTTTATCCGGGCCGCCCGTGCCTGGCACCGGCTGAAGCGCTAAAGCAGGTGGGGCTGGACCCGGCGCTGACGCGCACGCTGGGGCAGTATTCACAGGGGATGCGGCAGAGGACCTCGCTGGCGCGGGTGTTGCTGCCGGTTCCGGAGCTGCTGCTGCTGGACGAGCCGTTTTCAAACATGGATGTGGAGAGCGCGCGGCAGATGGTGGAGTTGCTGGCCGGATTCAGGCAGAGCAACCGGACGATTGTAATCACGACGCACCAGCGAGAGATGGCCGCGCCGATTGCCGACTGGGTGCTGACGCTGCACGCGGGACGGGTGGCTTCATTTGAGCCGGGGAGCCCGATTCGATGAAGACGAACGGCGCACGGTTCCTTGAAAATCTCGGCATTCCGTTCGAACTTCGCGAGTACGAGGTCGATCCCGAGGACTTGTCAGCGACGACTGTGGCGAAGAAGATCGGCATGCCGGCGGAACAGGTGTTCAAAACGCTGCTGACGACAGGCGGCCCGGGGACGTATGTCTTTGCGGTGATTCCGGGCGATGCGGAACTGGACTTTAAAAAGCTGGCGCGCGCGGCGGAACTGCGCAAGGCCGAGATGGTTTCGCTGAAGGAAGTGCAGCCGCTGACAGGGTACATTCGCGGGGGCGTTACGGTATTCGGCGCAAAGAAGGCTTACCCGGTGTTTGTGGACGAGACGGCGATCCTGTTCGACCAGATCAGCGTGTCGGCGGGAACACGGGGGACGCAGCTGATTCTGAATCCGGAAGACTACCTGCGCGCGGCCGAGGCGCAGACGGCGGACCTGACGAAAGACGCAGTCAAGAGCGCTCACGCGGAGGGGCACGCCTGATGCTGCACGCGCTGTGGACACACCTGGTGAAGGATCTGCGGATCGAGTGGCGCTCGCGCGAGGCCGTGAACTCGATGCTGTTCTTCGCGCTGCTGGTGGTGGTGCTGTTCTCGCTGGCATTTGACCCGCGCGGGGCTTTTTCGCGGGAGATTGCGGGCGGCGTGCTGTGCGTGGCTACCATGTTCGCGTCAGTAAGCGCACTGAACCAGGCCTGGGCGCGGGAGATCCGGCACCAGGTGCTGGACGCGCAGCGGATGGCTCCCACACCTGGGGCGGAGCTATTTCTGGCCAAGGTGCTGGCGAACTTCCTGTTTGTTTCAGTGGTTCAGCTACTGCTGGCACCGGTTTTCCTGGTGTTCTATAACCTGCACGTCGAGGGGCAGGCATGGCAGCTGGCGCTAGTGCTGCCGCTGGGCACTTGGGCGCTGGTGGCAAATGGGACGTTTTTTGCGGCGCTGTCGATCAGGAGCCGGAACCGCGAGCTGCTGCTGCCGCTGATTCTGTTTCCGATCTTTATGCCGGCGTTGCTGGCGATGGTGCTGGCGACGACGTCGATTTTGACGGGCGACAGCGATCCGACGCTATGGATCAAGCTGCTGCTGGGCTACGACATAATCTTTACGACAGTGTGCCTGCTGCTTTTTGACGTGGTGCTCAACGCGGAGTAGGGCGTCGCCATCGTACACTGGATTACGTTGTAACAGGATTTCCCCAATGAAGAAGATCATCATTTCTCTTTACGCCGTGGCTACTATCGTCCTGATGGTATGGGGTTTCTACCAGGCCATCTATGTCGCTCCCGAAGAGCAGACGATGCACGAAGTACAGCGCATTTTCTACTACCACGTGCCGTCGGCGATGGTTGCGTTCCTGTTCTTCGCCGTCAGCCTGATAGGCTCGATCGGCTTTTTGGGCTTTCGCCGGAGCAGGGCGGTGTGGGCTCAGATTTCAGACGCCTGGGCGCTGGCTGGGGCCGAAGTGGGTGTGGTGTTCTGCACGATTGTGCTGATCACGGGACCGCTTTGGGGCAGGCGCGCATGGGGCATCTGGTGGACATGGGATGCGCGGCTGACCACGACGCTGGTGCTGTGGCTTATCTACGTGAGCTACCTGCTGCTGCGCCGCTTTGCTGCTGGACCGCAGGTGCAGACGCTGGCGGCGGTGCTGGGTATCTTCGGCGCGCTCGACGTGCCGATTGTGTATATGTCGAACCGCTGGTGGCGGACGCAACACCCGGCACCCGTTTTTGGCGGCGGTCCGGACTCGGGCATCAAGGACCCGGCCATGCTGGCCGCCTTCGGGTGGAACGTGCTGGCGTGGCTGGCCTGGGGAGTGCTGATCCTGGTGCTGCGTTACTATGTCGAACGGCAACAGCAGAAGATCGCGGAGCATGAAGCACAGGAAGCGCTCAACGCCTGATTCAGAGCTGGAACGAGTTACAGGTTAAGGAGAAAAGATATGGATCCGAGGGCAATTCTCGATCACCAGTTCACGGTTGCGGCGTATGTGATTACCTGGGCGATTCAACTGGGGTATGTGGCCTGGCTGGGGCTGAAATGGCGGGCACAAAAGCGGGACGCGGCGCGTGGCGGACGAGAAGCGCGGTAGGGTGGCGCCGCGATTTCCCCGGGTGCTAGTGCTCTCGCTTATTCTTCACTTCTAGCGGAGCGGCTGAGGTCGCACCCTGATACAAAGCCCTTTGAACATCGCCGCCTTGCGAAGATGTGGTTTTATAGAATCCCAGATCTCAAAAGCGAGCCTTTGGGCACCCGCAAATTCGACAAAATAAAGCCTATTTACTAAATACCGGTTTGATCCCTCGCGAATCGACAAAGCCGGTGGACGACTACTTTGCGCATTTTCCTTGATGGCGCAGAGGGAGGAGCGTTCCCTCAAGGGCTAAAGCCCTCGTCTATTTTCAGCCACTTGCGGCACGGTTGAAGCCGTGCCCTTTCAAAGCCACTCTACACCTACTAGAAAAATGCTCAAGACAGGACTTCGGGCCTTTTCGAGAGTCTCTTCGGTCTTTCAACGTCAGATATACCACTTTTGTGGGATGAGGCCATGACACTGGCTAGGCATCGACCACGGTGGAAGTGGTATTTCGGAATTTTCTAATCCGAACGATGATTCATGTGTGGACAGGCTTTCAATGGCCGCACGACAAGGAGAGAAACACGATGCATGACCTTTTGATAGCTTTGGCCTTTATTGGTATGGTTGTCGCCCCCGCAATTGTTGCCGCGAACTCCAGCGCCGAATCGACTGACGAAGGCGACTGATCGACTTCGGTTGCATTCAAGCGTGCGCCACCCCAGATTTGCGCTGTAAACGCTGAATCAACCGTTAACCCAGGAAGCGCAGACGCCCATGTAGGCCTCTGTCACCCGGTAGTGATTGCCCTCGCCCTCTCCAACCGCTAGACTTAGGGTTTGGGGGTCAGTCATGTTAGTTGTGATGAAAGCCCAGGCCACGCCGGAACAGATCCGGGCGGTCTGCGAGTATATAGAGCATTTGGGATTCCGCGCCCATCCCCTTCCCGGAGCGCAGCGCACCGCCATCGGCATCACCGGCAACAAAGGTGAAGTGGACCGAGGCAACCTGGAAGAACTCTCCGGGGTCGCAGAAGTCATTCGTGTTTCAAAGCCCTACAAACTAGCCAGCCGGGACGTGAAAGAAGAGGACACCGTTGTCCGCTTTGCGGGAACCGACGCTGCCATCGGCGGCCGGAACCTGGCTATCGTCGCCGGTCCGTGCTCGATTGAAAGCCGCGAGCAGGCCTTCGCCATCGCCGAACAGGTGGCCGCGGCTGGAGCGCAGTTCTTCCGCGGCGGCGCATATAAGCCCCGCACATCTCCCTACGCCTTTCAAGGCCTGGGCATCGAGGCGCTGCGGATCATGGCCGAGATTCGCGACCGCTTTGGGATGCGGATCGTGACGGAAGCCATCGACAGTGAATCGCTGGAGCTGGTGGCGGAATGGGCAGACGTAATCCAGATTGGCGCGCGGAATATGCAGAACTTCTCGCTTTTGAAGAAGGCTGGGCGGTTGAGGAAGCCGGTGCTGTTGAAGCGGGGATTGAGCGCGACTCTGGAAGAGTTTTTGATGTCTGCCGAGTATGTGATGAGCGAGGGGAACTACGAGGTGATTTTGTGCGAACGGGGGGTGCGCACCTTTGCCGACCACGCGCGAAACACGCTCGATCTGAGCATTATTCCGGCAGTGCAGCGGCTGAGCCATCTGCCTATCCTGGTTGATCCGAGCCACGGAACGGGCAGGCGGGACAGCGTGCTGCCGATGGCTAGGGCCGCAGTGGCGGCGGGCGCCGATGGGATTATTGTCGAGGTGCATCATCAACCCGAAAAGGCGTTGTCGGATGGACCGCAGTCGATCCACCCCGCCCAGTTTGCGAGCATGCTGAACGAACTTGAACAGATTGCTCCTGTAGTTGGACGCACTTTGCCCCGCGGGATACATGTAAACGCAGTGGTCGGGTAGCTGGACTGGCTGGGCATATATGATGCAGGCAAAGACACCTGAATTGGAAAGCCGCACGGACACCATGAACCTGAGGGTCGCCCCAACAGCCCGTATCTTCGCATTCAGCCTGATCGCGCTGGCCTTGGCCGGCTGCCGCCCACAGGATTTCCCGCAATACCCCGCCGACTATCGGGAGTACGCCTATGTGACGAACGGCGGCAGCGGAACCGTGACCGTGTTGGACGTGGTGAACTTGCGACTGGACCGGGAGCTTGCGGTGGGACAGAACCCGGTAGCGGTGACGGCGAGCCTGACCCGGAATGAAGTGTATGTGGTGAACTCCGGCGCGATAGGGGCTCAGGGGTCGATTTCGGTGATCAACGCCGAAAACAACAGCGTGGCGGCGACGATTCCACTGCACCGGCGGCCGGTTTCCATTGAGCTGGACGCCACAGGGGACATGGCCTATGCGGCCAATGCGGGTTCGAACTCCATTTCTGTTGTGGACCTTAAGGCGCGGCGGGAAGTGGCCCAGATTGGAACGGGCGAGGAACCCGCGACGGCGCAGTTGTCCGCGGACGGCAAGACGCTGGTGGTCGCCAACCGGGGCGGCAATTCGGTGAGCCTTATCGATCCCGCGTCCCGCAGCGTCCGTGCGGTGTTTGAGGGTTGCCCCGGCGCGGCAGACGCGGTGATTCTACCTGATTCTTCCAAGACATTTGTGGCCTGCTCGGGCGGGCACCAGGTGATGACGATTGCGCTGGCGCGGGCCAGCCAAACAGCCTCCGCGAAGACTGCTTCTGGACCGCCCTTAACTTCTTCAACGAGGAACCGGACAACCGCTACCTGGTGAACGGCACCCAGCGCTCCGCCATCAAGGAAAACTACACCGAAGTGAAGACCAACTG